>Ga0299914_10002089_pt1 | contig 13581 bp, 12 predicted proteins | sample RVTome_10_FD_201361 | JGI IMG/M metagenome (GOLD analysis project Ga0299914, IMG submission 201361) | Soil microbial communities from uranium-contaminated site in the Upper Colorado River Basin, Wyoming, United States - RVT153D57 (version 2) ...
GGCCAATAGTGGCCAGGCAGCGGAAGTGGAAACGGCCGTTGCCGAAGACATTCAAATCAACATTCTGGACACAGCCGCCGAAACCGGTCAGCCTGATTTCGACATCAGCTTCCTGGGTGATGAAGCAACCGGGATGGCCCCGGCCGAACTGGAAGCCAGCTATGCCGATAAACTGGACAATATCGCTCTGAAAGTGAACCGTATCTTCGGCGACATCATGAATGATCTATTCAACGATGACGACCTGCTGCCCCGCCTGCGCCGCCTCTTCTGGCTGGAAGCAACCAAGGCCGAACGAGACTTCAACAATCACCTCGTCAAGCCCATGTTGAAGCAGCATGACCGCAGCCTGCACAGCACCGAACTGCGCGAAGCAATGCAGGGCGACCTCGAATCAGTCTCTGACCTGGAAGGGCTGATGCGAATTTGGGAAGGACTGCACAAGCTGGAAACGAGAATGACTGTATAGGGTGTAATTGGGTAATTAGGTAATCGAGACGGCCGTTCTCACGAACGGCCGTTTTTAATTTACGAAGAAAATTATGAGATGGCACAACTAATTTACCCTTTCAAACCAGGCGACACAGTTATTTTTGGTATCGTCTGCCACTGACTGGCTCGCCTCTCAGACCCAAAGTGCTGTTCAGGAGACTGACCAGAGCGATGAGTAAATCCTAATAGGCCTGCTGCGGTCGGCGTCCCGCCGTGCCGCCCCCCAGTTCAACCTCTAACGGCCGTCCCGACACCACACCCCCAACTCCCTCACGGCCGTCATCCGTTCGTTTCTCCATCTACCACAGCCCCAATTCGTTAATTTCTCAAATTCGTTGTTGTCTTTCCGGCCGTCCCGACACCACACCCCCAACTCCCTCACGGCCGTCATCCGTTCATTTCTCGTACCCGTTGTAGTCTCTCGGCCGTCTACAATACCCTATCAGGAGTACGGGCCAGGAAGACTGTGTAATGTAAAAGCACCTACAGCCTCATGATTAGAAAGCCTACCAAAAGCAGGGGGTGCTGGATCATTCCCATAATTCTGCCGGTGTTTCAATACATTGTGGATTAGTTGGATCACTAAACGCTTGCATAAATTCATCCATCGTCATACTTGTGGCTTCTTCTAATAATAGATAACGACGATCTGCCTCAAAAATGATTGGGAAATCATTATAGCTTATGGCGGTATTAGGCGTAATTAAACGTAAACGCCCCATTTCTTCATCGCCAAAACACCCTGTTACTACATCATCATGATGGTCGCCATCAACCACATAACCGACTGCCATACCCATTTCCAGATAGACCATATTAAGTCGTACAGGCAAAGAACCTTGATACTCCTCGGCTACAGTTTCAAGCCAAATCTCATCAGGTTGGCCATACTTAGCTAAAACTTCAGAAATTGGTGGAGAATAGGCTGATACATCAAATAAGATTGAATTAAAAAAGATAAAACCTACTCGAATACTAAAATCGTTGCGCTCCTCGTCATGACCAATTCCCAAACGCATAGCAGTAAATAATTTACCTTTATCTTCATATTCATATTCGTAGATATCAAAGTTATAAGGGGATATGATGTGCTTTATATCATTGACGCTAGTAACACCAGGTTTGGCTCCCCACCAGCATGGTACATCACAATTCATCGGATTTGCTAATAACTCCGCCACAGCTAATTCCAACTCTTCACCTTCAAGTGTAGGCAAGGGTGTTGGTGTGATATCAACAATTGTTGGGGTAGCTGATGGAAGCAAGGGCGTTGCTGTTACTAGAACAGCAGTTGCTGATGGTAAAGGATCAGGAATGAGGGTTGATGTTGCTTCAACCTTGACAGTTGATGTAACTGACGGCAATGGTGAAGGTGTAATTGATTCCGATAACGATTGAGATATGGCTGTGCCTGCTACTGCTCCGACAGTTGAAGTTGGGACATTTAGTGGCATTTCTGATTGGCACGTAACCAACAGAAATATGCTTGTTAGGCCAAATGTCAATTGAAGTAAATGTCTTCGTTTCATTGTGCTTTTCGCCTCTCTCGATCAATAACTAAGGCTATCCATGGTGCCATATTTCTCTCCATAAAATCAGAACGGTACTGACCCATATCATAGTACTCGTCCTCGATCGGAGCCCATTGATTATAATTCCAACCAAGGAACATATCGGCAAACTCCTCTCCTGTAGAAGTTTCTTCACTCTGTTGCCAACCAGCGAATATACCAGCAAAACCCCAACTTACTCTTTGATCAACCGCAGCGACATCTCGACGGCCGATATTTGTATCCGCTCCAAGTGTGTCACGCACATATTCTGTCCCCTTAATATTATTAACACGAGCTTCAAAAAAGTGTCCTAACTCGTGAGTTGCCCCTGCTGCGGCCGGCGTCCCGCCGTACCGCCCCCTAGTTCAACCTCTAACGGCCGCCCCGACACCATACCCCCAACCACCTCACGGCCGTCATCCGTTCATTTCTCCATCTACCACAGCCCCAATTCGTTAATTTCTCAAATTCGTTGTTGTCTTTCCGGCCGATCCCCCACCAGACCCCCAACGTCCGTTATCCGTTGCATAACGAGGACATGGCGAGAAAGTGGCGCGGTTGGAAACCAGCCACAGCATCCCGTTTTAGAAGACCTCATCATAGCAAGGTAATTTCTTCAATGCTAACCGGATGTTTGCCCTACGATCCCGTTTCCCGATTAACCTGCCCTACAATTTTGCCAGGTTTAGTGCATTCCTTGCCTTCAAGATTCCTGCTCTACAAAGGCAACAAGTCTGTCTTGGACAAGTTGGAACATGGTTGTCCAATCGGCCATAGTAACCACTTGCCCATCTACAGTCATAGCCAGTTCAACCAAATAGCGGTCATATTGCATTCTTGCATCACAGCCACTGTATGATCCAAATCGACCATCGTACCCTTGCCTACATATTGTTAAGACATTGGTGATTGTGGGATTTGGACCACGCGTTGAGTAGCTTGATGCATCAGCTGGATCTATGGAGATAATTGTTGTCTGAATTTCCTCGAATGCCTGTTTGGCTGTTTCTTTATCCTGATAAACCCAAATGAGCTGGCTGGCACCACGGCTATCTTGGGGGGTCTAGCACTATGGCCAGAATGCGGTTTCGGGATAGGGCTAATAAGTGTTGTGTAGACTGCTTCATACGGTATATTAGGACTAAGACTACCCGGATCTTCAATTTCACGCTGGTCTCCGGGGAGCCAGTTTAGATCCTCTAACTGTATCAACATAGTATAGGTTGATTCAACATCAATGCTATTGTTACTTGACGGTATTTGCGGATCGAGAGTTGTTGATGGCCGACAAGCAACAGCCAACAAAAGGGCACAAATGAAGAGATATTTTTGCCACTTATATTGAACAAACATTTTGGCAATTCTTAAGAATAGTTGTACATGGTTTCTTATGCAATTCATGTTTTCCCTTATGTTTACTCAAGCCCCATGGGTTATTAATTTGAACATGTTGGTTCGCCAATATTATCAGCTACTTCACTAAATGGATATCGGATATTTCGCGGCGGTGAACCATTGAACAGAGTCCAAGTGATATAACTGCGAATTGAATAAGGAGCGTAAATCATCGTAGCCATTTTGGGAGATGGACAGCGTGGCATAGCCGGGGAAGGGGTCGCGGGAGAGGAAAACTTTCAGATCGGGGTTGTAGTAACTGGCTTGCAAGTACAGCAAGCCAGTAGCATCGTGTTGCTCACCGGTGTAGCCATACACCGTACCGCTTTCACCAGTCTGAGCCAGCAGCTTGCCATAGGGTTCATAGGTGGTCACCGTCTCCACCTGGCTGCCTACTATCTCCAGGCGGGTACTGCCCAGGCCGTCGGCCAGCAGGGTGCGCGTCTGCCCGTCATCTTGCAGAATCAAGTCCAGGCCAAAGAGCATGTGGGTGGTGGTCACCCCATTGTCAGAGACCAGCACCTGCGCCAGCCCCAGGATGTCATTGGTGTAGGTGGTGGTTATTGGTGTGCCGCTGCCGTAGGCTATCTGCGGCAAGCGGTTGTTAGCCCCGTCATAATGAAATTCGGCCTGTAGCATCCAACCTGTGCCATCCACATAAGCCGTGTTTGTAATAAGCATATTGCGCTGGTTGAAGCCATAACGCAAGTCCCCATTGGTACCTGCTCCGTCAATCTCCACCAGGTTGCCATTGTCATCATAGATGTAGCTGGTGGTGCTAATGCCATTGGTGGCGGTAATCAGTTGGTTGGCCGGACTGAAGGTATGGCCGTCAGTAGTTGTATCGTCGACAAGTGAGGCACATAAACGATGTTAATCATAAAATTCCAGCCAAGCGTAATGCAAATGTAATTCAATGATATTGGTCGCGCCTGAAGTGAAATCAATTGTACCCGTTTTATCAACAATTCTAACGTTAACTCCGTTCATATCAGCCTCATTTCTACCAGTTGCAGAGTAATAGGCAATCCACTTCCCATCGGGAGACCAAAGAGGGTGGAGATTGTATTTATGCGGAGATTCAAAGTAATCAATTTGAGTATTTTCGCCAGCAATATTTATCTTCGCCAATGACAAAGTAGAATCAGCTAATGTATCTTCCACTAGAACGATGCCTACAATGTCATTCCCATCTGAAGTCCAATCGATCTGACGTAATTCAAAAGCTATATTTTCATTGTTCACTACTGGCAAAAAGCCTGCCAGCTCACGCGATGTTTGTGTATCAATAGAATATACTCGGTATCGAGTTGCAAACCTATTGTGCTCCGGGAAAAACAGTGATTGCTCGTAAATCAATTCCTTGTCCGACAACCAACCTATAAAAGACGGATCATAATATCTTCCTTCCTCTGAAATTGGCTTTAGAAGGGTGACCACTTGATTGTTTTCTATATCAATAATTGCCAAATTTCGAGGGCTGCCGCCACTGCAAGATCCGATGTGAAAAGCCAGGAATTGCCCTGATGGTGACCAACTCAAGTTACATTGAAGCAGGTCAGGTGATTGCACACGTTCGAGTAGTGGCTCTATCATTGAGAACAAATTAACAGTTGCCTGTGTTTCAAGATTTAAGACATGGTAATTACCAAAGATACAGCTCAAGCGACATTCGCTTTGGCTCGATAGCCCATCGAGTGTCCAATAGGCTAGATATTTGCCATGTGGGGAGATGGATGGGTCAACAGCTATTCCTTTTTCATAGGTGACAAATGGCGTAACTACTCCGGTTTGTGCGTCTATAGTATATATTTGCGTTCTACCATTCAAAAAACCGCTAGAGTAAATTTTCCCTTCGATTCCCCATTGCGGTGGTGATGCTATTCCTACTTTATTAATAGCTATAGTGTCTCTTTCAATAAGTTGTCTCTCAGAAGTTACATGGTAAATGGTGATCTCGCCGGGAAAAGTTTGGATGTGAATGAGTTGTAGCTGCCCCTCAATCATAGCAACCATGTAATTACAATCATCGTTGTCAGTCATTATCTCATTACTCAATTGGATTTCAGGATCAATTAGCCAGAGTAGGCAATGGCCAGATGCCTCTCGCAGACCCCAAGCAATTAACATCTCATTCCCACGACTCTCTTTGAAGTACAAGAGAAAGTAAATTGCTATTATTACTAAAATACTTGCTGTCGAAAGTATCAAAACCAGATGTACTCTTTGTTTTTGATATACCATTATAGGTACTCCAACTTTAATTCAACGTCATATGGTGGTGCACCCATAGATAGACCTAGATTTTGCGCTTTTAAGGATGTATCTGTGAACCCCTTGGTAACCGTGTAAATTGATCAAAATACATGCCAGCATAGTAACTAGATTCAGTGAAAAGGCAAAAGGGCATCTGAATTATAATAAATATTATTATACCAGACTGCTACATGCAGGTGCGGTACCTCAGTGCCAAAATTGGTACCGCCAGCATATTTCATATTTAGTGACATACCAGGAACAATCTTAGTTCCTTCCCCTAGCCCACTGACAAAGTCCACATGTGAAAATTGAAGCTCTAGTCCATCTATAGGCTCGCTCGTAGAGGTAAGGCGTATCTCATTGATAAAGACTGTATGTGCATTTTTCGATTTTATTTTGCCAAATACAGGAGAGTAGATTTCCCTACCTTCGGGACTGGGCGTAGGCCAACTCTCTCCGTCATCATCTGCCCACCACGCTAACTTATGACTTTCAATGGCATATTTTTCTGTAACCAGATCAAGGCCGAAATGACCTACCCCCTGCTCACCACCTAAATCTCTTGCGACCCCAAATTCACCAAGAAACTCTTCAACTACCAGAAAACGTTCACTACCAAAAGGATTTGAGAGAGAAAAATTAGGTATAGGGAAATTGATAGCTCCTGGAACATTTGTTGCAGTTGGAACATTTGTTGTAGTTGGCAGAAGGGTTCCGGTTGGCGGGATGGGTGTAACCGTGAGTGGTGTCGCAGGAGGAATGAGCTGGGCTGCCGTGGGATTGGCAGTTATTGGTAGGTTGTAGGTTACAGGGGGTGGCAGTAGAGTCGGTGTACATGTTGCCGTTGGATCCACTTGTGCCACTTCAGTTGGATCAACTACAGAAACTGGCTTCCCACAAGCAGTCAATATCAACATCAACAATAATAACAGGCATAGAATGTACATTCGCTTCTTGCCCTTACCCCACTTCTGCTTGCGATTGTAAGGCATCCATCCAGTTTGATAAACAACTACCCCACTCATCGTCAACCAAATGCCAGTGTTAGGGTCAAAGTAGCTACCATTTTTGAAAATCAGCCCAGTACTAAAATCATAAATCGTACTGCCACCACAATCCAGGTTAGTGACTGGTCCTTCTTCGCCGAGCAGAACGGCTCCTTCAGGCGAATATGTCCAGGCTAGACATACAGTTGCCAGCATATTCGTCGTCTGGCGCACCAGGCTATTGCCGTCCCGCTGGTAGAATCGCCATTCGCTCTCCGGTTCGTCAACGTCCACCTGTTCGCCGATACATTCCAGGCCATAGAGGTAATGCTTGGTATCAGAAAAAGCCCCCCCTTCTTCCAGTAGAAGGCGGAAGCCCCCGGCATAATCCAGTGTATAGGTTGTCACTTCACCTGCCACCGCCATCCGTAAGCGGTTGCCATCCCCGTCATAGTCGAAGGTGGTCAGCAGGCCATTGACCAGGGCTGCCAGCATGTCTCCATCCTGGCTGTAGGTGTAAACACGGCTGACGGTCACGCCGATAGTGGTGGTAATGAGACGGCCGGCGTTATCCCATTCATAGGTGGTGGTGTCGCCGCCCACTTCCACGCTTTCCACCAGCCGGTTGGCGGCATCGTACTGGTAGGTGATGACAGTGGTGCCGGTAATGGTAGTGGTGTAAGCCGTGCGGTTACCAACGGCATCATAGGCATAGCCATAGGTGGCGGTATAAGCCCCACTGTAGTCCGCTTCGCTCAGGCGATAGAGGTCATCGTAGCTGTAGGTGATGGTGGTGACACCTGTGCCAGTGACAGTGCTGGCCTGGCCAAAGTTAGCCCTATGCAGGGTAATGTCCTCGCCTACGGCCGCAGCCCCCGGCACCATGCGGGTCAACAGTGACGCATCCTCTGTGTCCAGATAGTTGGTCGTGTCTACCGTGCCGTTGGTGTCCCCACCCTGCGGCCCGGCATCCCAGGCCGCTTCTGTGCAGCCCCAATAGTTCTGCTGCGCCACCACCGGCCGGCTGCTGCTGTTTTAGAGTTGCCAACACACGGCCGTTCTGATTAAATCACATGATAAATGATAGTTCACTTTAGTTGTGCGGGAACGGCCGTCTGCCCATACCTGCACTGGGGAAGTTACCAATGAGTGACTTATTTTGGATACTGACGATTATCCTGGTTGTGGGAATTATCGTTATCAGAACGGTCACCCAATATACAGAACCATCTGTTCATTGTCCCCACTGTGGCGGCGATAGCGTCACTGAAGTCCGCAAAGAAACATTGGCGACCCGAGCCTCTCACCGGCACACTGGTTTGCAGGGACGCACTGACATTGAGACGGATTACCGGGTTGAATATCGCTGTAATGATTGTGGTAGAGGCTGGAAAAAGGAATTCACGGAAACACGTTAAACATTTTGATGACCTCCCGGAGGTTTCTGCCCAAAGTTTGCCTCTGATGCCAAACCTCCGGGAGGTTATTTCCGATGCAAATCATTCACTTAAACTCAGGCGACGATATTGTCTCCATCAATGACCGGCTGGTTTGGTATCAAGAGCAGCAGATGCTGTTGGTGCTGCCGGAGCAGGGTCAGGTGCTGCGCGAAGGGCTGGACTTGGTGCGACTGCGTCGTCATGCCGATGGCCTGCGCCTGGAGGTGGGCCTGGTAACGGCCGATCCCGACCTCAGCGATCAAGCCAAAGCCTTGGGCTTCCCCACCTTCACCAATACGGATTCCGCCCAAAACAGCCGGTTAGGCTGGTGGCGCGGCAAGCGACGGCGCGAAGTCGTCGGGTTGCCCACAATTGGTGGTTGGCGCAAACCGCCCCGTCAATTAGATTTAGGCGACCGGGCCGAAATGCACCGCCGCTTGACCCCCGCCGCCCAATGGCGCCGTTGGCTGCTGCGCTATGCCGCCATCCTCTTCTTCTTTTTAACCGTCTCCCTGCTGTTTGTGGGCTTCTCCTATGCCGTACCCGAGGCTACGATTACCTTGCGGCCAGAAGTACACTCCCTCAGCACGGTCCGGCAAATTGTGGCCGATCCCACCTTAGCCGAAGCTACCGGTGCCTCGGTGCCCGGCCGGGTGCTGGCTGTGGTAGAAACATGGCAAGCCGATGTCGCCACCACAGGCATCGCTGCCGTGCCCAATGCCCCAGCCCGGGGCACGGTTGTCTTTCTGAACCAGGTAGCCCAGGAAGCCGAAGTGCCAGTAGGCACAAGAGTCAGTACCTCCGACGGCAGCAACATTACTTTTCAAACCTTGCAGGCGGTGACCGTGCCCGGCGTAGTGGGCGCAACGGCCGAAACGGAAGTTATCGCCATTGAACCAGGCCCCCAAGGCAACGTACCTGCCAATCTCGTCAATCGCATTGAAGGCACGCTGGCTTTGCAGTTAGAAGTAATAAACCTGGAAGATATGGAAGGAGGGGCGGTGCGCGAGTCCCAGGTCGTCGCCGAAGAAGATCAGGCGCGGCTGCGCTCCCAGGTTTTGCAATTTATTCAGGCCGTAGCCCAGGCCGAGATGGAAACGCAGTTGGCAGCCGGAGAGTTTTTAGCCGTGGATTCCCTACAGGTGGCCCAGGTATTCAATGAAACCTATTCCCACTTTGTCGGCGAACAGACGACGCTATTATCCCTGGAAATGCGCGTGGAGATGCAGGGAACGGCCGTTGACACCACTGACGCTTCTGGCCTGATATTTGATGCCCTGGCCGGCCAGGTGCCAGAGGGTTTTACCCTGGTTCCCAACAGCATCCACTTCGATCATGGTCAAGTCCTGGGGGTAGATGAAGACGGCCGCATCACCTTCGAAATGCTCGGCAACACCCTCGTTGCCGCCGATTTAGCTTTAGCTGAACCCCTCGAAACTATCAGCGGCCAGCCCCCCGACATCGCCGCTGCCTACCTCCATCAAAGCCTCCCCCTGCGCGAAGTGCCGTCCATCCGGATTTGGCCTACCTGGTTTGATCGGATACCTTACCTATCTGCCCGCATCCGGACAGACGTGCAAACATCTGACTAAAGTATTGGGCACTGTTAGCGGTGGGCAAAGCGTAGGTGAATCGTCCTGGCAAAAATCACCATTTTTTGAGATGCTTGGTATCTATGGCGCACTGGCTCAATCTTGGCGATTGCACCAATCTGAAAGATGATGGAATACAGAGGCCGGGTAATGGCCATTGATTTAGGCGAGAAGCGGATTGGTATTGCTACGAGCGATCCACTACGATTGGTGGCGCAAGGGCACAGCGTTATCAAGCGCAAATCGCGCCGAGAGGATTTTGCCCGCTATCAGCAGATCATTGGCGAGCAAGATATTAAACTGGTGGTGATGGGGCTGCCGGTGCCCTTAAGCGGCATTGAGGGGGATAAAGCAGCCTGGGTGCGGGATTATACCGCCGACCTACAACAACACCTCACCATTCCTATCGTCCTCTGGGACGAAGCCCTATCCACCAAACGAGCCGAAGAAAGTCTTCGCGCCCAGGGCAAGAAACTCAAAAAGATTAAAGAACGTATTGACGCCGTAGCCGCAGCCTTCATTTTACAAGATTATTTGGACGCCCATCGAATTACGTAATTACTCAATTACGTAATTACTCGCCTTTGGAGGTTACCATCAGCCGAGAACCAATTCGTAAAAATCCTTATGCCCAATCAACCAACCGCCGCTCACTATGGCTGGCACGATTGGCACTCTTATTTATTGTCGTCTTAGTTGTGGGAACGGCGAGCTGGTTGTTGATTGGCCGTATTCAAGCTGCCTTTCAAGGCGGTGTGGTTATCGGTGAAGGCAATCCCAATCTGAGTACGGCCGAACGGCTGTTCCTGCAAGCCTACCTGGCGCGTCATGCCGAGGAATTGCAGCAGGCATACGGGCCATTCGATGCCGTAACCTTCTTCGTGGTGGCCCCCGGAGAAACGGCCAATGTGATTGCCAGTAATTTGCAGGCGGCTGGCCTGATTAGCGACCCTGAGTTGTTTGTGAACTATGTCCATTATTACGGCCTGGATAATCAACTAGAAGCCGGAGAGTTTCAATTTAACGGCCGGGTCACCATCCCTGATTTAGTCCTCAACCTGACCAACGCCATCGCCCGCGATATCCAACTGCGCTTCATAGAGGGCTGGCGACTGGAGGAAATGGCCAACTATTTAGCCGTGACCACGCCGGGGCAGCTTGACGCTGACGACTTTTTAGCCCTTACCCGCCGCCAAACGCGCTTTGATTTAACCCCCTACAACCTCTCATTGCCTGACGCCGCTACCCTAGAAGGTTATCTTTTTCCCGATACCTATGGCATCCCGGCCGACGCGGATACACGCTATCTAGTGGATGCCATGTTGCAAAACTTCAATCAACGGGTGACACCGGCCATGCGGCAAGGATTTGGTTTGCAGGGCTTGTCGCTCCATGAGGCAGTAACATTGGCCTCAATTGTGGAACGGGAGGCGGTGATTGAGGAGGAACGGCCGCTCATCGCCCGCGTTTTCCTCAACCGTTTAGCCCAGGGGATGCGCTTGCAGGCGGACCCTACGACCCAATATGCGTTAGGCTATCAGGCCGGCACCAATAGTTGGTGGAAATCAGGTCTGACGCTTGCTGATCTACAATACCAATCCCCTTACAACACTTACTTTGCCGAAGGGCTGCCCCCAGGGCCGATTGCCAACCCCGGACTCTCCTCGCTGCAAGCCGTAGCCGAACCAGCCACGGCCACTTACCTCTTTTTCGTAGCTGACTGTACGGCAGGGCAAGCCGGCCGTCATCTATTCAGCACAACCTTTGCCGAGCATGAGGCCTATGTGGCGCGATGCCAATAGAAGAGCGAGGGGCGAGAGGCGAGGGGCGAAGGGCAGATCATGTCATACCCTTCACCCTTTGCTCTTCGCCATTCTTCTCCTCTTTATTACTAGTTGCCACAGTGTCCCGCCCGTGGTCAAAATTGGACTGGTAGGGCCATTTGAAGGTAGGCATCGGGAGATCGGTTATGATGTGATTTATAGTGCACGGCTGGCGGTGCGCGAGATCAATCAAGCGGGTGGGATAGAGGATTATCGGGTAGCCCTGGTGGCCCTGGATGATGGCGGTGATGAAGAGCTGGCCCGGGAGACGGCCGAGTCACTCACCCTCGATCCGGCTGTCATTGTTGTCGTGGGCCATTGGTTGACAGAGACAACCGCCGTTGCTGCCCCCATTTATGCCCAAGCCGACCTGCCCTTCATCCAAATGGGTAGTGAACCATTCACGAGCTTTAACCCGGCCAATTTGCCCCCCGATTTTAAGACTGCTTACGAGGCAGTGACACCATTTGACGAGCAAGCAGGCCCCTACGCCGGCTCAACCTATGATGCTTTCAACTTACTCTGGCTCGCCCTGGCCCATGCGGCCGAAAACGGCCCTATTACCCGCCAAAGTGTGACGATCAGCCTGAACGGTTTACAATACGACGGGCTGACAGGAAAGGTATATTGGCATTTGGAGACTGGGGCCAGGGACTAGCTCCCATTACTCCTTCCCTGTTCCTTTCTGTCTGTGTTTATAGCTATGAGTGATTTTATTCCTGGTTTGAAGTTGAACGAACTCTTTTTTGAGGAAGTGATACGGCCGTTACTTGCCGGCACTTACCCCAACCTGACCTACAGCGCAGCCCGTTTAGGCTCAGGCTCTGACGTTCTCGGCTACGACACCCCCATGTCCACCGATCACGATTGGGGCATCCGCCAGCAGCTATTTTTGAGCGAGACCGATTTTGAGCAGCACGGGGCTGCTATTCACCAACTCTTCCGCCATCGCTTCCCGCCCATCTTTCGTGGTTACCCGGTACATTTCGGCCCAGCCGATGAAGAAGGGACGCGCCTGATGGAGGAGAAATCAGACGGGCCAGTTGATCATCGGGTGGAGGTAACCACCATCGGCCGTTTCATGGATAACCATTTACCCTTTGACCCAATGGCCGGGCCAACAGTAGCTGATTGGCTGGTGACACCCCAGCAAAAGCTGCTAGAAGTTACCAAAGGACAGCTTTATGTTGACAATCAAGGGGAATTAACGGCCATTCGCCAAAAACTGGCCTGGTATCCGCACGATGTCTGGCTCTACTTGCTGATGGCCCAATGGGCGCGGATTGGGCAGGAGGAGGCCTTTATGGGACGCACCGGTGATGTGGATGACGATCTCGGCTCGCAACTGCTGGCAGGGCGGCTGGTGCATGACATCATGCTGCTCTGCTTTTTAATGGAAAAGCAGTACGCCCCCTACCCCAAATGGTTCGGCAGCGCTTTTAAAGAGTTGACCTGCTATGAAACTCTACAGCCTATTTTGCGCCAGGCTTTGTTGGCCGAAAATTGGCAGGAGCGGGAGAAACCTCTCTGTGTCGCTTATGAATTTGTGGCCCAAAAGCATAATGAACTGGGGCTTACAGAATGGATAGATCCGGCAGTGCGCTATTTTCACAGACGGCCGTTTCAAGTCATTTACGCCGATCGATTTACCCAACCACTCTACCGGGCCATCGCCGATGACTCCGTGCGCCGCATCCCGGTGCCTATCGGCACGATTGATCAATTCAGTGATAACACCGATTTGCGTGAGTCATTAGTCATGCACAAACGCCTGCGCCTGTTATATGAGTGACGATTTGGCATGGTTCAGAAACCTGGAAAATCAGCTTGATATTTGTAAGGCGATTTTGTAAATCGCCCAGGGATGATTTACAAAAACTTGTAGTGAGCGTAGCCGAACTATCGTCCTGCAATTTGTAAAGCAAACTTGAACCATGCCGAGCATTTAATGAAGAGCGAATCATTATCGCAACAAGAGGAAAAATGTTTAGACGTTTATTAGGTTTTTTAATGCTCTTAATCGGCCTGTCGGGCATCTGGGT
>Ga0299914_10002090_pt1 | contig 13578 bp, 13 predicted proteins | sample RVTome_10_FD_201361 | JGI IMG/M metagenome (GOLD analysis project Ga0299914, IMG submission 201361) | Soil microbial communities from uranium-contaminated site in the Upper Colorado River Basin, Wyoming, United States - RVT153D57 (version 2) ...
CCCTCCGGCACCCAGTCGAAGGGGTCCAGGTCGTGGCCCGGCGCCGGCACGAGGTAGGCGGCGCTCATCCGCATCGACCTGTGGTGCGCCTCGCGGTCGGCGACGGCCACGATCCCGCAGTCATACGGCACATTGAGCCACTTGTGGGCGTCGGTCGCCCACGAATCGGCGTCGGCCAGCCCGGCAACCAGCGGCCGCAGTGCCGGTGACACAGCGGCCCAGATCCCGAACGCGCCATCGACGTGGACCCACGCGCCGGCGGCGTGTGCTGCCGCGACGATCCGGTCGAGCGGGTCGAACGCACCGCTGTTCACGTTGCCTGCCTGGGCCAGCACGATCGTCGGGCCGACGGTCCCGGCGAGAGCGGCCTCGGCTTCGTCGGCGCGCATGGCACCCTGGCTGTCGACCGGCACGCGTTCGACGGTCTCGGTCCCCAGCCCGACGATCCGCAGGGCGTTGAGCGCCGACGCATGTATCTCGTCGCCGACGATGATCCGGATCTGCGGTGCCCCGATCAGGCCGCGCGCCTCCACATCCCAGCCGACCCGCGCGAGGACGGCGTGCCGTGCCGCAGCCAGCCCGACGATGTTGGCCGCGGTCGCGCCGCTGGTGAACCCGACGCTTGCCGCCGGAGGCAGTCCGAGCAGGTCCAGCACCCAGTCACCGGCGATCTCCTCGATGACCGACGCGGCCGGACTCGCCACGTATGAGAAGCCGTTCTGGTCCCAGGCGCCGGTCAGCACGTCCGCGGCCAGCGCGACGGGCAGGCTGCCACCGACCACGAAGCCGAAGTAGCGGGGTCCGGCCGACGCGACGAGCCCCGGATCCGCGGCCGCCACGAGGGACTCCAGGACCGCCGCGGGATCCTCGGGATCGTCGGGCAGTCGCCCGCCGCCCGGGCCGCGCAGCGCCGCGCGCAAGGGCGCCGCCTCGATGGGTCGTCCGACCGGCCGCTCCCCGACGCCGTCCAGGAAGTCGATCGCGTGCTCTGTCGCCCGGCGGAGCATGTCTCCCGCTTCGGTCATCGAGCCCTCCTCGTGTGGTCCCGCCCGAAACGGGATCGGATAGGAGCCTATCCGACGAGTCCGTCCCCCGGGACCACCACCCGAAGCGCGGCCGGGCGCACGGTGAACTCCACGGGCGTGACGCCAAGGTCGTTGCTGTCCGCTCGGCACGGCAGGGGGTGGGCACTGCTGACGCGGACGCGCCCCGATCGGTAGGTGGAGACCCGCGGTGCATATCGTCGCCGACCGAACGCGATCGCCGCCAGGTGCCGCAGCAGCTCCCACTTGGAGAAGCCACGAAAGACGCGAACGTCGAGCAGGCCGTCGTCGAGCCGCGCCGTCGGCGCGACGGTCATGCCGGCACCTGCGTACGGACCGTTGGCGACAGCCACCATGAGGGCGCGCGTCCGCGCGACCCGCCCGTCGTCGAGCTCCAGCTCCATCCGGGCGGGCCGGTAGCGCAGCGCAACCCAGATGGTGCGCAGGATCGACAGCCAATCGCCCTGGTCGAACCGCGCCGCCTCGCGAAAGATCGCGGCGTTCATCCCCACCGACCCGGTCTCGTAGAACGGTTCGCCTCGGGCCTCGCCCACGTCGATCGCCGCGACGGTGCCGCGCGCGAGGACGTCCGCGGCGGGTTCGAGATCGCGGGGCAGGCCGAGCATCCGCGGGATGTTCATGACGCTTCCGAGCGGCAGGACGCCGAGCGCCGACCTCGATCCGAGAAGCTCGCCGGCGACGATCCCGATCGTCCCGTCACCACCCGCAGCGACGACGATGTCAACGCCGTCGGCCACGGCGCGGCGTGTCGCGACGCGCGCTTCTTCCGCGCTGCCGCTCTCGACGATGTCCTCGCCGAGGCCGCGGGTGCGCAGGAGCGTGCGGATCGCCTCGTCGCTGGCGGAATTCGTCGGGATCCCGCCCTTCGATCCGGCGTTGCTGTTGCGGATCACGCGGTAGCTGCGCCCCGGCGTCACGGGCGGACGTGCACGCGGCGAGCCGCGATTCGCCGGTAGAGGGCCGCCAGACCGATGACGTAGCTCGTCCCGAGCAGGTACGAGGCGGTCACGTCCGTGAACCAGTGGTGACCCTGGTGGATCCGGCTCGGTCCGACCAGCCCCACGAGGGCGAGCAGCCCACCCACGAGGAGTCGGCGGAGGGCAACGGGTCGCACGAGGACCGTCGCGAGATACGCCGCGAACCCGTACAGGCCGACATACGACAACACGTGGCCGGACGGAAAGCTCGATCCGCCGAGCGGCGCAACGACCACGGCGAGGGTGTCGTCGGCGACGGGGCGCGGCCGCCGCATCGTCGCCTTGGCGACCGTGGCAACAAGCGCCGAGCCCCACGCGCCGACGAGGAAGAGCGCCTCAAGCCGAAGCCGCAACGCGACCAGCAGGCCGGTGAGCACCGGCGGGATCAGTCGGCTCTGCGGCGGAAAGCCCGGCCACGAGACGATCGTCATCAGCCGCGCGAACCGCGGATGACGTCGCCGCTGGAGCTTGAGGGTCAGGGCCAGGTCGAGGGCGTCACTGCGGCGAGCACGGACGATGCCGAAGATTGCCGAGAACCCGAGAAGGGCAAGCCACGCGACACCCGATGCCAGCCTGCCGCGGGCCACGGCCATCCTGGGTCCGTGCACGACGTCGGGCGGCGGTTCGGCGGGCAGCATGCGGCGCGGCGCGGTCAGCTGATCACGCATGACGGGACCATGCATCGCGCCGCAGAGCGGACGTTCGCGACACAGCGCGGTCCCGCGTGGCAGTCCCGTTGCAGCCGGGCGAACGGCTGCGCGCGCGGGCGGTGTACCCTCCCCTCAGTTCCGCGTCACGCAGCGAGGTGTTCCCCAGGATGTCCCGAATCGTCCGCGGTGCGTTGGTCCAGGCAACCTGGACCGGCGACAAGGAATCGATGATCCAGAAGCACGAGCAGCACGCCCACGAGGCGGCGAAACAGGGCGCCCAGTTCATCCTGTTCCAGGAGCTGTTCTACGGACCGTACTTCTGCCAGGTCCAGGATCCGCAGTACTACGGCTACACGGAGCTCATCCCGGACGGGCCCACGACAAAGCGGATGCAGGCGCTCGCCAAGGAAACCGGCATGGTCGTCGTGGCCCCGATGTACGAGGAGGACGAGAAGGCCTCGGGCATCTACTACAACACGGCCGCCGTCATCGACTCGGACGGCACGTATCTCGGCAAGTACCGCAAGACGCACATCCCGCACGTCAAGGGGTTCTGGGAGAAGTTCTACTTCCGTCCCGGCAACCTGGGCTACCCGGTCTTCGAGACGGCAGTCGGGCGGATCGGCGTCTACATCTGTTACGACCGTCACTTCCCGGAAGGCGCCCGGGCACTCGGTCTCAACGGCGCCGAGATCGTGCTCATCCCGAGCGCCACGAGCCGCGGCCTGTCCGAGTACCTGTGGCGGATCGAACAGGTCAGCCATGCGGTCGCCAACGGCTACTACGTGGGGACGATCAACCGGGTCGGCATCGAGAAGGACCTCGGCGACGACGACTTCTACGGCCAGAGCTACTTCGCCGATCCGCGCGGCCAGTTCGTCGGCGAGCTAGGCTCGGCCCACGAGGAGGAGCTTCTCGTGCGCGACCTCGATCTCGACAAGATCACCGAGGTCCGCCAGACGTGGCAGTTCTACCGGGATCGCCGCCCCGACGCGTACGACGACCTCGTCAGGCCGTAAACTGCCTCCGGCTCGGCCGTTTGGAGGAGGACGGCCGAGCCATTCGATTCGGAGGCTCCGAGGAGGAGGGTCCCGATGCAGTTCGGGTTCACGCTCAAGCCGGACCATTCGATCGAGCGCACGATCGCGCTCACCAGGCAGGCCGAGGCGGCGGGCTTCGCGTACGGCTGGCTCTTCGACAGCCACGTCCTGTGGCGCGACCCGTACCCGCTGCTGACGGTCATGGCGCAGGCCACGACCACGATGCGCCTGGGGACCTGCGTGACGAACCCGGCGACGCGCGAGCCGTCGGTCACGGCGTCGGCGCTCGCCGTCCTCAACGAGCTGTCCGGCGGGAGGATGGACCTCGGCATCGGACGCGGCGATTCGGCGCGACGCGTCCTCGGCAAGCAGCCGACCACGATGAAGGACCTCGAGCAGGCGGTCCACGTCATCCGTGCGTTGGTCGAGGGTCGCCCGATCGAATACGAGGGGACCATGCTCGAGTTGACCTGGAGCCGCGGGGATCGCCTGCCGGTGTGGATCGCTGGGTACGGGCCGGTCGCCCTCAAGCTCACGGGGCGGATTGCCGACGGCGCCATGCTCCAGATCGGCGACCCGGACCTTGTCCGCTGGTTCGTCTCGCAGGTCCGCGACTCTGCCGCTCTCGCCGAGCGCGATCCCGGGGCGGTCAAGGTCATGGCCGCGGCCCCGGCGCACATCGGTGACATCGCCGAGGGACGTGATCGCACGCGCTGGTTCCCGGCCCTTGTCGCGAATCATGTCGTGGATCTCGTGAACAAGTACCCGCGCGAAGACCTACCCGCGGAGCTCACCACCTACATCCACGACCGCGAGGGTTATGACTACCAGCACCATGCCGAGGTCGGCAGCACGAATGCATCATTCGTCACGGACGAGATCGTCGACCGGTTCTGCCTGGTCGGCCCCGCGGCGGACCACCTCGTCCGGCTGCGCGCCCTCGAGGCAGCCGGTGTCGACCAGTTCAACCTGTACCTGATGAACGGGCAGGAGGAGGAGCAGCTCGAGCTGTACGGCCGGGAGATCATCCCGGTCATGCGCGATAGCGCGGCACCATCCTGACGGTCGAGAACCGGGCGGTTACCCTGCGCGGGGCCGCGGGCGCGCCAGCTCGACCAACGCGCCTCTTCCGTTTCCGGCAGATTCCCGCCAAGCGGGCACTCGTCTACGGGTTCTCGGCGAACGTGTCACCGCCGGGTCATCTGCCGATTCTTGGCAGCGAGAACGTCTGCCTCACGCACGACGGCCGACCGGCGACCGGGGCCGCGCGCGACCTACGCCCGCAGGGCGGGCATGTGCCGAAAACCGCTCGGTCGTTCCCGCCGTCGAGACCGGACCCTCCCGGTCGGTGAGTTCGCTAGGATTGCCGGACTTCAGGACCGACCCGTCAACTGGAGGCGCGACCGCCATGCGCACGTTGATCACCAACGGCACGATCGTCACCGCGGACGGCTCATCCGTCGCGGACGTCCTCATCGACGGCGAGTCGATCGCGCTCATCGGCTCTGACCTCGCGGCAGCCGGGATCGAAGCGGACGAGTCGATCGACGCGTCCGCCAAGTACGTCATCCCGGGCGCGATCGATGTCCACACCCACATGGAGCTGCCGTTCGGCGGTACGTTCGCCAAGGACACCTTCGAGACCGGGACCCGGGCCGCGGCGTTCGGCGGAACGACGACCATCGTCGACTTCGCCGTCCAGTCGCGCGGTTCGTCGTTGCGCGAGGGACTCGACGCGTGGCACGCCAAGGCCGAAGGGCGCGCCGTCGCCGATTACGGCTTCCACATGATCATGAGCGACGTCAACGACGCGACGCTCGCCGAGATGGACGGTCTCGTCGCCGAAGGCGTGCCCGACTTCAAGCTGTTCACCGCCTATCCCGGCGTCTTCTACAGCGACGACGGCGCGATCTTTCGGGCGATGCAGCAGACCGCGAGGAACGGCGGGTTGATCATGATGCACGCCGAGAACGGCATGGCCATCGACGTCGTCGCCGAGCAGACCGTCGCGGGCGGCACGACGGACCCGATCGGCCACGGACTCGCGCGCAAGGCCGTGTTCGAGGGCGAAGCTACGAACCGGGTCATCCGATTGGCCGAAGCCGCCGAGGTTCCCGTGTACATCGTTCACCTCTCGGCCCGCGAGGCGCTCGCCGAGGTCCGGGCAGCGCGCGACCGCGGCACGGCGGCGTTTGCCGAGACCTGCCCGCAGTACCTGTTCCTCTCGCTCGACGACCTCGGCAACGGGTTCGAGGGGGCGAAATACGTGTGTTCCCCGCCGCTCCGCCCGAAGGACCACTGGGACGAGCTGTGGAAGGGGCTCGTCAAGGACGACCTGCAGGTCGTTTCGACCGACCACTGCCCGTTCGACTTCGAGGGCCAGAAGGAGCTCGGCCGGGAGGACTTCCGCAAGGTTCCCAACGGGCTGCCCGGCGTCGAGGACCGGGTCGACCTGCTCCACGACGGCGGCGTCGTGGGTGGCCGGATCACGCGCGAACGCTGGGTCGATGTCATCTCGACCGCCCCGGCCAAGCTTTTCGGCATGTATCCGCGCAAGGGCTCGATCACAGTCGGGGCGGACGCGGACGTCGTCATCTACGACCCGAACCGGCGGCGCACGATCTCGGCGGCAACGCACCACATGGACGTCGACTATTCGTGCTACGAGGGTCGGGAGGTCCAGGGCGCGTCCGATGTCGTGCTCTCGCGCGGCGCGGTCATCGTGCGCGACGGTGCGTTCACGGGGCGCGCGGGACACGGCAAGTTCGTCAAGCGCTCACCCGCGGACTTCGCGCGGCTCGCCTGAGCCGCCGACGTGGCGCCAACGCCGTGGCCGTGCGAACCGGACAGCCGACCGTGAGCGGACCTGCGACGCGACGACGGCTGCGCATCCCGGCCCAGCTGGACCGCATCGCAGAAGCCCGGGCGCTGGTCCGCGACGTGGCCGATTCCTGTGCGGCGCCGACTGCATGCATGGACGATCTCGTCCAGGCCGTGGACGAGGCGGCCACGAACGTCGTGCTCCACGGTTACGGCGGCGAGCCCGGCTGGATCGACGTCACGGCCGAGCTCGTCGGCGACCGGATCGTCGTGACCCTCGAGGACGAGGCGCCGGTCATGGATCCCACGCAGGTTCCGGAGCCGGACCTGTCGATCCCGCCGGAGCGTCGCCGGGCGGGCGGGATGGGGGTCCATCTCATGCGCCTGGCGATGGACGACATCAGCCATGCACCACGACCGGGTGGCGGGAATATCCTGACCATGGCCCGGCGCCTGGATCCGCGCCCCAAGGAGGATCGCTGAATGAGCCTTGAGACCACGATCGAGCAGGTCGAGGGAGCGTCCCCGGTCACGATCCTCGCCCTCGATGGCGAGCTCGACGCATCGAACTTCGAGGCGGTCATCGACACCGTCCGCGGGCTGTACGAGGGCGGAACGCGGCGGCTCCTGCTGGATCTCGCAGACCTGCGCTTCATGGCCAGCTCCGGGCTCGTGGCCCTCCATTCGATCGTCCGGATCATGCACGGGGAGCCCCCGCCGGACGCCGACGCTGGCTGGTCCGCGCTCCACGCGGAACTCGGCGATCGGCAGACGGAGGTCCAGCTCTGCGCGCCTCAGGCGGCCGTCGAGCGCGTCCTGACCAGGACCGGCCTCGACCGGCTCTTCGTCGTCCATGCCGACCGGGACACGGCCATCGCCGCGTGGTAGATGCCCGAAGGCCGCCGCCATGACAGCGCCTGCGGGTGCCGCGGAGGCACTCGCGCCCGACATCGACCTCGAAGCCGTCGTCGCGCCCTTCCGGGGCTCGCTGTCGGTCGTGATCGAGGACCCCGACGGCCGGCCGATCGCGACAACCTCGGGCGAGGCGCCGCCCAGCGCCACCAGCGTCGCGATTCGTTCGGGTCCCCTGGCTGGTGGACGAGTCCGGGTGTGGGATGAGAACCCGGCGTCACGGCTCGGTGGAGCCGTCGCCGAGTCCCTGGCAGTTGCGCTCGGAGCTCTGCCGGTGACAGATCCAGAGGCGGTGAGACTGGCCGCGGCGACGACCCGACGGATCGAGGCGGAACTCGCGCACGGCCGTCGCCTGCAGCGCAGCTTCGTGTCGCTCGTGCCGCCGGACGTCCCCGGCTTCGAGATCGCCGCCCACTACGAGGCGGCGCGCGAGGTCGGTGGGGACTTCTTCGACCTGTTCCGCCTGCGGCGGCGGGGACGGCCACTGAGCATCGTCATCGCCGACGTCACCGGCAAGGGCATCGCCGCGGCCCTGCTCATGGCCTTCTCCCGGCCGCTGCTCCACGCCGCGATCGATCACACCCGCGGACCGGCGGAAGCGCTCGAACGAACGAACCGCATCCTCGTCGACGAGCGGCGTTCCTCGTTGTTCATCACGGCGCTCGCGGCCCGGCTCGACGTCCGCAACGGGAGCCTGTCAGTGGCGAATGCCGGGCACGAGCCGCCGATGATCGTCCCCGGCGACGGCTCGCCGGTCAGGTTCCTGCTGGGCGGGGGCCCGCTCATCGGAGCCTTCGGGCGGCTCGACCTGGTCGAGATCGGGGTCGACCTCGCGCCCGGCGATCTCGTCCTGTTCTACACGGACGGGGTGACTGACGCTCGGTCGCCACACGGTGAGCGGTTCGACGAATGGCGCCTGGTCCAGGCCGTCGAATCGGTCCGTGGCGGCACGTCCGCCGAGGTGGTCGACGCGATCGCCGGCTCGGTCGGCGCGTTCCAGGGGTGCGACGAGGTCGCCGACGACATCACGATCGTCGCGATCCGTCGCTCGGTTCGACAGACGATCAGACGGTCCGGCGGCCGGTGAGGAACTGGTAGGCGAGCACGATCAGGGCCACCACCAGGATGAGGTGGATCAGGCCGCCGACGACATTCGTGGCGAATCCGACCAGCCAGAGCAGGATCAGGATCGCGAGTAGTGTCCAGAGCATGATGTGAGCGCTCCTCTTGCAGCGACCGGCTGAGTCGGCTACAGGGCGCCGGCCGGTTTCCATATCGTCCGGGACCACGCATCGCAGCCGGACCGGCCGTCGTGATCGCGGCCATTACGTGATGCTGACAGCCCGCTTCGCACGCGAAGCGGGCTGTCGTCGGCGTTGCGACGCCGGGTCAGTCGCTGCTGTCGGCGCTGGCGCTGTCCGAGCTGTCGCTATCCGAGCTGTCGCTATCGGCCGGTGCAGGCGCCGGGGCCTTCGCCGGCTTGGGCTTGGCCTTCGGCTTGGCCGTGGCCGCGCGCTCTTCGACGATCGGCTTGGCCACTACGTCCGGGCTGTCCGTTGAGTCGACGCTGACGGCGCTGTCTGTCGCGTCCGACGTCGCAGCAGGCCCGAACGGACTGCTCGCCGCATCGAACGTCTGCGGGCTGTCACTCGACTCGTCGATCCAGCGCAGTGCCGGGCTGGCGGCGGCGCCCGCGGCCTCGTCGAGCTCGATCGTGCGCACCGCCCGGTCGGCCCCGGACGCCGAGACGAAGGTGAAGCCGCCGACGGTCAAGCCGGCGAGGAGGCCGGCAGCGCCTGCGATTTTCCAGTCTGGTCGTTGCATCGGGTCACCTCTTCGTGTTGCTGTCATCCGTGCGTCGCCCGGTCTCGCCGTGATCGCGACCTGTCTCCATTTGCTCATCCCGGCCTGAGTCGTCGGTGAGGCAACGCTGAGAAGCCTCTCAGCGACCGCCGGTCACCGCGACCCGGGTGCCGCGGTCGCTCCGGGCGACATCCGCCCAACGCCTGGCAAGGGCGACGCGCCGTTCGACACGGCGTGGCCAGTTCGCCTGCTGTACGCGGAAGGGACCGGTGGCGAGGCCAACGAGTGCCGCCGCTGTCGACGCCGCCAGCGACGACCGGCCGACGGCAGCCTCGAACGCGGGGCGGAGCCGCGCCTCGTAGAGCGCGATGGTTCCGCGCCGGCGTGGAACCGCGTCGGCGAGCACCTGGAGGTGGGCAAGGAACGTCGCCAGGTCATCGACGCGACGGCCCCGTCCCGCGCCGTCCAGGTCGAGAAGTCCGCTGACACGCCCATCCGCGACCAGGATCTGTGCCTCGTAGAGGTCCCCGTGAACGATGACCTCGGGAGCATCGAGCTCACGGGACCAGAGCTCATGGACGAGCGTGGCGACGACCGGGGCGAGTCCCGGGACGACCGTCGCGATGAGGTCGGCATGTGCTGCCGCCCGCCGGATCGGACCGGGGCGGGCGCGGCCCGACGCCGCGACAGGCCGCGGAAGCCGGTCAAGCAACTCGAGGATCGCCTCGCCGCCCGGCAGCGCGTCCCTGCCAGCGCCACCATCGTCGCTGTCGTCGAGCAGTACCTGCCGGATCGTTCGCCCCGGGAGCGCCTCCAGGGCAAGCATCCCCAGCTCATGGTTCATCTCCGCGACGACCGGGACGGGCGCGAAGCCGCGAAGGGTCGCGAGCCAGCCCTCGATGGCCGCGGCCTCCGCGGGCGGGACGCACTTGACGTATCTCTCGACGGGCTCGCCTGTGGTGCTCGAGGTCCACCGGGCATGGACGACGGCGCGCCGGGTCGGCCGGTAGCTGCGCACCTCGAGCAGCGGCTCGCCGCCGAACCGCAGCCAGTCTTCGAGGCGATCGCCGAACGTGGCGACGGGCAGGCCCGGCAGGGCCGGATCGTACGGATAGCGGAACAGCCCCACGGCGATGTCGTCGGCGGACAGGACCAGGGTGCCGTCGGGCGGTCCATCGGCCGTGGTCACGGCAACGACGGACTCCTCGGCCACGACGTCGTCGCCCCAGCGCACGCGAACCCTGAAGCGGACTGCTGCCCGGTCGCCCGGGCGATACGTGACATGGCGACGCTCGAAGTCGACCAGCGAGCCGCCGCCGGCCTCGACGACGGTGGCGAGGAGAGGTCCGGCCCCCGGACCCAGGAGCTGCTCGACGGCGGGCAGGAGCGGATCGGATACGAGTGGCATCTGCCCACATCAAGCCACGCGGACATTGGACGGGGATGAGTACCGGACGAGAAACGATTAGGTGGAGGCGTCCGGCGCGTTCGTGCGGAAGCGGTAGCCCATGCCGCGGACAGTCTCGACGGTGTCGGCGCCCAGCTTCCGGCGCAGATAGCGGATGTACACCTCGACGACGTTCGAGTCGGGCTCGAAGTCGTAGCCCCAGACATGGCTCAGCAGCTGCTCGCGGCTGAGCACCTGGTCGGGGTGTCGCAGGAAGGTCTCCGCCAGAGCGAACTCGCGTGCGGTCAACTCCACCCACCGACCACCGACGTGTGCGCGCCGCGTCCGCAGATCGAGACTGACCCCACCGGCCCGCAGAACGGTCGTCTCCGCGGACCCCTCCTCGCGCAGCCGGGCCCGAACCCGCGCGAGTAGCTCCTCGAAACGGAATGGCTTGGTGACGTAGTCGTCGGCACCGCCTTCGAACCCGGCGACCGTGTCCTCGACGCTGTCGCGGGCGGTCAGGATGATGATCGGGAGTCGCTGGCCGGCGTCGCGGATTCGCCGCAGGACCTCGCGGCCGTCCAGGCCGGGGAGGCCGAGGTCCAGGATCAGCAGGTCAAAATGCTGGTCGCGGGCAATGTCGGCGGCCTCCCGCCCATCGCCGACAGCGGTCGTGGCATAGCCGTTGGCACGCAGGCCCTTCTCCAGGAACGAGACGATCCGCTGTTCGTCCTCGGCGATCAGGATGCGAGTCACGGGACGTGCCTCTCGAGCGGTGGTTCCACCGGGATCAGCAGGCTGAAGGTTGCGCCGAGCCCGGGAGCCGAGGTCAGTTCGACGCGGCCGCCGTGCGCGTGGACGATCGCCTCGACGATGGCCAACCCGAGTCCGACCCCGTCATGGCGCTCCCCCGCCGCGTCGCTGCCACGGGCGAAGCGCCCGAAGATCAGCTGCTGGTCCGCCTCGGCGATGCCGGTCCCCTCGTCGCGGACCCACAGGCGTGCCTCGTGGCCGTCGGTCCGGGCGCCGATCTCGATGACCGCCCCGGGTTCGGTGTGGCGAACCGCATTCGCGGCCAGGTTGACGACCGCCTGCGCAAGCCGATCGGGGTCGGCGACGATGACCGCAGGTGTCCCCGCAGCGATCCAGGCGCGATCGCCGAGCGTCGACACCCTGGCGACCAGGCCCTCGACAAAGGGAACGAGCTCGACGGGTTCGAGTCTCAGGAAGTCGGGCTGCTCAGCCCGGGCCAGGACGAGCAGGTCGCTCACGTAGCGACCCATCCGGTCGAGTTCCTCGATCACCAGTTCGATCGTGCGCCGGCGCTCCGCCGGGTCATCCTCGATCAGCTCGAGATGACCCCGGGCGATCGTGATCGGCGTGCGCAACTCGTGCCCGACGTCATTGAGGAACTCACGCTGCGTCGCGAAGACCGTCTCGAGTCGGGCGAGCATCGAGTTGATCTGCTCGGTCAGCTCGCTGACCTCGTCGCTTCCCTCGACCGGGATCCGCGCCGCCAGGTCGCGATCGCCGATGCCGCGCGCAGTGGCGGAGAGCCGTCGCAGGGGTGCGATGGCCCGCCCGGCAGCGCCCCACGCCAGCACGGAACCGAGCAGCAGCACGGCAATGGACATGACGATCATGACCTGGACGGCGGTATCGATGTCGTCGCGCTGCTCCGCTTCGTGGTGGACGACCGCGAAGTGGCCGCTGCGGGCGCCACCGGTCGAGAGCGGCACCACGAGCCAGCGCACTGGTCCGGCAGCGGTGTCGGTCCGGCCCCACAGGGGCTCGGCCGCCGCGCGCCACGACCCGAGGACGCCGGCGTCATCGAACAACGAGACCGGCGCCACCGTCCGCTTGTGGGGGGCGCCGTCGACCATGGTGTAGAACGCCTCGTACTCGCCCGCAACGTTTCGCTGGAGGAAGGTGTCGAGGATCGCCTCGATGTCAGGGCCGAACGGCTCGCCCGTCACCGGGTTGACGCCCGTCGAGAGGACGCGCAGTTCCTCGACTTCCTGTGCCAGCGCCGCATCGATGTCGGCCTCGAGGCCCACGACCAGGATCTGGCGCAGCCCGACGATGGCGATCGCGATCGACAGGGTCAGCAGGAGCAGGTACCAGACGAGGATGCGGGTTCGGAGCCCACCACGATCGAGCCAGGTGGGCAGCCGTCGCATCGAGGCGGCAGGAAGAGCGTGACCCCCTGCCGGGGCCGCGGTCAGCGCAGTGGCCTCGTGGGCCAGGCGAACGCGCAGCGTTTCATCGGCCGAGGAGTGATCAGGCGTGGTCATCGGCGGTCGATCCTGCGCCGCCGCGACCTCCGGCGGCATGAACGGCCGATGAGAAAGCTCTCACGCGTGGAGCTCCATCGCGGGCGCCGGCCCCGCCCGTTCGGGGGCCGACCTGTCAGCGCGTGCGCGGGAAGCCGAGGTCGACCTTCGATGTCCCAGGGTCCGGCCAGCGCTGGGTCACGATCTTGGCACGGGTGTAGAACTGGATCCCCTCGGGCCCGTACATGTGCAGGTCGCCGAACAGCGACGACTTCCAGCCGCCGAAACTGTAGTAGGCGACGGGCACCGGGATCGGCACGTTGATCCCGACCATGCCCGCGTTGACCTCGAACTGGAACTGCCGGGCGGCGCCGCCGTCGCGCGTGAAGATCGCGGTGCCGTTGCCGTACGGGTTGTCGTTGACGAGCCTGACCGCCTCGTCGTAGGTCCTGACCCGGAGGACGGTCAGGACCGGCCCGAAGATCTCGTCGCGGTAGGCGTCCATGTCGGGGGTCACGTCGTCGATGAGCGAGACACCCAGGAAGAAGCCCTCGGATTCGTCGTAGAGCGGGTGCTGGCGGCCATCGGCAACCACGGTCGCGCCCTGCTCGGCCGAGCTGTCGAGATAGCTGGCCACCTTGTCGCGGTG
>Ga0299914_10002091_pt1 | contig 13569 bp, 8 predicted proteins | sample RVTome_10_FD_201361 | JGI IMG/M metagenome (GOLD analysis project Ga0299914, IMG submission 201361) | Soil microbial communities from uranium-contaminated site in the Upper Colorado River Basin, Wyoming, United States - RVT153D57 (version 2) ...
CGGCGCGAGAAGAGGTTGCTCAGCGAGTCGCCGTAGCTGCCGACGAGGAAACCGGGCACGGAGCTGCCGGTGGAGGGCGGGGGCTCCGGGAGTGCATCCAGGCCCGCCCGCTCCGACAGCTCGTTCAGACGGGCGAGGAGGGCGGCGTCCGACTGATTGCCGAGCGGGCTGCCGGTGCCTTGCAGCGCGTTTCCCGCGAGCCCCGACAGGGTATAGGCGCCGACCAGATCGAACTGCGGCCGCGCCTGATCCGAGAAGTAGTCGCGATCGATCTCGTTCTGCGCGCGCGCCGTGTCGAGCGCCGCCAGCTCGGGCCTGCGCGAGAGCGCCACCTGCACCGCCTCGTCGAGCGCGAGCGAGGGCACCGGCCGATCGGCGGCGTCGGCCGGCACGATGGGCCGGCTCCATTCAGCGGCGCCGCGGCTCGCGAGCATCAGCCGCTTCAGCCGGTTCTCGGCCTCGGTCAGCGTGAGCTGCGCCGACGCGACGCTCTGCCGGAAGTTCGCCACCTGCGTCTGCGCCTCGATGACGTCGATTGGCGCGAGCGTCCCTTCCTGCGCCTGCCGCTCGTTGCTGGCCACCTGGCCCCGCGCCTGCGACAGCGCGGTCGCCTGGACCTCGAGATTTCGCGCGGCGAACACCACGTCCCAGTACGCCTGCTCGACGAGCGTCAGCTGGTCCATCAGCACCTGCGTGAGCTGCCGGTCGGTCAGGTCCGCGGCGCGCCTCGCCAGGCGGATCTGCCGACGCTCCGCATCGATCGTCCGCCCCCGGACGAGCGGCTGCACGTACGAAACGGCGAACGCCGAAGGAAACTGCGGGTTCAGCCGCGCGAACTGGTTGCTGCTTTCGAGGCGCGACGACGTGAAGTCCACGGTGAAGCGGCCGCCGGCCCAGGGCGTGCGTCCTTCCAAGCCGAGCGCGGCCTGGAGCGAGTCCTGCTCGAGGCGCCCGTTGATCGCGCCGCCGATCGCGGACGTGTTGGCCGACACGGCGCGCTGGAACGAGACCGACGGCACCAGCCGCGGGTCGAACACCCCTTCGGCCGCGAAGATGTCCTGCCTCGCCACGTCCACGTCGAGCCGCGCCACGGCCACGTCGTTGTTCTGCTCGAGCGTGAGCCGGATGGCGTCCTCGAGCGTCAGCGCGAGCGGCTGCCCGCCCTCCACGCCCACCCTGGCCGGCAGATCGAGTGCCGGCGGCGCCGCGACGGGCGGCGGCTGCGCCGCGGCCGGCGCAGCCGCGGCGGCCCAGACCAGCCCGCACAGCAGCAGGCAGTGGCGCCGCGGCCTCATCGCTCGATCCCCTGACCCGCCGGGACGCGTCCCGCGGCGCGGCCGAACGCGCCGCGGGCGACCGCCCATCGCCGCGAGAACCGCGCCCACGCCGGCGACGCCGCCGCGTCGTCGAAGAGCGAGTAGAACACCGGCACCGCGAGCAGCGTGAGGAGGAGGCACAGCAGCTGCCCGCCCGCGACGAGAATGCCGATCGAACGGTTCGTCTCCGCGCCAGGGCCGGACCCGATGATGAGCGGCATCATCCCCGCGACCAGCGCCAGCGTCGTCATCAGAATGGGACGCAGGCGGTCGCGGTTCGCCTGGATGATGGCCTCGTATCGCGCCATGCCTTTTGCCCGGAGACCCAGCGTGTGGTCGATCTGGAGGATCGCGTTCTTCTTGACGATGCCGAAGAGGAGCAACACGCCGAGGGCGGAGTAGATGTTGAGCTGCTGCCCGAACATGAGCGAGGCGAGCAGCCCGAACGGCACGGCGAGCGGCAGCGTGAGCAGGATCGTGACCGGGTGGATGAACGACTCGAACTGGGCCGCGAGCACCATGTACATGAAGATGAACGAGAGCGCGAAGGCGATGCCGAAGTAGTACGCGGCCCGGCCCAGCTCGCGCGACTGGCCGCTCGTCACGAGGTTGTAGCCGGGTTCCATGTCGAGCGCGGCGAACGCCGCCTCGAGGTCGGCCTGGGCCTGCGCCTGCGCGACGGCCGGCGCGGGGTTCGCCGAGACGGTGATCTGCCGCTGCCGGTTGAGGCGGTCGATCGACGCCGGCCCGGAGCCTTCGTTGAACGCGACGAGATTCCTGAGCTGCACCAGCTCGCCGGAGGCCGTGCGGACCGTCGCCGCCGCGATCGATTCGGGCGTGCGCCTGAACGAGTCCTGCGCCTTCAGCACGACGTCGTACTGATCGCTCGCGGCGTTGTACGTGGTGACGTCCTGGCCGGCGATGAGCGCGTTGACCGTCTGCGAGACGTCCTGGACGCGCACGCCGAGGTCGGCCGCGCGCGCACGGTCGATGTCGATGCGCAGCTCCGGCAGCCCGGGCTGATAGCTGCGGTCCACGTCCACGAGCGTCGGGCTGTCCTGGAGCGCCTCCACGGCGCGGGTGGTGTAGCCATCGAGCTTCTGGAGGTCGGGCCCGACGAGCGCGTACTGAATCGCCGCGCCGCGCCCGCCCGCGAACGAGAGCCCGCTCGATCCCTGGACGGAGATGATCGCGGACTGCCGGTAGGGCCCCGTCATCTGCCTTGCGCGGGCGACCAGCTCCTCCTGGGACTGCTCGCGTTCGGCGATCGGCGTCAGGCGCACGAACATCATGCCGACGTTCGATCCGCTCGTGCCGCCGCCGAACCCGGCGATCGCCTGCACGTCGGTCACCCCCGGCAGGTCGCGCCGGACTTCGCGGGCGATCCGGTCCATCAGGGACTGCGTCGCGGCGAGGCTCGAGCCGACCGGCAGGCGGACGGTCATCTGAAAGCGCGATTCGTCCTCGTTGGGCGTGAAGTTGACGCCCGAGGCGCGATAGAGCGGATAGATCGCGGCGATCACCAGCACGCACGCCGCGACGATCGCCCAGCGGTGCGCCATCGACCACCGGAGCATCGCCGTGTAGGACCTGTCGATGTGGCGATAGAAGCCGCGCCGCGAGTCGCCGTGCGCCTGCCCCTCCGCCGAGGGCTTGATCCAGCGCGCCGCCAGCATCGGCGTGAGCGTGAACGACACGATCAGGCTGATCGCGATGGCCGCGGCCGCCGTCAGCCCGAACGACGACATGAAGCGCCCGACGATCCCGCCGAGGAAGCCGACGGGGATGAACACCGCAAGCAGCGACAGGGTCGTCGCCATCACGGCGAGCCCGATCTCCCGCGTGCCCTCGATCGCCGCCTGGAACGGCGACATGCCCTTTTCCTCGACGAACCGGTAGATGTTCTCCAGCACGACAATCGCGTCGTCGATGACGATGCCGACCATCAGCGTGAGCGCGAGCATCGTCATCTGGTTCATGGTGAAGCCGAGCGCCGCCATCACGCCGAACGCGCCGATGATCGACGTGGGGATCGCGAGCGCGGCGATGATCGTCGAGCGGAAGTTGCGCAGGAAGATCAGGACGATGATGGCGGCGAAGATGCCGCCGAGCACCAGGTGCTCCTCGATGGCGTGGAGCGAGGCCTCGATGAACTCCGAGTCGTCGCGCACGAGCCGCACGGTGAAGGTCGGCGGGAGCGTCTGCTGGATCTCCGCCATGCGCGTCTTGATCGCGTCGGCGAGCGCGACCGTGTTGACGCCGCTCTGCTTGCGGATCGCGACGCTGGCCGCCGACTGGCCGTTGAGGGTGGAGACCGACGTAGGATCGGCGCCGGTGTCCTCGACGGCGCCGATGTCGCGGATGCGGACCGGCGTGTTGCCGCGCGTGGCGACGACGAGATCCTCGAAGTCCCTGGGCCGGCGGAGGCGTCCGACCGTCCGCACCGACAGCTCGCGCGTGCCCTGCTCGAGCCGGCCGCCGGGCAGCTCCAGGTTCTGCGCGCGGAGCGCCGTCGCGACGTCCGTCGTCGTGAGCCCGTACGCGTTGAGGCGGTCGGGGTCGATCTTGACGTGGATCTCGCGCCGCCGCGCGCCGTACAGGAAGACCTCGCCGACCCCGTTGACCGACTCGATCCGCTTCTGGATGTTCTGCTCGACGTAGGTGGTCAGTTCGACCGCCGACATCGGCGCCGAGACCGAATACAGGACGATGGGGCTCGAGTCCGGATCCTGCTTCTGCACGACGGGTGGATCCGCGGTCTCCGGCAGGTCACGGATGGCCGGATCGACCTTCGCACGGACCTCCTGGGCGGCGACGTCCGGGTTCTTCGCCAGATCGAACGTGATCGTCACGCGCGAGCGCCCCTCGCTCGACGTCGATCGCAGCTCGTCGATGCCCGCCACCGTGTTCACCGCCGCCTCGATCCGATCGGTGATCTCGGTCTCGACGTTCTCGGGCGTGGCGCCGGGGTTCGAGGTGGTGACCGAGACGACCGGCATCTCGATGCGCGGGTAGCGATCGACGCCCAGCGTGAAGAGCGACGCGGCCCCCACGACGGTGATCGCCATCACCAGCATCGTCGCGAACACCGGTCGGCGGACGCAGATTTCAGCGAGTTTCTGCATGTCAGTTACCAGTTGACAGCTTCCAGCTGCCACTCCCAGCTTCCCGTCGGCGACTCAGCCGTCAGCTGCCTCGGTCTGAACGCTCACCTCGAGGCCGTCGTACAGGTCCGCGAGGCTGGACGTCGCCACGCGGTCGCCTTCCTCGATCCCGGACACGATCTTGATCGCCTCGCCCTGCTGGCGCGCGGCGAGCTGGACGACCCGCAGGCGCGCGCGGTTGTCGTCGTCGATGACGAAGACGCGGTAGGAGTTCGTGTTGACGTCCTCGATGACCGCCCGGCGCGGCACGAGCAGCGAACGGGCGGTGCGGCCCTGATCGACGGCGGCCACCGCGAACATGCCCGGCTTGAGCAGCGCCTGCGGGTTCGGCACGCGGGCCTCGACCACGAAGGAGCGCGACTCGGAGGAAATCTGGGGATTGACGGCGGTGACGCGGCCGGAGAACGACCGGCCGGGGAAGGCGTCCACGGTGGCCGAGACGGTCTGCCCGACCCCGATCTGCCCGGCCTGCACGCCCGGGATGCTCAGCTGCAGCCGGAGCGGATCGATCTTCAGGAGCGTGACGACCGCGGTGGACGGCTGCACGTACTCGCCGAGCGAGACCTTGCGCTCGGCGATGAAGCCGGCGAACGGCGCGACGACCACGACGTCGGCGACGGCCTTCTCGGCCAGCGCGAGCTGCGCGCGCGCCTGGGCGAGCGTGGCCCGGGCCGTCGCGACGTTCTGCGTCGAGGTCTCGGCTGCCGTGCGCGCCTGGTCGGCAACGGTTCGTGAGACGTCCCCCGTGGCCAGCAATGATGCGTAGCGCTGGGCGGTCGTCTGCGCGAGCGCGTTCTGCGATTCGGCCAGCCTGACGCTCGCCTCGGCGCGCGCGAGGGCCGCCCGCGCCTCGTCGAGCCGGAGCCCCGCGTCCACGCCCTGGAGCCGGACGAGCACGGCGCCCTCCCGGACGTACTGGCCGACGTCCACCGGCGTGGCGATGACGCGGCCGGACGCGTCCGGCGCGACATCCGAGGCTTCGTCCGCCTGGAAGCTGCCGGTGGCCTCGACCGTCACCGGGTCGTCGATGCCCTGGACCTGCGCCACGTTGACGGTGATCGCCTGGCCCTCGGCCGCCTGCGGCGTCATCGTCTGTCCGCGGCCGCAGCCGGCCGCGGCGAGCGCCAGCAGCAGGACGAGCCTTACACCCGCCGATGTCACGATGCCTCCTTGGAACACGCCAGCCCCGCGAGGACGAACTGAACCCCGCTGTCGATGAGATCCTCCGGACTTGCGGCGGGCCACGGTGTGCCGAAGAGGCGGCGCTGCATCACATAGTAGATGGGGACGGCGAGGACGGCGCGCACGAGCACGCCCGGCGGCGCCGGGCGGAACCGTCCGGCGCGCTGGCCGTCCACGATGAAGCGCTCGAGAAAGTGGTACAGGCGCATCCCTTGAGCCTGCATCCGCTGCGCCAGCGGGTGCTGCTCGAGCGCCGAATAAATCATGAGCCGGAGCACGTGCGGGTCGCGGTCGTGGTGGTCGAGGATCCCCTCGAACAGCCGCCGCAGCACGCCTTCGGCGTCGCCGCCCGCGGCCGCCGCCTGCATCGCCGCCAGCCATTGCCGAGCCTCGTCGTCCCGGCACTTCTGCTCCAGGATGGCTGCGTAGAGCGAGTCCTTGTCGGCGAAGTGCTGGAAGATGACGGCCTCGGTGACGCCGGCCGTCTCCGCGATCTCGCGGGTCGTCGCGCCCCGGAAGCCGCGCTCGGCGAACACGCGGACGGCCGCGTCGATGAGCTGCTGCCGCCGCTCGTGCATGGGCAGCCGGGCCGGACGCCGGGGGGCCGGACGGGCGTGGCGGGCGCGGACGGTCTGGCGCCTGCGGCGCACGGGCCGCGCGGCGGCCGGTGTTCGGTGCATGAGAGATTAGACGCCGGCCGGCAAGTAAGTGTTTACTAAGTTTCCCCCGATCGCGAGGCCGGGGTGTTGCAGCCACGCCCGGCGGCTGTCCGGGGCAACTCGTCCGGACCGCGGGCTGGCAGGCCTGAAGGCCTGCGCCACGCGAGGCCGCGCCCCGGCGGCTCTACAGGCCTGCGCGACGTGCGTAGCCCTTGCGTACGTCGCGCCCCCGGCACGTCGGGCACACGGGTTTGGGATTAGACTTGAATCGATCTGGTCGCGGACGCTGTCCACGCTGTCCAGCTGCCTGGATTCCTGTCGCTCCAGGCGGTCACGTTCGCTCGATAGGGGCGGATGCGGCCGAACGATCCGCTGCTGCTGGAGGGTGCGGTCGGGTTCGCGCTGGCGGCGGCGGCTATGGATCGCCTACAGGGGAGTGTCGTGAAGAGCGAGTCTGCGGTGCTGTCGGATAATCGCCGGATGAAGAAGATCGGCGACTCGATCCTCGATGCCATCGGCAACACGCCGATGATCCGCGTCAACCGCATCACGAAGGACGTCCCCGCGACCGTGCTCGTCAAGCTCGAGACCTTCAACCCCGGCAACTCGATCAAGGACCGGATGGCCCTGCGCATGATCGAGGACGCCGAGCGCCAGGGGCTCCTGAAGCCCGGCGGCACGATCATCGAGGGGACGTCGGGCAACACCGGCATGGGCCTGGCGATTGCGGCGGTCGTCAAGGGCTACAAGTGCATCTTCACGACCACCGACAAGCAGTCGAAGGAGAAGATCGACGCGCTCAAGGCGTTCGGCGCCGACGTGATCGTGTGCCCCACGAACGTCGATCCCGAGGACCCGCGCTCGTACTACTCGGTGTCGTCCCGGCTCGAGAAGGAGGTCCCCAACTCCTGGAAGGCCAACCAGTACGACAACCTGTCGAACTCCGCGGCGCACTACGAGCAGACCGGGCCGGAGATCTGGCGGCAGACCGACGGGCGCGTCACGCACCTGGTGGTCGGCGTCGGCACCGGCGGTACGATCAGCGGCGTCGGCCGCTATCTGAAGGAGCAGAATCCGGAGATCAAGGTCTGGGGCATCGACACCTACGGCTCGGTGTTCAAGAAGTACAAGGAGACCGGGATCTTCGACAAGAACGAGATCTATCCCTACATCACCGAAGGCATCGGCGAGGACTTCCTGCCGAAGAACGTCGACTTCGACGTCGTCGATCACTTCGAGAAGGTCACCGACAAGGACGCCGCGGTGATGACGCGCCGGATCGCGCGCGAGGAGGGCATCTTCGCGGGCAACTCGGCCGGCTCGGCCATGGCCGGCCTCGTCCAGCTCCGCGAGCACTTCGCGAAGGACGACGTGGTCGTGGTGATCTTCCACGATCACGGGTCGCGGTACCTGGGGAAGATGTTCAACGACGACTGGATGCGGGAGAAGGGCTTCCTCGAGAAGACCGGCATGACGGCGCGCGATCTGGTCGAGGCGCGGCTGTCTGGCGAGCTGCTGGCGATCGAAGGAACCGAGCCGGTGGAGACGGCCGTGCGGCTGATGGCCGAGCACGATTTCTCTCAGATCTCGATTACGCGCGACAAGCGGCTGATCGGGTCGCTGAACGAGACGCAGCTGTACGAGGCGCTGGTGCGCGATCCGAACATCAAGACGCAGCCGGTCGAGACGATCATGCAGCCGGCGTTCCCCTTCGTGGACATCTCGACGCCGGTCGAACTGCTGTCGACGATGATTACGCCCGCCAATCCCGCCGTCCTGGTGCGGGACTTCAAGACGGACAAGACGTTCATCATCACCCGCTCGGACGTGATCCGCGTCCTGTGCTAGGGGTCAGATCTTGTTTTTTGCACGAGTGCTCCAAAGAGAGGACACTCGCGCCTGGAAGCGGCGGCGGTCTGGCCCCGTGCGGCAAAAACAGGACACACCTGCAAAAAACAAGATCTGACCCCGGGCGTGTGCTAGGCTCTCCGGCGGCGAATCGGGGGACACCCCGGTTGGAGGATGAGAGCATGAAGACACTGGTCGCGGTCGTGTGCGCGCTCGGCCTGGCGGTCCCCGTCCAGGCGCAGACCCCGGATGCCGCCGGACGGTGGGAAGCCACCTTCTATACCCAGGACGGCCCCACGCCGGCCACGATGGTGCTCGAGAAGACCGGCGACAAGCTCGCCGGCACCATCTCCAGCCATCTGGGCGACGCCCCCGTCGAAGGCACGCAGAAGGGCGCCGACCTGTCGCTCGCCATTGCCGCCGATCTCGGCAACGGCCCCGTCACGATCACCCTGACCGGCCGGCTGAATGGGGACGTCATCACCGGGACGGCCGACATCGGCGGCGAGATGCAGCTCGATTGGGGCGCCAAGCGCGCGGCCGCGGCCGGCGGTGGCTCGAAGGAGGCGGCGGACAAGGCCCTGGACGTCACCGGAACCTGGGGCCTCGAGGTCACGACCCAGGCAGGCGGCGGCAGCCCGACGGTCACCCTGGAGCAGAACGGGGAAGCGCTGAGCGGCCGCTATTCCGGCCAGCTCGGTGAGGCGCCGCTCACCGGCACGCTCAAGGGGACCGCCATCACGTTCCAGTTCCCCGTCGATGTCCAGGGCACCAGCTACACGGTCGTGTATACGGGGTCCGTCGAGAAGGACACGATGAAGGGCACGGTCCGCCTCGGGGACATGGGGGAGGGCACGTTCACCGGAACCCGCCGGAAGTAGGCAGCCCGGCATCCCCGGAGAACCCGCCGGGCTCCGGGGCCGGACGCCTCCAGTCCCGGCCCTTTCGCGGCTGGCTCGCGGCCGGGTCGGGGGACCGCCGAGCACGGCCTTATCACTTTCGCGCGTAACCGTGTTATTCTCTAAGCGGTTACCGCGCGTCCATGTCCTCACGTCCCGCCGAGTTCACGCTCGAGCTGATCCCACGGGCCCGCGTTGACGTCATCGACGTCCGCCGCGAACTGGCCGCCAGGCACGGCGACAGGCTCGACGCCTATCCCCGGGCGCTCTGCTGTTCGTTCCATACCACCGCCGGGTATCTCGATCCGGCCGTGGCGTCCCGGCTCCACCAGAGCCGGGCCGGGGTCATGCCTTACATCGACCTCTTCCGGACGATGTTCCCGGAGGGGGCCGGTTACGAGCACGACAAGCTGGATCGGCGGACCGAGCTGACGGAAGAGCAGAAGCCGATCGAGCCCCAGAACGCCGATTCGCACCTGGCCGTGATGGCCGGCGCGCTCCGGAGCTGCGTCAGCTATCCGAACCGGCCCTGGGAGCCGGTGTGCTTCGTCGATCTGGACGGCGTCCACGCCGGGAACCCGCGCCGGCGGACCACCACGGTGCTCGGGTACACGCGCGAGGAGAAGGTGGCGGCCGCCCGGCTGGCGGTGCCGATCTCCCGCCACGCCGTGGAGTCGGTGAACCTCAAGAGCCCCAACCTCGGGATCTACGAACAGTGCGCCGCGCTGGTCGCGCGCCACGGGGTGACGAAGGGGCGCATCCGCCTCACGCTTGCGCCGGGCGAGTACCACGCCGGCCTGACCGTCAACGAGTACGAGACGCTGCTGATGCGGCACGATCTGTCGGAAGTGCTGCGCGATCCGCTGCGGTTCATGGCGGAGAAGGCCGGGCACATCCTCGGCAACCCCCGCGCGATCCCCGCCAAGACGCTCGATTACGCGAAGTACGACCTGGTCCGCGTGTTCAACGAGTTCGTGGACACCCTGGGCCTCGGCGAGTCGTTCGTGGAGAGCGTCCTGTCGCGCGCGATCGCGATGCCCGCGGCGCGCTTCCTCCGCATGAAGCGCTCGGTCAGCCTGCTCGTCTCCGACCGCGACTCGTCCGGCCTCGGGGCCATTGTCGAGGGCACGTATCAGAGCCCCATCCTGGTGCAGTGGAACCGGGGCCCCCGGCCCACGCGCGTCCTCGACGTCACGCTGACGCGGTTCGTGTAAACGCCGTCCGCCTGATCGCGTCACCGTCCTCCACACAGGTGTCCCGGCTTGCACCGGCGGCCACTATGTAGTAAGTCTACAGCTGTAGATGCCGGCCCTGAGCTACACCACCATCTCGATCCTGAAGGCCGTCGCCGACGGCGTGCGCTACGGCTTCGACATCATGGACCACACCGAGCTGCCGAGCGGCACGGTCTATCCCGCCCTCTCCCGGCTCGAACGGGACGGCCTGTTGCACTCGCACTGGGAAGATCTCCGCACCGCCCACGGCGACCGCCGGCCGCCGCGGCGCTACTACCGGATCACCGCCCACGGCGAACGGGCGCTCGCCGAGGCGCTGGAGCGGCTGCAGGCCCTGAAACCGCTCAGGATGCCCGGCGCCCGGCCGCGGCGGTCCGAGGGCTGACGTGATGCTGAGCCTCTGCCGCGGTTTCCTCGCGATCGGCCGCGCCATCGTGCCGTCGGCCGTCCGCGACGACTGGACGCGGGAATGGCGCGCCGAGCTGCATTACCGGACCGCGCGGCACGGCGCCGCCGGCTTCCGCGCGCGCCTGGATCTCGTCGTCCGCTGCGCCGGCGCGGTGGTCCACGCCGCCTGGCTGCGCAAAGAGGAATGGAGCCTGTCCATGCTGCTGCACGACCTGCGTGATGCGTTCCGGAGCCTCCGCTCGCGGCCGGGTTTCACGGCCGCCTGCGTCCTCATCCTCGCGATTGGGATGGGCGCCAACGCGGCGGTGTTCGCCGTGTTCAACGGCGTGCTGCTGGCGCCGCTGCCGTATCGCGACCCCGATCGGCTCGTCCAGATCTGGGAGACGAACCCGTCGATGAACTGGACGCACGCCACCGTGGCGCCCGCCAACCTGCTCGACTGGCGCGAGCGCAATCAGTCGTTCGAAGGTATCGCGTACTACCTGGGCGCCGACGGCAAGAGTCCGGGCGTGCAGGCCGCGACCCTCACGGGGTTCGGGGAGCCCGAGCGGGTCCGGAGCATGACGGTATCCGGCAACTTCTTCGACGTGCTGGGCGTTCGGGCCGCGCTCGGCCGGATGCCGGGGCCGCCCGACGCGCTGCCGGATCGCGCGCCGGCCATCGTCCTGAGCCACGGCTTCTGGCAGCGCCGGTTCGGCGGCGACCCATCGATCGTCGGACGGCGGATCGACGTCGACGGTGTGGCGACGGAAGTGGCCGGCGTGGCGCTACCCGGATTCCACGTGCCCGGAGCGGACGTGGACTACTGGGCGCCGCATCAGATGCCCGAGGAGCGGCTCCGCCGCATCCGCCGTGCGCACTGGTTCCGCACCGTCGGACGGCTGAAGCCGGGCGTCCCGCTCGATGCCGCGCGCGCCGACCTCGCGCGGATCGCGACCGATCTCGAGCGCGAGTACCCGGACACGAACACGCAGATGGGCGTTGGCCTGGGCCCGCTGCACGACTGGGTCGTCGGGGACGTGCGGCGGGCCATGGCATTCCTGCTGGGCGCGGTGGCGCTCGTGCTGCTGATCACGTGCTCCAACGTCGCGAGCCTGCTGCTCGCGCGGGCCACCGGGCGGCGGAGGGAGGTCGGGATTCGGGTTGCCCTCGGCGCCGGCCGCGTGCGTCTCGTGCGTCAGCTGCTGACCGAGAGCCTGATCCTCGCGATCGCCGCCGGCGCCATGGGCCTCGCGCTCGGTCTGGGCGCGGTGCAGTTGGTGAAGACCGCCGGCGCCGCGAACCTGCCGCGCCTCCAGCAGATTGCCGTCGACGGCCGGCTGCTGCTCTTCTTCGCGGCCATCGTCGGGGCGACGACCGTGCTCTTCGGGCTCGTGCCGGCCTGGCAGAGCGCGCGTGCCGCCGCGGCGGATTCGCTGAAGACCGGCGCCCGCGGCAGCACGGGCGAGGCCGGGCGCCTGCGCCATCTGCTGATCGTCGGCGAGGTCGCGCTGTCGGTCGTGCTGCTCGCCGGCGCCGGTCTCCTCGTCCGGAGCTTCGTCCGGCTCCAGGCCGTCGATCCCGGCGTCGACGTGCGCCAGACGCTGTCGTTCCGAGTGTCGCTGCCGGATCGCTACGATGGCGACGGCAGGTCCACAGCCTTTTTCTCCGAGCTCACCGGGCGGCTCCGAGCCGTTCCCGGTGTACGCGCCGCCGGCGCCACGGCCCGGCTCGCGCTCGAGGGGTATGCCTGGACCGGCGACCTCTTCATCGAGGGGCGTCCCGAGGTCCGGGGCCGCGAGCTGCGCCACAAGTCGGTCACACCCGGGTACTTCGAGGCCGCAGGGATCCCCCGGCTCGCGGGGCGGGACTTCACGGGCGCCGACACGGCCGACAGTCAGCCGGTCGCCCTTGTCAATCGCGCGCTCGTGAGGCGCTACTTCGCGCCCGCCGATGCCGTCGGCAGCCGGATCTCGTACTCCCGCCCATCCGGGATGGAGACGAACTGGGTGACGATCATCGGCGTCGTCGCCGACGAGAAGCAGGACGCGCTCGACGCGCCCGTGGAGCCGGAAGTCTATGCGCCGCACACGCAAGACCCGCGGAGCCACATGTCCGTCCTGGTCCGCGCGGCCGTCGATCCCGCCGGTCTTCTGCCCTCGATCCGGCGGGAAGTCGCGGCCGTCGATCCCGCCATCGCGCTGTACGGCGTCCGGACGATGGAGGAGGTGGTGCGGGCGTCGGTGGCGGAGGAACGGTTCTCGGCGCTGCTCCTGGGCGCGTTTGCGCTCACCGCGCTCCTGCTGGCGGCCGCCGGCCTCTACGGCGTCATCGCGTATACGGTGTCGGAGCGCACCCGCGAGATCGGCGTGCGGCTCGCGCTGGGGGCGGCGCCGTCGCAGGTGGTGCGGATGGTCGTGGGCGGCGGGGTCCGTCTCGTCCTCGCAGGCCTGGTTGTCGGCCTCGGCGCCGCGCTGCTGACGGGCCGTGTGCTCGAGGGCTTTCTGTTCGAGACGCGGTCAGGCGATCCGCTGGTGCTCGGCGGGGTGGCGCTGACGATGCTCGTCACGGCGCTCGCCGCGAGCTATCTGCCCGCGCTCCGCGCCGCGCGCGTGGATCCCGCCGTCTCGCTTCGCGAGTAGGCCCGACCTTGAGGTCGGGCGTGCAGCGATTTGCCCATATTCGTTGGCGATGAATCATCGCCGCAGCTTGTAGGCCCGACCTTCAGGTCGGGCGTGCCGGCACCAGCTGAGGGGTGATTCGATCACGCCCGACCTGACCGCCTCCGCCAAGGCTGCGGCGAGTCCGCCGAAGCTTCAGCGAAGGCGGAAGGTCGGGCCTACAGGAGCGCCCGCCGCGTCATCGTGGCCCTCCTCACG
>Ga0299914_10002094_pt1 | contig 13562 bp, 11 predicted proteins | sample RVTome_10_FD_201361 | JGI IMG/M metagenome (GOLD analysis project Ga0299914, IMG submission 201361) | Soil microbial communities from uranium-contaminated site in the Upper Colorado River Basin, Wyoming, United States - RVT153D57 (version 2) ...
ACCTGGCTGCGCGGATCGCGCAGCACGGCATAAGCCCGGCTGTGCGCGCCCGCTGCACTCGACGGATCCTGCCAAAGCATGATCTCGTCCTGGCGGACGACGGGGCCGTCGCCTTCGCTGCGGCCGTGACAGGTCGTGCCGCCGCAGCTGGCGACGCCGACGAAGGTCGCGCCGGCGCTGCCGGCCTGCGCGGTCGCGCCATCCGGCCGGACAAGCAGGAAGAAGGCGGCCAGCGCGACGAACGCCAGCGCACCAGCGCCCACTAAGAATCTACGACTGCCCCCCATCTGCCCTCCATGCCGCTCGCTTCGTTGACGGTGCGGCTAAAGAACTGCAGCCGAAACTATGGACCGAAAAGCAATCTGGTTGCAAGCTGCAAACCCTCAGATGATTGCTTGCTTGATGATTGGAGGAGCGAGCTACAAGCCATTGGTGGCGGCCGAAACATTCGACAGGAACGTGCGCGGAAATCGTACGAGGCCCGGTGCAACGATCGTTTCCGAACGGATTAATCCGCAAGTTGCAGCGCAACCCGTTCAGTGCGGGGTGACCTCCAGGGAGATGCCAGCAGGTCCGCCATCACTTCTCGACCTTCTTGGCGGCGTCCAGCGCTGACCAGGGCCTCGGCGAGCAGCGCCTTGGATTCACCGTAAGGCCGTGCCAGGTGGTTCCGATAGGCCAGGGCCACGGCGCAACCTGAATCGCCGGCGGCAAGACAATTGTCGAGCGCATGCGCGTAGGTGCCTTCGGGAAAGGCGCGCAGCCTTTCCTGCCAGATTCGGGCAGCCCGCCTGGTCCAGCGCAGCGCGCTCTGCCGGTCACCGCGCTGACGATAAATGCTCGCCAAAGCATCCATGAATTCGGGCGATTCCGTGCGTTCGATCAAGTCCCTATAGCGACGTTCGGCCTCCTCCAGCTCTCCCGACAGAGTTAGCGTCTCGGCGATATGTTCCTCGATGAGCCAGTAGCCGGGAAAGACTTCGTTCGCCCGGTCGAAATGGACGCGGGCTTGCCTGATGCGGCCGCGGTCGAGATAAATAATGCCCCGCTGGAGCTCGATCCGGGCCTTGGTCTGAACGCTGATTCGCCTGCCGCGGCGATCCAGCCGATCGATAAGATTGAGCGCCGTCTCCGGGTTGCCGGTCGCCGCATGGTACACTGCGCGACGGAAATCAGCTGCTCCCGGTCGAAGCCGGTTTGCCTGGTCATAGCGACGAAGCGACTCGGAATAGTGGCCACGATAAAGGGCAATGTCGCCGCGCATCGCCTCGATCTCCGCCTGCTCATCACCGTCCGGGGGCACGGAATAGCGCCGAATGCTATCGAGCTGCGATTCAGATCTCTCCAGGCGATGCATGGTGAGGTCGAACGCCGCCTGAAGCAGATGTGGGCCCGATCCGTCTGGCGCCAGGCCGAAGCTGCGCTCGAGAGCAGCCTCGGCGGCGGCATAATCCTGGTAGGAGCCGGTCAACCTCGCGCGTTCGAAATGCGCTCTGGCGAGCATTTCCTGGGCGAGCCAGCCGCCATCGCGCCGATTCGCGCGCGCCCGCGCAGTTTCCAATGCTCTATCGATGTCGGCGAGCGCGGTGCGATAATCCGGGGGGTACGGAACGGGCGCCGCCATCGAGGTCGATTCGGACGCTGGTAGCGCGGGCGTGACCTGGGTCGCCTCAGTCCAAAATTCCGCTGCGATAAGCATGGCTGAGGCGGCGCCAACAATGGCCAACCACCTCACCCGGGACAAGTTCGCTATCCCCGCCGCGCGCACATTGTCAGACCCGCGCGTTGAAAATCGTCGGCCAAAGCCGTTGTGAGCGCCCTCAACGAGCCTCGCAGCGCGGGCACCCACTTGAACTCGCCGTTGGCGCCCGCACTGAGATCGTCCGTAACGGTGTCGTCATTATATTCGTTGCGATCAGGGCCGGGAATGAGCGCAGTCGCGAGGGCCGGCATTCCTGTGCGGTCGACGGTGACGTAGTCCGAGAGCGGATCGGTTCTGAACTGGAAGTTCTGGCCGGCGCCACCGTCGAGAGGCGGATTGCCCTGAGGCGCAGCGAGATAGGGAAAAGCGGGGCGGAACGGCCGGTCGTTCGAAGCCGGGCCAAGCGGAATTCTCGCCAATGTGTCGATCGGGTGCTGCTGCAGGTCCAGGAACAGGAAAGCCAGTGTCAAATCGATCACCGGATCGGTCAAGGCTCTGCCGTTCGGAAAGAGGGCGGGCCGGCTGAGATCCAGAGTCAGCGTGTCGGGCACCACCTCGATTGCAACCGTTCTGCCCGGAAGCACGAACTGGGTGAGACAGGGATTTACGTCGAAGCCAGTTGCCGCAGGCGGCGGGGGTGGCGGCGGGGGCGGAGAGGAGTCGTTTCCGCCTCCGCTGCAGCTGCTCAGAAGGGCAGCGGCGGCAAGAGCTATGCCCACAGAACGCATCAGATCTGCACTCCGAACCGAAAGGCTTCCGACCACAGGTCGATCAGCTTATTGCCGTCGCGCACCTGATCGAGCGGAATCTCGACTACGACCGCCGTGATATTCTGGCTGCCGAAGAAATCCCGCTGATTGTTGAATGCGAGATTTCCGCTCGAGCGGGTTTCGCGAAAGCCCTGCGAATCGAAAAAGAATGGATCGTCGAAAAGTCCGGCCCGAACCGTGATTCCGTTTGCGGACAAGTCCGTTTCGACCGGACCTTCGATTGTGACGCCGCCGGGCAAGCCGGTGACTCTCACTCCGGCATTGCCGCTCGCGTCCAATCCGAAGCGGATCTGGATCGGGAATTCCGTCGTCAGCGGATCGCCGTCATTGGAGACCTGGAGCGTGTAGACCAGATCCGGGTCGTAGGAGGCCGGAAGCGTCGTCGCCTGCGGACCGCCGAAAGTCACGGCCATGATCAAATCGTTTGCGGTCTGAAATAGATAGATATCGGCAATGTCGGCCGCCTTGTCCGGATTGGTGTCCGCATTGGGATCCGTCCGGAGCGGCGGATCGAGATGGTCCGCTGCGCCCAGCGTTCGAAGGCTCAGGACTCCTGCCAGGCCGATGATACCGACAAGCGAGATCGCCGCAGCCAGTCTTCCAAACAACGGAGATATGAACATGCGACACCCCCCGGCGGACGGTCCGATGTTGCAGAGCGGTCCGACATGACGAAGCTACACTTTCGGCCACTTCGATGAAAGGGCTCTTTGGACGCGCGCAGAACTCTCCTCGACCCGACCGCGCCATGACGCTATCCAGCGCGGGCGGAGTCAAGCGGGAGCCGGCGATATGACGAAAGCCTCAGACCTCTTCATCCAGTGCCTCGAGGAGGAGGGGGTCGAATATATCTTCGGCGTTCCCGGCGAGGAGAATCTCGACTTCCTCGACAGTCTGTCCCGATCGAAAAAGATCAGGCTGGTCCTGACCCGACACGAGCAGGGGGCGGGCTTCATGGCGGCCACCTACGGTCGCCACACCGGCCGCACCGGCGTCTGCCTCGCCACGTTGGGGCCCGGCGCGACCAACTTGGTCACCGCGGCGGCTTATGCCCAGCTCGGCGGCATGCCGATGATGATGATCACCGGCCAGAAGCCGATCAAGAAGTCGAAGCAAGGCCGCTTCCAGATTCTCGACGTCGTCGACATGATGGGGCCGATCACCAAATACACCCATCAGCTCGCTTCGGCCGACAACATACCGAGCCGCGTGCGCGAGGCGATCCGCCTTGCCGAGGAGGAGAAGCCGGGCGCGGTCCACCTCGAATTCCCCGAGGACATTGCCGAAGAGAAGACCGAATCGAAGCCGCTCAGCCGCAGCCTTGTGCGCCGGCCCCTCGCCGACGAGAAGGCGGTGCGCGCGGCGGTGAAGAAGATCGAGCAGGCGCGATCGCCGGTGCTGGTCCTGGGCGCCGGCGCCAATCGCAAGATGACCAGCCGGATGCTGCTCCAGTTCATCGAGAAGACCGGAATCCCGTTCATCACCACCCAGCTCGGCAAGGGCGTGATCGACGAGCAGCACCCCAAGTTCCTCGGCTGCGCCGCCCTTTCCGCAGGCGATTTCGTCCACAAGGCGATCGAGGCGGCCGACCTCATCATCAATGTCGGCCATGACGTGATCGAGAAGCCGCCTTTTTTCATGATGCAGGGCGGCACCGAGGTGATCCACGTCAGCACCAGGACCGCCGAAGTCGACCCGGTCTATTTCCCGCAGATCGAGGTGACCGGCGACATCGCCAACGCGATGTGGCAGATCAAGGAGGACATAGTCCCGCCGGGCACCTGGAGTTTCGACCGGCTGCTCCAGGCGCGCAAGGCGGAGATCGAGCATAGCGCCAGCCTGTGCGACGACATGCGCTTTCCGATCTTTCCGCCCTATGCGGTCAAGCAGATTCGCGAGGCCATGCCGGCCGACGGCATCATCTGCCTCGACAACGGCGTCTACAAGATATGGTTCGCGCGCAACTATCCGGCCCGCCAGCCGAACACGGTATTGCTCGACAATGCGTTGGCGACGATGGGCGCCGGCCTGCCCTCGGCGATGGCGTCGGCGATGATCTATCCGGACCGCAAGGTGATGGCGATCTGCGGCGACGGCGGCTTCATGATGAACAGCCAGGAGATGGAGACCGCGGTGCGGCTCGGCCTCAACCTCACCGTCCTGATTCTGCGCGACGACGCCTACGGCATGATCCGCTGGAAACAGGCGAACATGGGCTTTGCCGATTTCGGCCTCACCTACGGCAATCCCGATTTCGTCAAATATGCCGAGGCCTATGGCGCCAGCGGTCACCGCGTCGACAGCGCCGAGGCGCTGCCCGGCCTGCTCGACCAGTGCCTCAATTCGCCGGGCGTCCACCTGATCGACTGCCCGGTCGACTATTCGGAGAATGACCGGATCCTCAACAAGGAGATCAAGGAACTCAGCGCGGCGCTCCAATCCGGCGGCCGAGCCGGCTTGAGCTTCGAGACGGTGGAGCCGGCGGGGGCCCCCGCGCCGGTTTCCGCAGGCCCGACGCCGGCTTGAGATCGGCCCGATGGCGCCGGCTCTCGCTCCGATTCTGCGCCGGTTCGAACAGCCCGACGAGATCCGCGAATTTCCCAAGGGCCGGTTCGAGCTGGTTCGGCTGGGCGGCCTGACGATCGGCCGCGCCACCTATCAGCCCGGCTGGCGCTGGTCGGTCGATGTGGGTCGCGCTCTCGGGACGACGAGCTGCCTTGTAGAGCATGTCGGGCTGGTCCTTTCGGGCTGCGCGACCGCGGCGATGGACGACGGCACGATCCACGAAATGCGCGCCGGGGACCTGTTCCATATTCCACCGGGCCATGACAGCTGGGTAGTCGGCGACCAGCCTTATGTGTCGCTCCATTTCCTCGGAGCGGAAGATTATGCCGCGAAGGATGCCGGCGGGAGTGACGAATGATGGTGAAGCTGAAGGACATCTATCCGCTCTACCTTGCCAATGAGGCGCAGCAGCCCAACGCCGACCTCGAGGTCACCGACAAATTTACCGGCGAGGTCGCGTTCCGGGTCGCCCAGGCCGATGCCGCCACGATCGACGCCGGCATTGCCGCCGCCGCCGCCGCTGCCGAGCCGATGGCGCGAATGGCGAGCTACGAGCGCCAGAACGTCCTTCAGCATTGCGTCGACCGCTTCAAGGAACGGTATGACGAGCTCGCTTATGCTCTTTGCGTCGAGGCCGGAAAGCCGATCAAGGATAGCGAGGGCGAGGTCACGAGGTTGATCGACACCTTCCGCATCGCCGCCGAGGAATCGGTGCGGATGCATGGCGAGGTCCAGCCGCTCGACATCTCGCCCCGGGCCAGGGGCTATCAGGGCATCTGGAAGCGCGTGCCGATCGGCCCGTGCAGCTTTATCTCGCCGTTCAACTTCCCCTTGAACCTCGCCGCCCACAAGATCGCGCCGGCGCTGGCGGTCGGCTGTCCGTTCGTCGTCAAGCCGGCGAGCCGCACTCCGCTCGGCACGATCATCATCGGCGAGATTCTCGCCGAGACAGATCTGCCGAAGGGGGCCTTCTCGATCCTCCCCGCGCATCGCGAGGGCGCCGACCTGTTCACTACCGACGACCGGCTGAAGCTGCTGTCCTTCACCGGCTCGCCCGGCGTCGGCTGGGACCTCAAGGCGCGCGCCGGCAAGAAGAAGGTGGTGCTGGAGCTGGGCGGCAATGCCGCCGTCATCGTCGATCGCGACGCCGACCTCGACGATGCGGTCGATCGGATCATCTTCGGCGCCTTCTATCAGTCCGGGCAGAGCTGCATCGGCGTCCAGCGCATCATCATCCATGCCGACATCTATGACGATCTGAGGGACCGACTCTGCGCGAAAGCGAGCAGGCTGATTGCCGGCGATCCCAAGCACCGCGACACCTTCATCGGCCCGATGATCAGCGAAAGCGAGGCGCGTCGCCTCGACAATTGGATAGAGGAAGCGGTGGGCGCGGGCGCGACCCTGCTGTGCGGCGGCAAGCGCGAGGGCGCGATGCTCGAGGCGACGCTGCTCGAAGGCGTCGACCGTGGCTCCAGCGTCTACCGCGAGGAGGCGTTCGGTCCGGTGGCGATCCTTTCCCGCTTCACCGATTTCGGCGCCGCCCTCGACGAGGTGAACGATTCGAAGTTCGGCCTTCAGGCGGGAATTTTCACCCGCGACCTGTTCAAGACGCTCGATGCCTGGGACCGGCTCGACGTCGGCGGCGTCGTCGTCAACGACGTGCCCAGCTATCGCGTCGACAACATGCCTTATGGCGGCGTCAAGGATTCGGGCCTTGGCCGAGAGGGCGTCCGCTTCGCGATGGAGGACATGACCGAGATCCGCAATCTCGTCATCCGTCGCGGCGCCGGAGCCGCCCTCAAGTAGATGGGCGAGTGACGGCTGGATCGGTCAGGCCCGACTCCTTCGACGAAGCGACCCTGCGATTCTATGCCGCCGAGGCGCCGGTCTATCCGCCGCTAAATCGGGGAGCGGCGCCGGCCGGCCGCTCAGGACTGGCTTCCTCTCCCCAGCGACGGCGCGCGCAGGCCGTCGAGGATCAGGTCCACCGCCATGTTGGCGAGGCTGTCCGACGCGACCCGTCCCTCGGGCCGAAACCAGGTGTGGGTCCAGTTTATCATGCCGAAGAAGAGCATCGTCAGGGGCAGGGAGAGCGGCCCTGTGTCGGGACGGATCTCGCTGATCAGCGCCTCGACCGTCGCGATAATCCGACGTTGCTTGCCGATGACTTCGCCGCGCGCGTCCGGTGGAAGATTGTCGAGCTCGTTGAGCAGCACTTTCTGGCTGTCTTGCGCGTCGACATAGAGTCGCATGAACGCCAGTGTCAGCGCGCGCAGCCGCGCCTCGGCGGAGCCGCTCCGGGTCGTCTCTGCAGAGGCCGCGACGAGCGCGTCGAGATGGCTTGCCATGACCTGGTGGAGGATGTCCTCCTTCGACGGAAAATAATGATAGACCAGCGACTTGGAGGCCTTGCACGCCTTGGCTAGGTCGGCGATCGAGGCGCCGCGGAAGCCCCGCCGTGCATAAAGACGCGCGGCCGCGGCGAGGATCGCCGCGCGGCGGCGGTCATAATCGGGCGACTGTGGGCGGGCCATGGGTCATCGTCACGCCCGGGCCCGCGGGAGTCCAGCCCTTCCGGCGCGCGTCCGAGCTATCGGGTGATGGCGCCGCCGCCGAGACTGCGCGTCCCGTCGAACGAGATCACCGCCCGAGTGACGTTCTGCATCAGCGCCATGCGCTGCGGAATCGGAACGCTGGTGCGCCCGATCATCACGGCGACCGCATAGTGCCGGCCTTCCGGCGACGTCAGGATGCCGATGTCGTTATAGCCGGTCTGGGTGGACCCGAGCACCTGTCCGGTGCCTGTCTTGTGGGCGATCCGCCAGCCCGCCGCCAACCCGCCGGTCAGGCGCTGGCGTCCGGTGCGGGTCTGCGACATGATCGACAGCATGCGCTCGGTCGAGGTGCGCGACAGCAATTCGCCCCGCTGAAGGCGCGCCAGGCCGTCGACGATTCCCGCGGGCGTGGCGCCGTCGATCGGATCCTCGACATAGGATTCGAATGCGGATCGCCGCCGCTCGAGGGGCACGCCGCTGCGCGCCTGGTAAAAGGCGCGGCCGACCGAATAAGACGGCTGCCATTGCAAGCCGGCGATCTGGCTCTGCATGAGCCGTTCGCCCGGTCCGAAGCGCACGCCCTCGAGGCGGCTCGTGCTCAGCATAGCACGCACGGCCTCGGGACCGCCGACTCGGCGCAGCACGGCATCGTTGCAGGTGTTGTCGCTCTGGGTGAGAGCCCGGAAAATGAGGTCGCCGAGTGTGGTCGTGTAGCTGCCCGATCCGATCTGGCTGGCAATCGGCTGGTGGAAAAGGGTCAGATCCTCGCGCCGCAGCGTCACCTGCTGCGACAGGTCGAGCTGGCCGGCGTCGATCCGCTGGAAGGCGGTGAGGGCGACCCAGAACTTGCTGACGCTCTGCTGGGGGAAATAGCGGTCGCCGTTCCAGCTGGTCGTCCAGCCGCTGTCGACCTCGCGCACGGCGATGCCGACGTCGCCGTCAAAGCCCTGCGCGAGCTGGCGGATGCGCGCGTCCAGGATACGCTGGGCGGCGTCGACCGGCTCAGAAACCGGCCGAGCGCGGCCGATCTCGGGAGGGAGCACGAACGGTGTCGACTCGCTCGCCTGTGGGGCGACCGGACGGCCAGGTTGCTTCGAATGAATGGGGCCCTTGGCCAGGCCCTGGGCCGAATGCGCATGCGGAGTATATCCGCTGATCGCCAAGGCCGGAATGAGCACGCACAGCTGTGCAGCCTTCCCCCAGATGCGCCTCCCTTTCGTCACCCTACGCTCCTAACACCCTCTACCCCAAGGATTTCACCATAAGGGTTCATGGGTTTCTGTCAGCTTAATCATTCCGATCGGTGGACGGGTCGTGCTTGGCGTGCGGTGGACCGAATCGCGTTCATTACTCAGTCATGTTGATATAACGTAACATATGGAATAGTGCACCCCCGCCGACGCATGACTTCCTCCCGGAGAAAAAGATGAAATTCGCCCTTCTGCTCGCCTCGACTGCCCTTGCCGCCACGTCCGCGGCTGCGCAGCCGGCGGACCCGGTCGCTCCGGATCCGCGCGCCGGACGGCAGGAGGCAGGGGATCATGTTCACGAGGATCTCGGTCAGCACATCATCATCACCGCGCCGGGCATTCGCGATCTCAACCTATTGGCCGGAACCGCTACCCTGAGCGGCAACGATCTGGTGCGCGACATGCGCCCGCAGCTCGGCGAGACGCTGACCCGGCTACCCGGCGTCTCGGCGACGTCGTTCGGGCCCGGGGCGTCGCGGCCGGTGCTGCGCGGCTTTCAGGGCGAGCGGGTACGCGTGATGGTCGATGGGATCGGCTCGATCGACGTGTCGAACACGTCGGCCGACCATGCGGTGACCATCGATCCGATCACGTCGGAGCGGATCGAGGTGCTGCACGGCCCAGCCGTTCTGCTGTTCGGCAGCCAGGCGATCGGCGGTGCGGTCAACGTCTTCGACCGCCGAATTCCGCGCTCGGTGCCGGACGATCCGGTCCATGTCGACGCGATCGCCTCTTATGCGACCGCCGCCGAGGAGGTCAGCGTCGCCGCCGGCGTCGACGTGCCGGTCGGCGAAGGACTCGTCTTCCATGTCGACGGAAGCTGGCGTGATTCGGACGATCTGCGCGTCGGCGGCTTCGTCCTCTCGCCCGAGTTTCGCGCCGAGCAGCTCGAGATCGCCGCCGACGAAGAGGCGGAAGGCCACCCCGAGGAAGCAGCGGAAGCGCGCGAGCTTGCCGGTCTGCGCGGGCGACTCCCCAACAGCGCGACCGAGACCTGGACGGCGGGAACCGGCCTCGCGCTGATCCGCGAACGCGGCAGTATCGGCGTCTCCTTCAGCATCTATGACAGTCGCTACGGCGTGCCCGCGCGTCCGGGCGCCCACCATGCGGACGAGGGCGACGAAGGGGAGGAAGAGGAAGGCGAGGAGGGGCATGGCGAGGCGCCGGTCGCGCTGGACATGCGCCAATATCGCGGTGACCTGCGCGCCGAGGTGGAGACCGGCGGGGGCTTTCTCGATCGGATAAGGGTTCGGCTCGCCGCCGCCGACTATGAGCATACCGAATTCGAGGGCGACGAAGTCGGGACGATCTTCCGGACCCAGGGTCTGGAAGGGCGGATCGAGGCGGTCCAGGCCGAGCGCGGCGGCTGGCGTGGCGTGATCGGCGGGCAGTTCTTCGTTCGCGATTTCGAGGCGATCGGCGCAGAGGCGTTCGTTCCGCCCAACGACACCAGCCAGATCGGCCTGTTCGCGCTCCAGGAGGTGGAGCTCGGGCGGCTCGAGCTCGAAGGCGCGGTCCGCTTCGAGCATGCCACCGTCTCCGCCCCGGTGGTCGGCGTCGGCCGCAGCTTCGACTCCTTTTCGGTCGCCGGCGGCGCGTCATATGAGGTGGCGCCTCAGGTGCGGGTCGGCGCCAACGTCTCGCGATCGGAACGTGCGCCGTCGGCGGAGGAGCTGTTCTCGAACGGGCCGCACGTCGCCACCCAGGCCTTCGAGGTTGGCGATCCGACGCTGGACAAGGAGCGGAGCCTCGGCGGCGAGATCTATGCGCGGGCTACCGTCTCGGGCTTACAGCTCAGCGCGACCGTCTACGCCAACCGCTTCAACGACTACATCTTTCAGGCCGCGACCGGCGAGGAAGAGGACGAGCTTCCGGTCTTCCAATATTTCCAGAGCGACGCGACCTATTGGGGCGTCGAGCTCGGCGCGTCGGCGCCGCTGGGCTATGTCGGCCACTGGCGGATCAGGGCGGACGGCGTCGCCGATTATGTCCGGGCGACGATCAGCGACGGCGGCGGCCCGGTGCCGCGCATTCCGCCGTTACGCCTGCTCGGTGGGATCGAGGCGGAATCGGATCATGTCGACGGCCGGATCGAGGTCGAGCACATCTTCGAGCAGAATCGGATTGCCGCGTTCGAGACGCCGACGGAAGCCTTCACCTTGGTCAACGCCTCGGTCACCTGGCGGCCCTGGGGCAGCCGCAACCCGACCAGCCTGATCCTCGCGGCGAACAACATCTTCGATGTCGAGGCGCGCCGCCACGCCTCTTTCACCAAGGATTTCGTGCCGCTCGCCGGCCGCGACATCAGGGTGAGCGCGCGGGTGAGCTTCTGATCGCGAACGGATCGATTCAGTGATCGAATTGGGGACAGGTGAGGGCGGGCTCGCCTCCACCCACGACATTCTGCGACACTTTTCCTTCTGTCCGACAAACCCCGGCGACACCCATCCCGCATATCGGTGACATCGACAGTTTCATCAGAGGGATGTCTCACATGAAGAAGTTCACAATCCTCGGCGGCGCCGCATTGATTGCCGTGGCAGGCGCCGCGATCGCGCAGCAGGCGACCACCCGGCCCGACCGCAATGCAGACGTCACGCGTCAGCAGACGATCGAGCGCGCCGACCAGCGCTTCGCCCGTCTCGACATAAACAATGACGGCAGGGCGACCGCGGAAGAAGCGCAGCAGGCCCACCAGCAGCATCGCGCCGAGCGGGCCGGCCGGATGTTCGAGCGTTTCGACCTCAACAGCGACGGCAGCATCACCCGCGCCGAGTTCGACCAGGCCCACGCGGAACGCGCCGAGCACGGGGTCGGGGCCGGCGAGCACCGGGGCATGCGCGGCATGCGGCACGGCCGACGTGGCATGCACGGCATGCGCGGCGACCACCGCGCGGCGATGTTCGGCGAGCAGGGTTTCGTCACCCGCGAGCAGATGCGCGAGCGCGCGCTGGCGCGCTTCGACCGCCTCGATGCCAATCGCGATGGCACGCTGACCGCCGAGGAGCGCCGCCAGGCGCGCCAGGAGCGCATGCAGGAGCGCCGTAGCCAGGCCGACTAAGTCCGGCGTGGCAGGAAGGAAAAAGGGCGGCTCCCGAGGCCGCCCTTTTTTTGTCCCGGTCTGGATTCCGGACCTTAGTTATTTTGCCGGACCTCGGGCGGGGATTGATCTCGTTTAAGTCATCTCGAGCGTTCTTGTGGCAGAAGACTGTTCGGACTTCGAGGCGTGGGGGTCAGGTGGTCTATTACCGGCTTTATCTGCTGAGCAATCCGAACGGCCGCTTCGTCGGCTTCGAGGAGATCGATGCGCCCGACGACGTCGAGGCGGTGCGGATCGCCGAAACGCATTGCGGGCGGCAGCCGCTCGAGCTCTGGTGCGGCAAGCGCAAGGTCAAGGCATTTCCCGGTAAGCCGGACGCACCCGAATAGCCGCAAGCATCTCTGTGCATTGGCCAAGAGCCTCGGGCATTTTTCACCCCGCGGTGGGCGCGCGTTCCTGTTCCTCCACCCCGTCCTTCGGCAGGATGAGCTGCGCAATCAACCCGCCCTCGGCGCGATTCTCGAGCACCAGCGTGCCGCCATGCGCCTGCGCGGCGGCGCGAGCGAGGGTCAGGCCGAGGCCGGACCCACCCGTGTCGCGGCTGCGCGACGGCTCGACGCGGTAGAAGGCCTCCTGGACCCTGGCGAGCTCGGATGCGGCGATGCCGGGACCGCGGTCGGCGACCTCGATCGCGATCCGCTCCCCGCCGCCCGCCTCGGTAGCCGACCCGGACTCCGCTTCGGCCGCGTCCTCAAGCGGACGGACCGAGACCCGCGTGGCGCCGCCATATTTGACGCCGTTCTCGATCAGATTGCGGATCGCGCGGCGAAGCAGGTTGGGCTGGATGCGGCCGGTCACCCGCCCGCCGGGCTCCATCTCGACGTCGTGCCCCAGCGCGCGAAATTCCTCTACAACCGCGTCGGCCAAAGCGGATATGTCGACTTTGTGCACCGGCTCGTGCGCGCGGCCGGTTCGCGCCAAGGCGAGGATGTCCTCCAGCATCTCCGCCATGTCGTCGAGGGTGGCGAAAAGCTCGGCGCGCTCTGCCTCCGGCTCCATATTCTCGGCGCGAATGCGGATCGAGGCGAGCGGCGTCCTGAGATCGTGCCCAATCGCCCCGAGCATCCGGTCCTTCTGGTCGAGCAAGGCTGAGACCCGTGCCTTCATCATGTTGAAGGCAGTGATCGCACGTCGCACGTCGGCAGGCCCTCGCGGCGTGATCGGCGCCGCCTCCTCCTGCCCCTGGAAACGCTCGGTCGCGTTCGCAAGATCACGCATCGGCCGCGCGATCCGCACGGCGGCCCAGGCCGCCGCTGCCAGGACGAGGATATAGAGCAGGCCCGTGCCCAGCATCAGTCGGTGAGCCAGGCGGAAATCCGTCTGCGGTACGCCGATCCGGGCGTTCAGCCACGAACCGTCAGGAAGTCGTGCCGAGAGGAAGGCGACGCGCTGGTCATGCTGGATGATTCCGGCACCCGGACCGCGATGGCCACGCCTGCGCCCGTCGCGTGCCTCTATTCCCGTCGCTGCCCTGACTTCGGCGGTTCGGGCGCCGGCCGCGGCCAGCGCCTCCGCGAACCGCCGCTCGAGCGCGTCCGAGCGATCCAGCCCCAACCGTTCCACCAAACTGTCCTCGGCGATGGAAAAGCCGGGCTCGGCTCCGGCAGCCGATCGGGC
>Ga0299914_10002098_pt1 | contig 13559 bp, 14 predicted proteins | sample RVTome_10_FD_201361 | JGI IMG/M metagenome (GOLD analysis project Ga0299914, IMG submission 201361) | Soil microbial communities from uranium-contaminated site in the Upper Colorado River Basin, Wyoming, United States - RVT153D57 (version 2) ...
CCCCTCCGAGCGCGGCAAGCGTCAGCGAGCCGCGAAAGGAGACGACGCCGGCAGCGGCAAGATCGGGCTCGCCGTCTGCACGGTCTTGGGGAAGACCAGCTCGAACTTGCCCTCGACGACCTGGAACACGGCCGGGAACGCGCGCTCGTTCTGGCCGGCCATGGGGTTGCCGGCCGGCAGGAACTTCACGCCGTAGCCCTGCATGGTGCCGCCCTCGGGGATGTCGGTCTCGCGCGCCGCCTTGGCGAGCGCCTCGGGTCCGAAGCCGCCGTGCTTCTGGATCGCGCGCGGCAGGACGTCGTTGAGCAGGATCCACATGTTGTTGAAGCCCATCGATACGTGGGGCGCGATCGCCGCCGGCGGGATGCCGGGCTCGAAGGCCTTGTAGCGCTTCACCATCTCGGCGGTCAGCGCGCCGACGCCGGGCTTCAGCTTCTTGGCGTCGAGCAGCTGCGAGGCGATCGGATCGACCGTGTGGAAGCCCGCGATCTCGTTCCCGAAGCCCTCCTTGAGCTTGTCGAGCTGGCTGTGGCCGGCACCGTGGCCGAGGTAGGCCTTCACGCGGAGCCCCTGCTCCTTGGCCTGGCGCAAGAACAGCGAGATGTCGGGCGCGTAGCCGGTGTGGAAGAGGACGTCGGGCCGGGCGGCCCGGAGCTTGGTGACCAGCGAGCTGAGATCGGGAGCCTGGATCGAGAAGCCTTCCTTCAGCACGACCTGCATGCCCTGCTTCTTCGCCTCGGCCTCGTTGGCCGCCGCCACCCCGGTCCCGTAGGGCCCGTCCTCGTAGATGATCGCCACCCGCAAATCCTTGGGGGCCTTCTTGAAGCGCTCCTGCGAGTAGGTGGCGATGTACTGCACCGAGTAGGCACCGAACAGGCCGCCGTTGGGCTGGGGCCGGAACGTGTACTGGAGGTTGCGGCCCCTCAGCACGTCGTCGGCGATGGCGGTGGTGATCCACAGGAACTTCTTCTGCCGGTCCACCTTCTCGGCCAGCGGCACCGCGTGGGCGCTCGAGTAGACGCCGGCCAGGATGTCGACCTTCTCGACGTTCAGCAGCCGCTCGGCCTCGTTGATCGCCACCTCGGCCTTCGACTGGCTGTCACCGTCCACCTGGACGATCTTGTACTTGCCCAGCACGCCGCCGCGCTCGTTGACGAGGTCGATCATCATCTTGGCGCCGCGCCAGCAGTTGAGCGAGCCGGCGGCCGAGAAGGGACCGGAGTGATCGAACAGGACGCCGATCTTGATGGTCTGGCCCTGCGCGTCCGCCGCCGGAGGCGGCGCGATGGTGAGCGCGAGGAGCGCGACGAAGAGCAGCGCCGGCACGAGGCGTGCGCGTGTCATGGGTGAACCTCCTGGCGAAGGGTGAGGCGTACGTTAGCACGCGAGGATCCGTGTCGGAAAGGGGGCGCGGCACCCACGGGGGCCTGGTCAGCCGGTGCGGCGCGCGAAGACGAGCCACTCCCGGCCCAGGCGACCGCGCACCGAGCGCAGCGGTGGCTGGGCCCGCTCGAAGCGGAACGCCGGCGCGAAGCGGCGGCGCAGCTCGGCCCGCGAGACCGGGAAGGGCGGGCCGGCGGTGACGGCCCGCAGCGGAAAGAAGCAGGCGAGCAGCCAGCCGCCCGGCTTCACCAGGGCGGCCACCGTGCGCACGTACGCGTCGCGCCGGGCGGGGTCGATGGCGCAGTAGCAGGTGTACTCCCAGGCCCCGTCGAAGGCGCGGGCCGCCTCGCGCCCGAGCGTGAAGATGTCGCGCTGCTCGAACTCGACCCGGACGCGGTCGCGCCGGGCCAGCGCCCGCGCGGCCGTCACCGCGGCGGCGGAGAAGTCGTAGCCCACGACCTCGTAGCCCCGCGCGGCCAGGAAGCGGGCGTCGTGCCCGCGGCCGCAGCCCAGCACGGCCACCCGCCCGGGGGGCGGCGGGGTCTGCTCCACGAAGTCGACGAGCGGCGGCGAGGGCTGTCCCAGCTCCCAGCCGTCGCCGCCGGTGGCGTAGAGATCGTCCCAGAAGTCCGGCGTGCTCACGCGGGCCATGCGAATCCCTGGAAGTCGGCGATGGCGCGCTCGGCGCCGGCGGCCAGCAGCTCCGACGCGCTGTGGGCCGTGGTGAGGCCGATGACCCTCATGCCGGCGTCGTGGGCGGCGTGGACGCCGACCACGGAGTCCTCGAACACGAGGCAGTTCTTGGGCGGCAGCCCCAGCCCCGCCGCCGCCCGCAGGTAGACCTCGGGATCGGGCTTGCCCCGGCGGACGTCTTCGGCGGTGACGACGACCTCGAAGTGCCGGCGCACGCCGATCGCGACCAGCAGCGTCTCGACGTCATGGCGCGAGGCCGATGTCGCGACGGCGCGGGGCACGCCCTCGGCGGCCAGCATCCCGACGAAGGCAGGCGCGCCGGCGACCGGCAGCATGCCGCGCGCGGCCAGGCGCGCGTAGTGCTCGCGCTTGCGCCGGGCCAGCGCCGCCGCCTCCGCCGGCGGCACCGGGCGCTCCAGCAGGTGCGCCACCGCCTCCTCGGCCGGGCGGCCGATGGTGCGCCGCCAGAAGTCGGGCGCGGGCTCGAGGCCGAGGTCGGCCAGGAGCTGGCGCCACGCGTCCCGATGGTGGGCGCCCGAATCGAGCAGGACGCCGTCCATGTCGAAGATGACCGCGGTAGCGTCGGTCTTCACGAGCGCAGCCGGTAGAGCGGGGCCAGCGTGCGGAACGTCTCCAGGGCGGCGGTGCGGTACTGGGCCTCGGTCCAGCGGGCGGCCTCCTCGGCGGCCACCGCGCGGCCCAGCACGAGCTGACCGTCGCGCGTGCGGAGCAGCTCGTCGGCCAGCTCGGCCAGCCGGTCGGGAGCCAGGTCGGCCAGCGGCGCGCCCGGCTCCTCGTCGTGCTCGTTCTCGAACCACGCCAGGCCGCGCACGCGCCGCAACACCGGCCCCAGCTTGCCGGCGCTCCGTTTCCAGGCCGTTGCCCACCGCTTCTTGTCGGCGTGCTCGGGACCGACCTCGAAGAGGAATCGCACGCAGTGACGCGACACCGCCACCTTGAAATGGCAGTGCTTCTTGTAGCCCCGGGTGTCGGGGCCGAACGCCACCCAGGTGTCGTCGGGGGGGGTGACGGTGCGTCGGGCGTGCCGGGCCACGTGGGAGAACGCCGGACCTCCGGTGGCCCGGCTCACGGCCGGCAGGAGACTGTGGCCCATCGCCTCCAGCTTGGGCCAGATGCGGGCGCGGATGCCGACCATGCGCGGCTGGAATCCCTTCACGTCGAACACCTTGAAGTCGGCGCTGTTGAACGCGGGTGCGGGCATCGTCGTCTCCTGACGTCGGCGCCTGGTCTCAGACGTCGTCGAGGGGAAAGATCGGTCGCCGCACGCGCGTGAAGCTGAACCGGTCGAGGTGCGACGACGACAGCCCCGGGGCGTCCACCTCCAGGATCGCGCGGGCGATCGGCTCGAAGGCCGCCCGGTAGTGCACGGAGGATTTCACGACGAGGATCTTCTCGCCCAGCGGATCGATTCCGACGATGCGGATCATCTCGGGATCGAGCGTCTGGCGGCGATGGGAGACGAGGATGACCTTGACGTCGTTGACGTCGAGCACCGCGGTGAGGCCGAGCCGGCCCTCGACGCCGCGCGCCATCGGCCCCTTGTAGACGAACCGGCCGTCGGACAGCGTGCGCACGCGGCCGGTGACGTTGAGGGGCGGCCCGTGGCCGGGATCGACCTTGCCGCCGACGGGGACGCTGACGGTGGCGCCGACACCGGCCGCCGCGCAGGCGGCGGCCGCCTCGGGGTCCCACAGACCGGCGACGGTGGCGCCGCGGGCGCCGACGCGGAGCAGCTCGCGCAGGATCTCGGTGGTGTCGCCGGCGGCGCCGCCGCCGGTGTTGTCGGCGATGTCGGCCAGCACGACCGGCCGGCCGTCCAGCGCCAGGGCGCGCGCCACCGCGTCCTTGACCGGCAGCGCTCGGTGGAGGAACTCGCGCCGCAGCGCCCACGCCGCGTCCGCCAGCTCGTCGGCGAGCCGCTCGGCGAGGGCCTGATCGCCGTCGGTCGCCACGTAGACCGACAGCCCGGCGTCGTGGATGTCGGCCAGCGGAAAGCCGGCGAAGATGGAGATCGACAGCACGCCCGGGCGCCGTTCCATGGCGTCGGCCATGTCGTAGAGGCGCCGCATCGGCCCGCGCGCGGTGAGCTGGCCGGCGATCGGCGGCAGCAGCGGCGGCTGGCGATAGGCCACGGTGGGCCGGATCCGGCCGGCCACGAGATCGGCCAGGCGCCCGGCCGCCTCGCGGCCGCGGGCGTCCATGTCCACGTGCGGGTAGGTCTTGTAGCCGTGCAGCAGCGTGGCGGTCTCGACCATCGCCCGGGTGACGTTGGCGTGGAAGTCCAGGGTGACGGCGATGGGCAGCGCGCCGACGGCCTCCCGCACGGCGCGCAGGAGATCCCCCTCGCCGTCGTCGAGGCCCTCGACCACCATGGCGCCGTGCAGGTCGAGCAGCACGCCGTCGAGCGGCCCGGCCGCCTGCAGGTCGGCCAGCAGCCGCGCCCTGGCCTCGGCGTAGAACGCCTTGCTGACGCGCCCGGCCGGCGGAGCGCCGGCGGCCAGGGAGGGCACGAGGGTGGCGCCGCGGGCGGCGGCGCCGTCGATCATGCCGCCCACGCAGGTGCCGGTGCCGCGGTACGCCTCGAGGATCTCGCCGCCGTAGCGGAGGTCGTGCGCCTCGAACTGACGGCGATCGGTGAGAAGCGGACTGAACGTGTTGGTCTCGTGCGAGACCATCGCCACGAAGAACCGCACGGCGCCTCCTGCCGTGCGTGCCCGGATTTCCGGCGCGACGGCGGGGCATAGTGTAAATGGTCGACCCGGCCTGTTCAATGAGGAGGCGCGCATGAGCGATGGGTCCTGCTTCCACACGTCGCCGGTGCACGCGCGCGCCAGCGAGCACCGGGGTGTGTGCGTCGAGGGCGAGTCGGTCTTCGCCCCGCCGCGCGAGGAGTATCGCCAGGCCGGCAGCGGGCTCGGCGACGCCACGCTCGCGCACTGACACCGGCGGGCGCGGAGCCGGGTGCTACAATCGTCCGATGCCACGCGTATTTGTCGTCACCGGCGGGGCCGGGTTCATCGGCTCCCACCTGGTCGAGCGGCTTCTCGGCGACCATCCCGGCGCCCGGGTCCGCGTCCTGGACGACCTGTCGACGGGCCGGATGACGAACCTGCCGTTCGCGGCGGCGGCGGGAGCGCGGCTGGAGATCATCCGGGGCGACATCCGGGACCTGGCCACGGTGGAGCGGACGGTTGCGGGCGCGGAGGTCGTCTTCCACCAGGCCGCCATGCGCTCGGTGCCGCGCTCGGTCGCCGACCCCCTGGGCGCCAACGACCACAACGTCAACGGCACGCTCAACGTGCTGGAGGCGGCCCGGCGGGCGGAAGTCAGGCGGGTGGTCTACGCCTCCTCGTCGTCGGTCTACGGCGACCGCCCGGAGCTGCCCAAGCGCGAGGACCAGCCGCCGGCGCCGATCTCGCCGTACGCCGTCTCGAAGGCGGCCGGCGAGCAGTACGCGGCGGTGTGGCACCGGCTCTACGGCGTGGAGACGGTCGGGCTGCGGTACTTCAACGTCTTCGGCCCGCGTCAGGACCCCGCCTCGGAGTACGCGGCCGTCATTCCCCGCTTCATCCTCTGGGCCCTGCAGCGCGCGCCGCTCGAGATCCACGGTGACGGTCAGCAGTCGCGCGACTTCACCTACATCGACAACGTCGTGAAGGCCAACTGCCTGGCCGCCGAGGCGCCCGCCGCCGCCGGCCAGGCCTTCAACGTCGGGTGCGGCGAGCGGGTCAGCCTGCTGGCGATCGCCGCACGCCTGGAGGAGCTGCTCGGCCACCCGGTCGAGCGGCGCCACACGCCGGCGCGGGCCGGCGACGTGCCCCACACGCTGGCCGACATCGACCGGGCCAAGCGGCTGCTCGGCTACACGCCGCTGGTGCCCTTCGACGAGGGCCTGCGACGGACTCTGGACTTCTTCAGGAGGAGCGCGTGATGCGTCGGACGATCCTCGGACTCTGTGCGCTCGTTGCCGTCGTCGGCGCCGCCGCGCTGGCCGTCGCCCAGGCGCCCCGGACCCTGGTGGTGCAGGCGGCCGTGGAGCCGCCGGGGCTCGACCTCACCGCCACGCCGGCCTCGGCCACGGCGGGCGTGGTGCTCTACAACATCCAGGAGTGCCTGGTGAAGATCGACCGCACCGGCGCGATCGCGCCGTGGCTGGCCGAGCGCTGGCACACCACCGACAACCGGAACTACACGTTCTTCCTCAAGAAGGGCGTTCGCTTCCACAACGGCCGCGAGCTCGAGGCCGCCGACGTGAAGTTCGTGTTCGAGCGAGCGATGAATCCCGAGACCAAGCATCCCTACCCGCGCTACTACGCCGCGATCGGCGACATCATCGTCCGGGACGCCCACACGATCACCTTCGCGCTGAAGGCGCCCAACGCCAATTTCCTGCACAACCTCGCCCGCCAGGGCTCGGTCATCTACCCGCGGGAGGCGGTCGCCACCCTCAAGAGCGCGCCGGTCGGGACCGGCCCCTTCCGCTTCGAGCAGTGGGTGCGCGGCGACCGCGTCGTCCTGACGCGGAACCCGGACTACCACGTCAAGGGGCTACCCCGGCTCGACCGGGTGACGTTCCGGTTCATCCCCGATCCCAACGCCGTGCTGGCCGCGCTCAAGGCCGGCGACATCGACGCCTCGCTGTTCGGCCTCGGGCCCGAGCACGTCCAGGATGTCCAGAAGGACCGCCGCTTGCAGGTGATCGTGGGCGACACCACCAACGACGTCATCCTGGCGATGAACAACGCGCGCAAGCCGTACAGCGACGTGCGGGTGCGGCGGGCCGTGACCCACGGCATCGACAAGCGGGACGTGCTGAAGGGCGCCATGTTCGGCATGGGCAAGGTGCTCGGCACCAACGTGGACCCGCTCAACCCGTACTACCTCGACCTCTCGAAGGCGATGCCGTACGACCCGGCCCGGGCCCGCAAGCTGCTGGCCGAGGCCGGCTACCCCAACGGCTTCGACACCGTGCTCAAGGTGGCGCCGCAGTACTACTACACGGTGCGCTCGGGCGAGGTGATCGCCGAGAGCCTCAAGAAGATCGGCGTCAACGTGAAGATCGAGCAGATCGAGTGGGGGCAGTGGCTGGCCCGGGTCTTCTGCCGGCCGCCGTGCACCGAGCCGGACTACGATCTGACGATCATCGGCCACGCCGAGTCGTGGGACATCGCCAACTACGCCAACCCGAAGTACTACTACCGCTACGACAGTCCGCGATTCAAGGCGCTGTTCGACCGGTCGGAGGTCACGCTCGACGACGCGGCGCGCCGGGACCTGTACGCGCAGATGCAGCGGCTGCTGGTGGAGGAGGCCCCGGCCGTGTGGCTCTTCATGCACCCGCGGCTGCTCGTGGCCAAGAAGGGGTTGACGGGCTTCTGGCAGGACCTGCCGGTGCCTTCCGCCGACCTCTCGGAGGTCGGCTGGACGCCCGACCGGTGACGGCGCCCGCGACCGCGTGCGCCGCTACGTAGCGCGGCGGGTCGCGGCGCTGGCCGCGACCCTGCTGGTCGTCTCCGCGCTGGTCTTCGTGGTGGTGCGCGTCCTGCCCGGCGATCCCGCGGCGCTCATCATGGGCACCGAGGGCAGCCCCGAGGCTACGGCGCGCCTGCGGGAGTCGATGGGGCTCGACCGGCCGCTGGCCGTGCAGTATCTCGACTGGATCCTGGGAGCGCTCCGCGGGGACCTGGGCCGGTCCATCCAGTACGATCTCCCGGTCGGCGAGCTGATCGTCTCGCGCTTGCCGGTGACCCTGCCCCTGGCTCTGCTGGCCGCCGCGTTCATGGTGCTGCTCGCGATCCCCCTGGGCCTCTACGCCGCCACGCACCACCGGCGCAGCGGCGATTATGTCGCGATGGTCGTCTCCCAGCTCGGGATCTCGATCCCGCAGTTCTGGTCGGGGCTGCTGCTGATCCTCCTCTTCTCCGTCACCCTGGGCTGGGTCCGCTCGGGCGGCTTCGACGGCTGGTCGGCGGGTGTGTGGCCGGCCGTCCGCTCGCTGCTCCTGCCGGCGGCCGCGCTCGGCTTCTTCCAGGCCGCGGTGCTGGTGCGCGCCACCCGCTCGGCGGTGCTCGACGTGCTGCGCGAGGACTACGTGCGGACCGCGCGGGCCAAGGGCGTGAGCGAGCGGCTCGTCGTCGGCAAGCACACACTCCGCAACGCCCTGATCCCCGTCGTCACCGTGGCCGGGATCCAGCTCGGGCAGCTCGTGGCCGGCGCCATCGTCCTGGAATCGGTGTTCGCGCTGCCCGGCCTCGGCCGGCTGGCGCTCGGGGCGATCGGCGCCCGCGACCTGCCGGTCGTGCAGGGGGTGGCGCTCTTCGTCGCCTCCGCCATCGTCGTCATCAACTTCGCGGTGGATCTCGCCTACGGGTTCCTCGACCCGCGTATCCGGTACGAGTAGCCGTGCCCCGCCGCCGGCCGCTGCGCCACGTCACCTTCACGCTGGGCGCCGCCATCACGCTGGCGCTGATCGTGACCGCCGGGCTGAGCCTCGTCTACACGCCGGCCGACCCGCTGGCCATGTCGATCGCCGCCCGCCTGCAGGGGCCGACAGGGGCGCATCCCTTCGGCACCGATCACTTCGGACGCGACGTGCTCTCCCGCGTCATGACCGGCGCCGTCACGTCGATCGCGGTCGGTCTCATCGCGGTCGGGATCGGGGCGGGGGTGGGGATGCTGCTGGGCATCCTGGGCGGGTACCTGGGCGGCTGGGTCGACGAGGCCCTGATGCGGCTCGTCGACGCCGTCCAGGGCTTCCCCGCGATCCTCTCCGCGCTGCTGTTCACCGCCGTCTTCGCGCCGGGCGTGCTCGTCAGCATGGTCGCCATCGGCATCGCGTTCGTGCCCGCCTTCGCCCGGCTCGCCCGCGGCAGCTTCCTCACCTTGCGCGAGCGGGAGTTCGTGGCGGCGGCCCGCGCGCTCGGAGGTGGCGATCCCCGGGTCGTGCTCCGCCACATCCTGCCCAACGCCCTGCCGCCGCTGATCGTGCAGGCGACCACCAGCTTCCCCGTCGCGATCCTGGCCGAGGCGGCGCTGGCCTACCTGGGGCTCGGTACCCAGCCGCCCCATCCGTCGTGGGGCCTGATGCTGAAGGAGGCCCAGAACTTCCTGTCCCTGAACCCGTGGTTCGCGGTCTTCCCGGGAGGCGCCATCGCGCTCACGGTGCTGGGCCTCAACCTGCTCGGCGACGGGCTACGCGACCTGCTGGACCCGAGGACCGTCTGAGTCGCGATATTTGACATTCGTGCAAAAGTGCCATTATCGTAACAAATGGCCTCGGCCCGGCCACGCTGGCTCCAGTGCCGGCGAATTCCCGGGGGACGGCTCGGAGAGTGACACGGACATGAAGGTCTTCAACACCTCGTTCACGCTGTCGACCGAGGAGCGCTGCGAGGTTTCCGACATCACCAAGCTCGTCCGGGAAGTCGTCCAGGGGTCGCCGGTGGCCAACGGCATCGCGCTGATCAACACCCTGCACACCACCTGCGCCTTGTTCGTCAACGAGTTCCAGAGCGCGTTGATCGACGACCTCAAGAGCCTCATCGAGCGGCTCGTCCCCGAGCGCGGGGGCTACCGCCACGACGATCCCCGCTACTCGGACTGCGAGCGCGGCAACGCCTGCGCCCACCTGCGAGCCGCCCTGCTCGGCCGCAGCGTGGCGATCGGCCTCAACGGCGGCGAGCTGACGCTGGGCCGCTTCCAGTCCGTCATCTTCGCCGAGCTCGACGGCCCTCGAAAACGCGAGATCAGCGTCCAGGTGATCGGCGAGTAGTCCCACCGCCCGCCGCCGGTGCCCGGGGCGGGCGACTCCGCGACGTTAAGACATTGACCCGGGCGGGAGACCTGTGCTGCAATCCATGTTCATATGTTGAACATGGAGCGAGGTGGCGTGGTGTGGCTGACGGGGCTGCCGAGCAGCGGCAAGAGCACGCTGGCCGGCCACCTCGCGCGCGAGCTGGCCCGGCGCGGGCGGCGCGTGGAGCTGCTCGACGGCGACGAGGTCCGGCGCAAGCTCACCCGGCCGCTCGGTTTCTCGCGCGAGGACCGTGACGAGAACGTGCGGCGCGTGGCCTACGTCGCCGGCCTTCTGGCCCGGCACGGCGTGCTCGTCGTGGTCGCCATGATCTCCCCGTACCGGGCCGTCCGCGCCGAGGCGCGCGCCGAGATCGGCGCCTTTCTCGAGGTGCACGTGGCCTGCGGCACCGACGAGTGCATCCGCCGCGACGTGAAGGGCCTGTACCGGCGGGCGCTGGCCGGCGAGATCGCCAACTTCACCGGGGTCTCCGATCCCTACGAGCCGCCGGAGCAGCCGGACCTCGTCGTGCAGACCGACCGCGAGAGCGAGGCCGAGAGCCTCGGCAAGCTCCTGGGCCTGCTGGAGCAGCGCGGCTACGTCGAGGGCGGGGCGGGGGTCGCATGGACCACCTGAGCACGCTCGAGCAGGAGAGCATCTACATCCTGCGCGAGGCGCACAGCAAGATCCCGCGGCTGTCGATGCTGTGGTCCATGGGCAAGGATTCGACGGCCCTGCTGTGGCTGACCCGGAAGGCGTTCCTCGGCGCGGTGCCGTACCCGCTCGTCCACATCGACACCAGCTACAAGATTCCCGAGATGATCGCCTACCGCGACCGCATCGCCCGGGAGTGGGGCCTGCAGCTCATCGTCGGCCAGAACACCGAGGCCCTGGCCGACGGCATGAACCACGCGCGGGGCCGCCTGGTGTGCTGCGGCGCTCTCAAGACCGAGGCCCTGCGCCAGGTGGTCGAGGCCCACCGGTTCGACGGCATCATCGTCGGCATCCGGCACGACGAGGAGGGCTCGCGGGGCAAGGAGCGGGTCTTCAGCCCCCGCAACCGGCGCTCGGAGTGGGAGGTCGCCGAGCAGCCGCCCGAGTTCTGGAACCAGTACCGCACCGACTTCGCGCCCGGCGACCACGTGCGGATCCACCCGCTCCTGCACTGGACCGAGCTGGATGTCTGGCGGTACATCGAGCGCGAGAACATTCCGATGATCGATCTCTACTTCGCCCGCGACGGGCGCCGCTACCGCAGCCTCGGCTGCGCGCCGTGCACCGCCTCCTGCGAGTCCACGGCGAGCTCGGTGGCGGAGATCATCGAGGAGCTGCGGACCACGCGCGTGGCGGAGCGGGCGGGGCGCGCCCAGGACCAGGAAGACTCGCACGCGATGCAGAAGCTGCGGGTCAAGGGCTACATGTGACGGCGGGGGACGCCTCGCCGCTGGCCTTCGTCGTGGTCGGCCACGTGGACCACGGCAAGTCCACCCTCGTGGGCCGCCTGCTGGCCGACACCGGCGCGCTGTCCCACGGCGCCCTCGAGCGGGTGCAGCGCATCTGCGAGGAGCAGCACAAGGCCTTCGAGTACGCTTTCCTCCTCGACGCCCTCGAGGAGGAGCAGGTGCAGGGTGTCACCATCGACGTGACCCGCGTCCGCTTCGCCTGGGGCGCGCGGCGCTACCTGATCATCGACGCCCCCGGCCACCGGGAGTTCATCCGCAACATGATCACCGGCGCCGCCCATGCCGACGCCGCCATCCTGCTCGTGGACGCCCAGGAGGGCGTGCAGGAGCAGTCGCGGCGCCACGCCTACCTCGTGAGCTTCCTCGGCGTGCGCTCCCTCGTCGTCGTCGTCAACAAGATCGATCTCGTCGGCTACTCGGCGGCGGCCTTCGCCGCCCTCGCCGAGGAGCTCCGCCGCCTGCTGGCCACCATGGGGCTCACCCCCACGGCCATCGTCCCCGCCTCGGCCCGGGAGGGCGACAACCTCCTCGCGCGCTCCTCCCGGATGCCGTGGTATGCCGGCCCCACCGTGCTGGAGGCGCTGGCCGGGGTGCCGGCGCCGCAGCCCCCGGCCGCCGCCGCCCTTCGCCTGCCCGTGCAGAGCGTGCTGAAGTTCGACGAGCGCCGGATCGTCGCCGGCCGCGTGGAGAGCGGCACGCTGGCCGTGGGCGATGCGATCACGGTCTGGCCCTCCGGGCACACGGCGCACGTCAAGTCGATCGAGGCGTGGCCGGAGCCGGCGGCCGCCCCCGAGCGCGCGGAGGCCGGCCGGTCGGTGGGGATCACGCTCGACGATCAGCTGTTCCTGCAGCGGGGTGACGTCATCACCCATCCGGCGGCGCCACCGCGGGTGTCCACGGTGATCAGCGCCAACGTCTTCTGGCTGGGCCGGCAGCCGCTGGAGCCCGGGCAGCACTACCGGCTCCGCACGACGACGCTCGAGCGGGACGTGTCGGTGTTCGCCGTCAATCGCGTGATGAGCGCGGCCACGATGGACGTCCTGGACGACAAGGGCAGCATCCCGCGCAACGACGTCGGCGAGGTCATCCTGCGAGCGACCCGCTCCCTGGTCTTCGACGCCGCCGCCGCGGTGCCGGCCACCGGGCGGTTCGTCCTGCTCGACGGCTACGACGTCGTGGGGGGCGGCATCGTGCTCGAGGACGAGGAGCTCTACCGGCGGCCGTACGGGCCGGACTTCCCGCGCAGCGAGCAGATCGCCTCGGCGCCGGCCGGCATCACGCCCGACGAGCGGGCGCTCGCCTACGGTCATCGCAGCCACGTGCTCTGGCTCACCGGCATGCCGGGCGTGGGCAAGAGCACCCTGGCCCGGCATCTCGAGCGCCGGTTCTTCAGCCGGGGCGTCAAGACGGTCGTCCTCGACGGCGAGCAGCTGCGCCTGGGGCTCAGCGCCGACCTGAAGTTCACGGACGCGGACCGCTCCGAGCAGGCGCGCCGGGCGGCCGAGGTCGCGCACCTGTTCCAGCGCGCGGGGCTGGTGGTGATCGTCGCCCTGGTGAGCCCCTTCCGGGCCGACCGGGAGTACGCTCGCCGGGTCATCGGCGCCGACGACTTCACGCTCGTGTACCTGCACGCGCCCCTGGGCGTCATGCGCGAGCGCGAGCGTCACGGGCTCTACGCCGCCGCCGGCCGCGACGACGAGGTCCGGATCCCCGGCGTGAACGCCCGGTACGAGCCGCCCGAGGACGCGGCCCTGGTGTTCGACACCTCGACGCTCACCCTGGCCCCCATCGGCGAGGCGGTGATCGCCGCCGTCGAGCGTCGCATCCGGTGACGACGCCGCTGGCGCTGCACGGCGGCCCGCCGGTCCGGTCCCGGATGCTGCCCTACGGCGGGCAGCTCATCGAGGCCGACGACATCCAGGCCGTCACCCGGGCGCTGGAGGACGACTGGATCACCACGGGCCCGCGCGTGGCCGAGTTCGAGCGGGCGGTGGCCGCCCGGGTGGGGGCGCGCCATGCGGTGGCGGTCAACTCGGGGACGGCCGCGCTCCACGCCGCCGCCTTCGCGGCCGGGATCGGCGAGGGCGACGAGGTGATCGTCCCCGCCCTGACGTTCGCCGCCAGCGCGAACGCGGTGCTCTATCTCGGGGGCCGCCCGGTGTTCTGCGACGTCCGGGCCGACACGCTCAACCTGGATCCGGCCCTCA
>Ga0299914_10002099_pt1 | contig 13555 bp, 14 predicted proteins | sample RVTome_10_FD_201361 | JGI IMG/M metagenome (GOLD analysis project Ga0299914, IMG submission 201361) | Soil microbial communities from uranium-contaminated site in the Upper Colorado River Basin, Wyoming, United States - RVT153D57 (version 2) ...
TCGCCCGCTCGCCCGGCGAGGCCGCCGGAGCCCTCGCCACGATCGAGCCGGACGACCGCCTCGTGGTCTTCGTGGGCAAGCTGATCGCGTCCAAGGGCGTCGAGCTGCTGCTCGCGGCCTGGCCGCTGGTGCTCGCCCGCGAACCGCGGGCACGGCTGCTGATCGTCGGGTTCGGGGACTTCCGGGCGGGCCTGGAAGGCCTCGCGGGCGCCCTCGAGCGCGGCGACCTGGAGCCCGCCCGCGCGCTGCGCGGCGAGCACGGCGGCGAGCTGCCGCACCTTGCGGCCTTCCTCGACTCGCTGGAGGACCCGGACGGCTATCGCGCCGCCGCCCGCGGCATGACCGGCCGGATCGCGTGGAGCGGGCGGCTCGACCACGCCGAGCTCACCGACGTCCTGCCGGCGTGCGACGCCATGGTGGTGCCGAGCACCTTCCCGGAGGCGTTCGGCATGGTCGCCGCCGAGGCTGCGGCCTGCGGCGCGCTGCCGGTCGTGGCGGCGCACTCGGGGCTCGCCGAGGTCGCGCGCACGCTGGGGGCCGCCGCGCCGGCGGCGGCGCGCAGGTGGCTGACCTTCGAGGTCGGCCCGGGAGCGGTGCGGGAGATTGCGGACGACCTGTCGGCCTGGCTGGCCGCGCCCGACGAGCTGCGGACCGCGACGCGCGGGGCGATCGTGGCGGCCACCCGCGAGGCGTATTCGTGGGACGGCGTCGCGCGGTCCGTGATCGCCGCAGCCCGCGGCGAGCTGGACGACCTGCCGCACCCGGTGTAGCCGGACCTGCCTCCCGCCATCCAGATGAACTATTAGGATCCGCCCCCTATGAGGAGCGGTGGGGTGCGCAAGGCGCTCGGACTGGCAGCGACCGTCGCGGCGGCAGCCGGCGCCGGCGGCTGCAACCTTGCCGATTCCGGCACCAACCTGGTCAACGGCAAGGAGCAGTTCGTCGCCAACTGCGGCTCGTGCCACGTGCTCAGCCGCGCTGGGACCAGCGGTGTCGTCGGCCCCAACCTCGACGAGGCGTTCCAGCGCGCCCGCCAGGACGGCTTCGGCGAGAGCACGTTCGAGGGGCTCGTGTACGCCCAGATCGGCAGCCCGAACCGCAATCCCTCGAACAACCCGGTGACGGGCGAGCCGGAGCCGGTGATGCCGGCCGACCTCGTCACGGGCGAGGACGCCGAGGACGTCGCGGCCTACGTCGCGCACGCGGCCGGCAAGGCCGGCGATGACAGCGGCCCGCTCGCGCAGGTCGGCGCGGCCACGGCCGAGGGCACGGCCGAGGCCGAGAACGGCGTGCTCGAGATCCCCGCCGACCCCGGCGGCTCGCTGTCCTACACGTTCGCCGACGCCGCGGCACCGCCCGGCCAGCTCAGCGTCGAGTCGCCGAACGAGTCGTCCGTCGACCACAACATCGCGATCGAGGGCAACGGCGTCGACGAGGTCGGCCCGGTGGTCAAGGACGGTGGGGTATCCGAGGTCCAGGTAGACCTCGAGGCCGGCGAGTACGCGTTCTACTGCTCGGTCGAGGGCCACCGCGAGGGTGGCATGGAGGGCACGCTCACCGTCGAGTGAGCGTGGCGGCGGGACGAACTTCGGCTGGGTAGGGAAGCGGCTACACCACGGCTCTGACCAGCAGCACGAGGCCGACGACCACGGCGGCGGCCACGAGCACGTACAGCAGCACCTGGAAGGCGTCGCGCTCGGAGCGGAGCGGGTTGAGCACGATCAGAGGATGTAGATCGTCGTGTAGACGACGATCCACATGATGTCGACGAAGTGCCAGTAGATGCCCGGCACCTCGACGCCGTGGTGCTCCTGCGACGAGAAGTGGCCCCGGAACGCCCGCACGGTCACCATCGCGAGCAGCGTCAGGCCGATGAACACGTGCGCGCCGTGCAGGCCGGTGAGCCCGTAAAAGACCGTGCCCTGGGCGTGGTCCTGCGGTGAGAAGCCGACGTGCACGTACTCGTTGATCTGCACGAACAGGAACGTTGCGCCGAGCAGGAACGTGGTGAGCATGCCCGCCTGCAGCCCGAGGCGGTTGTCGGACTTCACGGCCTCGAGCGCCCAGTGCATCGTGAACGAGGACGAGATCAGGACCGCGGTGTTGACGCCCGCGATCAGCTTCGGCAGCTCGGTCCCCTCGGCGGGCCACTCGGCGCCGCCCACGACCCGGATGAAGAAGTAGGCCGTGAAGAAGGCCCCGAAGACCATCACCTCGCTGATGATGAAGAGCAGCATCCCGAGCGTCCGGGAGTCCACCCGCGAGGACTGGTGGGCCTCCGGCGGGCCGTGGTGCCCGTGCTCGAGGGCGTGCGCCTCCATCAGGCCTCCGCCCCGACCGGCGCGGACTCGATGTGCTCGACCGGCTTGTTGGTGGCCGCCTGCACGCGGTCGACCAGCTTGTCGGCCATCCACTTCGAGCTGCCGGACGGCAGCGTCGAGATCACGATCTCCGAGATGTGGAAGTACTGGACGGCGTTCATGATCGCCGTGTAGGGGTCGGGGTCGCCGATCATGCCGGCGGCCACGATCCCGTCCTGGCGCAGCGAGCTCAGCAGCCGCTCCAGCCGCTCGCGCGCCTTGGCGACCGCGCCGCCGTGCAGGGCGTCCTGCGGCACGACGGCGATGAACCGCCGCGGGCCCTCGTGCGCGAGCTGCTTCAGCCGGCTCGAGAGCTCGTCGCTGGACACGGTCACGTTGGCCGCCACGAGCGTGACGCCGAACGGCAGGCCCTCCTTGGCCAGGTCGACCACGACGTGCTCGACCGGCAGCCCGGTCTGCTCGCGCAGCTTCTCCGGCAGGTCGCGCCGCAGCCAGCCCGATGCCCCCGCGGGGAGCGTCGAGATGATCACCTCGTCGATCCCCTCCGTCGCGATCGCGTCCGTCGCCGCCAGGAACGGGTCGCCGTCCCCGACCTCGCCGGTGCTCTTGATCCCGTTCTCCCGCATCCACGCGTGCGCGAGGTCGACGCGCACCTGTGCGCTGCTGCGCACGGCCTCGTCGTAGATGACGTTGCCGTGCCGCGGCCGCGTCTGCGGCACGACGACGTGGAAGCTGACGCCCTCGCCGCTGCGCGCCGTGATCGCGTCGAGCAGCTTCTCGCCGCCGATCGTCTCGTTCGCCAGGACCAGGACCTTCGTCACGTCTCGCTCTCCCTGTCAGCGGTCCCCGCCGGCTGTTTCGGCCGCGCTTCGGCCGGCGACTGGAAGATGCCGTGCTGGGCGCCCGGCACGCCGTACTCGTACGGGCCGCCGACGACCAGCGGGATGTGGTCGAAGTTGAACACCGGCGGCGGCGAGGAGACCTGCCACTCGAGCGTCAGCGCCCGCCACGGGTTGGCCTCCGCGCGCGCCCCGCTGCGCCACGAGGCGACCGTGTTGTAGACGAAGATCAGCGTCGCGATGCCGAGCAGGAACGAGCTGAGCGTGATGAACAGGTTCCAGGTCGCGAACTGCTCCGGGTAGTCGGCGACCCGCCGCGGCATGCCCTGCACGCCGATCAGGTGCATCGGCCCGAACGTCAGGTTGAAGCCGACGAACGTCAGCCAGAAGTGCAGCTTGCCGAGCCCCTCGTCGTACATCCGCCCGGTCATCTTCGGGAACCAGTAGTAGACGCCGGCGAAGATCGTGAACAGCGACCCGCCGTAGAGCACGTAGTGGATATGGGCGACGATGAAGTACGTGTCGCTGACGTGGATGGTCAGCGGGACCATCGCCAGCATCACGCCCGAGATCCCGCCGAGCGTGAACATCGTCAGGAAGCCGAGCGCGAACAGCATCGGCGTGTCGAGGTGCAGGACGCCGCGCCACAGCGTCGCCAGCCAGGAGAAGATCTTGATGCCGGTCGGCACGGCGATGATCGCCGTGGTCACCATCATCGGGATCCGGATCCACGTCTGCATCCCGGACACGAACATGTGGTGCGCCCAGACCGTGAAGCCGAGCAGCACGATCGCCAGCAGCGAGAAGGCCATCATCCGGTAGCCGAAGATCGGCTTGCGCGCCTTGACCGAGATGACCTCGGAGATGATCCCGAAGCCCGGCAGCATCATGATGTAGACGGCCGGGTGCGAGTAGAACCAGAAGACGTGCTGGTACATCAGCACGTCGCCGTCCCCCTCGGAGCGGAAGAAGTTGAAGCCGAGCGCGTAGTCGAACAGGACGAAGAACTGCGACGCGGCGATGAACGGCGTGGCGATGACCACCAACAGCGAGGTCGAGAAGTTCGCCCACACGAGCAGCGGCATCCGCCAGAACGACATGCCGGGCGCGCGCATCGTGACGATCGTCACGAGGAAGTTCAGAGCGGTGGCGATCGACGACGCGCCCGCGAACTGCACGCCGATCGTGAAGAACATCTGCCCGATCGGCACGTCGGTCGACAGCGGGGCGTAGGCCGTCCAGCCCGTCGCGAACGAGCCGCCGGGGGCGAAGAACGACGCGGCCATCATGATGCCGCCGATCGGCAGCATCCAGAACGACAGCGCGTTCAGCCGCGGGAACGCCATGTCCGGCGCGCCGATCATCAGCGGCAGCACGTAGTTCGCCAGCCCGGCGAAGACCGGGATGATGAACAGGAAGATCATCAGCGACGCGTGGACGCTGAACAGGCCGTTGTAGGCGTTCGAGTCCACGAACTGCATGCCCGGCGCCGCCAGCTCGGCGCGGACGATCATCGCCAGCAGGCCGCCGACCAGCATGAAGAAGAACGAGGTGACGACGTACTGGATGCCGATCACCTTGTGGTCGGTGTTCACGCGGAAGTAGTCCTTCCACGAGTACGCGCCGTGGCTCGAGTGGTCCTCCGGCCGCGTGGGGCGACCGGCCATGTAATAGAACCAGTAGTCGAAGGCGCCGATCCCGACCAGGAAGAACAGCGGGGCGACGAGCAGCGAGACGATCAGGATCGCGTTCTGGGCGTTGCCGGTGACCCCGCCGTCGAAGCTCGGGAAGCCGTAGGCGGCCCGGATCACGAGCACGAGCGCGGCGCAGAACAGCACGCCGATGACGAAGAACAGCGCGCCGCGCGTCAGCCCTGGAGCCCGCAACCTCGTCATCTGCCAGTCACCTCCATCAGATACTGCACCAGCGCGTCCACCTGCTCCTCGGACAGGCTGTCACCGTAGCGCGGCATCAGCCCCGGCTGGAAGCCCTCGGCGACCTCGGCGTCGGGATCGACGATCGCCTCCCGCAGCTCCTCCTCGCTGAAGTCGCCCACCACGGCGTCGAGGTCCGGGCCCGTCGTGCCGGTCGTGCCCGCGTCGGCCAGAGCGTGGCAGGAGCCGCAGGCGGTCGGCTGCGCGGCCTGCGTGAACAGGGTTTCGCCGTCCGTCTCACCCTCGCCGCCGCCACCGCCACCGGCCTGCGGGCCCTCGGCGAGCTCGGCCAGCCGGGCGTCGAAGTCCTCGCGCGTCATCACGTGGGCGCTCTGGCGCATCGTCGAGTGCCCGAGCCCGCACAGCTCCGCGCAGACGACGGGGAACTCGCCCATCCGCTCGGTCGTCGTCACGCGCAGGTGGGTGTCGATCCCCGGCACCGCGTCGATCTTCATGCGGAAGGCCGGGACCCAGAAGTCGTGGATCACGTCCTTGGACTGGACCGTGAAGTTGACCGGCGTGTCGGCCGGCAGGTACAGCTGGGGCGAGGCGATCTCCTCGCCGTCCTCGCCCGGGTAGTAGAAGGTCCACGTGAACTGCTCGCCGACGACGCGCACGTCCATCGTGTTGGCCTGTGCCTTCTCGATGTCGATCAGCACCACGTACGCGTAGGTGCAGAGCCCCACGAGCAGGATCGCCGGGATCGCGGTCCAGATGATCTCGAGCCTCGTGTTGCCGTGGATCGGCGGGCCGTCCTTGAGCTCTTCGCCGGGCCGCATGCGGAACTTGATCGCGCAGTAGAGGACGATCGTCTCGACCAGGACGAAGACCGGCACGGAGGCGATCAGCAGGACGTCCCACAGCGTGTCGATCGGGCCCGCCTGCGTCGATGCGGGGACCGGGAACCAGTCGATCAGCAGGGCCAGGACGACGCCGAGCACCGACGCGACGGCGCCGATCAAGAGCATCGTGCGCAGTTGCGCCCGGCTCTCTCGCGAGTCGACCGGGGGCTGGTCGCTCATCGGCTCCTCTCCTCGCAGCCCATGGACGCGGCATCCTACGCAACCGCCGCGACAGAGCGCGCCGCCGACGCCGTCAGGCTGCCCGGCGGGCGTCCAGCGGGCCGCCGGCGGGCCCGCCGCCGGTGCGATAGTCCGACGGCGCGACCCCGCGGTGGCGCCGGAACGCCTTCGCGAACTGGGCCGGCTGGCGGTACCCGACGCGGTGCGCGACCTCGCGCACGGTGAACATGCGCGTGGCCAGCAGCTCGGCGGCGCGGTCCATCCGCACGCGCGTCAGATGGTCGCGGAACGTCGTGTCTCCGATCTCGGCGTATGCGCGCTGGAGCTGGCGGCGCGACGACGCGACGCGGCGCGCGATGTCGTCGAGCGACAGGTCTGACGCGTAGTCGCGCTCGACGATCGCGTTCGCCTCCTCCAGGAGGCTCGCGCGCAGGCGAATGGTGGACGGTCGCTGCATCTGGGGCCTTGTACGAGCCGTACTGCCCGATCGGATCATGGATCAAGTCGTCGGTGCAAGCGCTCGGTTAGGATTGAGACGATCGTTGCAAAGTGGGAACGTTTCCCGGGTAGCTGGGGGTGTTTATGCGCGTCTCGGACGGCATGAGCGGTGCGCGACATCGTCCGCTGCTCGACGGACGACGGCGCCATCTGCGAGGTGCCCGCCTCCGCGGCCTGGTCGGGCGAGGTTCAATAGACTGCGGCGCCATGGATCGTCGCCTCGCGCGTCGCAACCTGAGAACCGCGCTCATCACGGCCGTGATCGGCCTGCTGATGTTCGCGCTGACCTTCGTCGCCGCCCTGATGTACGTGGCATGAGCGCTCCGGACGACGTCACGGGCGCCCCGCCGGCCGGCGAGGAGATCCACATGCCGGCGCCGAGCATCCTGCCGCTCATCAACGCGGCGGCCCTGGCGCTCGCCATCATCTCGATCACGATCTCCTGGTGGGTCGTGGGCGGCGCCATGCTCGTGTTCCTCGTCACGACGGTCCGATGGGTGCGCGACGTCAAGCGCGACATCGCCGAGCTACCGCTCGAACACTCGCACCATTAGCCTTGCACCACGTAGGCTTCCGCACGTGGAGGAGGCCGGGACCAACGTCGCGCCCGAGCTCGGGGCTCGATACGCGGACGCCTTCGCCGCGTACCTCGCCGTTGGGGGCGAGCGCGAGCTGGGAGCCGCATACGACCTCGGCCGCGAGGCCGTCGCCGCGCGCCTGAGCGTGCTCGACCTCGCCGAGGCCCACCACGCCGCCGTCCGGCTCGCGATGGCGGACGCCGGCCGCCCCGCGGACGCGACACTCCAGGCGGCAGCCGAGTTCCTGCGCGAGGGCCTGTCCATCTTCGAGAGCGTCCACCGTGGGTACAGCGAGGTGCGCGAGGTCGCCCGCGTCGAGCACGAGCACGTCGAGCAGCTGCGCGCGCTCGCCGACGCGTCGGTGGCGCTGAACTCGTCGCTGACCGTCGAGGAGATCCTGCAGCTGACCGCCGACGCGGCGCGCGCGCTGATCGGCGGCACGCGCGCGACGGTGGCGATCTTCGGCCCCGATCCGCGGCTGCGGCCGTTGACGGCCACGTCGCCGCCGCTGCCGTCGGACGGCGAGCCTGCCCCGTCGAGGCTGTCCGCCCGGCTCACCGGCCGCGGGCGCGAGCTCGGGATGCTCGACGTCCTCGATACGCACGCGCGCGAGTTCAGCGCGCGCGACGACACCGTGCTGACGCAGCTCGCCCAGCTCGCGTCGGTGGCGATCTCCAACGCGCAGCTGTACGAGCGCGAGCGGACGATCGCGCAGACGCTCCAGCGCTCTCTGCGGCCGGGCGGCCTGCCCGACGTGCCCGGCCTGTCCGCTGCCGTCCGCTTCCGGCCGGCCGGCGAGAGCGTCGAGCTGGGCGGCGATTTCTACGACCTGTTCGAGGTCGGCGGCGCCGTCGCGGCCCTGATCGGCGACGTCCAGGGCAAGGGGCCCGACGCCGCGGCGGTGACTGCGCTCGCCCGCCACACGCTGCGCGCCGGCGCCGTCTACGAGCCGCGACCGAGCGGCGTGCTCGCGCTCCTGCACAGGGCGCTGCGCGAGCAGCGAAGCGACGGCCGCTTCTGCACCGTCGCCCACGCCCACGTGCGCATCGGCCGCGGGCGCCTGAGCGTCGAGCTCGCCTGCGGCGGGCATCCGCTGCCGCTGGTGGTGCACCCGGACGGCCGCGTCGAGCCGGTCGGCCGGCTCGGGACGCTGCTGGGCACCGACATCGAGCCGCAGCTGTTCGACGTCGAGATCGAGCTCGCGGCCGGAGACGTGCTCGTGCTTTACACGGACGGCGTCACCGAGGTCCGCCGCCGGCGCCGCGAGGTGTTCGGCCTCGCGCAGCTCACCGCCCTGCTGAGGGGCTGCGGCGCGCTCCCGCCCGATGCGGTCGCGGACCGCATCGAGGCCGCCGTCCTCAGCGCCTCGGAGGGGCAGTTGCGCGACGACATGGCGATCCTCGCCCTCGGCGCCACGCCGGGCGTGGACGCACCTATGCTTCCCGGCCGAGCACCAGCAACGGAGGACATCGATGGCTGAACCGACCGACGTCACGGACGGACACAGGGAATCCAACGCGGACCTGCTGACCGAGCTGGTGGCCCACCTGCGCAACAACCGCACGCAGCTGCGGCAGGAGTGGGCCCGGCGCATCGGCGAGGCGCGCCTGCTGACCGCCCTGACCCAGGAGGAGATCTTCTCCGAGGCGACGTCGGTGTACGACAACTACGTCGAGGTGCTGGAGACCGGGTCCGTCGAGGCGCTGCAGGACTACGCGCGCAACCTGTCCGAGCGCATCATCCCGCGCGGCGTCGAGACCGACGAGGTGCTCGGCATCGTGCTCCTGCTGCGCGACGTCCTCAACCGCTCGCTGTTCGAGAAGTACCAGAGCGACTTCAACTACCTCAACCAGGTGCTGGACGCCTACGAGCCGGCGGCCAACCGGATCACCAACACGGTGGCGATCAACTTCGTGCAGGAGCGCGAGCGCGTCATCCGCCAGCAGCAGGAGGCGATCCGCGAGCTCTCGACGCCGGTGCTGCAGGTCCGCGAGCGGCTGCTGATCCTGCCGATCATCGGCGTGCTCGACGGCCAGCGGGCCCGCCAGCTCACCGAGCAGCTCCTGCGCGGTATCCGCACGAACCGCGCGCGCGTGGTCGTGATCGACATCACCGGCGTCCCGACGATCGACTCGACGGTCGCCAACCACCTCGTGCAGACCGTCGACGCGTCGCGGCTGATGGGCGCCAGCGTGATCATCACCGGCCTGTCGCCCGAGATCGCCCAGACGCTCGTGACGCTCGGCGTCGACCTGTCGAAGGTCAACGCGGTCGGCGACCTCCAGGGCGGCATCGAAGAGGCCGAGCGGCTGCTCGGCTACCAGGTGTCGATGGAGACGCCCGCGCTCGACGCGGTCGCTGTTTGACGGCCATCTGATGGCCGTCCCGATCCTCAAGCAGGGGCCGTTCCTGATCGCCACGATCCAGGCGGCGCTGACCGACAGCGACGTCCTCCAGCTCCAGGACGACGTGATGGCGCAGGTCACGCGTCACCGCTCGCGCGGCATCATCGTCGACGTCACGGCGCTCGACGTGATGGACTCGTTCGTGTCGCGCTCACTGCAGGGGATCGCGCGCATGACGCGTCTGCGCGGCGCCGAGACCGTGATCGTGGGCATCCAGCCCGAGGTCGCGTTCGCGATGGTCCAGCTGGGCATGTCCTTCGAGGACGTCCTGACCGCCCTCGACCTCGAAGAGGGCCTTGCGCTCCTGCTGCGGCCGCGGAAGGAGGCCCCAGACGGTGGCGGATGAGCACGAGTCGGTGATTCCGATCGAGTCGGACGCCGACGTCGTGACCGCCCGGCAGCAGGCGCGGTCGATGGCGTCGGCGCTCGAGCTCACCAGCACCGACCAGACGCTGCTGGCGACGGCGATCTCCGAGGTGGCGCGCAACATCACGACCTACGCCGTCCGCGGCGAGATCCTGCTCAGCGTGGTGAGCGACGACAACGGCCGGCGCGGCATCCGGGTGATCGCGCGCGACGAGGGGCCGGGGATCGAGAACGTCGAGCTGGCGCTCCAGGACGGCTACACGAGCGGCGGCGGGCTCGGGCTCGGGCTGCCGGGCGCGCGCCGGCTCGTGCACGACTTCGACATCGAGACCTCGCCCGGCCGCGGCACGAAGGTCACGCTCGTGATGTGGGAGCGGGAGAACGCGCGGGCCGCATGAGCGACCGATGGCCGCTGGTGCTGGAGCGCGGCGTGGCGGGCATGGCGCATGAGGGCGAGGGTCGCTCGGGCGACGTCGCGCTGTTCGCCGCGTCGCAGTGCGGCGGGCTCGTCGCGGTGATCGACGGCCTCGGCCACGGCGACGCCGCCGCGGACGCCGCCGAGGCCGCGGCGGAGGTGCTGCGTACGCACGTCGACGACCCGCCCCAGCAGCTGCTGGAGCGCTGCCACGCGGCGCTGCGGCGGACCCGCGGCGCGGTGATGACGCTCGCCTGGTTCGACCTCGAGGCCCGCTCGATGGCCTGGACGGGCGTCGGCAACGTCGAGGCCCGGTTCGTGCGCGCGGGCGACAGCGGCGACGCCCGCCACGCCTCGCCCGTCGTGCTCGGCGGCGTGGTCGGCTACAACCTGCCGCAGGTCAGGATGGGCACGATCCCGCTCGAACCGGGCGACGCGGTGGTGCTGGCCACCGACGGCGTGGCCGCCGACTTCTCAGCGTCGCTGGAGTCCGGGATCGGCGCCCAGGAGCTCGCCGAGCGCGTGCTCGACCGCCACGGCAGGGGCCACGACGACGCGCTCGCCGTCGTCGTGCGTTACCTCGGACCGCCCGGAACCTAGTACCGGCGCCCCCACGTACGCACGGTTCCGGCGGCCGCCGATCACCGCCTGACGCCACCCGGTGACCGGTCATGAGCCACCGGCACACCACCGGATCACCGTGCGACGCCGGCCGCCGCCGGCGACCACCGGCGACCACACGTACTTGCGTGCGACGGTACCAGTGGATCCATCCGGAGTTAGGCGGCCGGGGCCCGCCAGAACCCGACGAACTTGTGGATGGGTCCACTCGTACTGCCCGTACCGGGCCGAGCGGGTAGCGCTCGGCCGCCGGGCGTGATCGCGCACCTCCGGCGCGCGACCGGCCGCACCGCAAGAGGCCTGCGAGCGCGATGGGCGGCCTGCCGGCGCGCTGGGACGCTTGTCCACGTTCCCCACCACGCCTCTCGACTCCTCTGGAGGAGCTCCCCATCATGCAACCCCGCCACTTTGCGGCGCGCGCCGGACGCTGGAGCGCGCAGCACCGGAAGACAGCGATCCTCGGCTGGATCCTGCTTGTCGTCATCGCCACCTTCGCCGGCTCCAACGTCGGCCAGAAGGAGCTGCCGTCGGCCGAGATGGGCAACGGCGAGTCCAAGCGCTCCGAGCTGATCATCGACAAGGCCGACTTCCCCGAGACCGTGCGCGAGCAGGTGCTCGTGCAGGGCACGGGCTCGATCGGGTCCGGCGATCCTCAGGTCACCGCGGCCGTCGAGGACGTCGTACAGCGCCTCGAGCGCATCGACGGCGTCACCGACGTCGAGAGCCCGCTGAACGCCTCCGACCGCGCCAACACCGTCTCCGAGGACGGTCGCTCCGTGGTAGTGAACTTCACGCTCCCGGGCACGTACGACGAGCCCGAGCAGCTCGAGGCGGTCGCCGAGGCCCCGCTCGCGGCCGTCGCCGCGGTCCAGAAGGCGCACCCCGAGCTGATCGTCGAGGAGTTCGGCACCGCATCTGAGCGCAACGCGATGGCGTCGACCGAGGCGGCCGACGAGGCGCGCTCGATGCAGCTCTCCCTCGGCGGCACGCTGATCATCCTCCTGATCGCCTTCGGCGCGATCGTGGCCGCCGGCGTCCCGCTGCTGCTCGGCCTGACGTCGGTGTTCGCCACCGTCGGCCTGCTTGGCCCCGTCAGTCAGCTCTCCGGCCTGCATCCCGCGGTCGCGCAGGTCGTGATGCTCGTCGGCCTCGCCGTCGGCGTCGACTACGCGATGTTCTACCTGCGCCGGATGATGGAGGAGAAGGACAAGGGCCGCACGTCAGCGGCCGCGCTCGAGGTCGCCGCCGCCACCTCCGGTCGCGCCGTGATGATCTCCGGCTTCACGGTCATCGCGGCCATGGGCGGGATGTTCTTCTCGGGCAACCCGATCTTCGTCTCGTTCGGCATCGGCACGATCATCGTTGTCGGCGTCGCCGTCCTCGGGTCGCTCACCGTCCTGCCCGCGATGCTGTCCTACCTGGGCCAGAAGGGCTGGCTCGAGAAGGGCCGCGTCCCCTACATCGCCAAGCGCCGGCACCGCACGGGCGGCGAGTCCCGCATCTGGGGCGCGATCCTCGACCGCGTCCTCAAGCGCCCGCTGGTCTCGGCGATCCTCGCCGGCGGCCTGCTCGTCGCCCTCACGATCCCGGCGCTCGGCATGAACCTCAAGGACCCGGGCAGCGAGAGCATCTCGCGCGATCAGCCGATCATGCGGACGCTCGACCGCCTCGACGCCGCGTTCCCCGGCGGCAGCGTCCCGGCGACGACGGTCATCAAGGCCGCGGACGTCACGACGCCCGAGGTCAAGGCCGCCATCGCGGACCTGCAGGAGACGGCGATCGCCACCGGCGCCCTGCACGAGCCCACGTACGTCGAGATCAGCCCCGACAAGACCGTCGCGATCGTCGGCATGGCGGTCGACGGCAAGGGCAGCGACGCCGCCTCCCAGCGCTCGCTCGAGGTGCTGCGCGAGGACGTCGTCCCCGCCACGGTCGGGAAGCTGGCCGGCGCCGAGGTCGCCGTCGGCGGCATGACGGCCTGGTCGAAGGACTTCCTCGACACGATGAAGTCCCACCTGCCGATCGTGTTCGGCTTCGTGCTCAGCCTGGCGTTCATCCTGCTGCTGGTCACGTTCCGGTCGATCGTGGTGCCGATCAAGGCGATCATCCTCAACCTGCTGTCGGTCGGCGCGGCCTACGGCGTCCTCAAGCTCGTCTTCCAGGACGGGCACGGCGAGAAGCTGCTCGGCTTCGAGTCGGTCGGCGGCATCGCCTCCTGGCTCCCGCTGTTCCTGTTCGTGATCCTGTTCGGGCTGTCGATGGACTACCACGTGTTCGTCCTCAGCCGGATCCGCGAGGCGGTCGACCGCGGGATGTCGACCGACCACGCAGTCGCCCACGGCATCAAGAGCACCGCGGGCGTCATCACCAGCGCTGCGGCGGTGATGGTCATCACGTTCGCGATGTTCGCGACCGGCAGCGACCAGACGATGAAGCAGATGGGCGTCGGCCTGGCGGCCGCGATCCTGATCGACGCCACGATCGTCCGGGCGGTCCTGCTGCCGGCCACGATGAAGCTGCTCGGCAAGCGCAACTGGTACCTGCCGAAGGGCCTGG
>Ga0299914_10002100_pt1 | contig 13555 bp, 15 predicted proteins | sample RVTome_10_FD_201361 | JGI IMG/M metagenome (GOLD analysis project Ga0299914, IMG submission 201361) | Soil microbial communities from uranium-contaminated site in the Upper Colorado River Basin, Wyoming, United States - RVT153D57 (version 2) ...
AGCGAGTTCTACCTGCGCGAGCACCCGGGCCGCTCGGTGCGAACGTTCCATCGCTCCGGGAAGGGCCGCTACACCCACCTCCGCGACGCCTGGTACGCACCGGAGCGCAAGAACCGGATGGTGTTCCCCAGCTGGCGGAGACTCCGCGAGTACCTGGCAAGCGTGACCAGGACCCGGCTCGGTTTCGCCGACTCTGTGCGCTGCTATGTGGCGGTTGGACGTCTCCTCGTCGATGACAGGCTCAAGCTGACAAAACAGCTCGGGTACGACATCGTCGCCGCAGGTTTCTTCATCGTCCGCAAACTACGCGGATCCGGTTCCCAGAACGACATTTAATCTGGCCGGCGTGAGCGAGACGCCTGCCGGGACGTTGCCCCGGAACTTTTGGAGACTCTGGTCGGCTGCGGCGGTCTCCAATGTCGGAGACGGAATCAGACTGACTGCCCTCCCCCTCCTCATCGCAACGCTCACACGTGATCCGGTGGTTGTCAGCGGGGTCACCGCGGCTACTTTTGCCCCGTGGCTCCTCCTTTCCCTCCCCGGTGGTGTCATTGTCGATCGGGTCAACCGACGCGCTCTGATAGTCACGTTCCAGCTGACGAGAGCTGTGTCGGTTGGGATCCTCGGAGTGGCGGTCGCCATGGGCTTGGAGTCGGTGACCCTCATCTATGCCACCGCCTTCATCATCGGGGTTGGTGAGGTCTTCGTCGATTCGGCGACGCAGGCCGCTATCCCGATGCTTGTTGATGATGTCGAGCTGGAGAATGCCAACAGCAAACTTCTCGCCGTGGAGTTCATCACCAACGACGCCCTCGGAGGCCCGGTCGGCGCGTGGCTTTTCGCAACGATGGCCGCACTCCCCTTCCTGCTCGACAGCGCCACCTTTCTTGTTGCCGGATTACTGATCAGCCAGATCGCATCACCACTGCAGGACCACCACCCTGCACCGCGGCTCACGATGGTGGAGTCGATCAAAGAAGGCATTCGCTTCGTTCGCGAGAACGCCCTCCTGAAAGGTCTCGCCGTCGCCGTGGCTGCAGCAAATCTGGCGGTCGGGGCAGGAACTTCAATCCTGGTGTTGATGGCTCTTGACGTTCTCGGACTACCCGAGTTCGGTTACGGGCTTCTCGTCGGAACCGGCGCCGTCGGCGGTTTCATTGGAGCCGTGGGTGCACGCAAAGCATCGCAAACGCTCGGACGCCGGAAAGCGATGACTCTCGGGGCAGCCATGCTGGCGGTCGGGCAGCTGATAGTCGGGACATCTGCCAACGGATACCTCGCCGGCGCGGGACTGTTCATTGGCGCCCTCGGCGTGTCGGTGTTTTCGGTCGTCGGCAGGTCGCTAAGGCAGGCGGTGACCCCTGACCGCATCCTGGGGCGAGTGGTAACCACGTTCCGGCTCATCGGGATCGGATCAGTCCCGATCGGGGCCCTACTCGGCGGTGTAATCGCTGCTGCAGCCGGTATCCGGGTCCCCTACTGGATCGGCGCGGTAATCCTCGTAGGTGTCACGGTGGCGATATATGCCGTGGCCACCGACGACCGAATCGCGAGGTCTCTCGCCGCCAAGCGAGATGACTCACCTCCGTCGAGTCCCGCATAGAGCTGCATGAGCGATCACCAAGAACCGCCCGAGGTGGATGTCCCCGGTTTCAACGAGAAGGCCCTTCTGGTCGGCGCTTCGGAGGCGGCGCAGCGAGGAGCCGTGCTCTTTCTCCACTGGTTCGACGAGGCCCCGAACGCGAACCGGACCCAGTTCCTCGGCGAGGCAATCGAACTCGCCCGACTTGGAGTCACATCCCTCCTCCCCCAGCTCATGTTCCCGTGGGTCTCGGCCCCGCACGACGCCGAGACCGACATCCGCAGAATCGAGGAGGAGGCATCCGCACTTCGTGCCGCGCTGGAGCTACTCGGTGAAGCCGCCCGTGTCGATTCATCGAGGGTCGCAATCGTCGGTCACGACTTCGGCGCTATGCACGGCGCCTTGCTGGCAGCGGACTCAGACCCGGCGTGTGTTGTGATGATCGCTCCCACCCCTCGATGGTCCGACTGGTTCCTCCGCTTCTGGCCAATCGAGGGCGACCGATTCGACTACATGCGCACACTCGACCCGGTCGATCCGATCACCGCCATCGGAAACATCAACGCGCCGACCCTGTTCCAGTTCGGACAACAGGACTTCTACATTGCCGCCATGACCGGATCAGAGCTATTCGGTGCGGCGGTAGAGCCCAAGACCATTAAAACGTACGACTCCGACCACGGCCTTGACGTTCCCCAGGCCTGGGTTGACCGCCTCAATTTTCTCGTCGAGCACCTGGGCTTGGAAACGGATACCGCCTGAGGGCCGTTAGTAGTCTATCCCGCGGCGGGCCATCACACCGCGGTCGTAGGCGTGTTTGACTTTCACCATTTCGGTGACGGTATCGGCGATGTCGACCAATGGTTGCGGGGCGTCGCGCCCGGTGAGGATCACACTTGTCCGCCGAGGTCGATCGGTGATGGTGGCTACCACCTCCGCGATTTCGATCCACTCCCAATTGATTGGGTATGTGACCTCGTCCAGCAGAACCACGTCGTATTCGCCTGAGCGGATGAGCTCCCGTGCCTGCGCCCACGCTTCCCGGGCAATCGCTTCGGACTCGTCGATGTCTTCGGAGTCCCAGGTGAAGCCATCCCCCATCGACCACCAGTCGACGCCAAGGCTGGTGAGGGTCTTCTCCTCCCCAACCTGCCAATCTCCGGACTTGAGGAACTGGATCACGCCAACCTTCCAACCCCTTGAAACGGCCCGCAGCAATGTCCCGAAAGCGGCTGTCGACTTTCCTTTGCCGTCACCGGTGTTGATCAACACAAGCGAGGGTTCCCTAACATCACCTCTTGGGGGCGCCTCGGTGGGTGGTTGATTCTCGGTCATGTCGCCTCGTCTTCGCTTTGCACATCGCCCCAATCGACAACAGTCATCTGGCCGGGCTTGGCCACAATGTTACGTCCGGCCAATCTCCCAAGCAGCCGGATGACCCCGCCATGGGTGAAGATCAGATGCTCGCCGTGTCGTAGATCGCCGATGAAGTCGCGAACCCGCGACTCAAGCTGCGCAACCGACTCGCCGCCAGGAGCGACGAACCCATCAAAGCCAATAAGTTCCTCCTGCTGAGCGGGTGAGCACTCGTCCCACGTCCTGCCTTCGAGCTCACCGAAGTCGAGTTCCCTGAGGCGCCTGTCGGGTGTAGCGCCGCCGACTGCGATTTCCGCTGACTCGGTTGCTCTGCTCAGGTCCGATGCCCACGTCGAGTCAAATTCGAGATCGTCCAGGGCGGGACGAAGTGGCGAAATCTGATGTCTTCCCAGATCGCTCAAGGGGACGTCGGACCATCCACAAAATCTCCCCTCCTCGGTCCAGGCAGTGGCACCATGTCGGATCAACCACAGCCGGGTCACTTCCACCACAACGATTCGTAAACTCCCGACGACGCCAGGGCCGCGGCGAGTACCAGGGACGTGACCTCCCCAACCTGTTGTACAGCACCGAGGACGTCGCCTGTGTATCCCTGGATGCGCCTTCGAGCCATCATCCCGATGGCGGCGGCCCCCAGGGCAACCAGAATCGTGAAAGCCGCGCCCCACCATCCGATCATTGCCACGCCGATCAGAACGGCGAGCAGGCACCCGGTCACGGCCTGACGTCTCAGGTTCAGCCCCTCGTGAGCGGCCCCGAGACCGGCGGTTGAAGCGGGCTTCAGGAGCGCCATCAAACCGATACTGCCCCCACGACTCATGGCGTGGATTGCCGGCAGGAAGACAAGAGCCACCGTGCTACTCAGTAACGAAATGGACAGGATTCGGAGGAGGAGACTCATCACGATCGCGGCTACCCCATACACGCCGCTGGCGGGATCCTTCATAATCCTCATCGTCTCTTCCGGTCCGACCCCACCTCCAAAGCCGTCCATGGTGTCGGCCAGGCCATCTTCATGAAAGGCACCGGTGAGGATGAGCCCGACACCAATTGCGACTGCAGCCGCGAGCAGGGATGGCATCACTGAGCCGGCGGCCACATAAGCGAGACCAATCACGAGTCCGATAAGTCCCCCTACGACCGGGATCCACATCACTGACCGGGTCAATTCGCCAGACTCCCGGCCACGTCCTCCGACAGGAAGCCTCGTGAGCAGCGCCACCGCGGAAAGGAAGTCTCTCACCTGCCGAGGCCCCATTCCTCGAAGGTCGCCACGTCGGTGACAGCGTGCGCTGCCAGCCGTATCAACGGCACAGCGGCGAGAGCGCCGCTGCCTTCTCCCAATCGAAGTCCGAGGTCGAGGATTGGCTGCATCCCCAATTTCTCGAGAAGGAGACGATGGCCCGGCTCGGCGGAGCAGTGCCCGGCGATGGTGTGCTGCAGTATGCCGGGTCGGGCGGCTTCGATTGCTACACACGCAGCCCCAACGACGAATCCGTCCAGAACCACCGGAATCGAACGAAGCCTGGCCTCGACTACTGCGCCGGCGATGGCCACCAGTTCTGCGCCGCCGCCTTCGCGGAGGACTTCCATAGGCGTCAGACCCTGGATCCGCCGGGCGGCCGCCTCGACCGCCGCCACCTTACGCTCGAGACCCATGTCGTCGATACCGGTGCCCCGGCCCGTCCACAGTTCGGCTTCGCCACCAAGAACGCCGGTGCAGACAACTGCCGCGGTGGTGGTATTGCCAATTCCCATTTCACCCAGGACAAGAAGTCCGGGAGTCTCGAGTGCGGAGACTGCGGCGCGACCGGCCATCCATGCTTCGTCAAACCTTTCCTGATCCATCGCAGGCTCGCGGGTAATGTCTCGCGTGGGTCGCCCGACCCCGACGTCGACGACCGCCAGGCCGGCTCCGAGGGTATTGCACATCGCGTTTGCGGTGGCAACCCCCGCCCGGAAAGCTCCGAGCATCGATGCGGTCACTTCGGACGGATAGGCGCTTACACCTGCGCCTGCGCCGGCGACGCCGTGATCGCCTGCGAACACGATGCAGTGCACCGGATCGACATCAGGCGAGGTCGTCCGTTGCCAGCCCGCCAACCAAACCGCTATCTCGTCAAGACGACCGAGGGCCCCGAGTGGGCGGAGCACCTGGTCGGCCCGGCTCCTCACCGCCGCCGCGGCGTCATGGTCGGGATGTGGGAAGTCGAACTCCAAATGCGTCATCGATCACTCACCGGGAAGATCCTCCCACTGGAGTGCGGGCTCGACCCGCACGATACCGCCGGCCACCGTCATGAACACAGCATGCGACGCTCCTGCCCAGAGAGCGTTGACGCTGCCGAGCACGTCGCGATAGCGCCGGGCCAGCGCGTTGTCAGGGACGATGCCGGAGCCCACCTCGTTGCTGACCACGATGGTCTGACCGGCGCGACCACGCGCCAATTCACTGACGTGTCGCGCCCGCTCCATTATCTCCCGATCTTCCAAGCCGAGAGCCATCAAGTTCGAAACCCAGAGCGTGAGGCAGTCGATGATCAACGCCGCCCCGTCGTCCACATCCTTGACCGCCGCCAATATCTCGGTCGGCTCTTCGACCACCAGCCACTCTGAAGGGCGGCTTGACCGGTGCTGACGGATCCGCTCGACCATCTCGTCATCCCCGCCTTCTGCCGTGACGATCATCGCGACGTCGCCCGGTGCTTCTCTCATCAGGCGGACAGCGAGAGCGGACTTGCCGCTACGGGCACCACCCAAAAGCATTGTCAACGGCATACAAGATGCTCCCGGTCCGGGCTCATCTGCCCGTTCTCCTGACTGCTCGTCCCGGCCTGATCGGAATCACGCTCAACCCGGAGTCAGGCTGCATCATCACCCGGACCGAGGCGTGGTAATACCGCTTGATGGTCTCCTCGGTGAGAACCGCCGAGGGGTCGCCCTCGCTCACCACTTCGCCTTTGTCCAACAGGACGAGATGGTCAGCAAATTGGCCAGCAAGAGTGAGGTCGTGGAGCGCGCTGATGATCGTTAGGCCTTGTTCGAGGCGGAGTTCATCGATTAGCTCCAGCACCTGCTGTTGGTGGCCCACATCGAGAGCAGATGTCGGCTCATCGAGGAGGAGTATGGCCGACTGCTGGGCGAGAGCGCGAGCCAGAACTGCTCTCTGCGCCTCACCTCCGGAAAGGGAAGCTATCTGCCGGTCGGCTATCTCCGCGAGGTCGAGGCGATCTAGGACCTTTTCTACGACGGCCCTGTCTTCAGGGGTCTCGGTGCCCCAATATGGAATGTAAGGAGTCCGTCCTATGGCGACATAGTCGAACACGCTTGCACCCTCGGGAAGAATCGGGCGTTGCGGGAGATAGGCAACCACCTGGGAGAGTCGGCGGCGACTCATCGTCACAATCGGCTGTTGATCTATCTCAATAAGCCCTCCATAGGGCACCAAACCTGCGATCGCTCGAAGCAGGGTCGTCTTTCCTGCACCGTTGGGGCCGATCAGGCTGACCCAGGAAGTCGAAGGGACATCCACAGATATCCGGTCGACCACCGGCGTGCCGTTGTACGCCACAACTATGTCAACAAGCCGGAGCCCGCTCACGAGAATCTCCTCGATCGCGCCAGGACCAGGAGGAAGAATGGTGCGCCGAAGAAGGCGGTGATAACTCCGATCGGGATTTCGGCGGGGGCGAGCACCGAGCGAGCGATCAGGTCTGCGAGGATCAAGAACGCGGCACCGAAACCGAGCGATAGGGGCAGGATCAGCCGGTAGCTGGACCCAACGACAAGTCGGATCGCATGCGGCACGATGATTCCGACGAAACCGATCAGGCCGCTGACTGCAACCGCCGCTGCGGTCCCCAGCGTCGCAGCTGCGACGACAGCCAACCGCACGGCTGCCGAGCTGATACCAACACTGTCGGCCTCCTCGTCACCGACTCCCATCACATCGAGGAGGCGTCGATAGAGAAGGAGAGTCCCGCCGCTGAGGATCACGTAGGGAAGGATCAACACCACTTCTCGCCATCCGACTGTCCCGAGCGCACCAAGAATCCACGAGTAGACCTCGCGGAAAGTGTCCGAGTTCTCCTGTTGGACAAACGTCTGGGTGGCGGTGAGGAACGCGGCAACGGCCACCCCGGCAAGTATCAAGGTGGAAGCTGCGAACTGCCTCGCCCCGGAGCGACCAAGGACATACGTTATGACCACACCGAGGACAGCTCCCGCGAAGGCGGCAATCGGCAGGGGGCTAATCGGCCATTGTGTCTCGTCGGGCAGGTACGCGATGGCCAGGGTGGCACCTAGACCCGCCCCCGCCGCTACCCCCAGGAGGTACGGATCAGCCAGGGGGTTCCGAAACACCCCTTGAAAAGCGGCACCCGCCATAGCCAACATCCCGCCCACCAGCCCGGCAAGGACGACCCGCGGCATCCGGAGTTCCCAAAGGATGGCTGAGTCTCGAGCAGAGAGACCCGAATCAACCGTGATACCGGGGATCCTGTCGGCCAGTTCGGCGAACACCGACCCTGCAGACAGACCAACGGCCCCGACCAGGATCCCCAGCAAGACGCTGATGACTACGGAGACGAGCACGACAATCGACAAGCGCAGGCCAACTCTCGCTGTGCGTATCTCTGTGGAGGTCACCGGCTCAAGATCCATCAGGGGGTTGCGCCCTCCAGGGTGAGCACTGCTTCGACAATCTCAGCCAGAAGATCCACAACCCTGGGACCCCATCGGGACGCTATGTCGTCGTCAAGAGGGATCACCGATTGTTCGACCACCGCCGTCAGATGATCCCATCCCGGACGTGCCGCCACTGTGCGCGGCGTCTCCCCGCAACACTTGGTGTCGGCGAGAAAGATCAGATCAGGGTCGGCGTCGATGATGTACTCGGCTGATAGCTGGGGGTATCCCGACTCGGCCCCTCCCGCAGCGTCGGCGATGTTTTCCAGCCCGACCAGGCCGTAGATCTGGCCAATGAAGGTCTCGGAGGTGATGCTGAAGAGAGTCCCGTCGAGCTCGTGGTAGTAGGTGAGGCCTGCGCCAACCTGCCCGGCGGATTCGACCATCTCCTCGATGTCGGTTTGCATCGAGGCCACCAGCGCCGCGGCGTCCGAAAGATTCCCCGTTGCCGCGCCCAATTGCTCGATTTGTGTGTACGTGTCTTCAAGGGTGATGGCTGCCGGATGATGGATCACCGGCACCTGTATGGCAGTGAGGGCGGCGACGATGTCGTTGAAGTCGTCGGACACAACAACGAGGTCGGGGTTCAGAGCAGCGATGGCCTCGATGTTCGGCTCATAACCGGAGAGATCGGTTGTCGGCGCCTCCTCGGGATAGTTGGAGAATTCATCGACGGCTATCACCTGGTCCCCTGCACCGATCGCAAAGAGCATTTCGGTTGCGGTTGGCGACAACGAGATTATCGCCAGAGGCTTCTCGACTATGTCGACTGCGCCATTTGCCACCTCGATCCTGACCGGGAATCCAGCGTCTTCGGTTGTTGTGGTCTCACCAGCAGTCGTGATCGTGCTGTCGGCCGCCGTCGAGGTGGTCGCGGTGCTGCCACCGCTGCACGCAGCAGCCAACAGCACTAGGGCAAGTAGAAGGGAATACCTTCTCATAATGAAACATCCTCCGTGTTCCGGAGGATGAAGATGGGGTGGCTTCCCTGAGTCACCTAGTCCGTCTTCATCCGAGACTTCTATGTGGCCCGGAGATCAGGCGACCTGGCTCGTCCTCAGTTGAGGCATCACAGTTGCGGGACAGCGTCGGGATCTAACCGACTTCGCTGCTCTCTGGACACCCGCCGCTTATGACGGGCAAGGAGGATGTTAGCCGACAACTCGCGTTCCTTAGGTTCTGCATCTCATATGTGATAGCTAGACGATCGAGAAAGGCCCGCGTCTCGCGTGATAGGCGATCGAGAATCGCAGCCTCCTGTTCGCCTCACCTCTCACATAGGTTTCTGTTCGCCTCACGTCTCAAATATGAGACGCCATGCATTAGGAACGCGTCTGGAAGGCCGTGTCAGCTGACGTCGCTGTCGAGGACGCCGAGGGTTGCTTGCAGAGTGACCTCTGCTCCATCGCGGATGACGACGAACTCGACGAGGTCGCCCGGGCGATGCGCCCGTACCTGAGAGGCCAGGTCGGACATCCCCTGCACACGGATACCGTCGATGGAGACGACGAGGTCGTCGACCTCGAAACCGGCTTCATCGGCAGCTGTCCCCTCAGTCACCTCGATGATCAGTGCACCGGCGCGCCCGCTGGTGACGTTGTTGCCCCTGACACCCAGAAATGCGAACTCGATGTTCTCGCCAGCCACGACAGCTTGTGCGATGTCGTAGGCGACGTCAATCGGCACGGCGAAACCGACACCGTCGTTGGCGCCGGACAACGAGAAGATCGAGACGTTGATGCCGAGCACTCTCCCATCACGATCGAGGAGAGCCCCTCCGGAGTTGCCGGGGTTGATTGCCGCGTCAGTCTGCAGCATCGACCTGCAGACGTCACCCTGAATGTTGCAGCCCAGTGGCTGGTTGACCGCGGAGATGATGCCGGCGGTGACCGTCGATGTAAGGCCCCAGGGAGACCCGACAGCGATCGCCGTCTGGCCGACTCTCGGTGTGTAGTCCAACGCGAGAGTGGCAATGGGCACGTCGGTCCGATCGATCTGGATAACGGCGATATCGGCTTCGCTTGTTCCTCCGAGAACGGTGCCTTCCACGTTCTCACCGTCCTCGAGCCGCACTTGGACAGTGGTCTCGCCCTCCACGACGTGGGCGGCGGTGAGGATCAGACCTTCGCCGAAGACAACGCCCGAGCCAACTCCGTCGGTCGTCTGGATCTGAACTACCGAGGGAAGTATCTTCTCGGCCGCGTCGGCGATCGGTTCGGCACCTTCGACAATCGTTGGCGCTGACACCTCGATTGGCTCCGTGCTGTTGGTGGTGTTCTCTTCCGCGGCGACGGTCGTGTCAGGCGGCGAACTGGTGGCCAGCCAGGTCACACCGCCGATGGAGCCGACGGCCAGCAGGACAAGTAGGGCTCTGGACAACCACTTGCTTTCCCGTTTTGGCTCTTCGGTTTGTTGTTGAAAGTCAGTCATGAGCACCTGTTCTTCTGAGTCGTCGCTGACGGTAGGCGCAACTCTTTAAACGTTCGTTAAGGGGGAGTTATTCGGTTGTGGGCCAATTTGTCGGGATGTCGGGAGCCACATCACCATTGTCGTGCCCTTACCCGAGCTACCGGAGAACGATGCGAGTGAACCTCCGTGAGAGTCCGCGACGCGTTCGACGATGGACAATCCGAGCCCAATAGGCAACTCCTCGGAATCCAGGCGCAAACCCGGGCCCTCGTCGTCAACAGCCAGGTATGCCCATCCTTCTGTTTCCCCTGAAGCGAGCCGCAGTCTCGAGCCCGAAGGGGCAACTCTGATTGCGTTGTCGATGAGGTTCGATACGGCTCTCTCGACTGCGAGCTCGACGCCAACCACGCTGACTGGCTCGGCATCAACCTCGACGCCGACCCCTGCGTCGAGTATCACCGGTTGATACTCACGGGCCTTTCTCTCCATCAGTTCCGCCAGATCGACAGAGACGGGATCGGGATTGGCGGTTTCGACCCTGGCCACTGCAAGGAGGCCGTCGATCATCTCCCCCATCTTCTCCACGTTGCGTTTGATGATCTCGCCGGTCTCTCTCCATTCCTCCTCGTCAGTCCGTGGATCGTCGAGAGCGACTTCGACATTCGAGCGGATCACTGCCAGCGGTGTCCTCAAGTCGTGACTGGTGTCGGCAAGGAAGCGTTTCTGTCCCCTGAAGGCTCGCTCCAACCGCTCCAACATCCCATCGATGGTTGCCGCCAGACGGGTCAATTCATCGTCAGGACCGTGGAGGGCGATCCGGCGGCTCAGGTCAGAGACTTCGATTTCACGGGCAAGTGTGGTGATCTGATCGATCGGCTTCAGCACCCGACCTGCCATGAACCAACCGACAACCAGGCTGAGCAGGAACAGCCCGACCAAACCGAAGAAACTGAAGCGAGCGACCTCGTCGAGGACAATTTCGTTGTAGACCGTTTCGATCATGGCGATGTCATGATCCGACAATTCCGGAACCACGCCGATCAGCACGCCGTCGACCATCACCGGTTCGCCTGAGATCACATATCGATTCATCGACTGATTACGGAACCAGTACTGCAGGCCAAGGTAGACGATGCCAACCAACCCACCACCCAAACCGAAGACCACGGCCGAATACTGCACCGAGAGCTTGAACCGAATCGACTTCAAGAAGCTCATTTCTCGATCAACCGGTAGCCGCGCCCGGGGACCGTTTGGATCAACTGTGGCTCGCCGACTTTCTTGCGGAGGTTGCTCAGAGTCACCCTCACCACATTGGTCATCGGGTCCGCCATCTCGTCCCAAACGTGTTCGAGGAGGTGCTCCTGGGTCAGTACCTCGCCGGGGCGGGTCATGAAATAGTTGAGAAGGGAGAACTCCTTGGCCGTCAACGGGAGCGACACCCCCTCTCGGGTGACCTCAAAACGTGCCGGATTCATCGTGAGCGGCCCCACTTCGAGAGTGGGGTTCGGCGTAACGTCGCGCCGAAGAAGGGCTCTGACCCGCGCCGACAATTCGGTGAAAGCAAAAGGCTTCACGAGATAGTCGTCGGCACCCGAGTCGAGCCCCGACACGCGATCGCCTACATCATCCCGAGCTGTCAACATGAGGATTCGCGGCCGCTCCTCTTCGAACAGCGGGAGGTCTCCACTGACCAGGGAACGACACAGTTCGAGGCCGGACCCATCCGGGAGATTCCAATCGAGGCAGATCAGGTCATAACCCGCCGTGCGCAGCTTGAAGTCTGCGTCGTATGCATTCAGGGCGACATCAACCGCATGGCCATCGCGCCGCAGCCCTCGGGCAAGGGCCTTGGCGAGGTCGGGCTCATCTTCCACAACAAGCAATCTCACCCTGGAAACCTATACCGGAGCGAATAACAAGCGGATAAACCATCTCGGACTAGGTCGTTGGACCAGTATGTTCCGCGGCTATCAACTTTTCGCAACGTCTTGCCGATAAGGAGAGTCGAATAGACATGGTCGTTACTTTTATCACACAAAATGGCGACGGATTCCACACCTACCCAGGACATGTGGTCTGCCGGGGGCCTTCGACAATCGTCGTTTTTCTGACTGAGCCTTTCGGCCTCGCCGGACGCTCTGTTCAGTTCCCGATCACTGACGTCGTCGAAGAAAAGGTCGTTTCCAATGCCTAAAAACTGTCGGCCGATCCGGTTCAAAAGAACCATCGACAGCAGCACCCTCGCTGGATAGCCTGTTCTAATGGATGTCACCGCACTCTCCGCCTTTGGGCTGGTCGCACTGGTCGGGGCAGTCTCAGGCCTGATCGGCGGCTTTGTTGGAGGTGCCGACCAACTCATCGGCACATTCCTCATGGGTGCAATCGGCGGGATCGTCCTCTCGGCAATATTTGCCCTCGCCGGGTGGCCGGCCATATATGCGGTCGACGACTATTCACTTGTCTGGGGCGCTGTCGGCGGGTTTGTGCTCGGGATCGCCGTCAGCCGTAGCAACTAAGTGGCCCGTCGTTGAGATAGTGGCGGGGTCTCTCCGGCCCTCGACACCCCTGGCTGCGTCGAAAATGCTCGATGCAGGCCGCGACTGCGACTGCGCTTTTCTCCTTGCCAGATGGCGCCGATGACTCAGAGATACCCTCGCCCTATATCACCGACAGACCACTACACAAAGAACCCCCCGGTTCATCGATCCGGGGGGTTCCACGTTTCTTGATTGGCTGCCGCTCCCGTGGTTTAGCCGACGGCTCCGGCCTCGACCATATTGAGCTCGATCAACCGGTTCATCTCCACGGCGTACTCCATGGGGAGTTCCTTGACGATCGGCTCGATAAAACCGGCCACGATCAACGACGTCGCCTCGTCCTCGGATAGACCGCGGGACATCAGGTAGAAGAGCTGCTCCTCGCCGACCTTGGAAACAGTGGCCTCATGCCCGATTTCGGCGTCGTTCTCTTCGATCTCCATGTATGGATATGTGTCGGAGCGGCTGTCCTCATCGAGGATCAATGCATCACAGCGGACAAAGCTCTTTGCGTTCTCGGCGCCAGGCTCGACCCGGACCAAACCGCGGTAACCCGAACGGCCTCCGCCCTTCGCAATCGACTTGGACACGATTGTCGAGGTGGTGTCTGGGGCGACGTGCACCATCTTGGCGCCGGCATCCTGGTGCTGACCTTCGCCGGCGAAGGCGATTGAAAGCACCTCTCCATGGGCGCCTGGCTCCATCAGCCAAACCGCCGGGTACTTCATGGTGAGCCGGGAGCCAAGGTTGCCGTCAACCCACTCCATGGTGGCGTTCCGGTACGCAGCGGCACGCTTGGTGACCAGGTTGAAGACGTTGTTCGACCAGTTCTGGATCGTCGTGTATCGGCAACGGCCGCCTTCCTTGACGATGATCTCGACCACGGCCGAGTGCAACGAGTCCGTCGAGTATGTGGGTGCCGAGCATCCTTCGACGTAATGAACGTAGGCACCCTCGTCGA
>Ga0299914_10002101_pt1 | contig 13555 bp, 14 predicted proteins | sample RVTome_10_FD_201361 | JGI IMG/M metagenome (GOLD analysis project Ga0299914, IMG submission 201361) | Soil microbial communities from uranium-contaminated site in the Upper Colorado River Basin, Wyoming, United States - RVT153D57 (version 2) ...
GCGTAGGCGGTCTCCGCGGACGGCGTGTAATAGAACATCAGAAAAATGCCGGTGATGGTGAGGAGGATGAAGAGGAAGAAGCTGAGACCGCCCAGGCACAACGTGTAAGACAGCTTGACCCCATGCCGCTTCACCTTCACCGGGTGAAGGTGATACAGCACGTTGTTCATCACCACGTACGACCGGTTCCTCGGGCTGTCCGAATATCCCTTCTTGAAGGGCGAGCCGGGACGGAGGATCGACTCGGCGACCTGGGAGCCCCAGAGCTTCTCGTTGACCTCTTTGATCTTGTCCGTGATGCCGGTCTTACCGTTGCCGTTGGCCAATCCGCCTCCTACCAGCGCATCCCGTAGGCGTATCCATTCTTGAAGTCACGCTGCCCAGTGTCGAAATCCCAGGGGCGGCGGTCGAGGCCGAGCTCGGCGGCCTGCTCGGCAAGCGAGCCCTCGAACTTGCCCAGTGTGATGACGTTCGTCGGGCACCGGTCGACGCAGAGGGCACATCGTGTGCACTCATCCTCGTCCACCACGAAAAACCCGAGGTTCTGTGGGTCCTCCCCCGGGTGGTCGACATTGACCCCTTCGGTGATGGCATCCAGCGAGAGATAGTGGATGCACTTCCAGGGGCAGATGTCGACGCATCCTTCGCAGAGGATGCACTCCGACTGGTCGATGTGGAGGAATTGCTTAGGCCGCAGCTTGTCGGTGAAGTAGTCGCCCTCGACCACTGCCAGCTGATAGTCGTCGCGATACGGGGGCGTCTCGTCGACGACACCCTTGGGCATCAGCCTTCACCCCTGACCAGCGGACGCCCGTAAGGCGATCGGGGAGCGGCCTTCTCGGCCGAAGCGGGCGGGCCTTTCTTCATCTTCTGGAGCTGGAGGGTGAATACCGCCGCGGCCGCCAGCATCACGAGGTGATATCCCATCGAGATCGAGTCCTTGATGGCGGCCCAGCTGAGCTCGACATCATTGCCCAGCACCAGGAACGGCGGGATCGTGACCGCCACGCGTTGTGACGACCAGTCGAGATCGGTCTGGGCGAAGTTGAGCCACTCCGAAGGGACCATCCCGAAGATGATGACGAGCTCGATCCAGGTGACAAAAGAAGCGAACAGGGCACGGGCCCACGTCATCCTCTGGTTGAGCACCCAGACGAACAGTGCCCCGACGACGAGCATCTGGGAGACTGCGAACACCACCAGATAGCCGACACCCTTGAGCAAATGGCTGCTCGGCACCCAATCGAAGATGCCCTTGTCCTGCTCGGCCGGCAGGCTGGTGTAGTGGATCCAGATCACCGCCACGACGAGACCGACAAAGCCAAGACCGAGCAGTCCCCATCCGATGCTCTTGCGTCTGCTGTCGCTCAGTTCTGCGAGGCGATACATCTCTCGTCTTCGGACGCGGTCCTATACCTGTTCACGTCGTTTCTACCACAACCCGGGTCTCGTGAGAGAACCCTGGTGGGGGGCTATCGCGACAAGTGTCGTCGCTGCGGAAGGAATCGAGGAAGTAGTTATGCTCCCGCCGTCCCGTTCCGCGACGAGGGAACCCTTGGCCGCAACCCAAACTGCAGACATCAGGGCCCTCCTCGGGGCCGGAGATGAGGACCGCGTCGCCGTCGCCCATTTCCTGGTAGGTGCGCTCTTCCTGGTGTTGGCCGGCGTCTTCCAGCTCCTCGCCCTCTTCTCGCTGAGATTCGCCGGGCTGTCCCCGATCAGCTACGGCCGGGCCGAGTCGATGGCCAACATCACCGTCATGCTCGGCTTTCTGGTGCTGACGTTGTCTGGTGGGATCTATTACGTCCTTCCCCGGCTCACCGGCGCCCGACTCTGGCGGAAGGAGCTGGCCTATCTCGGGCTGCTCGGCGTCTCGGGCCTCGTTGTGGTCGACCTCCTGGCCGTCGTCTTCGGCCTCGGCGAGGGTCGGCAGCCGCTCGGCCTGCCCTGGTGGCTCCACCTCCCGATGCTGGCGGTGCTGACCATCCCGTTTGCCGTCACGATGATGACCATCCGGCGTCGGGAGGAGAAGCGGACCTTCGTCACCCTGTGGTTCGTGATCGGCGGAGTCGCCTGGCTGCCCTTGCTCTATCTCGTCTACACGGCAGGAAACCTGCCGTTCGTGAGCTCCCTAGGCGCGGAATACTCCGATCTCTTCTTCTCCGCCGGCTTCGTCACGCTCTGGGTGTTCACCGTTGGCAGCGGGCTCTTCTATTACACGCTGGTCAAGGAGTTGGACATCCCTCTCGCCTCACGCCAGCTGGCCTCGGTCGGTTTCTGGTCGCTTGGCTTCGCCGCCGCCTGGTGGGGGTCGGCGCAACTCGTCTTTGGCCCGGGGCCAGGTTGGATCGACGGGGTCTCGGCTGCATTGGGCCTCGCCTTCCTCATCGGCGCCCTGGCCAATGCCGCCAACGCCTCGGTCACCCTCCAGGGGCACTGGGAGGAATTGGGGGACAAGCCGGGAGTGGTCTCGGGCGTCGTCGGCCTCTACCTGGGAGTGGCCGTGGCCATCCTGGCCGCCTTCTCCGCCTTCCCCTCCGTCGGCTCGATCACCGCACTCACCGCCTACTGGGAGGCGATCGAATACGTGGCGTTGTACGGCGTTGGCGTGTTACTGGCTGCCGGCGTCGTCTTCGAGGCGTTGCCCCGGGTCGCCGGACGCGAACCGGCCACGCTGGACCGTCCGCGCTCTTTCAACCGGTGGACCGTCGTCGGGGTGGGCGGGGTCACGGTGAGCATGATCGGCGCCGGCCTGGTCAGCGGCTACTCGTGGGTGGCGGGGTCGAACAGCGCGGCCTACGTGAACGCCGGCGAGGGTTGGGCCGCCGGGGCAGGTTCGGCCGAAGTCCTGATGCTCGTCGCCTTTGGCTTCGGCATCGTGGCCTTCATCGGCCAGCTGGCGTATGCGGCCACCGTCATCGGGACGGTCACCGCGGGCAGGGCCGTCTCACAGGAGGTCCTGGTCTACGGGCCGGACGACAGCGACGATGGGGACACAGATGAGTGAGCTGAGCGCCGCCGCCGCGGCCGCTCTCGGCATCCCCGAGGCCATCGTGCAGCGCTCCGCTGCGGCCCGGGCCGAAGAGACCGGGATGACCGTGGACGACGTGCTGGCCGCTTGGGCCGGCGGTGGCGACATCCCTCCACCCACCGCGCCCGCGTCCGCGGAGCCCCAAGCTGAAGAGGAGCCGGCGGCGCCCACCGATGAGCCCGCCGAGCCGGTGGCCGCACCGTCCCCGACGCCAACAGCAGCAATCGAGACGTCGGGCGCTCCCCCGGTCCCCGCCGCGTCGTCTCTCCCGGGGAAGCCACCGGTACTCGTCGGAGAGGAGGACAACCCGATCGCAGTGCTGGTAGGGGCGGTGGGGTTGTTGGTCGCCCTCTTCCTGGTCGGTGTGATCGGCCCCGCATTGCCCGCCGAGAACCCGGGGGCACGGACCAGTGACCTGCCCTACACCGAGACGGCCCTGCACGGGCAAGAGATCTACCAGTCGGTCGGCTGTGCCTCCTGTCACACCCAGATGGTTCGTCCGGTGGTGGCCGATGTCGGTCTCGGCGCAGTGTCCCTGAACGACACCAACCAGGTGCTGGGGTCACGGCGATTTGGGCCCGACCTCTCCAATGTCGGAGCGCGGGTCTCCTCCAGCCAGATCGAAGCCATCATCACCGGGCTCGACGACCATCCCGCCCTGTCGCTGTCGTCAGAGGACCTCGATGCCTTGGTGGCGTACATGAGCGAGTCCGCCACCCTCGCGGAGACCCCTCCTGGTGACCCGTCCGAAGCGGACCCTTCAGATGAGGAGCCCGCCCCCGAAGGGGAGACGCCAACCGAGGAAACCACGGCATCATGAGCGACCTGAGCGACGCTGCCGCCGCTCTCGGCATCCCCGAGGCCATCGTCTCGCGCTCCGCCGCCGCCCGAGCCGCCGAGACAGGGACGACGGTCGACGAGGTCTTGGCCGCATGGGCGGGGGGAGGATCGGTGGCCGGATCCACACCCCCCGCCGCGGAGGAGGCGCCGGCTCCAGGTGAAGCTGCGGAAACCGACGAAGCGCCGGCGGATGCGCCGGCGGATGCGCCGGATGAAGAGGCACTCCCCTCCCCACCTCCGGAAGTACCCCCCTCTTCGGGGGGAGAAATGCCCTCGCGCCCGGTGACTCGCTCCCCGATCCCGGCCGAGGTGACCGCGGCGGAGGCTGCCGGGCTTCCCGAGGTGATCACGGTGCCCACCGCAGGCATCCGGGAGAGGACGAACCTGGCCATCCCCCGCTGGCTGGCCGCGGTCATGCTGATCATCCCCGCCTTCGCACTGTTCGCTCTCGGCGGCTCCGCCACCGGTGAGTGCGGTGAGGCCACCGAGCTTGCCACCAACGTCATCACCGGTCAGGTGGTCAATTGCGACGGCACCGAGTTCACCGGATCAGGTGCCGGGGGCGGTGGCGGCGACTTCGTCGCGATCGGCGAGGACGTCTATGTGAATGTGGCCAGCTGCGACGGGTGCCATGGCGCCCAGGGGCAAGGCGGGGTCGGCCCGGCTTTCGGTGGTGTCCTCACCACCTTCGGATCGTGTGTTGATCACATCGAGTGGGTCGCTCTCGGCTCACAAGGCTTCCTGGATGCAGGGGCCAGCACCTACGGCGACACCGATAAGGCAATTGCGGGAGGCATGCCCGCCTTCGGCACCACTCTCACCGAGGAGCAATTGGCCTCGGTGGTCGCCTTCGAGCGGGTCCGCTTCGGAGGCGCCGATCCTGCCGAGACTCTCACCGACTGCGGCCTGGCCCCGGCCGAGGGTGAGGAAGGGGGCGATCCCGGTGAGACCGTCCCGGGCGAGGAACCCCCACCCGAAGGGGAGACGACGACCACGGTGAGCGGCGCCGAAGCCGCCATCGCACCTGCCCAATAGCCAGACCGTCGGATTTTTTTTCTAGTTCCCCAATCTTCGCAGAGCCCGTCGCAAAGGCCTCGGCTCGATCTTCCCCTCGGCCAGCACGATGTCACCCGGACCGAGGAGGACGGGCACGCGCAACCCATAATCCCTGGTCAAAGCATCGTCGGCGTCGATATCGATCTCGTCGATGGTGCCACCGACCCGTGCCACCGCCTTCTCGACGACCGGCCGCGCCTCGTCGCAGAGATGGCATCCGGGCCTAATCAGGAATCTGAACGCAGAATTGTTCAAGTAACCACCGTGGGTGACCGATAATGGACACGCATGCAAGAAGGAGGGTCAACCGTTCCCCTCATACCTAGGGCACGTTCGTCCAAGGTGTGAACGGATAGCCTCCCAGCCCGCCCCACGGTACGGAACCCACCTTCGTGTGTAGATGAGGCCCCCGCTCAGCGGGGGCCTCATCATTTTTCGACAGGCAATCGTGGTCTGCCATCGTGTATGCGTTGAGACCTGCCACCGCCGTCGTCCTGGTCATACTCCTGCTTCTCATCGCCGTCGCAGGCATCATCCAGCTGACGTCGATCCTGTCCCCGCCAGGGTGACCGCCACCCCCGCCGAGAGGTTCATCTCCTCATCGGCGGCGCCATCCCGCACTGCGATCGCGATCAGCCCGGCCGAGTCGACGTGAACCAGCGGCTCACCGGGCTCCACTTCGGAGTAGGCGGCGGCCCACTGAATCGTATGGAGAGTCGCGCCCACCTTCATGGTCAACACGGACCCGGGTGAGAGACCGACCGCGGCCAGGTCCTCGGGCCCAATGTTGGTCTGAACGTTCCCGAACCGATCCACCCACCAGGCCTCGCCGGTGACGAGAGATCCTTGGGTCTCGGGCAGAGGGAGCAGCAGGGGCTGCACATCATCGGGACCCACCTCGGGGCCCAGGTCCTGGATCGCAGCCTCACCCGAGGCGAGGAGGGCGGCCGCAGGGGCGAACACATCGCGGCCGTGAAAGGTCTCGCCGGGTGAGGGGATCCTGGCCTCCGGATTGTCGATTGAGACCATGACCCTCGCCCCGCCCACCATGGCCACCGCCGGCGACAGGACTCCGTTGTCCGGACCGACGAAGAAGCCCCAGTCCGTCTCCAGTGCCAGCGCCTTGCGCTCGGAGCCGACCCCCGGGTCGACCACGACCAGGGCGACACCCTCCGGCAGATATTGGATTGCCCGGGTCAGGCTGAGAGCGGCCGCCCTCACATCGCCTCTCGGAGTCCCGTGGCCCACGTCGATGACCCGTGATTCCGGCGCCAGCTTGGCCAGAACCCCATGCACGACGCCGACGAACTCGTCGGCATGCCCGAAGTCGGATAGGAAGCTGATGGGGAGTGCGTTGTGAGTCATGCGTTGTCCCTATATTGCCGCGATGTCCGAGGCCAGCCACGACGGAGTCGCGCGGGAGGTGTCCCGGGCACGGGTGGCGATGCTCATGGGCAGCGTCGACACGGGGAAGACGACCTTGGCCCTCCAGGCGGCTCGTCTCGCCCTCGGCGCCGCCAGGACCGTGGCGATGGTGGATGCCGACGTGGGCAACTCGACTATCGGGCCTCCGGCGTGTGTCGGATTGAAGGTGTTCCGTTCTCCGGACGATCTCGACGACGTGATCACACCGGACCGACTTCATTTCGTAGGCACCATCTCCCCGGCACGCCTCGTGCTGCAACAGGTCGTCGCCACGGTGGCGATGGTGGACCTGGCAAGGGAGATGGCCGACTTGGTGATCCTCGACACCACCGCGGTCGTCTCCGGGGTCGCCGGCGAGACCCTGAAGTACCACAAGGCCGAGCTGTGCCGCCCAGACAAAGTCGTCGCCCTGCAGCGGGGTGGTGAGATGGAGCCGGTGGTCGGGATGTTGCGCAGGTTCCTCGGGATGGAGGTGACCGTCACCCCCGCCGACCCGAACGTGATGCCCATATCCCCGGACGAGAGGGCGCAGCGGAGGACCGAGGCGTTTGCCCGAGCGCTCGCCCCGCCACTGGATCGATGGAAGGTCCGCCCCACCGTCTTCGCACCGACGCTCCCCATGGGTCTCAATCTGGGCCGTCTCGCCGATGTGCTGGTCGGTGTACAGGACGAGGGCGGCGGTTGTCTGGGTCTCGGGATCTTGAGCAACGAGGAAGACGGTCTCAGGGTGATGACCAACACCGGAGAAGGGATGAAGGGCCTTCGTCTGGGATCGATGCGCCTCGACCCGGTGACGCTCGAATCGAGCGTGATCAGCTTGCGCGAGGTCATGTTCGGGATTTGATCCTGATCCGTCGAAGCTAAAGCGATTTCGGCCCGGCGCCGATGAATAGCCGATGCCCGGGAAGAAGCATTGGCTCTCGCTGCTCTTGGTCGTATTCGCCTCGACCGCCCTCGGTGTCGCCGCCACCGCCGATTCGGGCACCGAGAGCGAGTTCGTCTCACTGATCAACTCGACCCGAGCCAACAATGGGCTGGGAGCGCTGCAGGTCGACGGAGGTCTCCGATCCCACGCCAGGAATCACACCCAGGAGATGATCGCGAACGGGGAGATCTATCACTCCAGCTCGGGCGAGCTCTCGGCGGCCGCAGGCAGTGGCTGGTCACGGGTCGGCGAGAACGTAGGAAGAGGCCAGTCGCCGTCATCGCTGCACAGGGCGTTCATGGACTCCTCAGGGCACGCTGCCAACATCCTCGGCGACTACAACTACGTCGGTGTCGGCACCGACACCAGCAGCGATGGATCGCTGTACGTCACCGTCGTGTTCATGAAGAAGGGCGAGTCTGCCCCACCGACGACCGAGGCACCGCCACCACCAGCCGACTCACCGGCCACCACGGCACCGCCGTCTGACGAGGGAGGCGAGCCGGCGTCCCCGGCACCAACCACGACCACTCCCTCGACCACCACCACGGCACCGACCACCACGACAACGACAATGGTCGTGCCCCCGGACCGGGCGGTGGTCCCCGGTCAGTCCTGCATCGAGGCCAGCCGGTTCGCCCAGCTCTGTCACGATTGAGTTCCCGGGGGCCCTCCCGGGTCAGTCGACGGCCAACAGAGAACGCCCGAGTGACCCACCTGAGCCTCCTCCGCACTTCCCCGAACGGACGGTTCTCTGGTTTGCCTCTCGGGCGTTCGCACCGCCGAATGTACGGGCTCTGCCGAGTGGAAGCAACGACCCCGGCTCGGATGTCATCCATCGCCGAGTAACGCTCCCCATCGCCAACTAGGGCGCCGCCCCGGCCTTGACCAGGGTTACCAACAGGAATCCCCGCTTTCCACAGGCTTTGTCCACAAGGGTTTGTTCACAAGTTTCTAACCGGAATTTTCGCGACCCGGGATCAGGGCCAGAAGCAATGGCCGGAAGCCGACCTCGATCGCGTCGTAGATCTCGCCCAGCGCCAGGTCGAGCTCGAGGTCGGTGACATGAGGCTCGGCGAGCCGGCCGCGCAGGACCAGCCCTCCCTCCTGATCAAGTGCGTAGTGCGCCCGCCAACCCTTCATGTTCCGATGCAAAGCTTGGCGGTACAGCTCACGGCCGCCCTCGGCTGCGGGCATGACGTAGGCCTCGTACTCGAGACTTCGTTGCCCGATCGTGAACCAGACGGTGGTGGCATCGCGCGCCTCCTGACGCACTCGCACCGCCCAGCGGCCCTCCACCTCCTCCGCGTACTCCACGCTCGAGTCGGCGTCGGCGAGCCATCGCTCGATCCGTCGCTCGAGCACTTCCCTCATGCCCATTTCAGCTCCACCCTGGGCTCGAGCTCCCCGACCGGCCGCCCGCCCCCGAGCACGGTGGGCCGGGCGAGAAGGGCGAGGCGATCGGCTGCGATTCGAGACAGCTCACCTAGTCCGGCCAGCGTTGCGATGGCCGCCGCATCGGCAACCTCCTGGATCCCGTCCCACGACTTCACCGCAACGCCGAGACGACCGTCGATGGCCACGCCGATGCATCCCGCCGCCCCTCGCTTGGCGGCTACGTTCAGAGCGATGGCTATCGATGCATCGCCGTTGCCGGTGCCCGAGACCAGTGCTGGATACCGGTGCATGGTGTCGAATACCTCCCTAAGTCGCGGGACCGAGCCAAGACGGGCATAGAGGGTGGCCATGGCCCGGGTCGTCGTGCGATGAACCGGCGCCCCGCACCCGTCAACACCCACCGGCGACACCGGGAAGCTACCCAGATCGGCGATCAGGTCGGTGATCGCCACCTGAAGAGGATGATCGGTGGCCAGATAGCCATCGAGTGACCACCCCTGGGCATGGCAGGCTCGGAGCCATCCCGCATGCTTACCCGAGCAGTCGTGCCATATCCCTCGCGGCTCGCCATTCCCGCCCATCTCCATCCGGAGACGGTTGGTCGCCGCAGCCGACAGCGGCCAACTGGCTGGACATTGGAGATCGAGCTCGCCGAGCCCGACGCTGGCCAGCATCGATTCGACCAGGGCGACATGCACCGGATGCCCGTCGTGGGAAGCGCAGGCGAGGGCGAGCTCGAGCGGCCCGAGCGCGGCGCCGTGCTCTTGCGAGATGAGAGCCTGAAACGGCTTGGCTGCTGATCGAAGGTAGAACGGCTGGTCGATGTCGCCGGAGTGGGCAATCAAGGCGCCGTTTGGCGTGACCACAGCCACCGCACCATCGTGCATCGTCTCGACAAGGCCGGAGCGTGTTCTGGCCGCGAGCAACCTTCAGCCCGCTGGCTGTGCCTCGCCCTGCTGGCTCCGATAGCGGGCGATGATCTCGTCCTGCAGGGCGTCGATGACGACATGCAGCTGGCGCCGCTGCGCCGAGAGCTCGGCCTCCACCTCTTGCACGCTGTCGATCGCCTCTGTGAGCTCTTCGTCGGTCAGCTCCGGGAGCTGGGTGAGGATGCCGTCGTCCATGACCCTGTCGATGAGGCGGCGGCCGGTCGAGGCCGGGAGGGGAGGCATCGTGTCGAGATGGCGCAGATTGGGCTCGTTGCCCAAGGTCATCCCCGAGGCGAGGATCTCAGGCAATGCCTCGATCAGGCTTCGCTCCTCCTGCCCGCTGCGGCGGCGCAACTCGAAATTGAGCAGGTCGACCCGACCGTGGAGCAGGCGGCGGTAATAGGAGATCTGACTCTCGACGTCCTCGGCCACCTCCCGCCGTTGCCGCAGGTCGTCGAGGTCCGCCTCGGAGATGTCAGCCAGATACTCCGGCTCGAGGACGGTGTCGATGGTGCGGCGGTGCTCGCTCACAGGAGGCAGGCTACCTGCATGCTCCTGCCAGCGTTGCATAGGGATTCACCGCCGACGACCCTCGCCCCCCAGGATGAATCTCGAAGTGGAGGTGCGGTGAGCCACCCCGGGCGTTACCGCTGTCTCCGTTGAACCCGATCGTCTGGCCCTGGCCCACCGACGTCCCGGAAGCGACGTTGAAACCGGAGAGGTGGGCGTAGTAGTAACCGATCCCGTTGTCGGCGAGCAGCCAGATGGTGTTGCCCCCGAGCCCGCTGCTGCCGAGCGCGACGCGACCCGACGCAACTGCGTACATCGGCTCGTTCCAGGCAGCGAACATGTCGGTTCCCTTGTGGGCACGGCCTCCCGATCTCGCCGCTCCCCAGGAGTCGATGAATGAGGTGCGACCCGGCGTGAAGGGGCAGATGAACGACCCCACCTGCACCGAGCCGGCAGCTCGTTGGCGGGCGCGGGCCGCCAGTTCAGCCTGTTCCCGGTCGTACTCGGTGGCGAGCTCCTTGCAACGGCCCGACAGTTCGGCGTAGGCCGCCTGCTCAGCCTCCATGGCCGATTCCTGGTTGCTCCTCGCATCCAGCTTCTGAGCCTCGACCGCCTCTAGCTCGGCACGAGTGTCGTCGAGGACCGCCTGAAACCGGTTCAGCTCACTGCGCGCGGCCACCAGCTCGTCCAGGGATTCCTGCCCCCCGGTGGCGGCAGCAGTGAGGAACTCCGATGTGGTCATGAACTCGTCGACCGAGGACGCGGAGAAGATGATCCCCGGGCTGGCCATGCCACCCCGCATGTAGAGCTCCACCGCCTGCTCCTCGATCCTCGTCTGGATCTGGTCCAGCTCCTCGGTGTGGCTGGTCACCGAGCCGGCCACGGAGTCCTGCTTCCTCTCGACACGATCGACTTCGACCACGGCGTCTTCGTACTCATGGGCGGCGACCTCAAATGCTGCCTGCGCCTCGCGGTACTCATCGAGTTGGGCGCGGGAATCGGCGCAGGCCTCCTCGACCTGAGCCTTGGTCACCGCCTGGCCGGCAAGGGGGAAAAGGACAGCGACCAGACCGACAAGGGTGAGAAGGGTGATGACGCGGACGGGCGTCGTCTGGGCACGCATCGTCCGGAAGGCTAACCCGAGACGGTGTTTTGCTCTAGTCGGAACGACCTAGTCGCAAACGAGTGTCACAGGACGAGGAGCAGCAGTGGGTAGTAGATCGCGGCGGCCAAAACGACCCCGTCGAGGCTGACCAAAGCCCCCGCGGGCCGTTGCGTGAGAAGGACCCTGCCCATGCGCAACATCGACGACAGACCTCGGCCCGCCAACAGTGCCACGGCAATGCCCAGACCGACCAGTAGATACGAGACGACGGACAGGTCCCAGATCAGAGCGGCGCCCACCGCGGCCAGGACGGCTCCCAGAGCGGTGACCGAGAACGGATCGAGGAGGGGAATGGGATTGATCCGTTCCAGGATGGCACTGAGGCCCACCGCGGCGATGACGGACACGAGGAAGACATCGACTGCGCTTGCCTCAGGGGAATGAGCGGAGCGGGCAAGAACGAGGGAAGCAGTGCCCAGCCCGGCGAGGAGGGCCACCATCAGGGTCGGGCTGAACACCTCCACCTGCCGGTATTGAGGGAAGGCCACGGCCCAACCCAGGCCCACGACCACCGCGATGACCAGAGAGAGGGCGTATCCGCCGCCGCCGGCGACGTGAGCCGCCATGGCTGACCCCGCCGCCGTGACCACAACGGCGAGCGAGGCAAACTCCCGCCCTCTGGCCGCGAAGGCCGAGCCGATGTCCAGCGCCCAGATGGCGACGATGAGCACGAGGACGGCGGCCCAGATCTCTTGCCCCTGGGTGTTGGCGAGGACGGCTGCCACGGCCACCGCCGCGGGCAGGAATGCCATCAGGTCAACTACGGAAAAGGTGGTCGTGGGTTGACCTCCGCCCGAGACCGGTGGTATCAGCACCACCTCGTCATGCTCGGTCACGCTGTCGTCCATCGACGCCGCCTCACCGTTGACCCAGACCCGTGAAGTCTCCACGCCGCGCCGGAAATCGGGCCCGAACTTCTCCGAGGCCGCCTCGATCACCCCTCCAACGGTCTCGGAGGAAACATCGAGCCGGGACATGCCGGCCAGTTCCCGGAGATTTGCAAAGAGGCGGAGCTTGGCCATGTGTCGAGCCTAAAGCGTACCGACTTCGCCTCGCGACTCCGGGCTGCCTTCGCCTACTCTCGACCTATGGGCGACATGGTCATGGTGGCGGTCGACGTCCCGCTGGTCGGAGACGAGCGTCACAAGAACTGGGCGAAAGTGGTGGAGTCGGTGGACGACACGAGGGCTTCGGGTTGGGCATTCGAAGGGCAGTTCGTGGCGACCGGCGGGATACAGGATCTGCCGATGGGCGCCACCCTTCTGGTCTATGGCGAGCGCGGCTCCCGGGCCAATCCGCAAATCACGGCACGGGTCTACACCGTCAATCCCGATTCGACGCTGAGCCTGGAGGCGGAGGCGAAGGGAAAGGCCTGGGCCCGGACACTTCGCGACCCGGTCGAGCGCTGCCTCGGAGCGGATTCGAAGGTGCCCGACCTCTCCTTCATCAGTGACGAATTGCTGGCACTGGAGCTGCGGAGCCGGGGATGGAAGGTGGAGCGATCATGAAAGCCATAGTCGTCCCCGCGCTCGGGGGACCCGAGAATCTGGTCCTCGACGACCTGCCCGAGCCTGAGGCCGGGCCCGGGGATCTACAGGTCGATGTGGCGGCGGCCGGCGTGAACTATGTCGACATCTACCACCGCAGCGGTCTCTATGACATCACCCTCCCCTTCATCCCAGGCGTTGAAGGAGCCGGCACGGTGTCGGCGGTGGGCGAGGGCGTCGAGGGGTTCCAGGTGGGTGACCAGGTTGGCTGGGCAGACGTCCGCGGTTCCTACGCGAAACGCCATGTGATCCCGGCAAATCGGGCCGTGCCGATCCCGGACGGTCTCGACATGAAGAGGGTGGCCGCCGTCCTGTTGCAGGGTCTCACCGCCCAATACCTGGCCACCGACACGTTCCCGCTCCACGAGGGACACCGATGTCTGATTCATGCCGGGGCCGGGGGGGTCGGTCTCCTGTTGACCCAGATCGCCAAGCTGCGAGGAGCCGAGGTGTTCACCACGGTGGGAAGCGCCGACAAGGCGGAGTTGAGTCGCGGGGCAGGGGCGGATCATGTCATCGTTTACACGGAGGCCGATTTCCAGCACTCGGTCGAGGAGTTGGCCGGGTCGAAGCCGCTCGACGTGGTGTACGACGGAGTTGGCGCCGACACCTTCATGAAAGGACTCGACCTGCTCCGGCCCCGCGGGATGATGGTGACGTTTGGCAACGCATCGGGCCCGGTGCCCGAGATCGCGCCGCTTCTGCTCGCCCAAAAGGGGTCTCTCTTCC
>Ga0299914_10002102_pt1 | contig 13550 bp, 10 predicted proteins | sample RVTome_10_FD_201361 | JGI IMG/M metagenome (GOLD analysis project Ga0299914, IMG submission 201361) | Soil microbial communities from uranium-contaminated site in the Upper Colorado River Basin, Wyoming, United States - RVT153D57 (version 2) ...
TTGACCGGTGACGAACCGCCGGTGCTGCTGGGTGACAACGTTGCCAACCCCATCCCGGTGACGACGACCCTTGAGGTCGTGAACTGAGGAGGATGGGACGGTCGCACTGGCAGCAGCGGCAACGCCGGTCATGGCACACCCAGGCCGAGGGCAGGTGGCGCGCGGCCACCTGCCGTGGCTGTAATCGCTGACCCGGCGAGATCATCTCCGTCGCACACCGGCGGCGCAGCTCGACCGTGGACAGCCGGCGCGGCCCGGAGTATGGTCACGACGGCTGGGACGCTCGCGCGACCTCGCCGGCGTGACGAGACCGTTGGAGCTTGACGAGGGGGCCCGACAGTGCGCGAAGACGTCGTTGAAGAGCTGAGCCGCCGGGGGTTCCTGCGCGCGGCAGCCGTATCGTCGGCCGCGATCGGCGCCTCGGGTGCGTTGGCAGCGCCCGCGTCCGCCGTCGAGAAGGGCGGCCGGTCCCGTGGCCGCGGGCGGGACAGGGTCCCGCCCGACAGGATCAGCATCCAGCTGTATACGCTCCGTGACCAGCTCAACATCGATTTCGACGGCACGCTTGCCGCGCTCCACCAGATCGGCTACACGCGTGTCGAGCACGCGGGCTTCGTGGGCCGGACCGTCGACGAGTTCAAAGCGGCGCTCGACGCCAATCAGCTGTGGGCGAGCTCGGGCCATGTCAGCATCCCGCAACCGTTCGACCCCGGAACCTGGAGCGACCGGCTGGACGAGGCCCGCACGCTGGAATCCAAGTTCATCGTCCACCCCTTCTTCGGGATCGACTTCGGGACCGGCGAGGTCGTGCGGGACACCGAGACGTGGAAGGCGTTCGCCCACGACCTCAACCGGGCCGGCGAGATGGCGTTGGATGCCGGGTTGCGTCTCGGGTACCACAACCACAACTGGGAGTTCTTCCGGTTGCTCGACGACCCGTCGCACACCGCATATGACGTCCTGACGTCGGAGACCGACCGTGACGTCGTCCACCTGCAGCTCGACATCTTCTGGGCATGGCGGGGCGCCGCCGACCCGGTCGACCTCATCACCGCGAACAGGCGCCGGGTCCTGCAGTTGCACGTCAAGGACCTCAACCAGGCCGGCAGCTTCGAAGATCCCGGTGCGGGCCTGATCGACTTCGCGAGGGTGTTCGATGTCGCGAGGAAGGGCGGTGTCGTCGAGTTCATCGTCGAACGCGACGACGCTGGCACGGCGCCCCGGGCGCCCGAGGATGCCATCAGCACCGCCGAGGTCGGCTTCAACTTCCTGAGGACGATCCGCTTCTGATGCCACGCGCTGCGCCACGCATCGCCGCTGCCGGACGCCCGGGGCCCGGGCCCCAAACCTGCACACTGGCGACCGTGCCGGGCTAGCCGGCGGCTCCTACCGCCATGTCGGCGTTCGTGTCACGGTGATGGGTCGCCTGGTGGGAAGGTCCTTCAGCGGCAGTACTCCAGATCTTCGTCCAGCTCCGCGAGGCGGCGATTACGTCGCAGTTGGTCCAGCGCGCGCCGGCGGACGGGGCCGATGCTGCCCACGGGCATCTGGAGCGCCATCGCGACCTCGATGTACGGGCGTCCATCCCGGGCCGCGAGCAGCAGCTCGGTGAGCAGGCGCCGTTGCCGGTCCGGCAGCCCCGCGATGGCGTCGACGAGCTCGGTGCGGAGCTGGTGGCGCAGGTCGTCGAGGGCGTAGGGATCGCCGTACTCGTTCACCAACTGGGCGAGCGGCCCGGTGGGATCGCTGGGGTCGTGGGGGAGGGGGAGCGTTCTCCGTTGCAGCACCCGCATGGCCTCGCGGCGACAGATCGTGCTGAGCCACGCGCCGGTGGCGGCCAGGTCGCGGACCTGCTCCAGGTACTGCACGCACCGCAACCACGTGGTCTGCACGACGTCGGCGGCATCGGCGTCACTCAGCCGGTAGGTCCTGGCGATCCTCATGAGCCGCGGGCCGTAGCATGCGACCAGCTCGTGCCAGGCAGCGGCCTCGCTGCGACGCGCCCGGACCGCGAGCTGGACCGTGTGATCGGGGTCGGTGATCATGTGTCCTCCCATGTGTCATCGAGGTACGCGCGCCGCAGGCAGGCGACGAGATCGATCTCGTTCGGCGCGCCGAGGTGACCGATCCGACCGGATCTCAGTCGGTTGGATCGGCCTCGCCAGCGGGGTTGCTCAGCCTGCTGCGGGAGGGATGTTCTGGTTCACGTGGAATAGGTTGGTCGGGTCGTAGGTCGCCTTGACCTGCGTCAGTCGGTCGTAGTGGTCGCCGTACGTCGCGCGGACCCGGTCGGTGCCCTCGCCCTCGCCGAGGAAGTTGACGTAGGCGCCGCCCGCGGAGAACGGATGCAGCGCTTCCCAGTAGCCGACCGTCCAGTCGCGCAGCACACCGGCGTTGGCCGGATCCGGATCGACACCGGCGATCACCATCGACCAGTTCGCATCGCGGTAGTTCCAGGCCGTCGCGTCACCGGGCACGTCCGCGGCGGCGCCGTCGATGGGATACAGATGCATGGTGCTCTGTGGTGTCGGCATCTGCGCGGCGAACTCGGCGTGACGCGCGATCGCGTCGTCGGGGATCTCGCGCACGAAATCCGCACGCCAGTACCACTGCTGGCCGGTCGGGTAGAGCGCGTCGAAGGCGCTCTGGAGAACCGGGAACGGCATGGGTTGGATGCCGTACAGCGCCGGCGGACCCATCTCGCGGACCGGTTCGAACACGTCGTCCGCGGTGTCGGGGTCGCCGGTGTAGCACCACACCACGCCGCACATCTTCTCCAGGTGCAGCGATGGAGGGAACGGCGGTGCCGGGGGGACGGTCAGGAACGCGAAGAAGCCATTGAGCTCGCGCGGTGCCGCGAGGATGAAGTCGCGGTACCACGCCAGCACCTCGGGTGCCTGGTCGAGGTGCCACAGCGTGGGGCCGCCGAGGACGGTGGAGACAGGGTTGAGGCGGAACTCGAACGACGTGACGACGCCGAAGTTTCCACCTCCACCGCGCAGCGCCCAGAACAGGTCGCTGTGGTGGTCTTCGTCGGCGGTCACGCGGCTGCCGTCGGCGAGCACCACGTCGGCGCTCAGCAGGTTGTCGATGGTCAGCCCGTCCCGGCGGGTGAGGTGTCCGTGACCCCCACCCAGCGTCAGGCCGCCGACGCCGGTCGTCGAGAAGAAGCCGGAGGGCGTCGCCTTGCCGAACGCGTGGGTGGCATGGTCGACGTCGCCCCAGGTGTTGCCGGGCTGGACCCGCACCGTGGTCGCGTCGCGGTCGACGCGGATGCCCCGCAGAAGCGACAGGTCTGCAACGATGCCGTTGTCGACGCTGCCTAGTCCCGCGCCGTTGTGTCCGCCGCTGCGGACCGCCAGGTCGATGCCAGTCTCAGCCGCCGTGCGCACCACTGCCTGGACATCGGCATCGTCGACACAGCGGGCGATCAGGCCCGGCCGGCGATCGATCATGCCGTTGTACAGCGCGCGGGTGGCGTCATAGTCCGGATGGTCGTTGGTGAGGGTCGGCCCGCGGAAGCCGGCGGCACGCAGTTGCGTCTCCAGGCTCGTCATAAGATCGGGAGCGGTCGTCATCGTTCATCCCTTCGTGGAGTGTCTTCACAGATCCTTCGCGTGTCCTCCGAGACCCGTTCGGACCCCAGGTCCGAGTGGCGCCTCTCCGGCTCCGCTCGGCAATGCTGGTCAGGAGAACCCGTCGGGGTCGTACCGCGGTCGTGTGCCGGTAGAGCCGCGGTAGAACCGCCGGCGTGTGGCCGTCCGTCGCGGGCTGCGGTCACGACATCGACGGGACGCCCACGCTCGGCGTCCGGTCGAGCACGGCGGCGGGCAGCAGGAAGCTGTGCCGCGCGACGCAGATGATGCCGACGTGCTCGAGCGGTCCTGCGGTGCTCGAGAGCACATCGCGCCGACGGATCTCGGCGACCGCCCCGCACTGCGGGCATTGCGTCCATTCGGTGATGCCGCCGGCGTGCACGGCTGGGTCGGAGGCGTTCTTCTCGGCCATGAGATCGTGCTCCCTGCAGGTCGTGGCTCGCGAGGTGGTGCCGCCCGCCGTGAGTCGAACGTCGTGGATCCTGGTGCCACGAACGCGAGGCGGACCTGTCGTTCAGACAACCGACGCCAGTCGAACCGTGGCGCAGCAGCGGTCGAGCTCCGGCAGAGCGAGTAGGTTCGTTGTCATGGAGATCCGGGTGCTCGGGCGTCTCCAGGTCGTCAGCAACACCGCCGAGGTGACCGCGGTCCAACGGGCCAAGCCGGCCTCGGTTCTGGCGGTCCTGGTCATCAACGCGCGGGCACAGGTGGGCGTCGATCAGTTGCTGCACGCGCTGTGGGGTGAGACACCGCCCGCGACCGCGATCAAGACGCTGCAGACCTACATCGGTCAGGTGCGGCGCCTGCTCGGTGACGAGCGCGACCGCCTCGTGACCAGCGCCTCGGGGTACTGTCTCGACATCTCCGAGCTCGTCACGGATGCGGGACGCTTCGAGCGCCTGGTCCGGCACGGGCAGGAGCAGCTGCCCACGGCGCCGGCGGCGGCACACCGCCAGTTCGTCGAGGCGCTGGCACTGTGGCGTGGCACGCCCTATTCGGACTTCGCGTTCGCGGACTTCGCCCGTGTGGAGATCGCGCGTCTCGAAGAGCTCCGGTTGACGGCGCAGGAGCGACGCGTCGAGGCGCTGCTGCGCCTGGGCCGGGCAACCGAGGTCGTGTCGGACCTGCAGGAACTGACCCGGCGGCATCCGTTGCGCGAGGGGTTGTGGGCACAGCTGCTGCGTGGGCTGTACGCCAGCGGCCGCCAGGCCGAGGCGCTCGGCGCGTACACGCGGGTCCGCGAGATCCTGGCCCGTGAGCTCGGCGTGGATCCCGGACCTGAGCTGCAACGCCTCGAGCAGCAGATCCTCGCCCAGCAGCTCGACATCCCCGAGGCCGACGATGCGCCGGTCTCGGCGCCCGTCGCGCCGGAGGCGCCGGCGGAGCAGCGTTGGATCACGGCGGTGCACCTGCGCGCCGACACCGGGCTGCTGCAGTGTGCCGACCGCATCGCCTCGGTGGTCCGCCGGTACGAGGGCAGCGTCCTGACGGTCACCGACAGCGCTGCCGTGCTCGTGTTCGGCGCACCCGTGGCGCACGACGACGACAGCGAGCGCGCGGTGCGCTGCGCGCAGGATCTCTGTAGCGCGTCCTTCTGCGGGGCGCGGCTGGCCGCCGGCGTCGCCGCCGGTGAGGTTCGCATCGACGAGGAGCTGCGCGGAGCCTGGTTCCGCGAAGCATCCGCTGGTCCGACGGTCGAGAGCTTTGCTGAGGCCGGCAGCGCAGTGTTCGATGCTGCGGCGGATCTGGCCGGTGGCGCGCAGCCGGGCGCGGTGGCGGTCGGCGGCGCCGTCCGTCGCGCGTCCCGTCGCACCCTGCGGTACGACCCTGCGGCGTTGGAGTTCCGTGGGACCGGCAACGCGGCGGGGCCCACCACGCTGGTCAGCCAGGTGCCGATGATCGGCCGGGACACCGAGATGAGCCTGCTCGACAGCTTGTGGGAGCTGACCCGGCGGGCCGCTCGCCCCAGTCTGATCACCCTGGTCGGAGCGCCCGGGATCGGCAAGTCGCGCCTGGTGGCCGAGTTCGTCGCCCGGCTGGCTGACAGGGACGTCAACGTCGTCACCGGGTCCTGCCGGCCGTACGGTGACGCGGTGTTCGGTGCCGTCGGCGAGGTGGTGCGCGACATCCTCGCCGTGACCGAGGACGAGCCGGTGCGCGAGGTCCGGTGGAAGATCGAGCAGTGGCTACAGACGTTCCTGCCGCCGGATGAGCATCACCGCCTCACCGAGTACGTGGTCACCCTGCTGTCGGTGCTCGGCGACATCGCCGACATCCGCGAGTCGACCACCTGGTCACTGCGCCGGCTGTTCGAGCTGGCGGCCGCTGAAAATCCCACGGTCGTGGTGTTCGAGAACCTGCACTGGGCCCATCGGGACCTGTTGACACTGATCGAGCGCACCGTCGCGCAGACGATCGGGGTGCCGTTGATGGTCATCGGCGTGACCCGCGCCGAGCTGTTCGACCTTCGGCCGACATGGGGTGGAGGTCTGTCACAGCACACGGCGCTCTCGCTGGAACCACTGGCGCCGGCTGCCAACCGCGCCCTGGCCGAGGCGCTGCTCGCGCGCGGCGATGCGACGACCGCCACGCTCGACGCCGAGGCCGCGGGCGGCAACCCGCTGTTCGTCGAGGAGCTCGTCGCGTGGGAGCTGGAAGGGGGGCACGACAGCGCCGTGCCCGCGACGCTGCGCTCGGTCATCGACGCGCGGCTCGACGCGCTGCAAGACGGCGCCCGCCGCACCGCGATCGGCGCCGCCCTCGTGGGCGATCGCTTCTGGCCGGGCGCCGTCGCCGCGTTGGGTCACATCGACGCCGACGACCTGCTCGGCTGGCTCGACCATCTCGAAGATCGCAGCGTGATCGTGCGCCGGCTGAGCTCGACCATGCGCAACGAACGTGAGTACTCGTTCCGCCACAACCTGATCGCCGAGGTCGCGTACGCCCGCGTCCCCGCCGATCTCCGGCCGGCGATGCACCTGGCCGTCGGACGCTGGCTCGAGGCACAGCCGGACGCGCCGCCTGCGGTGCTGGGGCACCACTGGGCCGAGGCGGGCGACAGCGATCGTGCGGTCGACTACCTGTTCGACGCAGCCGAACAGGCCAACACCGGATCACAACGCCTACGGGCGGTCGCCCTCTACCAGCAGGCGCTCGACGTGATCGGCGACGACGACCCGAAGCGGCGGCGACGCATCACGCTTCGGCGCGCGGTCGCCCTTCAGGCGTGGGCGCACGTCGTGCTCGACGTGGGTCACCTGCACATGTCCGGCCACGAGGTGGGTGTCAGCCGACCAGATCCTGGGGCCTGACATCCCCGCCGATCTCGAAGAGCTCGATGTGCTCGCTGCCCGCGAGGTGTGCGGTGTGGCGCCGGACCAGCGCATCGTCGCTCGCGCGGTAGACGCTGTGACTGCGTACCTGTCCCCGGTCGTCCGTGCCGAGATGGCTGTGCTCCAACGTCACGTCCGGCGACCGGTCATGCGCGTCGTGCATCGCCGCGCCGATCTGGTCACTTGTGGCGCCGCCCGCCCAGCGTTGCACCACCAGGTATCGGGGGGACGGATCATCGGACACCCATGGTGGAGCACCGGGCCCGTCGACGTCCGCGATCAGCGGCAGCACGTGGTCGACGAAGTGCTCGCCGGTCGCGCTGGCATGCTCGAGGATGCGTTCCACACTCGGCGCGTCGTAGATGCAGAAGGACATGGCGCGACCATCCTCGTCGGCGACCACATGGCTGTGGTCCCACGTGATGTCGAGGAAGTCGGCTTCACGCACCCGCTTGGACCGAAGTGCGTTCTCGAGCATCGCGTCGTCGCTCGACGCGCTCCAGATCCTCTTCAACAGGTACCGAGCCATCACCACTCCGCCTTGTCCGATGATCGGATGGTACGCCACCGTGCGGTCCACGTCACGGTGCGTGTCACACCGCCGTCGAGGTCATCGGTGCCGAGGCGGCGCCGACCGGCGACGGTCCGCAGGGCGGGGCCGTCACACCGACACCGCCCCGCCACCCGCGTCGCCCGGCTCGACGACCGGCCCGACGTCGACCGCGCGGGCGGTCACCGCGGACAGCAGCGTGCGGGTGTATGGCTCCTGGGGCGAGTCGAAGACCTGCGCGGCGGGGCCCTGCTCGACGATCTCGCCGCGGCGCATCACGAGGATGTCGTCGGCGAGGTAGCGGACCGTGGCGAGATCGTGGGAGATGAGCACGTAGGAGGCCTGCTCGGCGCGCTGGAGGTCGATGAGCAGGTTGAGGATCGCGGCCTGCACGGACACGTCGAGGGCCGAGGTCGGCTCGTCGAGGAGCACGAGGGCGGGACCCGTCGAGAAGGCGCGCGCGATGGCGACGCGCTGCTGCTGGCCGCCGGAGAGCTGTCGCGGCCGCGCGTCGAGATGCTCGGGTTCGAGGTGGACGGACCGCAGCAGGTCGGCGAGCGCGGCGTCGTCGCGCCCGGTCCGGTCGTCGGACAGCATCTGCACCTGCCGCCGCAGGATCCTGCGAATCGTGTGCGCCGGGTTCAGGGTGCCGTCGGGATGCTGGAACACCATCTGCAGCGCGCGGCGGGCGGCGACGTCGCGCTGGTGCGCCGGCCGTGTCACGTCGCTGCCGTGGAGTCGGACGGTGCCGGCGTCGGGCTCCTCGAGCCCGGCGATCATGCGGGCGAGCGTGGTCTTGCCGGATCCGGACTCGCCGACGACGCCGACGATGCGCCCGGGCGCGAGCGTGAAGGTGGCGTCGTCGACGGCGACGATCTGGCGGCGGCCTGAGCCGAAGACCTTGCGTAGTTCCCGCACTTCCAGCAGCTCGGTGGATGCGGCGGTCGCCGCCCGCGGCCGCTCCGACACCGCGGCGACCGTTGGCGCGCCGGCTCGCCTCACGTCGGGATGGTAGAAGCAGCGGCTGTGCTGGCCGCCGGCGTCGTAGAGGTCGGGATGCTCGCTGCTGCAGCGATCGGTGCGGAACTCGCAGCGTGGCTCGAAGGAGCAGGCGTCGGGGCCGGGGTCCGCGGCGACCTGCGGCAGGGGTCGCAGCCGTCCGGTGTCCTTCGACGCGCCCGTCGGGATGCGGCAGGCGAGCAGACCGCGGGTGTACGGGTTGGTGGGCCGGGCGAACACGCGCTCGGTGGGGCCGAGCTCCACGAGCTCGCCCCGGTAGAGGACACCGACCTGTTCGCAGACGCGGGCGACGAGGCCGATGTCGTGGCTGATGAACAGCACCGCGGTGTCGAGCTGTGCGCGCAGGTCGGCGACGAGCTCCATGATCTCGGCCTCGACGGTGACGTCGAGGCCGGTGGTGGGCTCGTCGAGGATCAGCAGGTTCGGGTCCATCGCGAGAGCCATGCCGATGACGATCCGCTGCTTCTGGCCGCCGGAGAACTCGTGGGGGTAGCGCTCGTAGGCGCTGTGCGGGTCGGGCAGGCGTACGAGCTCGAGCATCCCCTCGGCGCGTTCGCGGGCGGCATCGCGCCCGAGCCCGAGGTGCTCGCGGTAGACCTCGGCGATCTGCTCGCCGGCGCGCAGCGACGGGTTCAGCGCGCTCGCCGGGTTCTGATACACCATCGCGATGTCGTTGCCGCGGATGCGTCGCAGAGCGCGGGCGTCGAGGCCGACGAGGTCGGTGCCCTCGTAGTGGACCGACCCCGCGGCGATCCGGCCGTTGCCGGCGAGGTAGCGGACGATGGCCATGCCCAGGGTGGTCTTGCCCGACCCCGACTCGCCCACGAGGCCCATCGCCTCACCGGCGCGGATGCCGAAGGTCACATCGCGCACGGCGGTGAACACACCCGCCCCCGTGCGGTACTCGACGGTGAGCCCGTCGACGCGCAGCACCTCGGCGACCGTCACGACGACCGCAGCTTCTGCGCGACGACGTTGATCGCGACGACGAGCGACGCGATCGCCGCGGCCGGCGCGACGACCACCCACGGGGCGATCTGGTAGAACGGCCGGCCTTCGGCGACCATCAGCCCCCAGTCGGGCGTTGGCGGCTGGATCCCGAAGCCGAGGAACGACAGCGTGGCCACGGCGAAGATCGACAGGGCCAGCCGCATCGTGAACTCGACGTTGATGGTGCCGACGATGTTCGGCAGCAGCTCGCGGAACAGGATGGACGGTCCCGACTCGCCGCGCATGCGGGCCGCCGCGACGAAGTCCCGGTCGCGCCACGACAGCACCGCCGAGCGCACCACGCGGGCGTTGTACGGGGCGAGCATGACCGCGATGACGACCACGAGGTTGAGCCGCGAGGGCCCGAGCATCGCGAGGACGACCGACGCGATCACGACGATCGGGAAGGCCATGAGCAGGTCGAGCGAGCGCATGAGCCACTCGTCGGCGCGCCCCCGGTAGAACGCGGCGACCAGTCCGAGCGTCGTGCCGATCGCGACGGCGAGTGCGGTGGACGCCAGACCCACCACAAGGACGCTGCGGCTGCCGGCGAGGATGCGGCTGAGCACGTCGCGCCCGAGGTTGTCGGTGCCGAACCAGTGCGTGGCCGACGGCGGCGTGTAGCGGCTCCCGAGCAGCTGCTCGGTGGGGCCGTAGGGCACGAGGAGCGGCCAGAACAGCGCGATGATGACCCATAGCGCGCAGACGATCACGGCGAACGCGAAGCCCGGGGACCGCAGCAGGGTGCGCAGCGCCGTCATCGCCGTACCTCCTGGGCGACCTGGGCGCGGACGCGCGGGTTCAGCACGGTGGCGAGGATGTCCGCGACGAGGTTCGATAGCATCAGCACCGCCGCGAGGATGAGCACGATCGCCTCGAGCAGCGGAACGTCCTGCACGAGGGCGGCCTGCAGCAGCAGCTGCCCGATGCCCGGGTAGTTGAAGACGTTCTCGATGACGACGAGTCCGCCGACGAGCCAGGCGATCTGGTTCGCGATGACGGTGATCGCCGGCAACAGGGCGTTGCGCAGCACGTGGCGGCGGACGACGGTCCGCCAGTCGAGACCCTTGAGCACCGCGGTGCGGGTGTAGTCGGCCTCGAGCTCAGTGATCGTGCTCGCCCGCACGGTTCGGGCGATGTAGCCGACGAGCACCGGGCTGATCGCGACGATCGGCAGGGCGAGGTACCGCAGCGTCGTGAGCGGCCCCGCTCCCGCTGGGACCATCGCCGAGGAGGGGAACCACGGCAGTAGCAGGCTGAAGAACAGGATGAGAAACATGCTGCTCACGAACTCGGGGATCGTGATCGCAACCGCGCTCGCGCCGTTGATGAGGCGGTCGGGCAACCGGCCGCGGCGCAGTGCCGAGACGACCCCGGCGGTGACGCTCACGGGGATGATGAATGCGAACGCGACCACCGCGAAGATCACCGAGTTGTACAGCCGAGCGGCCACGAGCGGCGCGATCGGGATACCGAGCCGCCACGAGTCGCCCCAGTCGCCGGTGACGAAGCCACCCATCCAGTCGAGGTAGCGCACGGCGAGGGCGCGGTCGAGACCGAGCTCCCGGCGCACGAGCTCGACGTTCTCCGCCGTTGCGTACTGGCCGAGTATCAGGTTGCCGACGTCGCCCGGAAGGATCTCCACCATCGCGAAGATGCCGATCGACACGACGATGAGCAGCCCGAGCATCACCACGAGGCGCCGTAGCGCGTAGCGTACGAGCGCTGAGGCCGACCCGTCGCCCGTGGGGCTCACTGCACGGTCGTGTTCCGGAAGTCGACGAAGTTCGCCGGATGCGCCTCAAAGCCGCTCACGTTGTCGCGCGCCGCCGACAACGTGTCCTGGTACCAGGCGATGATCGACGGCACCTCCTCGTGCTGGATGGCGGCCATCTGCGCGACGATCTCCGCGCGCTCGCCCTCGTCGACGGCACCATTCAGCTGGGTGAGCAGCTCGTCATACTCCTCGTTGCACCACTTCGGGACGTTCCAGTCGACACCGCACTGGAACGACAGCGATGGCATCTGCGCCGGTGACGAGCGGTGCAGCCACGTCTCCATCGCGAGCTCGAGGTCGGTCCAGTGCTGGTAGTAGACGTCGGTGGGCTCGACGGTGATCTCGAGGTCGAATCCGGCCGGCGCCGCCATCTCGGCGACCGCCTGGGCGAAGATGCCGATGCCGCCGTACGTGGTCAGCTCGGCGGACACACCATCGGGGTGGCCTGCCTCCTCGAGCAGCTGCTGGGCCTGCTCGATGTCCTGCTCACGCTGCTCGATGTCGAGGCCCTCGGCCTCGGCGTACACCGGGGAGAAGGTGTGGTCGTTGGCGACCTGCGCGTGACCGCCCCACAGCTCGTCGACGATCTGCTGGCGGTCCACCGTCAGGGCCAGCGCCCGGCGGACCCGCACGTCGTCCCATGGCTCTGTGTCGACGCGCATGGTGAGCTGTGAGTGCGAGGCGCTCGGCGCGGACAGCAGCTGCACGCCACTGCCCTCGGGCACCGTGTCGACGAGGTCTCCGGGCAGCAGGGTCATGACGTCGACCTCGCCTGACTGGATGGCGGTGATCTGTGCGCCGAAGTCCTCGTAGTAGACGACCTCCATGCCATCGAGCTTGGGCATGCCGTTTTCGAAGTAGTCGGGGTTGGCCTCATACACCGCGCGCTGACGCGGCACGTACTCAGCGAGGGTGAACGGCCCGGTACCGATGGGGTTGTTCGCGAAGTCGCCCTCCCACTCGGCCGGCAGGATCGCCGCCTGGTACGCGGTGGTCCAGGCCGGGAAGTCGCCGACCGGCTCAGTGAGCGCGAACTCGACCGTGTGGTCGTCGACGGCGGTCGTGCCGCCGACCTCGAGGAACGTGAACGAGCCCGCCGCGGCCGAGGCGACCTCCGGGTCGACGAGCCGGTCGAAGGAGGCCACGACGTCCTCCGCGGTGAACTCGGACCCGTCGTGGAAGGTCACGCCCTCCCGCAGCTTGAACGTCCACGTCTGCCCGTCCTCGCTCGACCACTCGGTGGCGAGGTCGGGGAGCAGTTCGAGGTTGGTGCCGAGGCGCACGAGGTAGCTCACGACGGGCTGGATCGAGTGGATGTCTCCCAGCGAGCTCGCCATGTGCGGGTCGAGCGTGTTCGGGGGCGCGGCGGCGTAGGTGAGCGTCCCACCAGGCTGGCCGCCGCCCTCGCTGCCGGCCGCCTCACTGCCGCCTTCCTCGAGCGCGTCGTCCGCGGTGTCCTCGATCGGCGAGCACGCCGCGGCGATGAGCAGCAGCCACAGGAACGCGGCGATCAGTGGGAGGCGCCGACGTGTTGACACGGGTAGACCCACGTGGTCTCCATCCTCGATGGGAGACCCGACGCGAACGCTGTCTATCGACCGTCTCCCCGGAGCGCGAACGGTACCCAGGCCAGGAGCGTACTAACAAGGGCTTTGTCGGCCGTTGACTTGAGCCACAGATCCTGTGGATCTTCGACCGTGGATGGACGGCGCCGTCACGCGTCGTTGAATTGGTTGGCCGTCCGTTGGATGTAGGGATACATGTCTGCGGAGGCTCCGAGCCGCTCCATGCTCCGGCGGTGCAGGTCGCGAAGGCTCGGTCAGCAGGGTCACGGCCTGTCGTCACGGTCGCGTGTCGCCAGATGCGGCCAGTCCCTGTCCAGGCCGTACAGCTCGAAGGACATCACGCCCCGCTCGAACTGTGCCTGCTTGTCCTGCTCGTCGCGCTCCCGCTCCCGCGCTGTGTCGAGCACGTCCGCGACCCGGTCGGCGGGCACGGCCACCGCACCGTCGGCGTCGGCGACGATCACGTCGCCGTTGCGGACGGTTGTGCCGCCGATCTCGATCGGGTCACCGATCGTGCCGGCGGCACTCCGCTGCGAACCACGCACACGGACGAACGGTGCCCAGATCGGCAGCCCCAGCCGCTGCAACGCCGCGCTGTCGCGGACCGCACCGTTCAACACGAGGCCGGCGGCACCGCGGGCGATCATCTGTGTGACCAGCAGGTCGCCGGCCAGCGCCACCGGCTCGGGCTCGGGCATCGCGACGACGAGCACCTCGCCC
>Ga0299914_10002103_pt1 | contig 13550 bp, 18 predicted proteins | sample RVTome_10_FD_201361 | JGI IMG/M metagenome (GOLD analysis project Ga0299914, IMG submission 201361) | Soil microbial communities from uranium-contaminated site in the Upper Colorado River Basin, Wyoming, United States - RVT153D57 (version 2) ...
GCCAGCTTCAACCAGGCGGTAGAGCGCCTCGACGAGCGCGGGATCGAGCACAGCGGCGTCAAGGACCGCGGCTTCATGGACTCGATCTACTTCGAGGACCCGCTCGGGCTGCTGATCGAGCTCGCCGCCTACCGCTTCGTCCCGCCCGCCGGTTGCAGCCACGCCGACGTCCTGCTCGAGGCGCACAAGCTGCGGGTCGAGCGCGGCGACTACAACATCGACCAGGTCCACCTGGCGGACGCGATCGAGCTCCTCGCCGAGCGAGCCAGGGGGTCGCTCTCCGAGGACCGAGCGCCGAAGGATCCCTACTCGTAGGAATGCACGGGAGCGAGGGGTCTACGCGTCCTCGTAGATCTCGATGCGGGGCTGGCCTTCGACACCGGCCTGCGTCATGGTGTCGCGAAGCTCGGCGCCAGCAAGGAATGCCTCCGCCTCCCCCGCCGTCGCAAAGCCGTGGATGACCAGCAAGTCGTTGGGGTCATCTTTCGCTCGGTGGACGCTCTCGTGGGTCACGCCGCCCGCGTTCTGGGCGTCCGCAAAGCCGTCGTAGACCTGGCGCCACGCGTCGTAGTCCTTGACCCGATGCTGGATCACCGCCGTTACCGCCATCCGTGCCTCCTTCGATGAACTGGATGTCTAGCCGAGGGCCAGACGTCCGCTCAGTCTAGGCCAGGCGAGGAACGTGGCAGGCGGCTTGATCGCTGTCAACTGCCGCCAGCTCAGACGCCTAAATCGGACGAGGGAGGACAAGCGCGGGCCCCGCGTAGGATCAGAGCGTGAAGTCGCGACCCGGCGAGCTGACCCTCGAGATGAAGCGCGTCCATCCCGCCGTGCCTGCGGTCGTGTTCTCGGCCTTCATCGAGCCGAGCCAGCTGGCGAAGTGGTGGGGGCCGCGGGGCTTCACCATCCCGAGCGTCGAACTCGACCCCCGCGTCGGAGCGACCTACCGGATCGAGATGCAGCCGCCCGAGGGCGACCGTTTCGATCTGACCGGGGAGTTCCGGGAAGTCGATCCGCCCGCTCGCCTCGCCTACACCTTCGTATGGGAGGACCCGGATCCCGACGACGTCGAGACCCTGGTCGGTCTGTCGTTCCGGGACCTCGGAGACTCGACGGAGATCACCTTCACTCAGGGCCCGTTCAAGACCGAGGCGCGCCGTCGCCTTCACCGCGGCGGCTGGACGGACAGCTTCGACAAACTGGAACGCCTGATCGCCGCGGGAGAGATCGAGGCCGGCGCCTAAGCCAGTACTCCTCGCCAAAAGATCTCGGCCCTCGAGGGCTTCTCGCGCGACGCGAAGTGGGGCGCGAAGGTCTATTCCCGGAGCCCGGCTGCTTCCAGGGCTGCGGCCTTGTCCGGGAACAGCTCCCATCGAGTGATCCGACCTCGACCGAAGGTCCACACCTGCGCCCACCGTTTGTCGAATGGAGCGCCGCTGCCCTTTCCACGGCCTCGCTCGCGCACGACGAGAACAACGCTCGATCCGGCATCGACCAGCTCCTCCGCATCGAGGTGGTAGTCCTCCCAAGTGCCCCAGTAGCGGCGAGAAGCTTCGATCACCGCATCGCGTCCAACGTACACGCCGTCAAGATCAACGACCGGATAGTCGCGCAGGTCCCAAACGACGTAGTCGTCAAGCAACGCCCAAAACGCCTCCACATCTTGCACTCCGCGCCGAACCAATTCGACGTTCTCTTCCGACATCGCCCGCGCAGTATCTCGCGGAGCAGCGCCGATCTCCATAGCGGCGCGAGATACTTGCGGGGCGGTGTCGCAGGAGACGGTCGAGCTGGTCAGGCGCTCTCTCGAGCTGTGGTTGCGCGGCGATGTGGACGCCTGGCTCGAGACGATCGACCCGGACGTCGGCTGGGACATCTCCACGCATCCTCTGCCCGACGTCCCAAACCACGGTCGAGGGCGCGAAGCGTTCGTAAAGGACATGGTCGCCACCTACCTGAGCGGGTGGAACGACTACTCGGCCGAGCTGAAGGAGGTGGTCGACGCGGCAAACAGGTCGTTGTGGTGCTCCATGAAACGGCCAAGATGGGCGGGACCGGCGTGACTATCGATCGCGACCTGGTCCACCTCTGGACGGTCCGTGACGGACGCGGGACCTTCCTGAGGGTCTTCAGACGAAAGGTGAGGCCCTCGAAGCCGCCGGGCTTGCGGAGTAGCGCTTCGCCAGAAGCGCAACCCCGCTCGGATGGAAAGCGGGTCTTCGCCGCGAGATACTCCGAGGGCGATGCCGCAGGAGAACATCGAACTCGTGCGCCGAGGCTTGGATCTGGTCAACCGCGGAGATATCGACGGCGCTCTGGAGCTGTTCACCGAAGATTTCGAGATGGACTGGTCGAACTCGATCGGCCCCGCGAAGGGCATCTATCGGGGCCGAGTGCAGATCCGAGGGTTCTGGGATTCCTTCGTCGAGGCATTTGACGCGTTGCGGTGGGACCCCGAAGAGTTCATCGAGGTGGATGAATCGAGGTTGATCGTCGTGAACCACGTGCGGATGCGCGGTCGCGGGAGCGGGGTCGAGGTGGAGGGGATGGGCGCTCAGCTTTGGACGTTCCGCGAGGGCAAGGCGCAGAGCTTCAAGCTCTACCAATCGAGAGCCGAAGCCCTTGAGGCAGTCGGGTTGAGCGAGTAGCCGGCTGCGCGTCATTGCTGGACGGCCTTAAGCCGGCCCTAAGGCCATCGAAACCGCCTTCGCGAGAGTGGCGGGGCTGTGGATGGCCCTCGCAAATCGCGAGGCGTTCCGCGGAAGCGCGGAAGCGCGGGAGCCAGTGGACTTGGGAAGGAGCGAGCGACGATGCTCAGGCGGTTAGGGCGCAGGCCGAGGCTGATGGGGGGAAGGTCAGCGTGGGCGGCGGTGGCGATCACCGCAGCCGCAGCCTTCCTCGCGGTCGCTCCGGCGAGCGCGGTGACCCGGAAGTCCGGGCCCCTCAGCTACGTGACGGCGAGCATCCCGGCCCCGGCCGGCAGCAACCATCAGATCCAGCCAAGCTGTCCCGGAACCAAGCGGATCACGGGCGGCGGCGGGGCGTTCACCTCCTCCACCGAGGACCTGAACGTGAGCTCGCTGTTCCCGGTGGACTTGGGCGACCCGGACAACGATCCCGACGACGCCTACACGGCGCGCTTCGCGAACGAGAGCGGATCGGCCCGGGGCGCCCGGGCGACAGCAATCTGCCTCGGCAAGGGCAAGGACGCGCTCGACTACGGGTCGACCACGAGCCAGCAGAGCGGCAATACCACCTCGGCCGGGACCGCCTCGTGTCCGGCGTCAGGGCGGTTGACCGGCGCCGGGCTGCTTCTCGCCAACGCCGACTACTCCCTCGTTCAGGTCGAGGAGCTGGCGCCGGGACTCGACGGGCGGAAGGTGGTGCCAGGCACCTTGCGGTGGGGCTCCGGGAACAGCGGCCCGATCGTCAACCGCACCGTGTCTACGATCTGCCTGGCGCCTGGCGCCGGCAAGCTCCGCTATCCGTACAAGGCGGCGGTGCTGTTCGCGGGGGTGAGCACGCTGAAGGTGAGATGCCCCGGGAAGTCACGGGTGCTGGGCGGTGGGTTCAGCCGTTTTCCCACCGACCTGCTCGCGTCGGAGCCATTCGACGCGAAGGACAAGGGCAAGGCACCTGACGACGGCTGGAGGGTGCGGATGCGAAGCCTCTCGCCGATCGCCGGATTTGCTTACGCGTTCTGCCTGGCGCCATGAGGGCGAACGAGGATGAGGGGAGACTAACCCGCGATCTCACCGAGCCTCGATCGTCTCCGCGGCGCTGACCGGCGCCGGGGTCAGCGCCGCGGCGCAGATCACGAGCGCGAACGCGCCCATGCGGGCCGCCACACCGAGCGTGTCGTCGGGCAGCGGCTCCGCGAACACGATCGGCCCGGCGGCGATCGTCAGCGCGTTGGCCGCGACGCTCGTGACCGCGATCACCGGCACCGCCTTGCCGACCTGAAGGCTCCGGGCGGAGACGACGAGGCCGGCCAGGGACGCCAGGGCGATCAGCGCGGCGAGCGGGTGGATCAGGATCGCGGCCGCCGACTCCTCGCCGAGGTTCCCGCTCAAGGCCTTGATCGCGGTGTCGGAGGCGGCCCAGAAGAGCCCAGCTGAAGCCCCGAAGAGGACTCCCTCGCGAACGTTGCCCAGCGCGACCCAGGCGACCACGCAGGCGGCCGTCGACACGGTCACCAGGAAGGCGACGAGGCGCGCGACCTCGTACTCCGAATGAGCGTCCTCGGCGGTGTCGCCGAGCGTGGCGGCGAGGAACGCCAGCCCCAGCGCGGCGAGGGCGACCCCGATCCACTCGCGTCGCGTGACCTGGTGGGCGAACAGGCGGTCGGCGGTGACCGTGAGCAGGACCAGGCCGCCCGCGATCGTCGCCTGCACCAGCGAGATCGGCGCCAGGGCCAGCGCCCCGACGTGGAAGCCCCAGCCGGCCATCGCGATCAGGATCCCCAGCGTGTACCAGGGGTTCCGGAACAGCGCGAACGACGTGCGCAGCGGCCGCCGCATGTCGACCCGTGGCGACTCGACCGCGCCCCGGTGCTTGTAGAGGAAGCCGAGCACCGACGCGAACGCTGTCGCGAGCGCCAGCAGCAGGCCGATCTGAACCGAGCCGGACAACGGGCGATCAGGCTAGTGAGGGCGGCGGGGCGGCTAAGCGGAGATCGGATCGATCGGGTCGCCGCCGTCGGTGCTCTCCGGGGACGAGAGCTCGACCACGTCGCCGCTGACGGCCTCGTCGCCGCCGATCCGGATCGCCCGCATCGCGTGTTCGTCGGGGAGCTTGGCCAGCACCTCGTGGATCAGGGCCTGGATGTCGGCCTCCTCGTGCCCGAAGTCGTCGAGCAGGCTGCGGAGCGCCGTATGGGTGATCTTCAGCTGCTCAGGCGTCAGCTCCAGGTGGTAGCGGAACGGCCCTTCCTCCATCTCCATGCCCTGAATGGTACGCCTGTCGAGCCTCAGCGGATAGAGCGCTCACGCCTGGGTGGGTGACGGCTCCTCGGCGCCGTCGCTCCGCGCCGCGTCCGCCTCCGCCGCGAGTTCGGTCAGCGCCCGCTCGATCCCGGAGGCGATGACGTCGATGTCGTCCATCGAGTCGTAGTCGGCGAGCAGGCCGAAGTTCATGCCGCCGTTGTAGGACATGATCGCTACGAACAGCGCCTGGCGCGGCGGCAGGAAGCCCACCGGGAAGACGTCCTCGAGCTCGCGCCCGAGCAGGTAGATCGGCACCTGCGGCCCGGGCACGTTGGTGACCACCATGTTGAACAGGCGGGTCGAGAAGTTGATCCGGGCCGCCTGGGCCAGCAGCGTAGGCGGCGCGAAGTCGTTGAAACGCGAGATCATCTCGGCGCCGAGCGCCTGCTTGGACTCCTTCAGGTCGCTCATCTGCTCGCGGACCTTCGCGAGCCGCTGGCTCGGATCCTCGATATAGACCGGCAGGGACGCGCGCATCGCGGTGATCCGGTTGCCGAGCTGCCCCGCGTCGTCGTCGCCGCGGATCGAAACCGGGACCTGCGCTCTGACCTCGAGCCCCTCGGTCCGGATCCCCCGCGCGTGGAGCCACTCGCGGATGCCGCCCGCTACGACGGCGAGCACGACGTCGTTCACCGTGCCGCCGAGCGCGTCCTTGATCCGTTTGAACTGACTCAGGTCGCTGCGGACCCAGATGAAGCGCCGGTGCGAGCCGATCTCGGGGTTGAGCGGCAGGTCGGGGGCGGGGTCGGCGAAGGTCCACGCAACCTCGCCGATGGCCTCCGCAAGCTCTCCGGCATGGGCGAGCGTGGTCCGGGGCCGCTCGATCGCGTGCTCGAGGCGCCGGACGAGGCGGAGCGGCAGCTTGGCAAGCCCCTCGGCGCCCTTCGCGGCGAGCTGCGCGGACGAGGGCTCCGGCGCGGGGATCCACTCGTGATCGGCCCGGACCGGCTGCGGCACCGGCTTCAGGTCGAAGAGCACGGTCGCGATGTCGACCCCGGAGACGCCGTCGACCAGCGCATGGTGGGTCTTGGAGACGATCGCGAAGCGCTTGCGGGTGAGCCCCTGGACCAGCCACAGCTCCCAGAGCGGCTTGGTCCGGTCGAGCTGCTGGGAGAACACCCGTGCCGCGAGGTTGCGAAGCTGTTCCTCCGAGCCGGGCGAGGGCAGGGCGGAGTGGCGGACGTGGTACTCGAGGTTGAAGGTCGGGTCATCGATCCAGAACGGGCGCCCGGTCTCGATCGGCGGGTAGGCCAGCTTCTGGCGGAAGCGGGGCACGAGGTGCAGGCGCGAGCGGACGTGCTCGAGCAGGTCCTCGTAGGCCGGTGGCGGCCCCTCGAAGATCATGATCGCCCCCACGTGCATGTGGGCCGAGGACGACTCGTTCGTGAGGAACGAGAAGTCCAGCGCGCTGAGACGGTCCATATGGCCGTGAGCCATGGGAAGAACCTACCCGCTGTGAGGCGAGCCCGAAGGGCGAAGCCGAGCCCCGGCGTCGTTGAGCCGACTTGAATGTAGATTCGCTCCCAATGCGGTTGCCGACGGCGGTGATCTTGGTGCTAGGGGCGCTCGCGGCGGGGTGCGGGGACGACGACCCCGATTCCGCTCCGGCGACCGACCGGTTCGACGCCGAGCGAGCGTTCAGCGATCTCGAGGCCCAGGTCGCGATCGGGCCGCGTCCGGCGGGCTCGCCCGGCGGTCGCGAGGTGGTCGAGCTGATCGCCGATCGCCTGCGCGAGGCGGGGGCCGAGGACGTGCGGGTTCAGCGACCCTGGCGCAACGTCGTCGCGACGATTCCCGGGCGATCGCAGGACTCGGTCGTGGTCGGAGCGCACCACGACACCAAGGACGACGTCGGCCCGGGCTTTCAGGGCGCGAACGACGGGGCCTCGGGCGTTGCGGTCGTCCTGGAGCTGGCCCGCGTGCTTGCGGCCGAGGCACCACTCCCGGGCAGCTCGGTCCGACTCGCCCTGTTCGACGCCGAGGAGGCCCGTGGCGATCGCGACTTCACCGAGGACGGCACGCGGGGCAGCCGCCAGTACGTCGAGTACGCCGCGACCGGCGAGCAGGGCTCACCCCCCTTGGACGAGATCGAGGCGATGGTGCTGTTCGACCTGGTGGGCGACTGCGAGCTCCAGATTCCCCGCGAGGCCAACTCGGACGCCGGGCTCTACTCGGCTCTCGCGGCCGCGGCCGTTGAGGTCGATGGAACCGCCGCTCCGTTTGGCGGCGAGGCCGCGGGCGTGCTCGATGACCACATCCCGTTCGCCGAGGCGGGGGTCCCAGCCGTCGACTTGATCGACTTCACCTTCGGACCCGGGCCGTCCCCGGGTGCCTGGTGGCACACGGCCGAGGACACGATCGACAAGGTCTGCGCCGAGAGCCTCGACGCGGTCGGCGAGGCAGCGCTGGTCGCGCTGCCCCGCCTCCCGTAGCAGGCGCGCCAGTACCCTTGGGTGCGTGACTGAGGCCATCGCACCGGCTCCCTCCCGGGTGCTGCTCGCAGCCCCTCGCGGGTATTGCGCGGGGGTCGATCGCGCTGTCGATACCGTCGAGAAGGCGCTCGAGATGCACGGCTCGCCCGTGTACGTGCGCAAGGAGATCGTGCACAACAAGCACGTCGTCGAGGAGCTCGCCCAGCGCGGCGCGATCTTCGTCGAGGAGGAGAGCGAGGTGCCGGAGGGCGAGCTCGTCGTCTTCTCGGCGCACGGGGTCTCCCCGGCGGTGCACGCGAACGCGGCGACGCGCCGGCTGCGCACGATCGACGCCACCTGCCCGCTGGTAACCAAGGTCCACGTCTCGGCGCGCAAGTTCGCCGAGCAGGGCTACTCGATCATCCTGATCGGCCACGGCGGCCACGAGGAGGTCGAGGGGACGACGGGGGAGGCCCCGGATGCGATCACCCTGGTCGAGTCGCTGGAGGATGCGGAGCGGGTCGAGGTGCCCGATCCCGAGCACGTCGCGTTCATCACCCAGACGACCCTCTCGGTCGACGAGACCGCGGAGATCATCGCCGTGCTGCGCCAGCGCTTTCCGAAGATCGTCAGCTCGAAGTCGGAGGACATCTGTTACGCGACCACCAACCGCCAGATCGCCGTCAAGCAGCTGGCCCACGAGTGCGACCTGGTGCTGGTGATCGGCTCGGCTAACTCGTCGAACTCGAACCGTTTGGTTGAGGTCGCCCGCGAGCACGGCGCCCGCTCGCACCTGATCGACAAAGCGGCCCAGGTCCAGGAGGAATGGCTCGAAGGAGCCGAGACGGTCGGGATCACGTCCGGCGCGAGCGCTCCCGAGGAGCTCGTCGCCGAGCTGGTCGAGTTCTTCCGCGCCCGCGGCACCGACGACGTCTCCGAGCTCCGCACGGTCGACGAGGACGTGCGCTTCATGCTGCCGAAGAAGATCCGCGTCGAGCTCGCGGCGCGCGGCTAGCGCGACCGCCGCACCAACAGCTCGCAGCCGAGCCCCTCGAGCGCCCCGCGGAGCTCGGCGAGGTGGTCCTCGTCGCGGTAGAGGCCGACGATCGCGCCGCCGGACCCGGTGTAGTTGACCGGGGCGCCGAGCGCCCGGGCGGCCTCGACCAGCTCGACGTGGCGCGGGTCGAGGCCGTAGATGCGACGGCGAAGGTCGAAGTTCCGGTCGAGGAGCACGCCAAGGCCGGCCGCGTCGCGGAGGGTGAGCGGGGTGAGCGCCCGCTGGGCCAGAGCCGCGATCTCACCCATTGTCGCGACCACCTCGGGGTCGCCGGCGTCGAAGCGCTCGTGTGCGCTTCGGTGCGTGAGGCCGGAGTCGCTCTCGGCGTCGGCGAGCCAGGCGACGAAGAGCGGCGGCAGGAGGTCGGGGTCGAGCGCCTCGTAGCGACCGCCGGCCGGATGCGCGGGATCGAAGTCCATGAACACCAGGCCGCCCAGGGTCTGCACCACTCGGTCCTGAAGCCCCGCGCTGATCCCCAGCTCATCGGTCTCGCATGCCAGGGCCAGAAGCGGCAGCTCCGACGCCGGGATCTCGTCGCCGAACAGCTCGCCGAGCGCGCGGAGGGCGGCGATCACGATCGCGCTCGAGCCCGCGAGGCCCACACCTGAGGGGATCGATGAGCTCACGAGGCTCAGACGGAGGCCGCGGTCGGCCAATTCGGGCCGCGGTTCGCCATAGCGCTTGGTCGCCGCGGTCAACAGCGCCACCGGGCCCGCGCCGGACGCGCCGGCTGCGATCAGCGCGGCGAGGTCTCGGTACTCGGCGTGCTCGTCGCCGGCCGCGAGCTCGACCACGAGCGCCGGCTCGGCCTGGACGACCGCGTCGAGCTCGTCGAGCGTGAACGCGATCGTCGCGCCGCCGAAGCCGTCCGAGGGATTGCCGACCAGCGCGGAGCGCGCCGGAACGCGCGCCCGGGCCACGCCGCGGGCGTACCTCACGGGACGCCCGGCGCGAAGCTGAGCGCCCAGATTCGGGCGCCGGCGGCCGCCTCGATCGCCAGGGCGTGGCGTTCGTGGCGGGCATGCTCCGCGACCGCGATCAGCCCCGCGCCGATCAGCCGGGCCGGCTCACCGCCGTCGAGGCTCGCGCGAAGCTCGCCGGTCCCCTCTGAGACCACGTAGGCGCCTCCGGCCTCGTACTCGACCTCGATGCGGTCGTCGCCCGGCCTCGCCTCCCAGGCCTTGGCCGGCGAGCCCCCCGGGAAGAACTCGGCGCTGGGCGGCGCCACCAGTGCGCCCTCGGTGTCGGTCGCGCGCAGCGGGTCCATCGGGGGCGGCAGCTCGACCGTCGCGTCGGCGGCGCGCAGCTCGTCCTGGATCGCCTCCTCGGTGCCGAGGTACTCGCCCTCCCCGAATTGCGCCCAGGCGAGGGCCCCGCCCCGGCTCCACAGGAACAGCGAGGGCCAGCCCTTGCAGCCGTAGTCGTGCCAGATCGCGTAGCTCGGGTCGAGCGCCACGGCGTGCTCGACCTCGAGGCCCGCGACGCCCGCGGCGGCAAGCTCGGGATCACCGCTGAACCTGAATCGCGGCGAGTGGATGCCCAGCACGGTGAGGCCGAGCGGCGAGTACCGGCGGTTCCACTCGAGCACGTAGGGGAGCGCCCTGACGCTGTTGAGCTGGGCGAAGTCGAAGAAGTGCACCAGCACCGGCCCGGTCGCGGTCAGCTCCGCCATCCGTGGGGCGTCGTCGCGGTTCAGCCACCTGATCCGGCCCGGGAACTCGGGCGCTGCGATGTCGTTTCGGCTCGGTCGCACGGTGGGTCGAGGCTAGCCGTAGCGGCCAGGTGCGTCGGTATGCTTCGCGGCCCATCCGCACCTAGGAGGCGAGAGTTGAAGACGACGATCTGGGAGCGAATCGAGAGCAGCCGGCAGCGCTGGAACGTGCTGGAGCATCCGTTCTACCAGCGCTGGTCCGACGGCGAGCTGACTCGCGAGGAGCTGGCCCGGTACTCCGGCCAGTACCGCCACGCGGTCGAGGCGATCGCGACGCTGAGCGCGGCCGCGGCCGACGGGCTGCCCGATCGCGCCGAGCTCCGCCGACACGCGGCCGAGGAGCTGGGCCACGTACGGCTCTGGGACGGGTTCCTGGAAGCGGTCGGCGGCGAGACCGATGCCGCCCCCACACCGGAGACCGCCGCCTGCGTCGACGACTGGGCCGGCTCGGGCGACCCGCTCGAGCTGCTGGGCCGGCTCTACGCCGTCGAGGTCTCACAGCCCGCGATCTCGCGCACCAAGCGTGAGGGCCTCGTCGATCGCTACGGCTTCGAGGACGGCGCCGGGACTGCGTACTTCAAGGTCCACGAGGGGCGCGACGTCGAGCACGCTGCCGAGGTGCGCGAGCTGCTCGAGGAGCTCGCGACCGACGCGGATGCCGACCGCGTGGTCGCGGCGGCGGAGCGGGCCTACGAGGCCAACTGGCGCCTGCTCGACGGAGTCTGAGCCGCCGGCGTCGCCTGTGTCCTGGGGAGACCGCACGATCGGGATCGTCCTGGGCCTGGCGCTCGGGATCGCGATCGTGGCGATCTTCGTCTTCGTGTTCAGCGAGGAGACGATCGACTCGGCCGGCCTCGAGGGCTCCGGCGCGGCGCAGGCCGAGCAGGGCCAGACCGCCAACCCTTGACCCGGCGTTGAGCCGGCGTTCGTAGACTCGCCGCGATGGAGTCCCGCAAGGTCCCGGCGCTGATCGCGCTCGCCGGCGTCGTGGTGGCGGTCGGCCTGTTTCTGCTGCTCAAGGACGACACCGCCGATGAGGACACCGCCGTGCCCACCGATACCACGGCGGTCGAGGATCAGCCCGCGGGTGGCGCCTCGAAGCCCGAGGAACGGAAGCCGGAGAAGCCGGAGAAGCCGGAGATCCCGGTGGTCGAGATCGAGGGCGGTAAGCCCGTCGGTGGCGTCCAGGAGCTCGAGTTTCCGAGCGGAGCTGAGGCCCGGTTCGAGGTCGTGGCCGACACTGCCGACGAGCTCCATTTCCACGGCTACGACCTCTACGTCGACGTCGGGCCCGGCAAGCCGACCGAGGTGACCTTCGAGGCCGGCATCGAGGGGCTGTTCGAGCTCGAGTCCCACAGCACCGGCGAGCTCATGGCCGAGATCTCCGTCGTCCCGAGCTGAGTGCTGCTCCCGCTCGCCCACGCCCTCGAGGGCAAACAGGACCTGCCGATCCCGGAGTGGCTCTTCGCCTGGGGCGCGTCGGTCGTCCTGATCGTCTCCTTCGTGGCGCTCTCGGTCGCCTGGCGGCAGCCGCGCTTCGAGGACGATCGCTCGCGCCCGGTCGGCGAGCGGCTGTCGGCCGTCGTCCTGGGGCGCCTGCTGGAGGTGCTCGCCGGGGCGATCGGGGTGCTCCTTTTGGGGGTGACGGTCTGGGCAGGCCTCTACGGCACCGAGGCGCCCGACCGGAACTTCGCGGTGACGTTCATCTTCGTCACGGTCTGGCTCGGCTTCGTGGTCGTGAGCGTCCTGTTCGGCGACGTGTTCCGGGCGTTCAACCCGTGGCGCGCGATCGCGCGGGTCGCGGCCGCCGGATTCCGCCTGATCGCCGGGCAGTCGGCGCCGCCGGCGCTGCCGTACCCCGAGCGGCTCGGCCGCTGGCCGGCCGCCGTCGGGCTGCTGGGATTCCTCTGGCTCGAGCTGGTGTTCGGCGCGAGCGGAGCCCAGACGGCGGGGCTGACCCCGCACACCGCGGCGATCGCGACGCTGATCTACAGCGCGATCACGTTCGTGGGCATGGCCCTGTTCGGAATCGAGAAGTGGTGTGCTCGCGGCGAGACGTTCTCGGTCTACTTCGGGATGTTCGCGCGGCTCGCGCCGCTCGAGGCCAGCGACGGGAGGCTGCGGCGCCGGCCATGGCTCTCGGGCGCGACCGACTGGGGCCTCGTCCCTGGGTCGGTCGCGGTGATCCTGATCACGATCGCGGGCACCACGTTCGACGGCGCCCAGGAGGGCCTGCTCTCGAGCCCGATCCGCGACGTGTTCGACCTGCTCTTCGACGACGGCAAGGGCCTCGACCCGGTCCTCGCCCTGCGGCTGACCAACACGCTCTTCATGGCGTTGACGCTCACGGCGGTCGCCGGCATCTACTGGGCCGGCGTCGCCGGGATGGGCACCGAGGGGAGCCGGCGCGCGAAGCTTCGCGACCTCGGTCGGGTCTTCGCCCACAGCTTCATCCCGATCGGCCTCGCGTATCTGTTCGCCCACTACTTCAGCCTGGTGCTGTTCCAGGAGCAGGCGCAGTTCACGTACCTGCTGTCCGACCCGCTGGGCGACGGCTCGGACCTGTTCGGGACCGCGGGGAGCGGCATCGACTACGGGCTGATCGGGGCCGAGGCCGTGTGGTACGTCCAGGTCGCGGCGCTGGTCGTTGGCCACGTCGCGGCGCTCGCGATGGGCCACGACAAGGCGCTGGCCGAGTACCGCGACCTCCGGCGGGCGACCCGGTCGCAGTACTGGATGCTGGCGCTGATGGTCAGCTTCACGGTGCTGGGACTGATGCTGCTCTCGAGTGCCAACGGGTAGGCGCGCCGCGGCGAGATCGCTAGTCCTCCAGCGCCCTGATCGCCGCGTCGACCCTGGCCACGCGCTCGTCGCTGGGCTCGGCGTTGAAGAACAGGACCACGTTCGCGGCGCGGTAGCAGGTCAGGGTCACGGTGGCCTCGCAGCGCTCGAACTCCTCGCCGGCGGTGGTCGCGTCTCCGGTGACGATCAGCGAGCCACCCCCTCCATGCTCGTGAGATGCGGGCTCGCCCGCGCCCTCTTGTTCGTCCAGGTCGGCGAACTCGACTGCGAACACCTCCACGTCATCGGCGATGCTGGTCAGGGATTCGCCGAGGCGCAGCCCCGCGCCCTCGGTGTTCGCCGCGTCGACGAACTCGTCGGGCGCGAACTCGCGCTCGCCGCAGCCGGCGGCGAGCAGTGCGAGCAGAGCGATCAGGAGGGCCGGGATCACGGCCCGGCAGCCTACGCGGAGAGCAGCTCCGCGAGGCGGCGCTCGAGCGAGCCCGCCAGGGCGTCGCGGATCGGTCCTTCGATCATCCGTTCGACCAGCTCCTGCAGGAAGCCGTCGATCACGAGCTTCTTGGCGTCGGCTTCGTTCAGGCCGT
>Ga0299914_10002104_pt1 | contig 13550 bp, 12 predicted proteins | sample RVTome_10_FD_201361 | JGI IMG/M metagenome (GOLD analysis project Ga0299914, IMG submission 201361) | Soil microbial communities from uranium-contaminated site in the Upper Colorado River Basin, Wyoming, United States - RVT153D57 (version 2) ...
CGCCATCGCGCACCGCCTCCCCGGGGCCCTCGTCCGCCGGGTCGTCCACCGGCCGGCCGCAAGCTAGCCCGACTCCATGAGAGGCCGGTGTGAGCAGGATGAGAATCCCCCCATCAAGCGCGATCAGTCGCCGGGATGGGCGGTCGCACGGGGCCCCTCGGCGGTTTCGGTCGGATCGGTGCCCGGCACCGGCGCCCCCCTGCGGCGGGGGGCGCCGGTGCGCGCGCGGCGCTCAGGCGCCGGGCAGCGCGAGCCCCACCGCGGCGTTCTCGGACGTCGTGGCGTTCCAGTAGCCGTAGCGCTCGGCGACGCGCAGGAGTCGCTGGATCGCCTCGGCGTGGGGCGGCCAGGCGGCAGCGCCGTCCGGCCCGACCGGGGTGCCGACCTCCCGGAAGAAGCGGCCGATCCTCCCGGTGGTGACGATGAGCGACACGGCGGGGTCGCGGTCGCCGTTCCGGAACGCGTGGCGCGCCCCGCCGGGGACGTGGAACACGTCGCCGGGGCCGATCCGCACCCAGCGCGCCCCGGCGTCGTCGTGCACGAGGCCCTCGACCGCGCCCGACAGCCCGACGAAGGTCTCGACGTCCTGGTGGCTGTGGAGGGGGACGACGACGCCCGGCGGGATCGTGCCGCGGATCAGGCAGGGCTCGTCGTCGCCGTCGGGCGGGGTGAGGAGCTGGACCGTCGGGCCGAGCACGTCGAGGGTCTCGACCGTCCGGGGATCGATCAGCTGGGCGAACGGCTCGGCGGGCGCGATGCGTGACACGGGTCCTCCTCTCGCATCGGGGTCGCCTCGCAGGCTCGAACGGCCCGCGTCCGCCGGCAAGGCCGCAGATGAGGGAGGCGCGGGCCGCCGTCGCCCCCTCGCATGAGGGGTGGCGGAGCCCCCCGGCCTCACGGGCGCAGGGTGCCGCGCGTCTACGACGCCGCGGCGCGCGCGGAGGGCCCGGACCGGTGGGCCGCGGGCCGGGAGCCGCGCGGCGAGGGCCGGAGCGGGTGGGCGGCCCACGTGAGCTGCGGGACCATCTCGAGCACGGCGCCGACGCCCAGCAGGTCCAGGACGCGCTTCACCGGACCGGTGGCGCCGGCCAGCACGACGGCGGCGTCGCCATCGTCGCGCAGCGGGACCAGGGCGTCCAGCAGCGTCCCCACGGTGGAGCAGTCGATGAAGGTGGCGGCGCTGAGGTCGATCGCGATGCGCCGCCGGCCCGCGGCGATCTCGCCCGCGATCGCGCCGCCGAGCGCGGGCGCGAGCGCCAGGTCGGCTTCCCCGGTCACCCGCACGATGGCGGCGCGGCTCGCGAACCGCTCGATGGTGACGGACGGGCGGGGTGCGGATGGACCGTCGGGCACGGCGCCAAGCTACCAACCGCGAATGAGGAAGTGAAGAGGCATTGCGGAGGTTTTGTCCAGTTCATCGGAGAGACCTCCACATCCGTCGGCGGCAGGCGATAAGGTGGCTTGCGTGCCTACCACGGGCCTCTACAGCATCGGCGCCGTGGCCCGCATGGTCGGGGTCTCGGTCTCGACGCTGCGCACATGGGAGGAGCGCTATGGCGTCGTCGTCGCGACCCGCAGCGCCGGAGGCCAGCGCCGCTACAGCCGCAACCAGCTCGAGCAGCTGACGTTCGTGGCCCGGGAGGTGCAGCGGGGGATGTCGCCGGGCGACGCGCACCGGCTGCTCGCCCATCGCGGAGGGGCGGCGGCGGAGGCGCCGCCGCGCCCCCCGGAGGGCGTCGGCCTCCTGATCCTGGTCGCCGAGCGGGACCCCCACGCCGCCGGCTACGTGGACTACTTCCTGCGCACCGAGGGCTACCGCGTCGAGGTGGTCTCGGACGCCGTCGAGGCCGAGCGGCGGTTCGCCCTGCTCGCCCCGCAGCTCGCCATCGTCGATCTGCTGCTGTCGGGGGGCCTTGGCGGCCCGCTCATCGAGCGCCTCACGAGCTCGAGCGCGCGGGTCGTCGCCATCTCGCCCCTGGACGCCGAGGAGGTCTCCGCCGCCCTCGGCGCCGACGCATTCCTCCAGAAGCCGATCGACCCGGTGGCCCTTGTGTCGACCGTCAGGGACCTGCTCGGCACCAGCGCGCTCACGAGGGCGACGGCCCGGTCACCCGCCTGATGGATCGCCTGCGCAGCGGGATCCCCCGCCTCGACGGGCTCCTTTCGGGTGGGCTCGCCGCGGACTCCATCAACCTCCTCATCGGGGTGCCGGGCAGCGGCAAGACGATCCTGGCCCAGCGCTACGCGTTCGAGAACGCCACGCCCGAGCGGCCCTCGATCTACTTCTCCACGGTCTCGGAGCCGCTCGACAAGATCGTGCGCTTCGGCCAGACGATGTCGTTCTTCGACGTCGCCGCGGTCGGCACGCGCGTCCTCTTCGAGGACCTCGGCCACGAGCTCGTCCGCGGCGGCCTCGGCGCCGTCCTCGAGCGGATCCAGGCGCTCGTGCGCGAGCGGCGCCCGGGCGTCACCGTCATCGACAGCTTCAAGGCGCTGACCCCCTACGCGGCCGACGAGCGCGACTACCGGAGCTTCCTGCACGCGCTGGCGGGCTCGATCTCGGCGACCACGGGGGCGAGCCTCTGGGTCGGCGAGTACGCGCGCGAGGAGATCGCCGAGGCGCCGGAATTCGCCGTCGCCGACAGCGTCATCGCGCTCGGCAGGCGCAGCTACGGCACCCGCACCGGGCGGGTCCTCGAGGTGCTGAAGCTGCGCAGCAGCGACTTCGCGGCCGGAGAGCACGGCTACCGGCTGACCGATGGCGGGCTCGAGGTCTTCCCCCGCCTCGCGGACCGGCGCGACGACTCCCGGTACGTCTTGCCGACCGAGCGTCTCTCCACCGGCGTCGCTGCGCTCGACGACATGCTGGACGACGGGTACTGGCCGGGCTCGGCCACGCTGTGCGCCGGCCCGTCCGGGGTGGGCAAGACGATCATGGGCCTGCAGTTCGTCGTCGAGGGCGCGTCCCGCGGTGAGCCGGGGATCGTCGCGAGCCTGCAGGAGAACCCCACGCAGCTCGACCGCGTCGCCGCGGCGTTCTCGTGGACGCTCGGCGGAGACGTCGAGGTCATGTACCGCTCGCCGGTCAGCATCGAGATCGACGAGTGGGTGTACCAGCTCTTGGAGCTGACCGAGCAGCTCGGCGCGCGGCGCGTGCTGATCGACAGCCTCGCGGACCTCCAGTTCGCGGCCGGGGACGTCGGGCGGTTCCGCGAGTACATGTACTCCCTCACCCAGCGCTGCTCGCGCGCGGGGATCAGCCTGTTCATGACGACGGAGCTGCCGACGCTGTTCGGCGTCGAGCGCCTCTCCGACTACGGGGTCTCGCACCTGTCCGACAACGTGCTGCTGCTCCAGTACCGCGACGCCGGCGACGAGGTCCGGCGGTGCGTCACGGTCCTCAAGGCGCGCGCGACCAGGAACACGACCGGCGTCAGGGAGTTCACGATCGGCCCCGGCGGGATCTCGCTGGAGCGGCCCGCCGCCGGCGCCGGCTGAGCGCGACCGCCGTCGGGCCCATCGACGGCGAGGCGAGTCTCCGAGACCCGGCCCGGCGACGCCGGCATCCTCGAGGACGGGGTTCCGGCCGTCGGATCGACCGCGAGGCACTCCGGCGCCTTCGCGAGGCGATGCCGCGCGGCCGCCGGACTCCACAGTCGCGGCGTCCTGCGGGAGCTTCAGAGCCGCGAGGACGGCTTGAGCAAGCGGGTCTCGCCGGCCGGCTCCACCCAGTGGCACGAGACCCACTTTCGTCCTCCGAAGAGCTGGGGTCGATCGGCCCAACGAGCGCGCCAAACGACCTCTCAACCGGTCTCGCGGCTTTCTGACGGTCAATATGTAGAGGAATATTGACGATTTGCTCTACATATGGCACATTGACCGCATGACCAGCCGCAACCAAACCGAGGTCCTTGTCCGCGACATCGCTCGCCTGCGTCAGGCCGAGTTGGCCGGAGCGCCCGAAGGCGTGGCTGACGTGCGCGAGGATCTCGAGGAGATGGTGGGCCCCACCGTCGGCCGCGCCAGCGCTGCCCGGATACTCGGCATCACCCAGACGGCCCTGGATCGTCACGTCGAGCGCGGAGCGATCCCGGTGGTCATCACCCCATCCGGTCGCAGGGAGGTTCCCCTTGCCGAGCTGGTTCGCCTCATCCTCGACCTGACCACGGTGACGCGATCCAGCCCACGGTCTCGCCCGCTCGGCACCGCCCTGCGCGAGCGTCGGGAGCGTGCCCAGAGTATCGACCCGCAGACGGTGCTGCCGCCCGCGCCGCTCGTGTCAGACCGCAGTACCGGGGAGATCCGCGGCCTCGCCTTTCACCGGGTGGTCGCGGCGCGCCTCGATCGGCAGATGGTCGTCGATGCCCGGCGCAGGCTCAGGCGCTGGCGGCGGACGGGCACGATCGACGAGCGGTGGGCATCCGAATGGGAGCAGGCGCTGTCACGGCCCCTGGCTGAGATCCAGCGGACGATCACGACCGACGACGCCCGGGGACGGGATCTACGCCAGTCCTCGCCCTTCGCGGGCGCGCTCGGTCACGAGGAGCGCCAGCGCGTTCTGGAAATCGTCGCCGAGGGTGCGTGAAGCGGCACGAGCTCGAGCACCTGATCCGCGCAGCCGGTGAGATCGCCGACGACGATCTCGTCGTCATCGGTAGCCAGGCGATCCTTGCGAGCCACCCCGACGCGCCGCCCTCGCTGCTCGTCTCATTGGAGGCCGACATCTACCCGCGTCGCGACCCCGCCGTAGCCCGGGCCGTCGATGCGGCGATCGGAGATGGCAGCAGTTTCCACGAGACCTACGGCCTACGGCCTACGCGCACGGCGTGGGCCCCGAAACCGCGAAGGCGCCGGCTGGCTGGCAGGACCGGTTGATCCGCATCGACGCCAAGCCGGTGACGAAGAGTCAGCGGCGCCGTAGCGCTGGTGCCTCGAGGCCCACGACCTGATGCTCGCCAAGCTCGCGCGCGGCGACCAGCGCGACTGGGTGTTCGTCGAGACTTCCCTGCGTGAGGCGCTGGTCGATCCCGACATCCTGCGCGAGCGCGCGTGCTCCATGCCGGTCGCCTACCGTGCGTTCGTCGTCGAGCGGCTCGAGGGAGTGATCGTAAGGGCAGCCAGACGCCCTCGAGGTGCAGAGAACCGGCGCCGGGGTCACGGGCAGACCGTGTAGGCGGGCGGCCGTGTTCTTGTCCGCTCCGAGAGCCGAGCTCTCGACGGGCATCTCGAATGAGATCGCCGCTGAGAAGGCCCCAGCGCGCCCCCGGGCCGATCTCATTTCGGGGTCTTCGACGGAGATGGCAGTTCCCACCTGCTCCGCCGCTCTGGGCCGGGTCGTGCATTCCTCGGTCCCGACCGCGAACCAGGGCGGTGTCACCCAGAACTACTGAGATCAGGCGCGAGAACGCCTTGAACAAGCGGTTCTCGCCGACCCGCTCCACCCAGTGGCACGAAATCCAGTTTCGTCCCTCAACCCTTCGCGAGGCGCGGATCTCCCGCGAACATGTGCGGTCGGCAGGAGCTCACGCATGGGCCGAGGAACTTGACGGGCCGGCGCCTCGGGCGACCTCGTGCCGGGGCGGCAGAGGACGCCCTGGGCTGCAGGCGCGAGACCGCCCCAACAAGTACCCGCGCGAGATCCACTTCCTCGACGAGCTCCCCCAGACCGTGAGCGGCAAGATCCGCCGGGTGGAGCTGCGGGAGTGGCTGCGCGAGGGACGCTTGACCCACCGCACGGGAGCGCCGACGGCCCGGCGGCGCCGTCCGCGCCCGGCGCCGCCGTCATGCCGTCTGTCCTACGCGCCGAGGCCGATGGGCTTGGGGAAGCGGTGGCGCAGGCCGTAGCGGTAGGGCTTGGCCGCGCCCGCCCAGGTCGCGTCCCGGGTGTAGGTCTCGGTCCAGAGCACCTCGCCGGCCGGGATGATCAGGTCGAAGCTGAAGGTCATCAGGCCGATCATCTCCTTGGGCGGCAGCTCGTAGCCGAGGTTGTCGTACGGCGTCGCCTGCATGAACCAGTTGAAGCTCTTCGGGCTGGCGGTCCGGATGGACTCGGGCTTCACCTGGAACCGGTGCGTGCCCTCGGTCTCGGGCCGGGCCATCGCGGTCGCGAGGTCCTTGGTGACCATGGAGGGCAGGTACACCAGCTCCCACCGCGACTGGGCGACGTCCGGGCTCGTGACGACCTTCATGTTGAGCCGGCCGTAGTCCGTGTTGCCGTAGAAGGCGGGCTTCGCGGGCAGGTCGGCGTCGTCGTACGTGCCGGTGCACGAGTGCATGACGTACCCGAGGCGGATCATCAGGAACGAGAAGTAGTCGAACTGGTACTGCTTGGTCTCCAGCCCGTACCCGTCGTCCGGGGCGCCACCGTGCTCCAGCACGCGGATGAAGGCGTCCTTCTTGGGGAAGCCGAGCACGCGGCCGGCGTCGATGCCGGCGTCCTGGGTGAGGTACATGTACGGGTAGTAGCCGCCGTAGTACGTCGCCCCGTCCCCGGCCTTGTGGCTGGCCGCCATCGTCACGCCCATCTCGCCGTACGGGCCGATCATGGTGTGGTTGTGATCGACGTACCAGAACTCGACGATGTCGTCCTCGAGCTCCATGCAGTCGGGCAGCACCCGGCGCAGATGCTTCTCATCCGCGCGGTAGAAGAACGCCGACCAGCGTGAGTTGGTGTACGTGAGCGGCAGGGTGTCGATGTCCCACAGCGGATCGGCGATGCCGTGGATGAAGGCGGTCTTCTCGTCGCGCTTGACCGGAGGCGGCGGCACCTCGCCCGTGTCGGCGCCGGGAATCTGAGTCACTGCCATCTGTGCCATTCTGCGCCTGCCTGTGTCCGGGGTGGATGAGCCGCCGGGCGGCCCCCTCGGCGCGCGTCCGCCGCGGCAGCCGGCCGGGCGGGCGCGCGAGTGGGGCCAGGCTATGTCGGCGCCGTTACACGTCCGCCCCGCTCCGCGGGCGGGCGCCTCGGAGTGCGTTATCGCCCCGTCCGCGCGGCCGGCCGATCAGCCCCGAAGGCGCTCGACCATCATCAGCGTCTCGCCCGAGGGCTCGAGCCCGACCTCGCTCAGCGACCTGCGGCACTCGAGGAACACGCGGGCCACGGCGGCCGCGCCCTCGAGGCCCGCGTGGATCCGCATCATCTCCTGCCAGGCGTCCTCACGGTACGGATCGATCTCGATGGCCGTCCGGAGGGCGGCCATGGCGCTGCCGGGCTCGCCGGCCACCCTCATGGCGCGCGCGTACTCGAGGCGCACGTCCATGGCTAGCGCCGACAGGGTCCGCCGGCGCTCGGTGACGCTCTCGTCGTCGAGCCCCTCCATGTACGGGCCCCGCTCGACGAGCTGCAGGGCGCGGCGAAGGGTGTCCACCAGGCCCTGCCCGACCTCGACCCGCGCCCGCCCGTGCAGCGACTCCAGCAGGGCGTCGTCGGAGGCGACCCACTCCGCCGGCCGCCATGCGAGCTTCGTGCCGGACGAGCGCAGCTCGAGCTCGGCCGGCAGCGCCCGGCGCAGCTTGAAGACCAGCTGGCGCAGGTAGTTGGGGCCGTCCCGGCTTCCCTCGAAGAGGATGCTCACGAGGTGCGACCGGGAGACCCCCGGAGGGCCGGCGCGCGCGATCTCGGCGGCCAGCTCCACCGCCTTCAAGGGGACGTTCCTGAGCGATTCGCCGTCGAGCTCGAGGCCGGGCGCTCCCAGGGTCCGCACGCGCAGCCGCGCGCCCTCCAGGGGCGGCGCCGCGCTCGACGGGGGCGCCACCGGGACGAGCATGCGCCAGCGGCGCTCGCTCTCGGGCCCCTCGGAGTCCAGGCGCCGGGCCAGGACCCCGGGCACGAGCTCCAGGGCGCGGGTGAGGGGGTGGAGCGTGCCGCATTCCTCGGCGGCGGCGTACGCGGCGTCGGCCGCCGCATCGTGCGCGTCCTCGTCCCCCAGCCTCCACTCGGCCTCCGCGAGGAAGGCGGCGGCCGCGGGAAGCTCGAGGTGGCGCCGCGCCCGCCTCATGCCCGCGGCCGCCTGCGCGAGCAGCGGGCGCGCGCCCTCGGCGGGATGGTCGAGGAGGAGCATCGCGCCGCCCAGCCACGCCTCCGCCCATTCGCGGAAGGAGGCGAGGCCCCGCTCGGCGCACCACGCCCGGACGTTCCTCAGGATCACCGCCGCCTCGTCGGGCGCGCCGAGTCGGACGAGCATCCGTCCCTCGACGGCCCCGAAGATCGCGTTGTCGCCGACCCGCCAGCCGTGGCGCGCGGACGCGCCGCGCGCCGCGCGGATCAGGTCCAGGGCCCGCTCCCCGTTGCCCTCCTCCAGGCAGAGCTCCGCCTCGGCGTGGAGCCAGAACTCGATGAACCGCGAGCTCCTGATGCTCGCGGGGACGGACTCGAGCACCCGGCGGGCGGCCGCGAGCTCGCCGCGCACACGGAGCACGTTCACCTTGTGCACCTGGGCCACGGCGGCGGTGACCGGCCCGCCCGACGAGGCGGCCACGTCGGCCAACATGCTCGCCGCCCGGAGCCGCCCCTGGAAGTAGAGCGCCTCCTGGAGCACCACGTGCAGCGGGTGCGTCCGGCCGAGGGCCGCCTCTCCGAGATCGGCGGGGGGCTCGCGGGCGACCGACGAGACGAGCATGTACCGCATCGCCTCCGCGACCTGGGACCGCCCGTGCGGGGGCAGGAGGGGGACGAGCTTGGCCCATTCGCCGGACCCGTGGAGCGACCAGACGGCCCAGGCCGCCACGTCTGCGGCCGACTCGACCAGGTCGCCGACCTCTCCGGTGGCGAGCATCTCGTGGACGAGGTCCTCCAGCTCCTCCTGGCGGCGGCTGTTGAGCAGGGCGCGGACCTGGGCCTCCCGCAACCGCGGCCGCCGCCGGACGGCCGACTCGCCGAGGGCCGCGGTCCAGCCGATGACCTTCTCCCAGTCGCCGCGCCGCCGCAGGTCCGTGACGGCGCGCTCGGCCAGCTCCTCGGCGTCGTCGTGGCGGCCCGATTGCAGGAGCGTGTCGACGGCCTCCTCGAGGAAGCCCTCCTCGGCCAGCAGGCGCCCATAGGACTCCAGGAGCCCGGGCACCTCGTCCGCGAGCTCGTGCCGCAGGCGGTACTCGAGGAACTCGCGGAACTGGGGGTGGTAGCGCAGGCTCCCCGGCTCGGTCGTGGCGGGCAGGTGGAGGCGCGTGAGCTCGTCGAGCAGCACGGGAGGGTGTTCGTTCGGCAACCGCCCCAGGCGCTCGCTCGTCACGGTGTCGAGCACGGCGGTGCGCAGCAGGGTGCGGCGGAGCCGCGACGGAAGGCCGTCGAGGATCTCGTCGCCGAGGTACGAGAACAGCGGATCCTCGGCCGGGAGCGACGAGGGGCCGCCCGGCCGGCGCAGGGCCTCGAAGACGATTCCGGCCGCCCACCCCCCGGTCGCGAGCAGAACGGCGCGCGGATCCCCGCCGACGGCCCGCGCCTCCAGCAGCGCCTCCGTCTCGTCGAGGCTGAACGCCAGCTCGCTGTCGAAGACGCCGCTGAGCTGCCCCGTCAACAGGCCCTGGGAGAAGTCCACGCTCGGCATGCGGCGCGAGACCAGCACCGCCAGGGCGTCGGCCGGCAAGTAGCGCAGGAACGCCCGCAGGGGGCCGAGCGACGGCGCGTCCGGCTCGAGATGGTGCAGGTCGTCGAGGACGATCGTCCACCCGGGCCCGAGCCGCTCGGCGAGGAGGCCGGCGCAGTCCCCCGCGAGCAGCCCGTCGGCGAGGAATTCCTGGACCATCGTCTCGAGCCTCGGCTCCACCCTGCCGACGGCCGCGGCGAGGTAGCTGACGAAGCGGCCCGCGTCCCTGTCCGACGCGTCCAGGGACAGCCAGGCCGTCCTGCCCTCGCGCCCCTCCAGGAAGCGCGCCGCGGCGGTGGTCTTGCCGGCGCCGGCGCCGGCGATCACGAGGACCACGCGATGCCCGTCCGCCGCCGCCGCGAGCGCCTCCTGCACCCGTGGGCGGGGGATCAGGACGGCCGCGAGCGGTGGCGCCCGCAGCTTGGCGTCGATCATCCTGCGGGAGCTCATCAGCGGCCCCGGTCGGATGCCGGTAACGAGTCTGTGATGGTCACGCCGCGCGGCCCCGTCGCTGGCCTCCGGGTCTCTAACGCGCCCGGCCTTAGCGTCGCTCCCGCAGAGCGCCGCGGACCGGCCCGCGGCCCACGATAACCGAACCGGTGTCGCGGGCTCGACGTCGGGCGCGGTCACCATCCCGCCCGAGAGAGGCATCACGATGGCTGAGCTGACGGTCAGAAGCACCCCGTGGATCGACTCCGGCGACGCCCCGCCGCTGCCGCTGGACCGCGACCCGCGCGACATCATCACCCAGTCGATCGCCGACCCACTCGTCGACTACGACATCGTCCCGCTGACGTACACGAACTCGCGATGGTCGGCGTTCTTCTACCGCGCGGACGAGGCCGATCTGCGGGCCATCCTCCCGAAGTGCCTCGAGCTCGAGGACGACGTCGTCGAGTTCTGGTACGTCGACCACAACCACACCGGCGTGGGGCCCTACGGCGAGGTCGGCGTCACCATCGCCGCCAGCCACAAGAACAGCGAGGGCACGACCTACTACGGCGGGTACTACCCGTACATGTGGTTGACGGCCGCGGTGGGCGTCGCCGCCGGCCGCGAGCCGTTCGGGTTCCCGAAGAAGATCGCCTACATCGTCACCCAGGAGCACGGTGGCAAGGAGGACGACGGGTACGGCGGCTTCGGCAACGACTACTTCAACTTCACCATGGAGCGGCGCGGCTACCTCATCCACACGGCGACCGGCAAGTACGACGACGTCGAGCTCGCGGCCAAGCCCGCCTTCTACGGGGACCCCAGCTACGGGCGGATGAACCTCCGGCTGCTCACCGACCCCAGCCTCAAGAGCACCCAGTGGGACCTCACGTACATCCCGTCCGAGGTCACCCCGGCCCTGGCGGAGGGGATGGGCCGGCCGGAGACCGCGGGCCAGCACCGCTTCCAGCTGAAGCCCGAGTCGATCCGGACCGCCTCGCCGTCCGCCGTCCGCAGCTGGATCCTCCAGGCCACCCCCTGGGACAACGTCGGCGCCCTGGTGCCGGTCAGGGACCTCCTCGGTCTCATGAGCTTCAGCTTCGACCTGGTGATCCCGGGCGCGGAGACCATCTGGACCCAGACCATCGAGCGGACCGCCGAGGACATCGGCGACCTGCTCTTCGCCACGCCGTACCAGTACACGATGCGGCACCGCTTCCCGAAGCCGCCCGGCGTGTAGCCACGAGGCGTCGTGGACCCCGGCGGCGGCGACCGCCGGGGTCCGATCGGCCCGCAACGCACTCCCCCGGCCGCCGTGCGGCCGCAACCGGGCGCACGGCGCCCTCGATCAAGGAGGAGACATGTCCCAAGGCGACCCACAATTGGTCGCTGCGCCGGTCTTCGTGATCGGCTCGATCGCGCTCGCCTTCCAGCTCGTGGAGTACGTGTCGGCGGCGGCCCTCGGTGCGCCGCTGGCGATCATCCTCATGTGCACCGGCCTCTTCCTGCTCGTGTCGACGATCTGGGCGGCCGCGGTCGGCCAGTCGTTCGTCGCGGCCTTCGCCGGCACCTTCGGCGCGTTCTGGCTCTCCTATGGCGTCCTCGTGCTCGCCCTCCTGCACGACTGGTTCCTGATCCCGCCCGAGGACGTCCAGCGCACGGTCGCGGTCTTCGCGATCGCGTTCGCGTCGTTCTTCTTCTTCCTGACGCTGGCGAGCCTCCGGCTTCCGATCATCTACACGCTGATCTTCGGGCTGGTCGTCGTGGCGCTCTGCTTCGTGGCCGCGGCGTACCTCATGACCCCGATCGACACCGACCTGCTGAAGATCGCCGGCTACATCGTCTTCGTCTTCGCGGGGCTCGGCATGTCGCTCTCGTGGACCGTGATGAACCTCTCGCTGGGCGGACCCGCGTTCCCGCCCCTGGGACCGGTGACCCTCAAGCCCGCCCCGGCGCCCGCCGACGCCGCGTAGGGGATCGGAGGCAGCCGTTCGACCTCAGGCCGGATGCTCTTGCCGCACGCCCGCTGCGGCGCCGATCGACGGCGCGGGCAGATCGAAGGGCAGCTCCACACAGCGGGCCGGTCGCATGCGGCCGGCCCGCACAGGGGCGCCCGCACGGGCGCGCCAATGAGGAGTTGGGGCTGATGCCTGGGGCCGCTCCGAGATCCCAGCTCTCGACCGGCATCTCGAATGAGATCGCCGCTGAGAAGGCCCCAGCGCGCCCCCTACTGCACCAGCTCGAAGATCTTGAACATCGGCATGTACATCGCGATCACCACGAGCCCGACGATGGCGCCGACGCCGATCATCATCAGGGGCTCGATGATCGAGGTGAGCGACTTCAGGCTGGTGGCCACCTCGTCGTCGTAGAAGTCGGCCAGCTTGTGGAGCATCCGGTCCATGGCGCCGGTCTCCTCGCCCACCGACAGCATCTGGGTGACCATCACCGGAAAGACCCCGGTGCGCGCGAGCGGGGTGGCCAGGGGCTGGCCCTCGCGGACGCGGTCGGCGACCTCGGCCATCGGATCGGAGATGACCCGGTTGCCGGCGGTGCGGGCGGTGATGTCGATGGCCTGCAGGATCGGGACGCCCGAGGCGGTCAGCGTCCCCAGCGTGCGGGCGAAGCGGGCCACCGCGATCTTGCGCACGATGTCGCCGATCCGCATGGGAAAGCGCAGCTTGAGCGCGTCCCACATGTAGCCGCCGCGGTCGCTGCGCTTCCACTTGCGAAAGGCGACGACGAGCGCGACCGGCACCAGGAGCAGCAGGTACCAGAACTCGCGCATCCCGTCCGACAGGCTGATCATGAACTGGGTGAGGGCCGGCAGCTCGCCGCCGAGGTCCTCGAACATGTCGGCGAAGATCGGGATGATGAACAGCACCATCCCGATCAGCACGGCCACGGCGAAGACGCCGATCAGGATGGGGTAGACCATCGCCGAGCGCACCGTGCGGCGCAGGTTGTCGTCCTTCTCGAGCTGGATGGCGACCCGGTCGAGGACCTCCTCCAGGTTGCCGCCGGTCTCGCCGGCGCGCACCATCGCGACGAAGAGGTCGGAGAAGACCTTGGGGTGCTTGGCCATCGCCTGCGAGAGGGCCAGGCCGGCCTCCACGTCCTGGCGCACGGAGGTGATCGCCCGCCGCAGCTTGGGCGCCTCGGTCTGCTCCTCGAGCACGTAGAGCGCCCGCAGCAGCGACAGGCCGCTCGAGATCATCGTCGCCAGCTGGCGGGCCATCACGGTGACGTGCCGCGCCTTGAGGCCGCGGTAGCGGTCGATCAGGTCCTCGACGGTCGGCGCCGTCGCCTTGGCGTCCACGTCCACGACGGTGAGCCCGCGCAGGCGCAGCTGGGCCGCGACCGCGGCCTTCGAGTCGCCGGCGATCTCGCCGGTCATCGCCGAGCCGGCGCGGTCGAGCGCCTTGTAGACGAAGGTGGTGCTCATCACGCCGCCTTGACGAGGCCGAGCAGGCGCTTGAGCTCGTCCGGGTGCCCGGCGCGCTCGAGGGCCATGTCCATCGAGATGACCCCCTGGCG
>Ga0299914_10002106_pt1 | contig 13545 bp, 15 predicted proteins | sample RVTome_10_FD_201361 | JGI IMG/M metagenome (GOLD analysis project Ga0299914, IMG submission 201361) | Soil microbial communities from uranium-contaminated site in the Upper Colorado River Basin, Wyoming, United States - RVT153D57 (version 2) ...
GGACTTGAGACGACGCTTCATGCCCGGCGGTGGCGTTGTGGCAAACGAGACCCCGGGCGGGGGCACCCGGGGATCTCGCTTCTCTGTGGGGAGTCTGTCAAGGACGAGTCGGCGGATTTGCCGGGTTCTCGCCCGATTTTCCTGGTGAGCTGTCTGTCTGACCCGGGGCTTCGCCGGACTTGCCCGGCGGGTCGGCCGGTGTAGTTGAAGAGTCGTCAATGAGACCGGGAGGACTGTCGAAGGGAGGTGTGGATGCCGGATCGGAGTTTACGGGTCCCGGTGATTCCGGTGATCCCGGTGGTCCCGGTACGTTCTGGTCGGGCACCGACGAGGAGGGGGGGTTGTCGGTTCCGATGGAACGGGCGATCTCGGCCACATTCTGGCCGAAATCCTTGCCTTCGAGATCGGGGTCTTCGAGCATTGCAGCCATCTCGGTGAGCATCGCTGCCACGGCGGCTTTCACTTCCAGAGACGTGGCATTGTCGCTGCCGGCGCCGACCCTGCCCGCTGCTGACCGGAGGGCATCTGCGGCATTTGATGTCTCGATTGAGGGTTCGGCAGCTGGGTCGGGGCCCCCGACAACGTCAACAGCTTGGGATGCATGGCGGACGGCCTCGGCTACATGACCTCGCTCGAGCAATGCCCAGGCCTCGGAGATCCGCTCCGATGCTCCACCGGCACCAACCCCGACGGACTCCAGAGCGCGATCCAGGCCATACAAGATGTCGCCGGGTGCAGATTCGTCGGAAGCGACTGCCACACCTGCCAGGCCGGAGACGAGCAAAACCCCCGCCAGGCCGGTGGCGAGACCGCGCTGGATGACGGGAATCAGGAATCGGCTGCGTTGGGCCGGCGGAGACGGAGCCAGCATGGCACCCCCGGTTGGCGTTCGGGCCATGGAGGCCGCCTCGCTGGCAAACCTTTTCACCGCTTCCTCGGTTGGCTCGGGCCAGGTGACATTGTGGAAGGCACTGAGCACCGGGGCGAGCGGCGTCAAAGCCTTGTTCTCCGGCGATTTGCCGCAGAGGAGGCGCTCGACGTCATTACCGGACATTCTGTTTCTGGGCATCTCACCTGTGTTAACGCCGGATGCGCCCAAAGGGGTACGCCGACCTATCGGGTCCGGAGGACAAAGAGGGCTATCCGACCAAGAACGTCATCGGGTTTCCGACGGATAAGCCGTGAGTAGCACGCCGGTATGGGCTCGAACTGACCCGATCCCTGCTGGCAAATACGCCCGAAGCCAAAAGCTGTGCGACAATGGACCAGGCCGCCGTTCGGCAGCCGAGCCTGGAGGCAACATGGCCAGCAAAGACAAAGGCGGTAGATCCGCCAAGAAGGAAGGCAAAGGCCTGAAGGAGAAGCGCGCTGAAAAGAAGGCGAAGCGCGCCGTGTCGGACGCCAAGCAGGCGCGGGGCGTCTAGAGACCGGACCCCACTAACTCGGGTGTCAGAAAGCAGCTCGCGATGAGGGTTGCATTCCTGGCGCCGATCTCCTGGCGAGTCCCGCCCCGTCATTACGGTCCTTGGGAACAGTTCTCGTCGCTGCTGACCGAGGGTCTGGTGAAGCGCGGCCTCGACGTCACCCTGTTCGCTACAGCGGACTCCGTTACCTCAGCGAGACTCGCAGCCGTTGCGCCAACCGGGTACTCGGAGGATCCCACCCTCGACCCGAAGGTATGGGAGGCGCTGCATATCGCCAACTTGTTCGAGCGCGCCGCCGAATTCGACCTGATCCACAACAGCTTTGATTTTCTCCCGCTGACGTTCAGCCGCCTGGTGGAGACTCCAGTGGTGACGACAATCCATGGATTCGCGTCGGACGCCACACTGCCCCCCTACGTCGCCTACGCCGACCGGGTGTCTTATGTGGCGATCAGCGAGGCCGATCGGCACCCCGCCTTGGATTATGTCGCGACCATTCATCACGGCATCGACTTCAGCAAGTTCGAATTCAATCCCGAACCGGATGACTATCTTCTGTTTTTTGGCAGGATCCATCCGGATAAGGGCGTCACCGAAGCCATCGAAGTTGCCCGGGCAACGGAGATTCCTCTTGTGATTGCCGGAATCATCCAGGACCAGGGCTACTTCGATCGGGAAGTAGCGCCTCATGTCGATGATCGCGCGATTCGCTACATCGGCTCGGTGGGCCCTGCGGAGCGCAGTCGCATACTCGGTGGTGCCACCGCTCTACTCCATCTGATCAACTTCGATGAGCCCTTCGGGTTCAGTGTGGTGGAGTCGATGGCATGTGGGACACCAGTCATCGCCAGCCCTAGAGGGTCGATGCCGGAGATCGTTTCAGATGGGATAAACGGCTTCCTGGTCGAAACGCCGGGTGATGCCACCGGCGCGGTCGAGGCCCTCGGCGGCCTCGACCGGCGCCAGGTCCGGGATTCAGTGGAAAACCGCTTCACTGTCGAGCGTATGGTCGATCGCTACCTAAGGGTCTACCGACAACTCGTCGGCTGAGGCCGGGTCATCCCGCGAGGCGGTCTAACAGCTTGTCGAGCGGCACGAGGGCGATACGGCTCCCCACATCAGAGAAGCCGTAGGGGAGCACCAGCATCTGGTTGTGGATCATGCTCCCGCACGAGTAGACGACGTTGGGAACGTAACCATCGCGTTCGGATTCATCGGGGGTCAGCAATGGTTCATTCAAATGACCGATCACGCGCCACGGCTGCTCCCGGTCGAGGAGGATGGCTCCAAGGCTGTACTGCCTCATCGGGCCAACCCCGTGAGTAATCACCAGCCAGCCGGCCTCGGTCTCAACAGGGGATCCACAGTTACCGATGTGCATGAGTTCCCAAGGTCTCTCCGGTACCTGGATCTTCGCACTCGTGTGCCAATGCCGGACGTTCTCAGACAGCATCAGGTAGTTGTTTTCGTTGTCCTGTCTGGCCAGTGCCGCATATTTGCCATTGATCATCTTCGGGAAGATCGCCATTCCCTTGTTCCGGGCACCATCACCGATGAGCGTTGCGATACGAAAGGAGATGAAGTCCTCGGTCTCGATGACCTGGGGAAGGATGTTGAATCCGTCGAACGCGGTGTAGGTGGCGTAGTAGAGGACCGAGCCATCATCGTGAGTGAACCTGACGAAGCGAGCATCTTCCATGCCCTGGCTCTCGGTAGGCCCGGCAGGAAAGATCACGCGGTGTGAAATATCAGACTCGGGGTCGAAGACGGACTCGTAGTTCGAAGAGGCGAGCCAATGGATGGTGCGCACTGTCTGGGCCGTCATTGGTGGTGAGGCCCCAGCCCCTCCCACCGTGGCAAGGGCATCCTCGAGTTGGGGGAGCAGGAAACGGTCGGAAACCAGGTCGAGAACAGAGCGGGCGGTTTCGTCGTAGACACCCAGTTCGGTGAGCTTGGACACGAAGATCTTCTTGTCGTAGAGCGGTGGTCGCCTTTCGGCCGTTGTGGTGTGCCGGTTTGGCGCCGCGAGCGTGATGGTGTCATCGGCTCCGATGACCCCGGAACGAAACTCGATCGAAGAGATATGACCCTCACCGATAGCGCGCAGACTCAGGATGAACCGGGTCTCACCGTCCTGGAGACCTTCCTGGTCGGGATGGGGCACTATCGAGGGGTTGGTCAGAGCCGCGGCCTCGAGCGAGTACTCGTTGGTGAAGTAGGCGCCGATGAGCCGACGCCGGTCGTCCGACAGCTCCGAGCGTTCGCCGATCCGATCGGCCACAGCAGCAAAACTCGTCTCCAGGATTGTCTCGAGATCGCGATGACGGCCGGAGAATTTCGACTGGATCGAAATAGTCGTTGCTACGACATCGCTGTCCGACATGGCCAGGATCCGGTCGACCACCAACTCGATGCGGGTGCGGCCACCCGGGAAGACCTCGTCGACCGGCAGGTAGCGCTTGGCGATCACCCGACCGGGGTCGGGCAGAAGGCGGATATCGGTTCGAACCACCTCAATGGGCTCACCCTGCCGCGATCCATCCCGCGTGGACGTGATTATTCGCGATTCAGGCACCTCACCGGCCGGGTTCATATCGCTGGAAATTGCCTTACTTCCTTCGTGGCGCAGGGGTCTGTCCCTCCCAGCCATACAAGCTACCCCACCACGGCTGGTACCATCGGTCTTCGAAGCGAACCTCGCAACAAAATGTTTCAACTGAGCCGTTTTTGGGTATTGGAATTCGACTTGCAACCGCCCGGCCGGCCTCGACCCCAAGGTCATCCCGGCCCTTCCACCTAAGGACTCAATGACTGGCCACACATCGATAAGCGACCCGATCATCGGCATGGTCAGTACCTATCCACCCACGACATGTGGCCTTGCCACTTTCACCTCCTCGCTACGAAAAGCCATCTCCGAACTCCGCGGGTCCTCCGATATGCTGCCTGTCGTATCGGTCGTCGATACCCCCGATGACACCTCCGAAGGTGTTATCCATCAGCATCTCAATGGCGACCCGGCATCTCTCGCGACCACCGTGGCCAGTCTCAACCGATGTGATGTGGTGCTCATCCAGCACGAGTACGGAATCTACGGAGGACCTGACGGCGCGGAAGTGCTCTCACTCATCGATGGGCTGACGGTTCCGATTGTGGCCACGCTTCACACCGTTCCCCACAACCCCACCCGTGAGCAAAAATCGATCCTCGAAGCCATCGTTGGTTCCACTGAACGGACGATCGTGATGAGTAACGCGGCATCGCTCCGACTTGTGAACGGATACGACGTCGACCCCGACCGGATCCAGGTGATCCCCCACGGGGCCAACCCCGACCTCGCTGGCCCCGCAATCGCCAGGGGTGAGCGCCCGGTTGTCCTCTCCTGGGGCCTTATCGGGCCGGGAAAAGGCCTGGAAACCGCGATCGCGGCTTTCGCCCTGCTCGGAGAGACGACGACCCGGCCCCGGTACGTGATCCTCGGTGACACCCACCCCAAAGTGAAGGCTCAGTACGGGGACCGCTATTTGCAGGGGCTCGTGGCCCAAACAGAACAGGCGGGGGTCTCCGACATCGTCGAGTTCGACAGCCGTTACCTGGACCGCGAGTCGCTGGTCGAGATGGTCCGCGGCGTCGACTTGGTCCTGATTCCGTATGACTCGAGAGAACAGGCGACATCCGGCGTGCTCGTCGAAGCGATCGCGGCCGGCAAGCCGGTTGTGGCGACGGCATTTCCTCATGCCGTCGAGCTGCTGGAAACCGGTGCGGGGATTGTGGTCCCCCACGAAGACCCGGCAGAAATGGCGAACGCCTTGCGTCGTCTATTGAACGACCCCGACTACGCGAGGGAAATGGGCGAAACGGCGAGATCGGTTGGCTCTGCGATGTACTGGCCCGCCGTAGCCGCCAGCTATGAGTCTCTCTTCGCTGAACTCGTCACGGATGCCGCGCTCGTCCCTACTCCGTTCCGCGACTTCGTGAGGACCGCCTGACCACGCACCAGCTCCTGCATAGCGCTCCTGGAAAATTGGCTGCAACAGAGCTTCCACAGCCTGACTTCACGCACCTGAGACAGATGACGGCGCCCAGCGGAATCTGGGAACACGCCCTCCACTCCGAGCCACGGGAGCAGAACGGGATGTGCACCGACGACAACGCCCGGGCGCTGATCCTCCTTCTCGGTGTTCCTGAGCCGTCGGCTCAGCTGCGACGCATGATGAGGGTGTACATGAGATTTATCGAGGATGCGGCTCTACCCGGCGGCGGCTTTCACAATCGCCGTGACGCTTTCGCGCGCTGGACAGACCGGATTGGTTCTGATGACTCCCAGGGAAGGGCGATCTGGGCCCTGGGAAATGTGGTCAGCCATGCGAGGGAACCCGCTTTGAGGCGCTCGGCGCTCGATCTGTTCGATCGACAGGGCTTCATGTCGCCCTCGCCGAGGGCAAATGCGTTTGCTGTGCTCGGCGCCGTCGAAGTCCTCGCTGCAGTGCCGGAACACCCCCATGCCTCCAGACTGATTCGTAGTTGGGCGGGCCACATCGTGGTGCGCAGCGATCCAAGTTGGCCCTGGCCGGAGACACGTCTGGCATATGACAACGCACGACTCGCTGAGGCACTCATTGCCGCCGGGACAGCCCTTGATGACTGGCCGATGACAAACGACGGTTTGCGGCTACTCGACTGGCTCGTGGGTGTCGAGACCAGGGATGGCCATTTCAGCGTTGCGCCCGTCGGGGGTTGGGCACCTGGCGAGACCCGTCCGGGATTCGATCAACAGCCGGTGGAGGCAGCTGCATTCGCTGATGCCTGTGCAAGGGCATGGTTCGCTACCGGCGACGAACGATGGAGGGACCTCGTCGAAGTGGCCGCTCGCTGGTTCCTGGGCGGGAATGATCTAGATGTTCCGATGTACGACGTTGAAACCGGAGCGTCCTACGACGGACTCACCCCGGACGGACCCAACCTGAACCGGGGAGCGGAGTCCACCATCTCGGGACTGAGCACGATGCAGAAGGCTGTTCTGCTTGAGCTCTGAGCCTTGCCCGGCACGGATCGCTGGAGCACTTCGAGATTCGTTCTAGGCCCTGAGATTCAACGGATTTCGGGTGTTGCGTTAGAGTTTTTGCAGTCGCCCGGCACTCTTTCAACCTCCTCAGCCTGCGACAAGGGACGTTCTCCAGTGAAAAATGCTCATCAAGACTCCGTGCCTGCGCAGGCTTATGTCTGATCGCGACACCATCATCACCGAGGCACGGCATCGCAGGACTTTTGCCATCATCTCCCATCCCGATGCCGGGAAGACAACTCTCACCGAGAAACTGCTCCTCTATTCCGGGGCGATCGAAGAAGCGGGGGCAGTGCGGGCTCGATCGGGCCGCCAGCGTGACGTGACATCGGACTGGATGGAGATGGAACGACAACGTGGTATTTCGATCACGTCGACAGTCCTTCAGTTCCCGCATGATGATCTCCTCTTCAACCTCCTCGACACCCCCGGCCACCGCGACTTCTCCGAAGACACCTACCGGGTTCTCTCCGCCGTCGACGCTGCGGTGATAGTCCTGGACGCAGCGCGTGGAATCGAGGCTCAGACCCTCAAGTTGTTCAAGGTCGCCCAGGCACGCGGCATACCCCTGATCACCTTTGTCAACAAGCTGGACCGACCCGGGCTCGGTCCGCTCGAGATTCTCGACGACATCGAAAGCCAGCTGGAGATCAAGGCGACACCTGTGACCTGGCCGGTCGGGGGCGACACCGATCTCGAGGGAGTGGTCGATCGACGGGACGGATCGTTTTGGACGTTCGAACGGACACCCGGCGGCCGGGAAATCGGCGAAGCTCGAACGGGCCGACTCGAGGAAATGGATTCCACCCCGGCCCGGGCCCAGGCCTCGCAAGAATTGGGAATCCTTGATGCCGTTGCAGCAAATCATGACATCGAGCAGTTCCTCAAAGGGGAGTCGACGCCCGTGTTCTTCGGCTCCGCCTTGTGGAACTTCGGGATCGATCTGCTGCTGGATGCAATTGCTGATATGGCGCCCCCGCCTACGGCGCGAGCAAGCGTGGATGGCGAGCCGATCCCGCTCGACGGCGGCCTGACCGGGTTCATATTCAAGATCCAGGCAAATCTCGATGCTCGACACCGCGATCGCATTGCCTTTCTCCGCATCTGCTCGGGCAAATTCGATCGGGGCATGACCCTCACCAATTTCCGCACTGGCCGCACCTTCTCCACCAAGTACGCACATCAGGTCTTCGGGAGGGACCGGGAAACCGTCGATGTGGCGTATCCCGGTGACGTCGTGGGCCTGGTCAATGCAACCGAACTGAGGATTGGAGACAGTCTCAACGAAGATGGGGCGGTGGAGTTCCCCCCCATCCCCACTTTTGCCCCCGAACATTTCAGGGTCGCCCGCAATCTCGACACGGCTCGCTACAAGCAGTTCCGAAAAGGTATCTCACAACTCGACGAAGAGGGGGTTATCCAGTCGCTCCACACCCGAGACGGTGGAGAGCGGGTGCCGATCCTTGCCGCAGTCGGCGAGTTGCAGTTCGAGGTTGCGATGCACCGCCTCAAGACCGAATTCAGCGCCGAGCCACTTTTCGATCGGGCACCGTACACCCTCGCCCGGCGAACCGACGAAGCGGGCCGGGCTCGCCTGGTGGGGCGGCGGGGAGTGGAGATTGCCACCCGCGCCGATGGAACCATCCTCGCCCTCTTCACCAATCAGGCATGGCTCGACGGGACCCTCCGCGACAATCCCGGCATCCTTCTCGATACTCTCGTCGGCCTGTAGGGTTCGGTGCCGGCAACCAATTGGCATACTTGGGTCGATGAGTCAGAGCCGACCTGCAGACACGCTTGTTGTGACTTACATGAGCGAGCCTCACTACCACCGCCGCGGCGACGATGACGACATGAGGCCGGCGTGCCGTCCGGAACGGATTCGGGGCGTGCTGGCGATAAGACGTCGTGCCGAGCAGCTCGGCCAGACTGCATGCCCACAATGCTGGCCGCCGGGTTGACCGAAGATGTCGATTGATATCGATTGTCCGATCTGTGGCGAGTCTGAAAACCTCCGGGGTTTGCGCGTCGACGACCACATCGACATCACCTGTGGGAATTGCGGCCAGAACTGGCAACGTTCTACATCTCCGATCTGCCCGGTCTGCGCCGGAACAGATCTTCAGGCAGTCCCGCTGGCAATTGTCGAAAAGTCCCGCGGCACACAGCTTTCGGTGGTCGGCATCCGGATCGTGCACCTGTGCATCGTCTGTGACGCCGAGGACATCAATCACTGGCAGAAGTACCGCCCTAACCCACTTCTACCACGGGAGCTTCCAACGGTTGGAGACGGAACCGAGGGGACGTGAGTCATACGCGGCTGGTTACGATCCGGCTCGGAGCCGGATCGCCCACACGATGGCGCCGACGGCCAGGACTGATGTGCCCGCCAACACCGAAGCTATAGGAAGCGCGAGTGCGAGGACTGCGCACCCCGCGATCCCCAAGACCTGCAGCCATCTTGGCCAACGGCGATCGTCGCCCGTTTGGGTGAAGGCCGAGGCGTTGGCGATTCCGTAATAGGTCAGCACCGCAAACGAGCTGAAGCCGATCGCGCCACGTAGGTCGGCAAGGGCAGTAATCGAAGCTACCGCAACTCCGACGGCGATCTCAGCTCGATATGGGGTCTTGTTGTCCTGGTGGACGGCCGCCAACCACGAGGGGAGCTCGCGGTTGCGGGCCATGGCGAAGCTGGTCCGGCTGACTCCTGCGAGCAACGACAGCAACACGCCGAGAGCGGCCACGGTGCCGCCGGCCCTAACCAAAGGAGAAGCCCAGGAGAGCCCGCCTTCGGCCGCGGCAACCAGTGGGGCGGATGTGGCTCCGAGAACGTCCGGTCCAACGGCATAGAGTGCTGAGACTGCAACTGCCGCGTAGACCAGAAGGGTGACTCCAAGGGCAAGGGGTATTGCCTTGGGAATAGTGCTGGCCGGATCGATCACCTCCTCGCCCAGTGTGGCAATCCGGGCATATCCGGCGAACGCAAAGAAGAGGAGACCCGCAGCTTCTAGGATTCCGCGTGGACTACCGGACGTGAGATCGGCCAGGTTCGCCGCTGAGCCAGTCGGTGTGGCGAAGCTTGCCACGACGACAACAGCCAGCGCCACCAACACGAAGGCAACGATCACCTTGGCCAGGTTGGCGGTCTTGCGCACACCGGCGTAGTTGACGGCGGTCATCAGCAACACTGCGCCGACGCCGATCAGCCGCTCTCGACCGGGCAACGCGTATGCCCCGACGGTGAGGGCCATGGCCGCGAGGCTTGCGGTTTTTCCGACGACAAAGCCCCAACCGGCAAGGAAGCCCCAGAATGGGCCGAGCCGCTCCCGTCCGTATACGTAAGTGCCTCCCGCCTCGGGATAGACGGCGGCAAGCTGTGCGGAAGAAGTGGCGTTGGCGTAGGCCACCAGTGCTGCAATCGCCAGCCCGAACAGAAGACCGGAGCCTGCGGCAGAAGCGGCTGGGCTGATCGCAGCGAAAACCCCCGCACCGATCATCGAGCCCAAACCGAGCACCACGGCGTCGCTAACGCCAAGCCTCCGCTCCAGTCGGGATGGGTCGCTCATGGCTGTTTGCCGAGGAGAGTTGGCGGTGGGCTCACGTCGGGAACATAGCGGCCACAAGATCCCTGGACGCGGGTCGTGGACCACTGTTAACGGGAAGGAAACAACCCTGCAACACAGACTCCATAGCTTTTACGCCGTGGAGAACGCGAAACCCCATTTCAGACGTGCGATTCGGGTCAGGTTGGCCGACTTGCCGGGAAGCCTGCACCGCCTCACCGGCCTGGTGTCCGGGGCCGGAGTCAACATTGTCCGGCTCGAGACGCTTTCCTGGGACGACTCCGACGTCTGGGACGATATCGAACTGGCCTCCGAAGACGAGCGTCGCCTCGACCTGGTCGTTGCGACGTTGAAGGCCGAAGGGCTCACTGTGGTACGGCTTCCCGACTCGTGGGCGATGCGCGATTGGGCCGTCGAGGTGCTCGAATCTCTCGAGTTGCTTGCAGGGCGCGACCCTGTGGACGCAATGACCGGTGTGACCGACGCCGGACAGAAGCTGACCAATACCATTTGCGCCTTTCTCCTCATGGAACCGCAACCTCCCGACGCCCGTGTCGCGGGCGTGCGATGGGAGCTCATCAGGCGAGCGGCGAACAGGTTCGATCCTGATCATGTTGCCTGGTCGGGCGAGCCGACGGGGGTGAAGATCGTCACCTCCGCAATGCACGCCGCCCGTGGAGCAGGGCCGGGCGGGCATGCCGCCGACTTGACCAGTGCATCGGGGGCAGTGGTGACGATGCCGACAAGGGGCGGTCGCCCCGGTCGACTGGCAGTGATCGGCGACCGTCCGCCGTTTCTCGACGCTGAACTGAAGCGACTCGAGCTGTTTGCCAAAGTCGCCTCCCCCTATGTGGCGCCGATGATTCGGGAGAGGATCGGAGCGTGAGCGGGCTGGCCCTGATTGAAGACGGGGCAACGTTCCTTGACGGATCAATGCTGGCGGTTCGTCAAATCGGCCGTAATGACGGTCGTCGTGTGTCGCAGTTCATGGGGCAGATGTCTGAGGAGTCGGAGTACCTGCGATTTCTGTCTTCTTCCGGCAGTCAGAGGACGATCTGGGTGCCCCGCCTGATCAACGCCGACCAGGTTGATCATCTTGTATATGGCGCCTTCGCCTCCGATCGGTTCGGGTCGAGTTTGGTGGCTGTTGCGGAGTCGATTCGATATCGGGATCGCCCGGAGTGGGCAGAGTTCGCCATTGTGTCCAGCGACCGGTGGCAGGGGATGGGGATCGGGACGCTTCTCGCCCGACACCTGGCGGACCATGCCCGGTCCACCGGGATCCGCTTCTGGGAGACGTTCATGCTTTCTGAGAATCGTCGCATGAAGCGACTTCTGGCAAGGGTCGGGACCGAGGTCGTGACACATGTCGAATCACGTCTGGTTACCTCCATACGCGACATTTCTCTTCGGTGAATATATATCGTCCCTCCGATGACCGGCGCAGAGGCCTCGAATAGTCCGGGAAGGATCCGGAGTGCCACCGCCTCCGACGCTCCCGGCATCCTGGCCATCTACGCACCGATAGTCGAGAGCTCAGCTATCTCCTTCGAGCTCGAACCCCCCGGGATCGCGGAGTTTGTCGATCGCATGGCAACGGTGATGGAGGACAACCCCTGGCTGGTGAAAGAAGATGAGGGCGTGATCACAGGCTACGCCTACGCAACGGTATTCCGGAGTCGTGCCGCGTACTCCCACACCCGTGAATCCTCGGTCTATGTCCACCCGGGCCATCACCGGAGAGGCGTCGGACGGGAATTGATGTTGGCGCTGATCGAAGAGCTGTCTGATCGAGGGATACATCGGGTGGTCGCAGGAGCGACATTGCCGAACCGGGGCAGTGCCGCTCTTCACGAGAGCCTCGGTTTTCGATATGTGGGCACTTTCCACGCAGTGGGCCGCAAGTTCGACCGATGGTACGACGTCGGCTTTTGGGAACTCAGCCTCGACGATCGTTGACCCGCTGTGCCTAACATCGGCTGGCAAGTTGTTTTGCCCCGATGCAAGGAGTGTCAGATGAATTGGGCGCGTGCTTACTTCGGTGTTCTCGTGGTCACCGTCGGCACGCTGTTGCTGCTCGACAATCTCGATGTTCTCGATTCAGGCGAGATCATCGGCACCTGGTGGCCGGTGGCGATCATTTTCGGTGCCCTGCTGAGCTATCTCGCCAACCGACGCCATGTGCTCATGCCCCTGATCCTGGGCCTGGCCGGCGGAGCGGTGCTCCTTGTGTCCACGGGCGTGATCAGCAGCCTGGACTTGGTGGTCCCGGTGCTCATAATCGTCGTCGGGCTGTTCCTGATTTTCGGAAGGAGAATTGGGTCGACCCAAGGGGAGATAGGGAACAGAGTCAGCAGTTTCAACCTCTTCTCCGGAAGTGAGGTTGCATCGAATTCGACTTCCTTCGAAGGGGGGACGGTTGGTGCGGTTTTCGGCGGAGCCGAAATCGATCTCCGCCACGCCGGTCTGGCACCCGACGCAACGCTCGATGTGTTCGTCGCCTTCGGAGGCGTCGAAGTCTATGTTCCACCGGGGTGGAGAGTCGACATCAGCGGGTTCCCCCTCTTCGGTGGTTTCGACAATGCGACTGTCAAGGAGTCGCTGCCGGCAGAGGCGCCGCTCCTCCGAATCGACGCCACGGTTCTCTTCGGGGGACTCGACGTACGGCACTGAGCCGCTAGCGACATTCGCTAGTCGGACCGTTTGGTCTCAGCCCCTGCGTCGGGGGCAACGTTGCGGAGAAGTCCTACGCCAAGTCCGATCAGGGCAACCGCCAGCAACACCGCCCCGACTGACGTCAAGGTGGTTCCGACGGAACTAGCACCAGTGTCTCCGACCAGCATATGAACGAAAAAGCCCCCTGATTGGAAGAGGATACCGACGAGAAGGATGAGGCTGAGCCGGAATTGCCCCGAGTCGGAGTATTTGCTGCGCTCCGCGAGCAGGAGGAACACGAGGGCGAGGATGAGGAGCACGCCGGCATGACCATGGCCTGCCCGGAAATACTGCTCTTGGAAAGGGGTCAGCGATCCTCGTCCCGTGAGAAGTCCAAGCAGTGACCATCCTCCGAATTCGACCGTCACGATCCCGAACAGAACCAGCGCCATCAGACGTGTAGTGGGCTTCATCGATGCTCCGGGTGTTTGCATTACCGGAACCTACCGAGTTGAAGCCACCGTGTGTTTAGAAATCTCTGCCTTCGGGAAAACGCTCGCCGATCTCGAAAGGAAAAGAAATGATTGTCACCGGAATAGTTTTGCTGTTACTGGCCATGCTGCTCGAAATCAGTTTGCTCTACACGATCGGCGTCATCCTCATCGTGGTGGGTGCCGTCTTTTGGATCCTCGGGGCATTTGGTCGCACGGTCGGCCCCAGAGCGCATTACTGGTAGACCTTCGGGCGCCTCTCCGGCAACCTCCTCCGGCCGGAGAGCCGTCCCCTCGCCCAGCGAAGAGAATGGCCCGTCTCGATGAGACGGGCCATTCGTCGAATT
>Ga0299914_10002107_pt1 | contig 13544 bp, 17 predicted proteins | sample RVTome_10_FD_201361 | JGI IMG/M metagenome (GOLD analysis project Ga0299914, IMG submission 201361) | Soil microbial communities from uranium-contaminated site in the Upper Colorado River Basin, Wyoming, United States - RVT153D57 (version 2) ...
CTGGAGCATTTCGTGCGCATCGGCCGTGCCGATGTCCGGCTGCGCTACGGCGGCACCGGCCGTCCCGAACGTCGCTACCGCTGGATCGCGCCCTAATTTATACTACGGCGTAGTTTAGTACCTTTTTTGATACCGCGAATCTGTGGTGCGTGCGCATATGGCGACACGGTTGTGGCCAATTCTTCCGGCGTTCCTCCTGCTTGCGCTGTCCGCGTGTTCCGGAACGAGCAATTCTTCGCCCGGCACTTCTCTGCATGCCTATTCGAGTAACGCCGGAAATACTCAGCAGACTGTCCGTGTCAATGCGCTCAAACCCGATGTGCTCGTGGTCAATGATTACGCGCTGCCGGAGGACGTGAGGAACCGGATCAGGCGCCTTCCCGGGGTGCGCGCGGCGGCCGAGCTGTCGGTGGGCTCGTTCGCGATCGGGGACAAGGCGATCAGCGTGGGGGCGGTCGAGAGCACGACGTTTCACCGGTTCCTGTCGGCCGTCGATCCGGCATGGCACGCGGTGGGGGACGGCGACGCGATCGTGTCCGGGGAGATGGGGCTGCCGGTCGGAACGACGCTGGAGTTCGCGGACAGTGACGTGTATCTGCGGGTGGTGGACGTCGCGGACGACGTGCGCCCGCTGGACGCGGTGGTGAGCGTGCGGCGCGGCGCGCAGCTGGGCATCGACGGCGGGAATGCGGTGCTCGCCTCGGTCGATGATGGGTCGCTCAACGAAGTGATCAACTTGATCAGCAACGTGGTTCCGTCCGGGACGCGGATCGACCGGCTCGCCGGCAGCGAGGTCGTGATGGGGTTGCGCACCGCCGCCGCGCCGCACGCCGCGTTCGGGGACACCAACCTGGGATCGTTCTCGTATGAGTACTTCGCGGATGGGAGCGTGCGGCCCGACCCGAGCTGGGTGGCGACCTACATTCGCACCGAGGCCGTGCCGATCTTGGGGTTGGTGACCTGTCACCGGGTGATGCTGCCTCGGCTGCGCGCCGCGCTCGCCGAGGTCGTGCGCCGTGGGCTGGCGGGCGCGATCGACCCGGGCGACTACGGCGGCTGCTACGTGCCCCGCTTCATCGGCTGGGACCCGAACCGGGGGCTGTCGCTGCACACCTGGGGCATCGCGATCGACCTGAACGTCGCGGGCAACCACCGCGGCACCCACGGCGAGATCGACCGCCGCGTCGTCGACATCTTCAAGCGATGGGGTTTCGCCTGGGGCGGCGACTGGACCTGGACCGACCCCATGCACTTCGAACTCGTCACGCGGTGAGGTAGAACCCACGAAAACGGCCCTCGGACCTGCGACCTCTGGGTTATCAGAACGCTCGGCGTCGTCTCACGCATACCAGCGCGCCTCGCGATGGCACCCGTGACCAGGACCGCGACCCTGGTGAGTCTCTGCACGTCTCATCGCTCCCCGCTGTCGCGAGACCTGGTCACGCACCAGCTCCACTGGCTGTCAGTTCACAGGAGGATGTGTCCCCAGTCCGGCTGGTCCTCGTGCTCCTCGGGCGGGTTGGTGACGCTGACGACGTCGGCGCCGTCCGGGCATGCGGTCCGCGCACACCACCGTGCGCACCAGAGTCACTGAACTGAGCATTCGTATTTTGACGCAACTAGCCCACAGGTCCGCGCAGCGCCCCTTTGCCCCGTCTTCGCAGGCCAGCGGAGCTTCGAGGGCGCACCATAGGCACCCTGCCGCTACCGTCATTGTCATGACGATGTACGTGCAGGACGAGCTGGAACGATATGGAGAGTCCGTGCCGTACCAGTTCGGTGGGTTGTACGTGGACGAGGATACGTTCGTCGCACTGTTCACCATGGACCTCGATCAGCACCGGGCCGCGCTTCGCGACCGGTTGTCGGGTCAGCGAGGCTGGCGCGTGCAGCGCGGCGACAGGACTTGGCGCGAAGTCGAGCAGGCGAACGCGGCCGTGCAGCGCATCCTCTGGGACACCTGCCAGCACCCCGACGTGCACACGATCGGAATCACAATGCGCGATGGCCAGTTCGTGATCTCTGTTGGAATCGATCCCTTCGACAGCGACCGCGCCGACCAACTCAAGCACGTCACCCAGCCGAACCCCGTGGTCATCGAGCACCAAGGCCCAATAGTGTTCGCCTGATAGATCGCGACGAATCCCGGGGCCATGAGCCGGGTGCTCACCTAGGAACGCCGCGAATACCCGCCGCTGCATCCCCACGTTTTTTACAGTTCTTGCTACCCAACCCACGAAAAACGGCCCTCGGAGTGATCTCCGAGGGCCGTTTTGCCTGGTAGCGGGGACAGGATTCGAACCTGCGACCTCTGGGTTATGAGATCCCACGGCGTTGTCTCACGGGTGTCAGCGCACCTCGCGATGGCACCCCTGACCAGGAGCGGGAACCCTGGCGAGTCTCCGCACGTCTCACATCTCCCCCACTGTCGCGACGAGTCCTGGTCACACTCCTGGTCACGCTCACGCGCTGTTCGTCCATGGCCCTTTCCCGCTCAGCCATCGTCGACCGGGCCAGGGTAGCGGGACCGCCCGCTGCGGGCCTGCGTAAGCGTCGTTCACGCGGCCGAGGTGTCCCCCATGATGAGCTCCAGCGTGCGGCGGCCCATCCGGCGCATCTGACCTCGAGCATCGCGGGTGGAATCTGTTCTGCCTCGTCAGCTGGCGGCTTTGTCGCTTGCGATGAGGTCCCCGGGCGAGGGTCTGGCATCCGGGGATCTGGACGGCGGCAGGGGAAGCTCACTCACGGATGCCAGCTCTGGGATTTTCTGGTTGAGCTTCGGCTCTAGGAGGTTCTTGACGGTGATCAGTCGCACTTCGAGGCCATCGGACCAGCGCGCACGCGCGGCCTCCTCACGGGCGTTGCGCGTGAAGCTGAATGCGACGATGTAGCCGACGTCGTGTTTCCCGCGCCGCATGGCGGTTTGAAAGTTGTCGACGACGTTACGACCCACGCGGTCTGACCGCTTCACTTGGATGGGGTGGTTGACCATGAAACTGTAGCCGTCGATACCCATGTCGCCGGACTTTCGGGGCGAGTGCGTGCCCACAAATCTCTGTATTACCCAGTTTTGGAACTCGAAGGGCCTGAGCTGGCGAAGCGATTCCTCCGAATCAGGCATGCCAAGGACTCGAATCGGAGAGTCGGTCACCTTGCGCATGCGTTGTCGGATTATCTCCATCGCGGTCGGACTGATGTCGATCCCGATCCATCGCCGACCGAGCTGCTGCGCGACCGAGACCGCTGTTCCGCATCCGCAAAATGGATCAAGGACAATGTCCCCAACGCTACTACTTGACGCAATGATCCGCTTCAGGAGCGCCTCAGGTTTCTGTGTCGGATAGCCCAACCGTTCGGCTGCTCGCGAGGCGATCGGGCGTACGTCTACGATTACATCTTGCAGCGGCACACCCGGAGAGATATGAAGGTACTGCTTGAATCGTGGCTGCCCGCCCTTCTTGGTGGGCCAGTGGATAAGGCCCACGCGGTCTGCTTCATCGAGCCGCTTTGACATCGGCAAGGAGGCGAGCGAACGCCCAGTGATCTTCTCGAAGTATTCGTACATGAGTGACGGCGGTTGCCAGTGCCTACCGCTCTTACTCGGATCCACGCCACGCCACGGTGATCCGGACTCTCCGGTGCGCAGGCCAGGCCCCGTGAGCAATACGCTTTGGTAGCGACCCCGCGCATCCTTCAAGGTAAAACTCTCCTCGATGTAACTGGGTTCGTAGTTCTGGAAAATCTTGTTCCACGTGAACTTGTCCGACTTCGAGTAGAAAAAAATGGTGTCGTGTTGTGGCCCCCAACGGCGCGCTGAATTGTGCGATCCGGTTCGCCTCCAGATCACTTCACTCCTGAAATTTGTTGTCATGAATACCTCGTCGAGCATAACTTTGAGGTAATGGCTCGCGTGGGGATCGCAATGCAGGTACAACGATCCGGTGGGTTTGAGGACCCGATGCAGATGGCGGACACGGTTTCGCATCCAGTCGATGTAAACCTGAATGCCGCCCTCCCAGCGATCCTCGAAGGATCGCACTTCTGCCTCGTCTCCCCAGATAACCTCGTAGAACTTGTTGGAGAAAAATGGCGGGTCCAGGTAGACGAGATCAACGCTGTCGGACGGCATGCTTGAAAGCGCATTGACGTTGTCGTCCCTGTAGAGGACGCCGGTGTCGATCTTGTTCGACAAGGCAGTATCACCCCACTCTTGGCGGGGGCTTGATCGTCATGGCGCGCCTCCGGCCTAGCAGTTGTCAGTAGTCCGTCGTTCGCTCGCGGAACGTAACCTGTTACAGCACGTCACCAAATTGACTCCGTCGCGTTGCAGACCAAGGCCCCTGTGGCCACGCTTGCTCATGCCACTTCTGCCCTGACTCGGCGATCGGCGTTTGGGGTGGCCAGCATTTGCGCAGCTGGCTTAAGCGGCGGCGATCACCACACCGTTCTCGCCAAAGGGGCAACCATCCCAGCGCCTGTGTGGCGCGTCTGCCATCGCCGCAACCTAGAATGCGAACATGAGTTCGATGGAGCCTGAGGGGACGCGGCGCGCCTTCTGGGACGGGCTGTGGCGTGATCCGGGTCCTTCGCCTCGCGAGGAAATATCGGTGACGCCTTTATGGGTGCAGCTCGAGGCGGTAAACGTGCGGGTGCCCGGCATGCCGAATCAGGTTGCGCCGGAAGGCCTCGACATGTCAGGGCAAGTACACGGACTACTCCGACAGTGGCACCACACCGCCGACGGAGACTGGCTCGGGATCGTCAACTTCTCCATCCCCTACGCCGAGACAAGCTGAAACTCTCCGACCAACTCGTCCCGGCATATGCCCTACGCCCCCTCGAGGACGACACCCGGAACCTCCCTGTCTGACCTCCTGTTCGGTGAGATCCCGTGTCGCGTGGTCCTGATCGATCAGGCCGACGCTCAACTCAGTGGCGCGGCCTTGCCGCCGATCTAAGCCCCGCTGAGCAAGTTCTCAAGTCGCTCCGCCGCGATGGCGCATCGGAAGCCGGTGTCGTCGTCGCACATGGTCTCGGCGGCGTCGTTGAACGCGGACGGAGTGGCCCGGTCGAACGGGCTGGTCCAGGCGCCGCCCTTAAGCTCGTGCCGGCCAGGCCGCGACGGCGTGGAGCACCATTCCCACATGTTGCCGCACATGTCGTAGACGCCGTACGGGCTCACGCCGCTCTGGTAGCAGTCCACCGCCGTGGTGTCGCCGACGCCGTTCTCTCGCACGTTGCACTTGGCGGGAGTCGGCTGGTCACCCCACGGGAACACGTTGCCACGTGTGCCTCGTGCGGCCTTCTCCCACTGCTGGCCGGTCGGCAGCTCTTTGCCCGCCCAGGCCGCATAGGCCGTGGCGTCCTTCCACGTCACGTAGACGACGGGATGGTCGGCACGGCCTTCCGGGAACGTGCCGTCTTCCCAGTGCCGGGGCGCTTCATGGCCGGTCGCGGCGATGAATCGGGAGTATTCGGCGTTGGTGACCGGGTGGACGTCGATGTAGTAGGCGGACACCCAGACGGGCTCGTTGCTCGGTCCTGCCTGGTAGACGCTGGCGTCAACTTTGACCATGAGGCTGCCGTCTGTCGGGTGGCGCACCTTGCTCGATCCGATCGGCTCGACTGTCTGCCCGTCGTCGCCCGAGATCGTGACTCCGCTGGTGAGGTGCGTGAATCGCGCCTTCGTGTCGGCATCACTCCGTGTCAGGCAGGTGTCGAGCGCGGCCTGGTTGACCGGGCGCGGCCGGATATTGTCTCCTCCGGCCTCCCATTTGGAGATCATGCGCTCGCTCACCCCGAGGTGGGCCGCGAAGTCCTTGATGCTCATCCGCTTCGCGTCCCGTAGCGCCCGGACTTCAACACCAGTCCATTGCTGAACTGTCGCCACTACTCACTCCCCTGTCGGTACGGCCGCCGGTTGAGGGTATCGGGCCGTGGCAACCGGCTACACCACTTCCCCGGGAATGATCGCGTACGAATCACGCAACTCCGCGAGCATCGGGTGTTCGGCGCTGGGCCACTCCATGTTGTCGACGCCAGCGATCGGACGAACACCCGTTGCAGCGTTCGTCGCGAACACCGCTTCCATGGCTTTGAGGTCAGTAAGGGTCAGCGGCTCGCTGGCTAAGGGCTCATCAAGTTCTTGGTTGAGCAACGTCATGGTGACGCCGGTCAGCCACTCAGAACGCGGCCAGATGATCTGGCCATCACGAATGCAGCCAATATTCGATGTCGCAATTTCCGATATCGTGCCGTCCTTGTTGAGAAAGAGTACATCGTCAAAGCCTTCGCGCTGCGCATCGCGTCGACGTTTCATCGCCCCGAAAAGCCCCACGTGCTTGATGGACGGAATGTCACGTTGGTAGGAGACGGCCTGAAGCCGCCACGCTCCCGGCGGTGAGGTCGATGCTGCTCGGGTCGTGATGAGTACCTGAGGTTGCGCCTCTCCCCCGATGCTGCCGAGGTCGAGGCTGGGGTCGTACACAGTCACGCGCACGACGGTCGGCTGAGGTTGATCGGTCAGAGCTGCGCGGATGTAAGCGCGGACCTGCTCGGTGTCGAGGTCGGCATCGAAGAGCTGGCGGCTATCCCTGGCCAGGCGCTGCATGTGCAGCGCCAGGCCGCGCACGCGGTTGTCCTCGATGAGCATGGAGGTGAAGTGGCCGTAGTTGGTCAGCGCGAGCGCTTTGAGCTGGTCCTGCGTGGCCAGCGTGCCATTGAGTTGCATGTGTTCCAGCGTTCCATTCCGTGCGTGGATTCAGAAGCCATTCGGCCCCAAAGTGCAGTGAAAGTTCAGGCGCAGACGTGCAGCAAAGGTTCAGTGCTGAGGGAGGTGCTGGACAGTTCTTACATGGGCTTTTTTGGCCGAAGCTTGAGGCATGAGCGAGAACGCATCGCACAGCTTCAACAACACGGGAGGAACCGATGGCCAAGAAAAGCCTGGCACCGATGCCAACCGGCAACAGTGTGCTGCCCAAGCTGATCACGACGGCAGTCGTGCTGGCGTTGCTCGTGATCGTCGTCAAGCACCCGGGAGACGCCGCGACATGGGTCACGGCGCTCGCGGGTGGAGCGGTCGACGTGATCGACGGCGTGGCGAGCTTCATTCGGCAGGTCGCGAACTAGCCCGGCTCTGCGGAGTGGCCGCGTTCCAGTGCTTCCACGCGGTCGCGCAGATCGGCAACCTCAACCTTGAGCTCGGCCAACGCCTCGTCGGCCGACGGCTCTTCCGGGTCCGGTACGCGCTTGACGAAGGTGCCGCGTCCGGTGCTGGATTCGAGCACTCCGGCGTATTGGAGATCGCGGATCGCGCTGTGCACGGTCCCCTCTGCCATGTCGTACTCGTCCATGAGCGCACGCAACGATGGAATCTTCTGTCCGACAGTGAACTCGCCCGCGCGGATGCGTTCGACCAGGCGGGCCCGGAGCTGCGCGGTGAGCGACTGTGCGCCTAGTTGATCAGCCACGGTAGCCAGCATACCCCAATCACCCTAATGCACTACAAGGCAATCCTTGACCGCGTGAAGCACCTTATGGTGCCCTATGGTGCAGTAAGACAATCGCGAAGGGAGAGCGATGAGGCAGGTACGGATCACTGACCCGCTGGCCGTCGAGGCGGTGGCGGCGGTGTCGGACGAGACCGTTTCCGCAGTTCACGAGGAGGAAGCGATGGCCGCAGAGGTGGCCGAGATTGACCGGTTGATTGACGAGGTGGATCGGGAGTTGGCCGTGCAGGAGCGCGTGGAGTCGGTGCGGTTGACGCGGACGTTCGCGGATGCGCGTCGGTCGCGGCGGGCTCGGCGTCGGGCGGGCCGTGAGGCACTGCGGGCGCTGCCGGGACGGCTGGACGCCACAGCGGCCGAGGAAGTGGCTGCGTGATGAAGGAGTTTGACGAGGCCGTTGCCCACAACGCGGCGGACGAGGCTTGCACTGCGTCGGCGTTGCGGGACCGGGCGAACGAGTTGGAAAGCGCTGGCGACTATCGGATGGCCAGCGTCTACCACAACGCTGCGGCCAAGGCCGACGACCGTGCGGACCTGTGGCGCGGCCTGCTCCCGCGTGGGAAGGGGCGCCGGTGATGGAGTCGATCAGGTACACCGCTGACCTGGTGTTGTTCGCCTTGAACCCGGACGGATCGATGGACTCGGCGCTGATGATCGAGCGCCGCTGGCCACCGTTTCAGGCTCGCCTGGCACTGCCGGGTGGGCACGTCGATCCCGGGGAGACATCGCGGCACGCGGCGGTGCGGGAGCTCGCTGAGGAAACCGGCGTGCAGCTCGACCAGGCCCACGCCTCGCCGCTGCTGCCGCTGGGTGTGTTCGACGCACCGGACCGGGACCCGCGCGGCCGCTACATCTCCGCCGCCTACACCGCGACCGTCCCGGACGCGCTCGACGTGGCCCCGGCCGACGACGCCGTGGCGGCGCTGTGGGTGCCGATGAGGCTGCTGCGCAGCTACCTGGCACACGGCGAGCTGGCGTTCGACCACACCGTGATCGTCATGCGCGCGATCTCCGCCGTCCGTGACCAGCTTCTACCCAAGGGAGCCATCTGATGTCGTTGTATGGAACCGAAATCGTCGGGGCGCATTGGCCGCTGGACGGCCCGCACAGGCCAGAGTTGATCGAGTCGGCCGCCGTGGCGCTGGCCGAGCTGGTGCGCTACCTCGCCCACGCCACCAGGCCGCAGCACGAGCTGCTGACCGAAGCGCCCCATGTCGCGGGGCTGCTCGGCTCGCTGGCCACGGCCGCGCACCGGGAGAAACAGCTCTGCCGACAGTTGTCGGTGTCGGCCCGCGGGCTGGCGGACGACCCGACGGTGCGGCACGACCTGTGCCGCGACAACGCCGAGCCGTCCCGCCAGATGGCAGCGACAGCGGCCCGCAAGGCGGCCGCCGAGCTGGGGTTCGCCGTCGATGTGGCCGAGGAGTTGGGCGGCTTCCTCGATCGCGCGCGCCGTGAGGTCGAGTGGCTCTCCCACGACCGGCCCGGGTGGTGGTCCATCTGATGCGCGAACGCATCGCCCATGTGCTGGTGCCCGAACCGCACCACGTCGGGCTGGCTGGCCCGGAGTGGACCTGGCTTGGGGTCTGTGGCGACACGGTGCGCCTGGTCGGGCTCCCGGCCGACGACGACGCCCCGGCCAGCGTGGCGCTCTACGTCGTCGAGGCCGCCGCACCGGTCTCCGACGCCGCCGCCTACCTCTCCCCCGTGATGGCTCGCGACATCGCGGGCGCGTGGGTGGCGGCCGCCGAGAACGCCGAAGGCGGTGACCAGCGATGACCCCAACACCGACCAGCAACACCGCAAGTGACCCCGGCTCGGCGGTTCGTACCACCAAGTTCGCACCCGCCGAGCCAGGGCTCCCCAACCAGCCAGCAAGCGACGTGAAGGGAAGGAAACCGATGGTACGCACCACTAACAATTTCGCTGGTCTGCGTCCGGGCGGGCGGGTGCCGCACCTGTCGCTGCACCTGCCGCCCGAGTGGACCCGCGACGCGCTGTGCGCGCAGGTCGATCCCGAGCTGTGGTTCCCGGACAAGGGCGGCTCGACCCGTCCCGCGAAGCGCATATGCCGGGACTGCCCGGTGCTGGCCGAGTGCCGCGACTACGCGCTGGCCAGGGGTGATCTGGACGGCGTGTGGGGCGGGCTGTCCGAGCGGGAGCGGCGCCGTCTGCGCGGCCACGCTCGCCGCACCCGAGCCGACACGGCCGAGCCGGGGAGGGCAGCGGCATGAACACCTTCGACGTTCTCGACCAGCACGGGCCGTGGCGGCTGGCCGCCTTCCTCGCCTGCGTTGCCGTGTTTCTGCTGCTGCACCTGGTTCGGCAGCCGTTCCGCTGGATCGAGCGCGGCCTACACGCCCTCCAGCGCGGGCTGGACGCGCGCATCACCACCGCCCTGAGCCCGCCGCCCGCTGGCCCGTTCCACGAGACCACCGCGCCCGCTGGCGCCTGAACCCGGGAGACCCACATGAACATCGACATCACTCAGTGCCTGGCCATCGCCGTCGCGAACTGCGTCAGCGCTCGTACCGCGCTGGCGGGGTGAGGCCGGTGCGAACTCTGCCACCCACCGTTCAACTGCTCCTGATCCTGCTGGCCGCCGTCCTGCTGGCGGCGTGGCTGGCCTTCCGAAAGTGGTGACACACCTGATGAACACCCGACCTGAACCCCACGACACCGAGGTCAACACCGATCCGCCCGGCCCGATCGACCGTGTGCTGAACGCGGTGGCCTGGTACACGCCGGAGCTGACCGGCGCCGCCGTCACGGCGGGTGCCGCTGCAGCGGTGTGGGCGCCGCTTGGCGTGCTCAGCGCCGCGTGCGGTGCGCGGATCGCCGCCGATCAGATCAACCGTGCTCGCGAACGGCACCGTATCCGCCGCGAGGTCGAGAACGAGCGCGCACAACGCCAACTCGACCAGGACAGCGACGAGACCGGCACCGAGTTGCCGGGCTGGGAGGTCGCCGGATGAGCAAGCCCACCCACAGCCGCCACGACGCCTGGACCCTGCTCGGCGTCGGCGTGGTCGCGCTCGCGGCGGCGGTGCTGTCGTTCAGCTCGTTGCAGGCGCTGGCGGTGCGCGCCGGATACACCCCGGCGCTCGCGGCACTGCTGCCGCTATCGATCGACGCGCAGGCCGTCGTCGCAACACGTGCGTGGCTGGCGCGCAGCACCGGCGATCGGGCACGCACGTATGCCCGCGCCCTCGCGCTGAGCGCGGTGGCGCTGTCGGTGTCCGGCAACGCGGGCGAACACGCCATGACCGCCGCTCATGCGGTGACCCCGTGGTGGGTCGTGGTCGCCATCGCCTCCGTGCCCCCGGTGGCGCTGGCGGCCTGTGCCCACCTCGCCGCACTGCTCGCCGTCAGCGATCCGGCGGCCGAGCACACCGAACACCAGCCAGTCGAGTCGGACGCGAGCAGCCAGCCCGAATCCGGCACACCGCTCACCGAGCACCCCACCGAACCGCTCGGCGAGCGCGCACCGGAAGCGTTCAGCGAGCGCGCATCCGGACAGCGGGAGAGCGCTCAGCCGAGCGCGCAGAGCACCGCTCACTCGACGCGCACCACGACGCGCACCACGACGCGCACCACGCGCTCACGCAAGCGCTCACCGAAGACGGGCCATGAGCGCGCACGCGAACTGTTCGGTGAGCACGCCGACGCGGGCACGCTCGATCAGCTCACCGGCGCCGCCGTCGCCACGGCCGGGGACGTAGCGCCCGCGACCGGGCGCCGCTGGCTCGCGCAGTGGCGGGCCGAGACCGCCCAGCAGCCGCCGCACCTGGCCGTCGTCGGCCAAACCCAACCCGAGGGAGACGCATGAACACCCCACCCCAGAACCCCCGCCACGACCACAACGCCGAGCCCGAGGAGGGACAGGTGTTCTACCTGCCCAACGCCACCACCACCGACCACAACGACACGGACGCCGAGGTGGTGGACGCCGAAATCATCGACGACGAGACCGCGAACGCCGGCAGTGGCCTACCAGCGGAAACGGGCACCGAGATCGACGTGCGTACCCGCACGCTGACCGGGTACCGGCGGATCATCCCGGTCGAGACCCGCGACCGGATGGCCACCGGCGCGGTGGTGCTGAGCAACCGGGCCGCCCCGGTCGCCAAAACCGCCGCGAAGACGAGCGGTAAGTCCGCTGGCCGGGAGGTGTACTACCTCGGCCGGGGCGCGGTGATCGCATGCCAGCGGCTGTGGGAGGCCAAGACCAACTCCGCCTATGAGCGCGCGCTGCGCGAGGCACGCGCCGAGGGCAACACCGAGCTGTATCTGGAGTTGGAGGCGCGCGGTGAGCAGGCGCGCGAGCGTCGACACAAGCGCCGCATGGAACTCATCAAAGACGCCCCGCTCGCGGTGGTGAAAGCGCTCGCGGTCGGCGCGGCCACGATCACCGGGCTGTCGCTGGTACTCGGTGTGGTGCTCGCGCTCGCGCAGAAGGACGCGGGACTGATCCTCGCCCCGATCTCCGGGGTGATCGACGCGATCACCTGGACCTACTGGTTCCTCGCCACCTACGGAGCCCTGCTGCTGCTCGGCGGCACCGTCGTGGCGGTGGCCGGGTTGCGTCACCTCGGTCAGCGGGACGGGCATCTGCCCCGCTGGGCCGCCCCAGCCGACGAGCCGGACACCCGCGAGGTGGTGCCCGATGAGGGCGCGATCCTGCAAGCGCTGCGCAACCTCAACCTGAGTCCGCTGAACAAGGCGTTCCGCGAGGGGTGGCAACCGCGGTGGGTCTCCGGCACCGGACGCCAGGGCAACGGCTGGCACACCCAGCTTCAACTCCCGCTCGGCGTGACGGTGGAGATGCTCAGCGCCCGCAAGGACGTGCTCGCCCACAACCTGATGCGCAAACCGATCGAGGTGTGGCCCACCGAACCCAAAACCCAGCCCGGCGTGCTCGACCTGTGGGTGGCCGACCCCGGCATCCTCTCCGGCCCCGTCCCACCCTGGCCGCTGCTCGACGACGGCAGCACCGACTACTTCACCGGTGTGCCTGTGGCGCTCGACGCGCGCGGCGAGAAGGTCACCGCCCGGCTCATGGCGCGCAACTACCTCGTCGCCGGAATCATGGGTTCCGGTAAGTCGTCGCTGGTGATCTGCCTGCTGCTCGGCGCGATGCTCGACCCGCTGGTCGACATCGACGTGCACGTGCTGGCCTACAACGTCGACTACGACCCCATGAAGCCGCGCCTGCGGTCCCTGGTGAAGGGTGACGACCCGGAGCAGATCGAGGCCGCCATGGCCACCCTGCGCTCCCTCGTGGCCGAGGTGTCCCGGCGCGGCAAAGCCCTGGAAGCCCTCGGTGGTGAGGACGCCAAGCTGACCCGGGACATCGCCGAGCGCGACCCGGCCATGCGTCCGCGTGTGGTGGTCTTCGATGAGGTGCACGAGCTGTTCACCCATCCCCAGCACGGCGCCGAGGCCAAGGAGCTGGCGCTGAAGGTGACGAAGAAGGCCCGCAAGACCGGGATCACGCTGCTGTGGGTCACCCCCGACGCCGACGCCGCCTCCCTGCCACGCGGCATCTCCAAGACCGCCAGCAACCGGGTGGCGTTCGCGATCAACGACCACCAGGGCAACGACGCCATCCTCGGAACCGGCATGCACAAGGCCGGATACTCCGCCACCACGCTGGTCGCCGGGGAGGACGTCGGCACCGCCATGGCCGCCGGGTTCGCCAAGCAGCCCGGCTTGATCCGCTCGCACTACGTGCGCAAGGAACGCGGCGTCGACCAGATCACCCCCGTCGTCCAACGGGCCGTCGCGCTGCGCGAGCAGGCCGGGATCACCCCGGCCGCCATCGAGTCCGCCGACGAACCCGAGCAGGTGGACCCGCTGGCCGACATCGCCACCGTGCTCGACACGGCCGGGGTGGCACGGATGCGGACCCAGGAAGTGTTGCAGCGCCTCGCCGAACGCAACCCCGCCGTCTACCGCGACTGGACCCCGCAACAACTCACCGCCTTCCTCAGCGAGTACAACGCCGAGCCCCGCAAATCGCACGGCTCGATGGTCGTC
>Ga0299914_10002108_pt1 | contig 13544 bp, 14 predicted proteins | sample RVTome_10_FD_201361 | JGI IMG/M metagenome (GOLD analysis project Ga0299914, IMG submission 201361) | Soil microbial communities from uranium-contaminated site in the Upper Colorado River Basin, Wyoming, United States - RVT153D57 (version 2) ...
CTTCTCACTTCGCCGGTTCATGTCGCGAATGAAGATTCTTAGATCGTCCGTTTGCGCCTCGTAGCGGTCGAACGCAGCGCGGTTGAGTTCCATCAACTCCTCTCCGCGCTCCATGTGGCGCACGACCTGCTCAGACAATTCCCTTCGCCGCATGCCGGGATTCTGACATGCCCTCATCCCCAGTGGCGCTGAAATCGCCTCAAATCTCAAACTTTTGACGCACGAAAGCTCGGAATCTCGAGCAACTCGACCGGGGAGCCGTGGTAGCGGGCGGTTGCCAGATGACGTTCCTCCCCTCCGGGCCACATGGTCAGGCGAACGTCGGCCCACGGGCTGCCTGGCTCCATACGCAGCCAGGCAAGCGGGGCTTCGCGCCTAGCCCGCGCGCCGGCTCGATTCAGGATCTCCATGAACGCGGTCCATTCCTTATCCGGCACGTACTGAGCAAAGATCGAGTGGAAGACGACAGTCGCCGCCCCGGGAGACTCGATCGCTAACTCTCGCTCCAGCCAGGATGCCGCCCCCTCGATGATCGCCGCCTATCAGCGCTTCTATGAGGTCGCCGACATCGACGAGAGGCGCAACCGTGCCTTCTTCGCCCGTTTCATCGCCCCCAGTGACGACGGAATGCTGCTCGGCGCCTGGAAAGGCGAAACGTTGGTCGGCTACGCCTGTCTCTACTGGAGCTTCACCTCGCTGGTCCCGGCGGAGACCGTGCTGATGAACGACCTCTACGTCGACGAGAAAAGCCGCGCCCGGGGCATCGGCCGAGCCTTGATCGAGGCAAGCTCCGAGGTCGCCCGCGAGCGAGGCGCCCACCGCCTCGAGTGGGCCACCGCCCCCGACAACGTCACGGCGCGGCGCCTCTACAACTCGACCGGAGCCGAGAGCAGCGAGTGGATCGAGTATGAGTTGAGACTCTGAGCGCGCGCTCAGTGGTGCTCGATCACGCGGTCGACGAGGTTGTACTCCTTCGCCTCTTCCGCGCTCATGAAGTAGTCGCGATCGGTGTCTCTGGTGACCTTCTCGAAGGACTGGCCGGTGTGCTTGGCGAGGATCTCGTCCAGGCGTCTGCGGACGTCGATGATCTCTCTTGCGTGGATCTCGATGTCGGTCGCCTGGCCTTGGAAGCCGGATGAGACCTGATGGATGAGGATCTTCGAGTTGGGCAGGGACATCCGCTTGCCGTCGGCGCCGCCGGCCAGCAGCAGCGCGCCCATGCTCATCGCGATGCCGACGCAGATCGTCTGCACGTCGGGCTTGATGAACTGCATCGTGTCGTAGATCGCCAGGCCCGAATAGACGGAGCCGCCGGGGGAGTTGATGTAGAGGCTGATGTCCTTGTCCGGGTCCTCGGACTCCAGGTGCAGCAACTGGGCGACGATCAGGTTGGCGATGTCCTGCGTGACCTCGGTGCCGAGGAAGATAATCCGCTCGTTCAGCAGGCGCGAGTAGATGTCGAAGGAGCGCTCGCCGCGCGAGGTCTGCTCGACCACCATCGGGACCAATGGGCTCATGGCCCGCACTCTATAGAAGGCGCCAGGTGTGCCTGCGCCAGGCCTGGCGCCTTATTCGGCTAAGGCCGAATAAGTCGCCAACTACTCGGCCGAGCCGGGAGTCCAGAGAGAGGCTGCTCTTTCCTCGCGCTCCTTCTCCGGGGTCCAGAGCTTCTCGCGCGCTTCGGCTTGATCGAGCGGAATCGGCTGGGTGGACTCGGCGACGAGGTCAATCGCCTTGCGCACCCTGATGTCCTCGCGAACCATCGCGTCGCGGCCGTTCTCGCGCAGCCGCTCCAGCAGCTTCTCGGGAGTCGTGCGCTCGTGCTCGGCGGTGTGCGCGAGCGCCTCGACCATCTCCTCATCGGTGACCTCGATCGACTCCGCCTCGGCGATAGCGATCAGAACCGCCTCGCGCCTCAGCTCTCTCTCGGCGTCGGGCTTCGACTCCTCGATCAGCTCGTCGCGCGTTCTGCCCTGCATCTGCAGGTAGGCGTTGGGGTCCATTCCGCGCGAAGCGAGCTGGCGCTCCACGCGCTCCCAGCGCTCCGTGGCGCGAGCGGTCGCGAGTTCCCCGGGAAGGTCCACCGTCGCCTTCTCCGCCGCGGCGTCGATCGCGGCGACCCGGAAGTCCTGCTCGATTCGCTGACCGACCGCCTCGGCCAGCCGCTCGCTGATGTCCTCCCGCAACTCCTCTACCGTGTCGAACTCGGATGCCTCCGAGGCGAAGTCGTCGTCCAGCTCGGGCAGGACCTTCTCCCGCACCTCCTTGACGCTGACCGCGAAGACGGCGTCCTTTCCGGCCAGGTGCTCGGCCTGATAGTCGCCGGGAAAGGTGACCTTCACCTCGCGCTCCTCGCCCCCTCTGGCGCCGGCGAGCTGCTCCTCGAATCCCTCGATCAGCTGGCCGCCCCCGAGTTGCAGCAGGTAGTCGCTCGCCTTGCCGCCCTCGAACGGCTCGCCGTCGACCGAGCCCTCGAAGTCGACCAGCAGCGCGTCGCCTTCGGCGGCGGCACGGTCGACCGGCTCCAGGCGGGCGACGCTCTCGCGGATCCGCTCGACCTCCCGCTCGACGATGTCATCGGGGGCCTCGGCGTCGGCCCTGCCGACCTCGAGACCCTTGTACTCCCCCAGCTTGGCCTTCGGCCGCACTCCGACCTCGAACTTGAAGGAGAGCGGATCGCCCTCGGACTCGGGCGCCGAGTCGATCTCGATACTGGGGTCGCCCACCGGGCTGACGCCCGCGTCGAGCAGGGCGCCCTCGTACCACTCGGGCAGGGAGTCGCGGATCGCCTCTTCCAGCACCGGGCCGAAGCCGAGCCGCTGGATCACCAGGGATGGCGGCGCCTTGCCCTTGCGGAAGCCGGGCATTCTCATCTCCCGGGCCAGCGCTCGGGCGGCGCGCTGCATGCCGCGGGTTACGTCGGAGGCGGGAACCTCGACTTCGACCCGCGCCCGCGACTCGGGCAGCTCTGTGACCGTGGTCTGCATCGAGCGCCGCACCCTAGATCATCAGCCGCGGCCGCGGCTGACCGTCGAGTGAACGATTTACCCCCGTTTCCGGTGGTCAATCGACCACTCGCGCTACCGGCGGCGCTGCCGGAGCCACCCGCGCAGCGCGATCGAGAAGTCGATCGCAAAGGAAACGCCGCGGCTGACCGGGCCGGTGACGAGCCAGGCCCGGGCTCTGTCGAGAATGCCGCTAGTCGTCATTCGCGTATCCCAGCAGGGAGGCGTCGATCAACCACTCGACCGGCGCCCGATCGTCGGTGTAGACCTGGCCGCCCGGCAGGCGCCGCTCGAGCCGCCCCGCCGCGATCGCCGCGGTTGAGCGCAGTTCTTCGGGCATCGACGCCGTGGAGGCGCGCAGCCGCGCGACCGAGATCGGCGCCTCGCTCGCGAGCAGGAGCGTGTTGGTGGGTTCGATCGGATGGCGCAATACGGTCGGGAACGCCTCCTCCATCGTGCGGCCGAGGACCGTCTCGAGGTCGTCGTTGCCCTCCGGGTGGCCGGCGTTGACGATGACGACCCCGCCCGGCGCCAGCCGATCGCGGGCCAGCTCGAAGAACTCCTTCGTGGCCAGGTAGAAGGGGATGTAGGGCTGGCGGTACGCGTCAACCATGATCGCGTCATAGCCGCCCTCGGTACGGGCCAGCCAGGGGCGCGCATCCTCCGCGTACTCCCGCATCCGCGGGTTGTCGAGGTCGAAGTAGCGGCGCCCGACCTCGAACAGCTCGGCGTCGATCTCGACCGCATCGACGGCCGTGCGCGGGAAGAAGTGGCCGTAGGCGCGGGCTACCGTTCCGGCGGCGTTCCCCAGCATCGCGATTCGCCGCAGCGGCCGCTCGCCCACGGCGAAGGGGAGCACCAGATAGCCGTCCCAGACGTCGCCCGTCAGGTAGCTGCCCGGCCGCAACAGCGAGTGCACGGCCTGGCCTTCGTTCAGCTCCAGCACCCGCGAGCCGTCGGGCCGCTCGACCACGCGGGCGTACTGATGCTCGGTCTCGTCTTCGAACAGGACGCGGCCGGTGTCGGCTGCCTTGATCGTCCCCACCGGCATGAGGATCACGCTGGTCAGCAACAGTGGCGCGGCCAGATAGCGCCAGCCCAGGCCGGCGGTGGCGGCCAGGGCGAGGGCGAGGGCAAACACGAGGAAGGTGCGCTGCGTGCCAAGGAAGGGGATCAGCACCAGGGCCGAAACCATCGTGCCGAACAGGGAGCCGGCGGTCGAGATCGCGTAGAGCCGCCCGGCAACCTCGCCCGAGTGGCTGAGGTCGCGCAGGGTGATGCGAATCGCCCAGGGGGAGACGGCGCCGAGCAGCATCACCGGAACCGCGACCAGCGCCAGCACGCCGAAGAGGGAGCCGAGGAAGCCGCTGACCGAGATTTCGGCGAAGGCGTCCACGGAGAAGGAGAGAAAGGGCCTGCCGGCAAACGGGATCAGCGCAACCAGCCCGGAGGCGAGCAAGACCAGGAGGCATAGGCCGCGCATGTGGGCATGGCGATCCGCGTAGCGCCCACCGAGCCAGTAGCCGATCGCCAGAGCGACCAAAACCACACCGATCGTATTCGCCCAGACGATCGTCGAAGCGCCGAAGTAGGGCGCAAGTAACCGCGCCGCGGCGATCTCGGAGCCGAGGCTGGAGGTGCCGACGACGAACACCAGCACGTAGAGGAGGCGCCGCTCAGGCGCCGTCCGGTTCACGGTCCCCTCCCGCCGCGATCAGCCTCTCCTCCAATCGCGCCCCGTGCCCCGCGGCGACCGCGCGCTGCGCCCGGCTCTCATCCAGGGGAATGCCGCGCTCATGCGCCAGGTCGAGTAGCCGCTGCTTCTCCATCCCCTCGCGGGCGACCTGGAAGAAAGTCCAGGCGAGGACGCCGAGGGCGAGGAAGGTGCCCTCGATCATCATCACGACCCCCGCGGTGCTCTGGTCGGCGAGAGGCGAGATCCCCCAGTAACGCTCGCCCTGCGCGTAGATCGGATAGAGGATCGTGCCGGACCACATCAGCACGTTGCCGAGAATCGCACCGGTGAAGCGGACCGTGATCACGTAGCCCAGCTGCCAGCCGGCGCCGAACCAGGCCGGCTTCGGCAGCGGGCCGAAGACCGGCATCCACATCAGACAGCCGAAGAAGAGGAACATCGAGTGCTCGAGCGCGTGGACCGGCGCCGTCCCATAGGCGTCCTGGTAGAGGACGGGAATGTGCCAGGCAAAGAGATTGAGGGCCCAGAGGGGCAGGGCGACGAACGGGTGGGCAAGCACCTGAAGCCGGTTGAAGAGCCGGATCGCGAGGATTGGCTGCAGCAGCGAGCGGGTCAAGCCCAGCACCAGTAGCAATGAGGCGAGGTCGCCGATCAGCAGGTGCTCCCCCATGTGAGCGATCACAAGCTCCTCGGAGATGTGGCCGATCGGGCTGAAGAGGGCGATCGCGATCAGCACCAGGCCCGAGCCGAAGCAGGCCTGGCGCCAGGCGGGAACGGGGCGACCGTCCCACGAGAGAACCATCGCGCGGTGCCAGTAGAGGATCCCGGCCGCGGTCAGCGGTAGCACCTCCAACGGCACGAAGGAGCCGGCTACATGGGCTATGGGGAAGCTCACGGTGGTAGCTTGGCACCTCCGTGAGTGCCGGTCCGAACCGCTTCCCCCCGATCGGCAGCTACGGCTTCCTCTCCGACTGCCACACCAGCGCGCTGGTTTCCTTCGATGGCGCGGTCGAGTGGCTGTGCCTTCCCCGCTTCGACTCTCCCAGCGCCTTCGGGGCGCTGCTGGACCGCGGCGCCGGTCACTTCAGGCTGGCACCCAGAGGGGTCGTGGTGCCGATCAGCCGCCGCTACGAGCCGGGGACGCTGATCGTCGAGACCACCTGGGTGACGGACACCGGCTGGGTCGTCGTCCACGACGCGCTGACGATCGGCGATTGGGAGGAGGAGGCGGACGGTCCGCGGCCGCGGACCAGACACGAGTCCGACTGCTCGCTGCTGCGGACTATGACCTGCGTCGACGGCGAAGTGGAGATGGAGATGGAATGCGCGCCCCGCTTTGGCTACGGCGCGGCGGGCGCCGATTGGAGCGGCGGCGAGCTGGGGGAGGCGCGCGCGCGCGGCGCCGACGGCGTCGAGCTGCAACTGACCAGCGACATGGAGCTGAGACTCGAGGACGGCGTCGCCCGCGGCCGCATCCGCCTACGCGAGGACGAAACGGGCTTCTGCGCCGTCTCCTGGGGAGAAGGCGACCTTGGCGGCCCGCGCAGCGCGCCGGAGGCGCTGGAGCGGCTCGACTCCACGTTTGAGTTCTGGCGCGAGTGGCTTCGCGACGGCGATTTCCCCGACCACCCCTGGCGCGTTCACCTGCAGCGCTCGGCGCTGGTGCTGAAGGGCCTCACCTACACGCCGACCGGCGCGATCATCGCCGCCCCGACCACCTCCCTGCCGGAGACCCCCGGCGGCGAGCGCAACTGGGACTACCGCTACAGCTGGATCCGCGACGCGACCTTCAGTCTCTGGGCCCTTCACACACTCGGCTTCAACCAGGAGGCGCGAGACTTCATGCGCTTTGTGGTCACGGTCTGCCGCAAGGACTCCAGCCTTCAAATCATGTACGGGATCGGCGGCGAGAAGGACCTGACCGAGCGGACCCTCGATCACCTCAGCGGCTACGCGAACTCGAGACCGGTGCGGATCGGCAACGGCGCCTTCGACCAGCGCCAGCACGACGTCTGGGGCGCTCTAATGGACTCGATCTACCTGCACGAGAAAGCCCTGCGGGGCACCGGCACACCGGCCGACCGGCAGCTGATCCGCCGGCAGGTGGAGGCGGCGATCGCCGCCTGGCCGCATCCCGACCAGGGGATCTGGGAATCGCGAGGCGAGCCGCGGCACTACGTCTCCTCGAAGCTGATGATCTGGGTCGCGGTCGACCGCGGCGCGCGACTGGCGCGCAGCATCGGGGTCGACGACGTCGCCGAAGAGTGGGAGAAAACGGCGGAGCGATTCCGCGAGGAGATCCTCGAGCGTGGCGTCCGCGACGGCGCCTTCCGCCAGCACTACGACACCGACGCCCTCGACGCCTCCAACCTGCTGATCCCGCTGGTCCGCTTCCTGCCGCCCGACGATCCGCGGGTTCGCGCCACCGTCGACGCGATCGCCGATGACCTCACCGAGCACGGCCTCGTCCTCCGCTACAAGGTCGAGGAGACCGACGACGGCCTGCACGGCGAGGAGGGAACCTTCCTGATCTGCTCCTTCTGGCTCGTCTCGGCGCTCTCGGAGATTGGCGAGACGAAGAGGGCGCAAAAGCTGTGTGAGCGGCTGCTGGAGTCCGCCGGCGGGCTCGACCTCTACGCCGAGGAGTTGGACGCCCCGAGCGGCCGGCACCTCGGCAACTTTCCCCAGGCCTTCACCCACCTGGCGCTGATCAACGCCGTCTCCCACGTTATCGCCGACGAGCAGCGCGGCGACAGCGGCGTCACGGCGGTCTTCAGCGAGATGGGCGGCGTCCGCGAGAACGCCTAAACCCGCCGACGGGCCGAAAACGTCGATATAGACGACGTTTTCGGCCCGTCGGCGGGCTGTTCAGGTTGGGCGGTCGATCTTGAAGCGGCCGGGCGGGGTCTCCCAGGCGATGCCGGCGCAGAGCCTCTGCGGGGTGGTGTCGAGGGCGCCGGCGAGCTTGACGATCGTGCCCAGCCGCGGCTCCCGCCCGCCGCGCTCCAGCAGCGACACCTCGGTCCGGTGCAGATCGCAGCGAAAACCCAACTCCTCCTGGGAGATGCCCTTCTTCAGCCGGGCCCGGCGCAGGTTGACGGCGAAGCGGTCGCGCGGTCTCACGGCTCAATCCTCTGTCCATGAATACAGAAGGACTACAGACAAAAGGTTTCGTTTGCTCTATATTCCCTGCTCGCTGTGACAGCGTCCAACGGCTCCGCAACCGACGAACTGCTGACCGCGCTCGGGCATCCGCTGCGGCGGAGGATCCTGCGGCGGATGACGGAAACCGATCGCTACAGCCCGCGGGAGCTGGCCGAATACCTCTCCGAGCCGCTCAGCAACGTCAGCTATCACGTGCGCGTGCTGGCCGACTGCGGAGCGCTGGAGCTGGTCGGCACGCGACCCGTGCGCGGCTCCACCCAGCACTTCTACCGCGCGACCGTCGAGCCCGAGTGGGCGCGGTCGGCGCTCGGCATCGGAGTGACAAAAGCGTCAAATATCGGCCCCGAGGGGGAAGAGACCGGCTGAGCGCGCCCCTTAGACCGGGCAGAGGCAATCCGTGGACGAGATGGACAACACCCGCACCCCCGCCCACGACGATGCGGCGACCGAGTCGGCCGTCCTGCAGCACGTCCTCGCCGTCCACCCGGCCCAGGTCACACTCGCCGAGCTGACCCGCGAGGTGGGCGGCGACCCCGATGAGTTCTCCCGCCGCGACGCGATCGCCAGGGCCGTCCGCGACCTCGCCGGCGCCGGGCTCCTGCACAGCCACGACGAGTTCGTCCTGCCGACTCGCGCGGCCCTGCGCTTCGACGAGCTGCTGAACCGGTAGCGCCCCGGTCTAACGACCGGGCGTCTCCTCAGCGTCCTCTCGCAGGGCCCGGCGCAGCGTCTCGTCGAAGGAGAGCGGCGCAATGCCGAAGGGTGCGGCGCCGGAGGGATCGGTCACGACCGTCGCCGTCCGCAGCCCCTCGACCAGCGGCCGCGCCACGTTCGTGTCGACGGGCGTGACCAGCCCGAGCCAGAGCGCCGAGAGCCACGGCGTGATGAAGGGAACCGGGACCTTCCGCCGCGGGCGCTTGCCCATGGCGATCGCCATCCGATCCAACATCTCCGCGTAGGAGAGGACGTCGGGGCCGCCTATCTGCACCTCGCGTCCCTCCGACCGCGGCACCTCGGGAGCGCGGCGCAGGTACTCGACGGTGTCGTCGATGCCGATCGGCTGCGTGTCCGTGTTCAGCCAGGCCGGCGCGATCATCAGCGGCAGTCGCCGCACCAGGTAGCGCAGCGTCCGGTAGGACTCGCTGCCGGCACCGACCACCATCGCCGCCCGGAAGTAGGTCAGCGGCGGCCCCTCGGCGGCGAGCACGCCGGCGGCCTCGTGGCGGCTGCGCAGGTGCTTGGACGTGCTCTCGTCCCCCAGCCCGCCAAGGTAGGCTACCCGACCTACGCCCTCCCGCTTCGCCATCTGGGCGAAGTTGCGAGCGCCACGGCGCTCGCGCTCCTCGAAGCCGGCGCCGCCGGCCATCGAGTGAACCAGGAAGTAGGCGAAGTCCACGCCAGCGCCGGCGCCCTCCAGGCTCGCGGCGTCGGTGACGTCTCCTTTCCACAGTTCACACCCCATCGTCGCCGCCGCCGTGGCCTTCGAGGGGTCGCGCACGAGACAGCGGACGGGGACGCCGGCACTGCGGAGCGACGCGGCCAGCCTGGAGCCGACGAATCCCGTGGCCCCCGCTATCAGCGCTCGCCCGGCGATCGCCTCAGGTCGCCGGCTCGGGTTGCGCCGGGGGCTCGGACCAGGGCGCGGCGCTGACGGCCGAAGGGGCGTATACGACCTCGGTGCCCCCGATCAAGTCCGGCAGGCCGACGCGGCGGCGGGTGAAGAGAATCGGCAGGAAGCCGGCCCCCAGCGTCAGCAGGCTCAGCCCGGTGCCCACCAACCGGCGCAGCGCCCGACCGGCGCCTGGCTCCGGTGAGCCGCGGACGAGCAGGCGGATGCCCATCAAGCGCATTCCCGGCGTCTGGCCGGCCGTAGCCCAAAAGACGAACAGGTAGATGGTCGCCGCGCAGGCCCAAAGCCCGGCGCCGATCGCGATGCCGATCGAATCGTCGGGAACGATCAGGGAGGCGACGAGGGCGACGAGGGCTGAGGCGATAAGGAAGAAGGCGTTGAGGATGCCGGCATCGGCGATCAGCGCCATCAGCCGCGTGACGGCGCCGGCCTGGGAAGGGGCCTCGGCACGGTGGCCGCGGCGGCCCAGGAAGCGCGCCGGCCGCTCGACCGCGCCGTCGAGACGGCTCGCAACCCCGCGCGCCTGCTGCGCCAGGTCCTCGAATACGCCGACGCTCTGGGCGGCGATCGCCGCGCGCAGCTCCGGCGCCTCGGCGATCCGCTCCACCAGTCTCTGCGTCTCGTCGCCGGCCAGCAGCCGCGCCCAGACCCGGTCGACCATCTCGCTGTCGAGCGCCTCCATCACCGAGCGCTCGACCGCCGGGCTGTTGATCGCGGCCCCGACCGCCTCTTCGACCATCGGCCCCCGCAGGACTCGCTCAAGCGCCCCCTCCACCGCCGGACTCTCGATCGCCCGCACGATCGCCTCCTCGGCGACCGACTCGACGGCCCGGTCCAGGCCCGTCGCCCCGACCACGCGGCGGGCGCCGCGGGCGCCGCCGTCGAGCAGCCGGCCGGGAAGCGTTGCCGGCCTGCCGTTTCGCCGTGCGGCGTCGCGGAGCGAGTCTGCAGCAGCCTCTGACGCACTGGGCTCGTCGGCCATCCCGATCGAGTCTAGCTCGGTTCGCGCTACCTTCGAATGGAACAGTGACGCCGCCCGGGCCGGAAGATCAGCTGGCTAGCGAAGCTCAACTCTGGGCTCGCTTCGCCGAACGGCGCGACCCCGCCACCCGCGAGGAGCTTGTGCGCCGTTACCTGCCCTTCGCCAAGAGCCTGACCCAGCGCTACCGCGGCGCGAGCGAGTCATTCGACGATCTCCTCCAAGTCGCCTGCCTCGGCCTGGTCAACGCGATCGACCGCTTCGAGCCCGACCGCGGCATCCCCTTCACCGCCTTCGCCTCGCCGACGATCCTCGGTGAGCTGAAGCGCCATTTCCGCGACCGCGTCTGGTCGGTGCGGGTGCCCCGCGGCCTGCACGACCGAATCGCCAAGGTGGACAGAGCGATCGAGGGGCTGACCAGGGAGCTGCAGCGCCCCCCGTCGGTGGGCGAGATCGCCGAAAGCCTCGGCGTCGAGGAGATCGACGTGCTCGAAGTGCTGGAGGCCAACCACAACCGCCGCCCCCTCTCCCTCGACCGCCCCCCGAGCAGCGACGATTCCGAGGAGGCGCCGGCCGGCGAGTGGCTCGGCAGAGACGAAGCCGGCTTCGAGCTGGTCGAGGGCAAGGCGGCCGTCGACTCGGCTCTGCCGAGCCTCGACGAGCGCGAGCGGCTGGTCCTGCGCCTGCGCTTCGTCGAGGACATGACCCAGTCGCAGATCGCCGAGCGGATCGGTCACTCGCAGATGCACGTGTCGCGGATCCTGCGCGGGGCGCTGGAGAAGCTCCGCGACCAGATCGACGCCGGCCCGTCCTAGCCGCTCGAGGCAGGCCCGGCGGCTAGGTCGGCGAAGCGCACCAGCAGGTACTCGCCGCCGCTCCCGCCCTCGATCCGCAGCTCGTCGGCGAGCGACTCGAGCGTCCCCCCCACTTCCGGCAGGGCGAGGCCGTCGAGGAGGTCCTTGCCGGCGCCGGGCGGCAGCGGGCCGAGCCGCAGGTCTATCCCTCCATCGCCGTCGGCGACATGGAGGAACACTTCGCCGTCGCCGAAGGCGATCGGCGCCCGCGCGGCGAGGGCGTCGGTGAGCAGGGTGACGTCGCTGATCCTGTCGACGGTGATCCGGCGGCGCGCGGCGAGAGCGCCGACCACCCGGCCGAGCACCGGCGCCACCATGTCCGGGGCGCCGATCGTCACCTCGGCGCCGTCGCCCGAGACGCCCTCGGCCTCCTCACGCGCGTCGGCCGGGGGCTCGTCTCGCCCGCCCGGGGACAGCGGCATCCGCATCGCGATCTCCGTCCCCTTTCCCAGGCCGCCGGAGATCGAGAAGCTGCCGGAGAGCGCCGCGATCAGCGTCAGGCCGATTCGCAGGCTCGGCCTGCCGGCGTCCGGGGCATCCGGCCGCGGCCGGATGCCGCCGCCGAAGTCCCTGACGACCACCGAAATGCCGGCGTCCTCCTCGACCGCCTCGACCTGCAATGGCCCGGGCTCACCGTCGTAGGCGTGGACGACCACGTTCATGCAGGCTTCGGTGACGATCGTCTTCAGATCTCCGACCCCCGGCTCCTCCATTCCCATGCACTCGGCGAGGCCGGCAACCGCATGGCGCACGACAGCGACGTTCTCCGGCTTCGCTGGAAGGGTGATCAGAAGACCCTTTTGATCGTCGCTCATGCTTACGCCCTCACGTGGATCGGACCGCCCGTCGCCGCCGGCTCGCGGCCGGTCGAGAGTACATCGCCAGGCGATGGCGTCCGGCTACCCGTGGCCGCGAGGGACAAACGTTGCTCAGCCAAGGCGTGAAGGCTCGGGGTCGAAACGCCGGGTGGCCTCCCCGGGGTCGACGAAAACCTCGCCGCGCGCGAAGAGCCCGTCGCGCACCTCCCAGATCCAAGCCGCCGGCATGTCGCGGATGCCAAACTCGCGCCCGCGCAGGTACACGCGCCCCTCGACCAGGATCCGCTCGCCGGCGTCGCGCACCCGCTGCGGGGTGATCAACAGCTCTTCCCAGACGCCGGCGACGTCCTCCAGGTAGTCGTGCAGCCCCGCCGGGCCGATGTATGGATCCGGCCGCCCCACGGCCTCCGCGGTGATCGCGAAGAACTCCATGTCCTCATGGCAGAGAGCGGCAATCGCATCGGCGTCGCGGCGGTTGAAGGCTTCGAACAGGCGCTCGACCAGCGCCCGGTGCTCATCGGTCATCGACGGAACTCGGCGCCACGGCCAGGATCGCCGCGTCGTCGCTCATCTCGGCGGTGAAGCTGTTCAGCGCCTGCTCCAGTCGTTGCACCGCGTGGCTCGGGCTCACGGCGCCGGAAAGTACCGAACGCATCCGCCCCTCCCCGAAGCGGCCGTCGGGCCCGCTGGCCTCGGTGATGCCGTCGGTGATGACGACGAGCTGCTGTCCGGGGTCGATGACAAGCGACTCCATTTCCCAGGAGGCATCGGGGACGGCGCCGAGGACCGGCCCCGCCCGCGTCACCTCGTCGACCGCATCGCCGTCGACGAGAAGGGGAGGGGGATGACCGGCGACGACGACCCGAACCGGCCTCGTGGGGTCCTCGCTGAGGGTCAGGGTCGCGATGCTGCACAGGGCCGAGTCGCGCCGAGCCAAGAGGGCTCGGTTCAGCGTCGCCAGGGCGACCAGCGGATCGTTGGTCAGCATCGCCGCCGTGCGCAGGGTGTAACGGGCCTGGGCTGCGATCGACGCCGCCCAGGCGCCCCGCCCGGTCACGTCGCCCATCGCCAGCATCCAGCCGCCGGAGACGCGGAAGGCGTCGTAGAAGTCGCCGCCGACCTCGTTCTCGGCGCCGGCCGGCCGGTACATCGCCGCCGCCGACCAGCCGACGATATGCGGCAGCGGCGGCGGTAGCAGCCCCCGCTGTAGCGTGGCTGCGATCTCCGCCCGCTCCTTCTCGGCTCGCTGCAGGTCAGAGAAGAGGCCGGCGTTGTCGAGGGTCAGCGCCACCCGGCCGGCGAGAACCTTGCCGAAGCGCGCGTCGCCTGGGCGGTAGCGCCGGCCGGACCAGGCCGTGCCGACGGTCAGGGCTCCCATCAGCCGGCCGCGCGCCTTC
>Ga0299914_10002109_pt1 | contig 13543 bp, 9 predicted proteins | sample RVTome_10_FD_201361 | JGI IMG/M metagenome (GOLD analysis project Ga0299914, IMG submission 201361) | Soil microbial communities from uranium-contaminated site in the Upper Colorado River Basin, Wyoming, United States - RVT153D57 (version 2) ...
TCTTCGTCTGCTGCTCGCCGCCGAGGTTGACGCCGCGCTCGCCGAGGTAGGCGCGTGTGCGGGCGGCGACGTCGAACGCCTCCGCGGGCTTGCACTTCGTCGACAGCTCGAGGATGCGCGAGCCGTCGGGATAGAGCCAGAGCTCGGCGACGAGCTTGCGGCCGTAGCCCTCGGGCTCGTACTTGAGCTTCATCACCGTCACCGGGCCGAGCACGGCGAGCTGGTCGAGGTCGACGTCGTCCGGGGCGTGCTCGCTCCAGAACGACCGTTGGCGCTCCGAGAACAGCTCCTGGAGCGGAAGCTCTCCGGCGACGGCGGCCTTCACGGCGCCGGCTTCGAGCTCGCCCTTGAACGAGCCCGAGCAGACGAACCCGCCGGGCATCGCGTCGACCTCGACGCCGAAGTGCTTGTTCTCGCGGACACGATCAGGCAGCTCGCCCGGGTCGACGGGACGCAGCTTGACGACCGAGTCGTCGGGCCTGCCCTGGCTCCGGCGAGCGCGGGTGACGATCCCGGCGCGATCGAGCGCCAGATCGGGCGTGTCGAAGAAGAACACCTGCCGCAGGTACGCTTCGAGCGGGTCGATCCCGAGGGCGGCCACGGTCGAGCGCCTGTCCTCGTCGGGCACCGTCAGCTTCAGCTCGACGCTGTCGCTCGAGTCGATCAGGCCGAGCACCTCGCTGAGCTGTGCGTCGGTGAGCTGTGGGAACGCGGCGGTCACATCCGGAGGATTCGGTCGATCCGAGGCGATCGTACGGGGCGCCGGGGGCTCGGGCATCACCCGGTTCGCATGAGGCCGCGCCGGCGCGGCCGTGCGAGGGTGCCGGTGCAGAGATGAGCCGTCGGCGGTCGCAATCCGACGTCCCGGCGCCGCCGCCGATTGCCGCGACCGGTGACTGGGAGGTGCGGCGGGTCGAGGGACTCGGTCCGTTTGCGAGTCGCGTCACGTGGCGACTGCCGGACGGCGAGGAGGCGACCTGGGAGTCGCGCCGAGCGCGCAAGCGGGGCGTGATCGCAGTCGGGGACGATCGAGCTGCCTTCACGCGGGTCGCTCACGCGCCCGACTCGATCATCCGCCGCCTGCGCCGGATCAACCGGGTGGCCGCCGCGGCGTTCACCGTCGGCGGCGCGCTGTTCGCCGTCGGCGCGGTCGTCGCGCAGCTCGGCTCGGGGAACGCTCTGACGGCCGCATCGATCTACTTCACCGGCGGCATCTTCTTCACCACCGGCGGCTACGCATCGTGGCTCGGGGCGATCAACGGCCCCGGCCAGCCCGGCGCCGGTGGGACCGCCGCCGCCAGACGCTGGAGGTGGGTGTCCTACGAACCGGAGCGGATCGATTGGCTGAGCACGTTCCTGCTCTTCGCCGGGACGCTCGCCTTCGGGGTCAGCCTGCTCGACTCCTTCCTCGAGGGCCTGACGACGCCCGAGGTCAACCGTCTCATCTGGGCGCCCGAGATCACCGGCTGCGTGCTCTTCCTCGTTTCCGGCCATCTGGCGGTCGCGGAGGTCTGCCACCGGCGTCGGCCCTGCCTGCGCCGTCGGGACCTCGGCTGGTCGATCGTCGCGATCAACCAGGTCGGCTCGATCCTTTTCATGGTCTCGGCGCTGGCCGCGTTCACCCGACCCGAGACCGGAAGCGCGATCAACGTCGACATCGCCAACTGGGGCACGCTGATCGGCGCGCTCTGCTTTGCGATCGGAGGGGTGCTGCAGGCGTTCGATCGACCCCGGCCGCAGATCACCCATTCCGGGTGAGGATCGGGCTCGACCCGCGATCTAGGGTCGTCTCGCGTCGGGCAAAGCGGCCCCGCGCCCATGGTCGCTGGAAGCGGCCACCGAACGAAGGGAGCCTCAATGCGAGGTACCGGACGGGTGGTGTTCGCAGCCATCTTCCTGATGGTCGTGGGCATCATCAACATCATCTACGGGATCGGCGCGCTCGACGACGCGAGCATCTTCGTCAACGACACGCGCTTCGTCCTCGACAACCTCAACACCCTCGGTTGGGTGCTGATCATCGTCGGCGTGATCCAGCTCACCGGCGGCTTCTCGCTGATGGGCGGCTCCACCTACGGCCGGGTGATCGCGATCGTCGCCGGCACGATCGGCGCGATCGTCGCCCTGCTGTCGATCGGCGGCGCGCACCCCTGGTGGTCGCTCGGCGTGTTCATCCTCTGCGTCTGGATCGTCCACGGAATCGTCGTCTACGGCGAGGACGAGCGGGCCGCGCAGGAGAGGGTCGGAGGAGTCTGAGCCAGATCGCGGGAGCCCGACCCGTCGGGCTCCCGCGACCCGGCCCCCGATTGGCTAGGAACCGCTCGAACCGCTCGGAAACTCTCGCGCCGTCTGGCGGCGCAGCGCCTCGACGCCGACCGTCGCCAGGGCCGCGAGCAGGACGATCACCAGGACCTGCCCGAGGTTGTCGATCCCGGGGATGAACGCGAGCCAGAGCAGGAAGAGGCCGGCGACGACCGAGTAGACCGCGACGGGGTGGTCTCGCAGGTACGGCGCAAGGAAGCTCCGGACCGCCGTGGCGTGGCGACCCGGACCGGCCAGGAGGCCGCCGGCGACGAACCCGAGTCCGATGACGAGGACGAAGAGGGCGCGTTCACGCAGGCCTCCGGAGAGGATGTCCCAGACCGACGCGACAGCCGGTTCGACCGCCTCGGAGCCGGCCAGGGAGGTGACCTCGTTTCCGATCAGGCGCCTTGCCAGCAGCGCGATGACAGTCGCGGCGAGGATCCCGCCACCGGCCCGGATCAGCGCCTCCCGACGCCATCCCTTCGCCAGGTACAGGGCGGCGGCGTAGAGCAGGAGCACCAGCAGCGGCAGCACGAAGCCGAGGTTGCGAAGCGCCTGCACGAGCGACTGCACGCCGTCGAGCTGGTCGGACTCGATGACGACGAACTCACCGGGGTTCTGCACCACCTGGCGATCGAGCAGCGTGGCGATCCGCGCTTCGAGCGTCGCGAGCGAGTCGTCGAGCGCATCGACGTTGGCCTGGCTTGGGTCATCGAGCACGGCGTCGCTTCGCTGCTCGAGCCCCGTAAGTCGCGCGTCGAGATCGGCGAGCAGCCGCTTGAGGTCGGACAGCCTGCCCTCGAGCTGGTCGGGCACCCTGTCCTCGACGCCCTCGACCCTGGCCTCGAGGCCGGCGATCCTCGACTGCGCCTGCGCGGCGTTGGCGTCGAGCGCCTGGAGGCGTTCGCGAAGCTCGCTGCTGAGCTCGCCTGCCTGCGCCTGCTCGAGACCAGCCCGCAGCGACTCGATTCGGGCCTGGGCTTCGCTCAAGCGCTCGCGCAGGTTGGTCGAGAGGTCCTGGACGACGCCCTGGACCGCGGACACCGTTTCCGGATCCAGGCCGAGGCGGATCGCCAGGTCGGCAACCGCGCTCCCGTAGTCGATCGTGACGTCGCCGCCGGTCGTGGCGACGTAGGTGCCCTCGTCCCTGATCAGGCCCACGAACCGCTCGTGGGAACGGCGGATCGCCGCGGAGATCAGGTCCTGGAACTCCGGCGAGGCGAGGGCCCGCCGCGCGACCTCGTTCGCGAGCTGCCTCGCTGCCGCGCCGATCGGCGCCGCCAGGGGCTGCACGGGGTCGGGGAGCTGCTGCTCGATCTGAGCCTGGACATCGACGTTCGCATAGAGCTGATCGACGAGGAAGATGCTGAGCTGCTCCTGCACGTCCTCCTCGTCGACGATCGCATCGGTGGTTGCCACCACCTCGTCCGTGTTGAGCAGAGTCCGCTGAACCCAGTTGGCGGAGATCGAGAAGACGAGCAGCACCGAGGCGAGTGCGATCAGCGTCCACACGAGGACCCGGCGAGGCCTCGCGGGCCCCGACCGGTCAGGCGCTGATGCGCCGGAAGCTCGCTCCACGCCTCGCATACGCTAGTTCGTGCCGGCCCGGTCGCGCATCACCCGCACTGGGTGATTGTGGCACCGAGGCGTGGCGACGACCGACGCCTCAGCCCGATGGCGCCGATCCGGGGGTCGACGGAGCGGGCGCCTCCCCGGCGTCGGCGCCGCCGTCTTGCGTCGGCACCGGCTCCCGCGACCCGGACAGGGCGAGCGTCGTCAGGTGCGCGACGACGACGCCGACGATGATCAGCGGCCCGACGCCGAGGCCGGACTCGAATGTGAGCAGCGTCGCCAGGACCACCGACGAGAGCGGCAGGCCGAGCACCGCGACCACGGCCGCCCCGAGGCAGACGGCGACGGCGGGCGTGGTCTCGAACCCGGGAAGCTGCGCAGCCATGAGGCCGCCCGCGGCGCCGAGGAACAGCGCCGGGAACACGGGACCGCCACGGAAGCTCGCGAGTGAGATCGCGTAGGCGAGCCCCTTGCACGCGATCAGGAGCGCGAGCGCCGACAGCGACCACGCCCCGGCGTCGGCGACCAGCGGCCCGACCTGCTCCTCGCCCGAGAAGAGGACCTGGTCGATGCCCTTGCCGGTGATCTCGGAGAACGCGATCGCCAGGCCCGCGACGGCAACCCCGGCGACCGGAAGCGCCACGAACGGCCGCGGAGCGACGACCCGCTCGGCCGAGCGAGCGAGCGTCAGGATGGCGAACGTGGCTGCGGCGACGGCGGCGGCGAGCGGGACCGTCCACAGGAAGTCGACCAGGTCGGGCCGGGGGAAGGCCGGAAGCGACAGCGCCTCGAGCGAGATCTCGCTCGTGTCGACGCCGGCCCACGAGCCGATGCCCGTCGAAACCAGCGAGCCGATGCCCGCCGCCAGGAGCCCGGGGACCAGCACCAGCCGCAGCCTCTGTCCGCCGATGCCGGTTGCCTCGACCAGGAGCACCGCCGCGATCACCGGGGAGCCGAAGAGGAACGACACCGCCGCGAACGTGCCCGAGGCGGCGACGAGGTCCGAGAGCTGCGGCGGGGCGTCGCGTCGCAGGACGCGGATCGCGAGGTAGCCGAGTCCGCCGCCGAGCGCGATCAGCGGCGCCTCGGGCCCGAGCACGAGGCCGAGGCCGATCGTCGCGAGTGCTGCGAGCAGAACGCCCGGCAGCTCGATCGGCTGGGTGGGTTCGGGGTTCAGCCCGTGCGCCGGGACGTGGCCCCCGCGGCCGGGAAGGAGGACGATCGCGCCCGCGACGACGACGCCGGCGATCGCCAGCACCGGGACCGGCCACCAGGTGGGGGCGCTGTCGAAGCCGAGGGCCTCTGGAAGATCGTCGAAGACCCAGCCCTGGGAGTCGTGGAGCAGGGTGAGGAAGCCGAACGCGGCCAGTGACGCGACGACGCCGACGATCGCCACGAGCACCAGCAGCGCGACGAACCGCCGCCCGCGCATAATCGCTTCGGGATCGGGCTGTGCGGGATCGGCCGCTGGCATGACCTGACCCTATCCGCGCGCCCCTCATTCCCCGGTCGCGCTGGAGGCTGGATCGCCTATTTGGCACCCGCGATCGCGTCGCAGAGCTGGGACACCGTCGTTCGCGCCTCACCGGCCGGGACCTTGTCGGCAGCCTGCTTGCACGAGTCCGCCGCCTTGGACAGGGCCTGGTCGACGTCGCCATCGGCGCTGTTCAGATCCCGCTTCGTGGCCTTCGCGATCTCGTCGCAGGCCGACGTCACGGCCGAGCCGGCCGCCGCCGGGAGCTGGTCGGCTGCCTCGCGGCAGGCGCTCACGGCCGAATCGACCGCTTGCTCTGCGCCCTGGGCCGAGGAGCCGTTTGCGCCGCCGTCGCCGTCGTCCCCGCATCCGGCGAGGACGAGCGCGCAGGCGAGGGCGGCCGCGACTGCGGCGCGCATTACCTGGGTTCGCTGGGGCATGTCGATCCCTCCGATTCGGGCCGTGGCGATGTCGGCACAAGCGTCTCAGCGCCGTCGCCGGGTGGACTTCGATCCGACCATAGTCACGACGCCGAGCGCTCCATCACGCCGATCAGGTGAAATCCGCCGCGGCCGACGGTTCATCCGAGTGTGGTGACGGCGGCGCGATCGCGACGGATTAGGCTCCGCCTTAACCACCACCGATGCTCTCGACCGACGCCATCCTCACCGGCCTCGGGCTGGTCATCGCCCTCGCCCTCGGCTGCCAGCTGCTGGCCGGGCGGCTGAGGCTGCCGGCGATCGTCCTGCTGCTCCCGGTCGGCTTCGTCGCGGGCATCGTGACCGAAGACGTCCATCCCGACCAGCTCCTCGGCGCGCTCTTCCAGCCGCTCGTCTCGCTGGGGGTCGGGCTGATCCTGTTCGAGGCCGGCCTGAGGCTGCGGTTGCACGAGCTCCGGGACGGGATCCACGGGGTCGTCGCGCGCTTGATCTCGATCGGGACGATCGTCACCCTCGCCGCGATCACGGTCTCGGTCAAGCTGCTGTTCGGCCTCGACTGGGGGGTGGCCGTGGTCCTCGGCGCGATCCTCGTCGTCTCGGGGCCAACGGTGGTGCTGCCGCTACTCGCCTTCGTCCGTCCGACCGACCGGGCGCGGTCGGTGCTGAAGTGGGAGGGGACGCTGATCGACCCGATCGGCGCACTGCTCGGCGTCCTCGCGTTCCACGCCGTTCAGGCCGGCGCCGGAACCGGGGCCGCCTTCGAGCCCGGCGGGCTGGCGCTCAGCCTGCTCACCGGGCTCGCGGTCGGGGCGGTCGGCGCCGGGATCCTCTGGCTCCTCCTCGAGCACCTCGAGCGATCGGCCCCGAAGCAGACCGTCCTCGCCGCGATCATGGTCGTCGTCGCCGCACTCGTCGCCGCCGACCTGGTTCGCGAGGACTCCGGTTTCGTCGCCACGGTGACGATGGGCATGGTGCTGGCCAATCAGCGGCGGCTCGACGTATCGAGGGTGCTCGAGTTCCAGGAGTTCGTCGTGACGATGGTCATCGCGATGCTCTTCGTCCTGATCTCGGCATCGGTGACGCCCTCGCAGGTCAGCGCGGTCCTTCCGGAGGGGCTCGCCCTGATCGCGGTCATGGTGCTCGTGATCCGCCCGCTCGTCGTCGTGCTCGCCACGGCGCGATCGCGACTGACCGCGCGCGAACGGGCCTTCATCGCCTGGATGGCGCCCCGGGGAATCGTCGCCGCCGCGACCGCGTCGGCGTTCGGGCTCCAGCTGAGCCAGGCGGGCGTCGATGGAGCGGGCCGCATCCTGCCGATCGCATTCGTCGTGATCTTCGGGACGGTGGTCCTCTACGGGCTCACCGCCGCGCCGGTCGCCCGGCTGCTGGGGATCGCCGGCGCCGGGGCGCCCGTCGTCCTGGTCGTCGGCGGGCACGCCTGGGCTCGCGCGATCGCGCGGGCCCTGAAGGCGGCGGGCCTGGGGGTGCGGCTGTGGACCGGCAACCCCGAAGAGCAGGCCGCCGCGCGCGAGGACGGGCTCGACGCCGGCAAGGCGCGCCTGGGGGTGGATCTCGAAAGCCGGGAGACCGAGCTCGAGGAGGTGAGTCAAGCGCTGCTGCTGACCGAGAGCGACGACTTCAACGCGCTCGCGGCGTTCGAGCTCCGCGCGGAGCTCGGCAAGCACAGTGTCTACCGGCTGGCCCCCGGCCCGGACACGCTCGATCTCGTCCCGGCCTACGCCGAGGGCGGGATCCTGTTCGGCGCCGAGCTGACGTTCGCCGAGCTCACGCGGCGCGTCGACGCCGGCGCGCGGATCGTCGCGCGGCCGAGCGAAGGGAGCGATCGGGACGACGAGACGACGCCGCTGTTCGTCGTCGACAGCGACGGTTCGCTCGAGGTCGTCGTCGCGGGCACGGCGCCCAGCCTCAGCCCGGGCGACACCGTCATCTGCCTCGACCGGGGCTCCCCCTGATCCCGATCGAGAGGATTTCATCCGGATCGGATTACGCTCCCGACCTCGACCTCGGGTTGGATGCAGGTCTGGCGGCCCCGGCCCTGCGCCCCTCGAGCGTCAACGGCCAGGGAATCGACGATCACCGGAGGTGCAGCGCATGGGTAGGAAGTTCAAGGGCAAGATCGCTCTCGACGTACGAGACTCGACGCCCGACTGGACGCCGTTCCTGCCGCCGCGGGCACCGGAGGGGTCGCCCAACGTCCTCTTCCTAGCCTGGGACGACGTCGGCTATGGGACGATGGACGTCTTCGGCGGCCCGGTCGAGGCCCCGACCATGCGCCGGATCGCCGAGATGGGGGTGCGGTACTCGAACTTCCACACCACCGCGCTCTGCTCGCCGACGCGGGCCTCGCTGCTCAACGGCCGCAACGCGACCTCGAACGGGATGGCGACGATCGCCGAGTTCGGCTCGGGCTTCCCCGGCATCTCGACCCGGATCCCAGCCGAGAACGGCCTCATCTCCGAGGTGCTGGCCGAGCGCGGCTACAACACCTACTGCGTCGGCAAGTGGCACCTGACGCCCGGCGACGAGACCACGCTCGCCTCGTTCAAGGGGCGCTGGCCGCTCGGTCGCGGGTTCGAGCGCTTCTACGGCTTCCTCGGCGGCGAGACGAACAGCTGGTATCCCGATCTGGTCTACGACAACCATCAGATCGATCCCCCGGGCATGCCCGAGGACGGCTACCACCTGTCCAGCGACCTGGCCGACAAGGCGATCGAGTTCATCCGCGACGCGAAGACGATCGACCCCGCGAAGCCGTTCTTCTGCTACCTCGCGCCGCAGGCGGGCCACGCGCCGCACCACGTCTTCGAGGAGTGGGCGGACCGCTACAAGGGCAGGTTCGACCAGGGCTACGAGGCGATCCGGGCCGGGATCCTCGAGCGCCAGAAGGAGCTCGGCCTGCTGCCTCCGGACACCCAGCTGTCGGAGATCAACCCGCACGGGGAGCCGAACGTGACCGGGCCCGACGGCCAGCCCTGGCCGGAGCTCGACACGGTCCGGCCCTGGGACTCGCTGAGCGCCGACGAGCAGCGCCTCTTCGCCCGCATGGCGGAGGTCTACGCCGGATTCCTGTCCTACACCGATCACGAGCTCGGCCGGGTGCTCGACTATCTCGCCGACTCGGACCAGCTCGACAACACGCTGATCGTCGTCTCCTCCGACAACGGCGGAAGCGGCGAGGGCGGGCCGAACGGCACCTTCAACGAGTGGCGCTTCTTCAACGGGATCCCCGACTCCACCGAGCTGACGATCCCCCACATCGACGAGCTCGGGAGCCCGACGTCCTACAACCACTACAACACCGGCTGGGCGTGGGCATTCGACACCCCGTTCCCGTACTGGAAGCGCTGGGCGGGCTATGAGGGCGGCGTCGCCGACATGTGCTTCATCGCCTGGCCGGCCAAGATCGAGGCCCGGAAGGAGCCCCGTCACCAGTACATCCATGCCGTCGACGTCGTCCCGACGGTCTACGAGCTGCTCGGGATCGAGCCGCCGGAGACGATCAAGGGAGTACCGCAGAGCGCGATCGAGGGCGAGAGCTTCGCCGCTTCGCTAGCCGACGCCGACGCGCCCGGCAAGGAGTCGCAGTTCTACGCGATGCTCGGCCAGCGCTCGATCTACCACCAGGGCTGGCTCGCGTGCACCCTTCACCCGCCGCTGAGCGGGTGGGGGAAGTTCGACCAGGACGTCTGGGAGCTCTACAACCTCGACCGCGACCGGGCCCAGTCGACCAACGTCGCCGACCAGGAGCCCGAGCGGCTCGAGGAGCTGAAGGCCCTCTGGTACTACTACGCCGGGATCTACAACGGGCTGCCGCTCGACGACCGGACGGCCCTCGAGCAGGTGCTCGCGGAGCGCCCCCACGCCGGCACCGACCGCGAGCGCTACGTCTTCTTCCCCGACTCGGCCGACGTCCCCGAGGAGGGCGGCGCGCGCATCAACGGGCGCTCGTACACGATCGCGGCGGGGGTCGAGATCGACTCAGCCGAAGCCGAGGGCGTCCTCTACGCGCACGGGGGCGTCGCCGGCGGTCACAGCCTCTACATCAAGGACGGGCGCCTGCGCTATGCGTTCAACTGGGTCGGCACCCACCTCCAGAACGTCGCCGGCGACCGCGAGATCACCCCGGGCCGGCACGTCTGCACGGCCGAGTTCTCGGTCAAGGGGAAGAACGACGACGCCGCGATGCCGGGCTTCGCCGGAACGCTGACGCTCTACATCGACGAGGACGAGGTCGGCAGCGCGGAGATCGTCACCCAGCCGGGCGCCTTCTGCCTCGTCGGCGACGGTATCTCCGTCGGCCGCGACAGCGCCTCGCCGGTCACGCCCGACTACACGCCGCCGTTCCGCTTCACCGGCGGCACGATCGACAAGGTCATCGTCGACGTCTCCGGCGAACGTTACGTGGACCACGAGGCCGAGGTCCGCGCCTGGTTGATGCGCGACTAGCCTGAGCGGCCACTCGTGCGATCCCTGCGGCGGAGCCGAGCGAGGTGGGGACCGTGATCCGGCGCCTGCTGGACATCGACCGCGGCAAGCTGGATCTCCGGCTGGCGGGACATGCCGTCGTCGGGATCTTCCTCGCCGTGGCGTTCGAGGCGCTCGTCGGCGTCGGCGCCCTGCAGGCGGGCATCGCCGCCGCCATCGTCGCCGCCGTCGGCCGGACGGGCGACCTCCGCACCCGGCTGGTGCACATGGGCTCGGTGACGCTGATCGGTGGGGCGGTCGGGTTCCTCGCCTACGTCAGCGCGGAGACGGCGTGGCAGGCGGCGGTCGTGCTCGGCGTCGTCACCTATGTCACGGGCCTGGCCTACGGCCTCGGGCCCGACGTCGGACGAGCCGGCTTCGTACTGCTCCTTTGGGCGCTGGTTGTCCTGATCGGCGAATCGCGCGGCGATGATCCAACTGCGACTGCTGCGGCATTCCTCGTCGGGGGCGTGGCGGCGATTGTCGTCGTCGGCGCGGCGACCGCGGTGCGGACCGGACCTGGCAAGGCTGGCGCGTCCGCCGGGGAGAGCGCCGATGCCGACGGCTCAGGAGGTTCCGGGGGCAGCGTCGCCGCGCTCGTCAAGTCCGACCTCGGGCTCTGGAGCCTTCTCAGGGCGGTGCTGACGGTCGCCGCCGTGTTCATCGGCTACGGGCTGGCGCCCAAGCACCTCGATCCGCTCTGGACGGCGATGGCGTTGCTGATCGTCTTCCAGCCCGACTTGAACCAGACCCTGTTCAAAGCGGCACAGCGTGGCTTCGGAACGCTCGTCGGAGCGGCGACAGCAGTGGCGATAGTCGACCTCGTGGGCTCCGAGCCTCCGATCGTCGTAGTCGTCCTCATCGCGACATACGGCGCAGTCGCCTTCTACCACGCGAACTACATGATCTACGCGTTCTTCATCACCAACGCCGTCCTGACGTACTACTGGCTGGCCACCGACCACGCGGTGAGCACGGCGGACACGCGCATCCTCGCCACCGTAATCGGCATCGCGCTCGCGGTCGGCGGTATGTCCCTGGTGGCGCTACGAGGCGCGCGGCGGCGGCGACGGCAACCCGAACGCCGAGCCGGGTCTTGACCTGCGGCGTCGGCCCGCTCGATGCCGGAAGTCGACCGACCTGCCTCCCGCGCTCGCGGCCGGTGCCCCCACCCTCCCCGTTCGACGGTGGCTGACGCCTCGCCACCGCGGGTGAGCGCAGGTCGCCGAAGTCACCCGATCCGAGTGATGCCCGCCCGCGACGCTCAGCCTACGATCGCGCCCCGCTCAGTTCGATGATCCTGGTCGAGGCGCAAACCGCATCCGAGCGTGGCCGCTGAGCCGCAGGGGCCGGAGGCCCCGAGCGCCGCTGAGCCGAGCAGGCCCGAGCGGCCAGTGTGGGTGCTCGCCTCGCTGATCCTCGTCGCCGCGGTCGCGAACCTCAACCTGGCGGTGGCGAACGTAGCCCTGCCGTCGATCGGGAAGGCCTTCGACGCCGGGCAGACGTCTCTCGACCTGGTCGCCGTCGGCTATTCGCTCGGGCTCGCCTCGTCGGTGCTCTACCTCGGTGCGCTCGGCGACCGCTACGGGCGCAAGCTGATGGTGATCCTCGGGATGTCGATCTCGATCCCGGCCTCGCTGCTCGCCACCTTCGCACCCTCGATCGAGGTCCTGTTCGTCGCCCGCGTCGTCGGCGGGATCGCCGCGGGTATGGCGTTTCCGACCACCCTCGCGCTGATCACGGCGCTGTGGTCCGGGCCGGCGCGGACGAAGTCGATCGCCCTGTGGTCGGGGATCGGCGGCGCGATCGCCGCGCTCGGGCCGTTGATCTCCGGGGCGCTGCTCGAGGGGTTCGAGTGGGGCTCGGTGTTCGCGGTCACGGTGCCGCTCGCCGCGCTCGCGCTCGTCCTCGCGATCCTCTTCGTTCCCGCCCACGTCAACGAGACGAGCGGCCGGGTCGACAACCTCGGCGGCGTGCTCTCGGTGCTGCTCGTCGGAGCGATCGTGTTGGCGATCAACCTCGCGCCGGTGCCGAACGCCGAGGTCACGGCGCTGGCGCTCGCCGGGGTCGCCGTGGCGATGCTGATCGCGTTCGTTCTCCGCCAGCGGCGCGCGCGGGCGCCGCTCTACGACCTCACCGTCGCCGCGCGCCCCACCTTCTGGGTCGCGGCTTGCGCCGGGATCATCGTCTTCGGCTCGCTGATGGGCGCGATGTTCATCGGCCAGCAGTTCCTCCAGAACGTGCTCGGCTACTCGACTCTCGAGGCCGGCCTCTCGATCCTCCCGGGAGCGGTCTTCATGGTCCTCGTCGCCCCGCGCTCGGCGAAGCTCGTCGAGGCGCACGGCGCGAGGTTCACGCTCCTCGCCGGCTACAGCTTCTGCCTGCTCAGCTTCCTAACGATGCTCGTGCTCTGGAACGAGGGCATCTCCTACTGGCCGGTCGCCCTCGGCTACGCGCTGGTCGGCATCGGTGTCGGCCTCGCCGGCACGCCGGCCTCGCGTTCGCTCACCGGCTCGGTCCCGGTCAAGCGCGCGGGGATGGCGTCCGGAACCGCCGACCTTCAGCGCGACCTCGGCGGGGCGATCATGCAGTCGATCATGGGAGCGGTGCTGACCGCAGGCTATGCCAGCGCCGCCGGAGCGGAGATCGCGTCCGCGCCGAACGGGGAGAAGATCAACAACCAGGTCGAGACCGAGCTCCAGAACTCGTTCTCGAGCGCCGCCGAGACCGCTTCGCGACACCCCAACCACGCGAGCGACATCATCGCCGGCGCGCGATCGGCGTTCCTGCAGGGCGACGACTGGGCCTACCTCGCCGGCATTGCGGCGATCATCATCGGCGCGGCGATCGTCTTCTTCGTCTACCCGAAGCGCGACCGCGAGCGCGAGCTTCTCGCCTCGTACCACGCCCGCGACAGGCCCGCCGCGGCGCCCGTCGTGGCGAGCTCGGCCGACGGCGCGGCCAGCTGACCCGCCCGTACGCGGTCCGTGGAAGCGGTGCTCGTCGATTTCATCCCTATCGGGTGACGATCGGGCACCCGGATGTTGGGACGATCGGCGCCGATGAAGCCGAACGGTGGGAACGGCTCGTGCGACGTCTTCGTCAGCTTCGGGATCACCGGCGACCTGGCGAAGGTGATGACCTTCCGCTCGCTCTACCGGCTCGAGCGACGAGGACTGCTCGACTGCCGGATCGTCGGCGTCGCGGTCGACGACTGGTCGGCCGATGACCTGAAGAAGCACGCGCGGGCGGCGATCGAGGGCACCGG
>Ga0299914_10002110_pt1 | contig 13536 bp, 12 predicted proteins | sample RVTome_10_FD_201361 | JGI IMG/M metagenome (GOLD analysis project Ga0299914, IMG submission 201361) | Soil microbial communities from uranium-contaminated site in the Upper Colorado River Basin, Wyoming, United States - RVT153D57 (version 2) ...
GGTACAGGAACTGCACAAGGAGCAAGCTATGCTTGCTATACTAATGGGCCAGCTTTGAGTGCAAACTATTTAACTGGTCTCCCCTGCCCATAGTCGCTCACAGTTTCAAGGCAAGGTTCCTTTAAGTATATACGGCTTCGATAAGTAGGTAATACTACAAAGTAACGTGGAGAGAAACTGGCCGTTGTTGGCAACAAAAAAGCAAGTCATGAACCGACCAAACAGTGTCAGTCAGACCAGCCTAGTATAAAAATTGCTTGTAGAGTCGTGGGAATCTGAGGTAATTGCCACGACTTTTTGTTTTGCCTGATCGTGCAGTAAAATTTGCACGATCATACGTTGATTTGGGTGGGAGAGATGAGTTAAGGTAACGAAGGTTAATTTCACTTTAGAAGGAATTCAAGAAATAAAAAAGTTATTAACATCTGTCGTTTTTATCGTGATAATTGTAGGAGTTATGTGGGGAAGTACCTCCGTTACTATGAATTTATCAGCTTCCACCGTTCCTGATACACAGTCACCACCGCCAACATCGGGCGCATTTCCAACTGATTTGCCGCACTTTTTACCCGATAGCACACCTATCAAAACACGCGAAGAGGCAATAATAGTAGCACTTGCTTTCGATAGTTTGTGGACTGTACGCACTGAAATCGTGAGTGAGGATACCCTTCCTGTAGAATATTATGCCACACGTCAGGAGGCGGCTGATAAATATGATCTGGGTGTTTTTGTAGATAAACAAGATGCGCTCGATCCAACATGGGTTGTTATCCTTCCTGGTGAAGTGAGCGCAAACAGCATGGCGCGTGTTGGTGAGATGGAGCTTGTAAATGGCGTTATTTATATGTTCTCGGCAACAGATAGCAGTATAGTGGCACAAATAAACGGTTTGCCATAAAAGTACTTCCAAAGTCTATTCTAAAAACTCATGGCAATCAGATACGATTGCCACGAGTTTTTGTTTTCCATGAGCCTGCAACTGCATATTGGTGTTAATGGAAAAGTTTGGGGGTAACTTTACAGACCCCTGCGCCCCTCAGCCACCAGCCACCAACCACTAACCCCCAGCCACCACCCACCAGCAACCACCCACCACCCACCACCCACCAACCTCTAAAATTTTATCACATCGGCCGCCAGCAAGACCCAGCCTATACTGCTAATCAAGAACAAAAGAGCCTGAGCCTCCCGACGACCCGTGTTGATGAGGACAACCACGGCCAGCAGATAAAAGAGCGAAGCAGCCCGCAGAAAAGCCCACCCTTCAACCCAAACACTACTGGTTAGCATAATCAGCAGTAAGCTGTATAAGAGCCAGGCCAGCTTTTCATAGCGGCGAGCCTGGGAAGATTTGAGGAGAACGGCCGTCACCACCCCTACCAGACCCAACCCCACCGCCTCCGTCACCCATACCCTTTGAAATCTCTCGAATGTCTGGAAGGAAGATGCAACTTCAATAATGCCTCTAAAAGGCAAGCCAATATTATTTTGTACATCGGCCGTCAGCGAAGCCTGCCACCAAAATTGCATAAACAACTGCCAGGCCCCATAAAAAACAAGGGGCACAATGGCCACATACCATCTCACGCCTTTATCAGCCCTTCGGCTTCTATCCAGCCAGGCCAGGAATATAGCCGCCGGCAGGAGCAAAGCCGTTTCTTTGGCCAAAACCGCCATTACCAGCAGCCCTGTCCCCAGCAGCCAGCGCTCGCGACGCAGCGCCAACAGCGCCGCCAGGATAAACAGCCCCTCCAAAATCTCGGTCAGATCCCTGGCTAAAGTCAAAATGAAGCCAGGGTAGAGGGCAAAAACAGCCCCCCACAAAGCATGTTTCCCCACTGCCTGGGCGTAAGATCCTCCCAACCCGCCCATAACTGCCAGCCCTAAAAAATTAACAGCCACCAAAGCAATGGGCACCAAGCGTGCCTGGCCCAAGGCCAAAAGCCAGGTCAGGCTGGGATAGAGAATGCGCCGGTGGCGGTACAAAGGCGAATCGAGTCTAATACCATCAGCCACTGGCTCCCGAGTCAGCGGGTTGAGCGCCAGGCGATAATAAAATTGCCCATCATAGCCAATGGGATGCTGAATCGTAATAGCTGCCGGTAAGTCATCCCTCTCCACAAATTCCTCGCCGGCCACAATAAAGGCAGTGATGTCAACCCGTTGCAAGCGCAAATCCAGGAAAATCAAATAGGCAGCCGCCACCAGCAGCAGGGGGACTAAGGGATGATCTAATTGTCGGTACATATAATAGTGGACCAACCACGAATCTTTTTTATCATATGCGCTCATTCATAAGGAACTGTTACGAGGTCAAGTTTGGCCACAACTGGCAAATGATCAGACTGCCCATCTACTCCTACAAATGCCTCTAAAGCCCTGAATTCATTCGAATGCCAGATGTAATCAATTCGCTGAATGGCTGCTGAGACAATTGGCGGTTGAAAAGTGTGACCAAATCCCCAGCCAGCCTCGCCAAAGCTGTCAACTAAAAATGTACTGAACTGAGCATGAGTTTCAGATGTCTCTGTTAAATTGCAATCACAAAGGAGTAGGACAGGTTCGACTATATCAGCAATTCTGGCTCGGAGTAGCGCCACCTCATTAGCTCGTCGAGCATAGCGTTCTTTGACCATAGGCACAAACTCAGCAATGGGCCGTTCAAAAAATTGATTTGGCGATAAATGGACAACAAAAACATGTACCCGTTGCCCATTAATATTGATAATAGCTTGTAAAGCTTTATGCAGTGGCGGCAGTGGGAACCTTTCCAGATGTTCAATAGGGAAACGGCTCAATAGAGCAACGGTTGAGTTTTGCTCTGGCGTATCCAGCGTATGGTAAGGATAGTCACCTTCTAGAACATTGATCAACCCCTGAGCAACATCATCAGTCATTTCCTGCAATCCAACGATATCAGGCGAAGCTGTCTGGATACTTCCGGCAATAGCTTTATGATTCTTGTTCTTATATAAGACATTGAAACTCATCACAGTCAAGGATGGCTGGGTGCTGCTCTGAGCTGTTTCAGGCAATGCAGGCAGGAATAATCGGCCGAATAGAGCAAAAAAGATAATGGTCGGGATACCCAGCTTGACCAGGGATTGACGATGCCTTCGCCAGACAGAGATAACCAAGAAAATTGGAAGGGGAAAAAACAGGTACTGAGCAATAGTGTTGAGCAGCGCGAAAGGCCATAATTGGTCAAAGAATAGAAGGCGTTCTAACGACCAGATGACAATAAACCCAACATAGGCATTAACAAATTTAGTCCGGCTTATGACGATTCCCATACCCGCAACCCCTGACGACTCAACGTAATAGGGATAGTCTGAAACGATACGTTTTCCTGCTCTATTTCGCGTAGCATGGTTTGTTTAGCCGCCGAATTATCACCACACAGCAGCGTCAACGAACCACCAGAACCCCCCGCCCCGTTTACCTTCCAGCCTAAAGCGCCGTGCGCCCCGGCTATGGCCATCACCTGCCGTGCTTCCGGGCTGACCAGGGCTTCATGCAGTTCCGCCTGCAAGGCTGTGTTGTGCTTCATAGCCGTTCCCATTGCTGCAAAATCGCCAGTCGCTAAAGCCTGCCAGGCCGGTTCGGCCGTATGCCGTAGCTTGTTTAGTGTAGGGTGATCTGGCCCGGCATTCTCTAAACCACGAATGACCATCTCATGAACGGCCGATGACCGGTGCGGCCGCCCTAAATAGACCAATGCCAGCCGCCGCTCCAATTCCCACCATAAAGCATCAGGTAACTCTAACTGAGTCACGACAGCCTGTGGGTAATGAAACATATCAATGAGATTGATACCCCCATAAGCAGCCGCCAACTGATCTTGAATCCCACATTGCTGGCCCAGCATCTCCGTCTCCACCGCATGGGCCGCATACGCCACTTCACGGGGCGACATCCGTCCCCCTGCCAGCCAATCCAGGGCAGCCAGCAAAGCGACTGTAACCGCCGCCGATGTGCCTGTGCCCGCACCGGCCGGAGCCTGAGAAAAGATGGTGATAGTAACGGCCGTTTCCTCCGCCACCCCCACCCGGGCAATCGCTGCCTCCAACAGCGGATGTCGCTCCCAACCAGCCTGGCCAGACGGGCTGTAGGCATCACCATAATTTTCAGCATGGATGGTGATATGCGGTTTGTCATCCATGCGGGCAAACACGGCGATTTGCACTTCAGCATAAGGAGCCACAGCGATATTAAAAATCTTTCCCCACCCGGCAAACCAGGTATCCGTCCAACCCCCGTTATCACAAATACGAATAGGCGCGACGGCATTGATAATGCGCACTTAAAAATCCGCCCCGGCAACATGTTTTAACATGTTTCTGACCAATCAGCCGATGATTTCAATCATCGGTACTTCAATCATCGCTACTCTGCACCAAAGATATACCTATCCAAAAACGCATTGCGGAATTTGCCCTGTGGATCAGTCCCTTGCCCCAGTTGTCGAAAGTCAGGCAGCTTTTTGTAAAGTGACTGCAACTCTGCTGCTGACATCGTGAAAAGTTTCCCCCAATGGGGACGAGCCTGGAATGGTGCCAGATGTTCTTCGAGAAGAGGCAGCAGTTGGCGCACGGCCTCCCACTCTGAGCGCCAGGTAAAATGAATCGCCACGCAATCCTGCTGGTAACAGGGACTTAGCCACAGCGTATCGGCCGCCACCGTCCGCACCTCAGAAATATGCAGGAGTGGTGCCACCTGCTGGCCTAACTGCATCAAAGTTTGCAAAGCGGCCAGAGCCTGGGAGCGCGGCACAAAATACTCCGTCTGCAGCTCGTCACCGCTGCTGGGTGTGAACTCCATACGAAAGTGTGGCAGCCGTTCATACCACGGGCCAGGGATACCCATCTGCTCTGTGCAATTTTCGGCCGAAAGGCTGATGATGGGATGGCGATGCGTAGATGCCGCCATCGCCCCAAACAAGGTAGCCGGGGTAACCTTAGGCATGTCACCTGTCACACGCCGCTTCAGCCAGAGCTGGTCAAACTTCTCCTCCCGCCAATCTGTAAAGAGACTGACACTGTAACCGCTGGAAAAAATCTCCTCAAAATTGGCAGCTACCTCTGCCAGGGGCAGATGTTCGTACACATCCTGCCGCACGGTAAAAGCAGGCACAATATCCAGCGTTACTTTGGTGACGACACCCAGGGCACCCAATCCCACCACAGCCCCGTCAAACTGGTCGCCATCCTGGTCGCGGGAGAGAGTAATGAGTTCGCCAGCGGCCGTAACCACTTCCAAAGCAGTAACGGCCGTTGCCAGATTGCCGTTGCCATCTCCCGATCCATGAGTAGCTGTGGCACATGCGCCGGCCACCGAAATATGGGGCAGCGAAGCCAGGTTGGAGAGGGCATATCCTTCATTGTGCAAAGTATGGCACAAATCTCCATAGCGCATCCCCCCATCCACCGTCACCGTCTGGCGCTCCTGATCTATCACCAATAGCCGCGGCAACTGGGCCAGCGAGATCAGGTTTTCCGTCGAGTCAGCCAGGCCGTTAAAAGAATGGCGTGACCCAACCACCCTTAACTTGTCACAGCTTTTTACAATTTCTTGAACTTGCTCAACGCTCTCGGGATAATGCCAGCGATCACTGCTGTAGGTGTAATTGCCAGCCCAATTCCTTTGCTTCTCAGCCATCTGCATACTCCTTCTTAGCCGTCACCGCCCTGGCCACAGAGTTCGGCACACCGTTGTCTAGCATAGCTCCAGGCCGAGAAGTCAACTTTCTCGGTGCTCGGAGCCACGATAAAGGGATCTTCACCAAAGGAAGTATAACTCCTGAACAGAACATCGGCCGTCATGCCCGGGCGATAGGCATCTGCCAGATATTCATCTACAATTCTTTGTGCCGCCCTAATAGCATCCTCGGCCGTTGTAAACTCGCCAAGTTCATATCGTTCCTCTTCATCCCTATAATGGAAATTGTCATCTACAAAAACCTTGAAGGTCATAAGCCTGCCACACCTCCCTTGAAGGCTAACGGTCCGATTCAACCACCCCTCCTTCCTCCCCTCAATATTACCTGAATCTATAACCCTGACACAACTGAGACGGCCGTTTCCCTCATTTCTCTATCTTTTGACGTAGATGATCTCCGCTTTTAGTCGCATGACGCATCAGACTTATCTCGTTACGATAGGGCACAGATGCAGATTTTGTCACAGGAGCACTATGAGTGATTTGACCTTTTCCCCCCTATATAGCGACCGCCGCTGGCGTTTCGACTGGGTGCTGCCCGCCCTGTTCCAGCCGCGGCGCGTCTTTGCTCAGATTGCCACGGCCGAAACGGCCGTCTGGCAAGCCCCCATTGCCATCCTGGCCGTCACCGCCCTCATCCGTGTCCTGGTAGCCGGTGGCATTCGCCAGGCAGCCGCCGCCCAGGGGCAGATAACCTTGCCCCCCGGCTGGGAATATTTCACCCCAGAGCAGCAAGCCCAATTCCAACAGGCGATGACCGCCACCAGCGGCCCCGTCTTCACCTATCTGCTGCCGGCCATCATGGCCGTCTTAGGCGTGTACCTGGTCTGGCTAATCTTGGGCTGGCTGTTGCACCTCCTGTTAACAATGTTTGGCGGGCGCGGCAGCAGCCAACAGGCGCTGAATGTAGTCGCCTGGGCTACCTTGCCCTTTGCCATTCGGGAAGTAGTGCGCATCGCAGCCATGTGGAACAGCGGCCAACTGCTCACCACTTTGGGCCTTTCCGGCTTTGCCCCTCCCGGCGATGGAACAATGGCCTTGCTGCTGTTAGCCCTGCTAACAGTAGTAGACATCTACCTGTTCTGGCAGTTAGGGCTGCTGGCCCTGGGGGCACGCCTCATCGCTACCATTAGCCGTGTCAAAGCCTGGAGTGCTGTCCTCATTGCCATCATCTTGCTGTTGGCGCTGCGCATTGCTCCCACCATATTGGCAGCCCAATTTAGTGATTTGACGGTGATACGGCCGTTCTTCTAAGAATAACTTGGACAGTTTGGTGCGTGGCACTTTCTCCCATGTATTCATGGGCCATGTCTTCATGGGCAGTGCCTTGCACCTTTGCAACTTATTTAGTTCTCATTCCTAAGGATCATCTCCATGATAACTGTTCGCGATTTGCGTAAAAGTTACCAGATGGGACGCGCCCTCGTCCATGCGGTCAATAATGTCAATTTAGAGGTTGCCCCCGGCACATTCACCGCCGTCATGGGGCCATCCGGCTCTGGCAAGAGCACCCTGCTCTATCTGCTAGGTGGCCTGGATCGCCCCAGTCAAGGCACCATTCTGGTCAATCAACAGGCTGTAGAAACCCTGGATGAAAACGCCCTGGCTCATTACCGCCGCCGTACTATTGGCTTTATCTTCCAATCCTTTAACCTGATTCCCACCCTCACAGCCCTGGAAAATGTCGCTTTTCCCATGCGCTTTGCCCGGGTTCCCCGGCGACAGCGGCAGTTGCGGGCCTTTGAGCTGCTGCAGCGGGTAGGACTGGCCGATCGCGTTCATCACAAGCCGACAGAACTGTCCGGTGGGCAGCAGCAGCGGGTAGCAATCGCCCGGGCCTTGGTCAACGACCCGCAGCTCATTCTGGCCGATGAACCAACGGGCAATCTGGATACCAGCAGCGGTAACAGCATCATGCAACTGCTGGCAGAACTGCATGGGCAGGGGCGCACTGTGTTGGTGGTCACTCACGATCCGCGAATGAGTGCCTATACCACCCATACCGTCCACATGCTCGACGGCCGTATCGTCAGCGAAGCTGATTACCAACAGGCCATCACGGTGACGGCCGTTTAAGTAGATCACAGTAACTCTTTGTAAGTAGACCCGAAGGGTTTGGCTTTATTTATCCTAGGCAAATGCTGATCAAACCCTTCGGGTCTTTCGGGAACTTTTTGTAAGTCACTTAACTTTAATTGAAAGGATGAAACCTCCCATGAAACTTCCTCTTCTCCATCACAGGTCCGGCTTTTATCTGGCCCTGCTTCTGGGCTTATTTCTCCTCGTCGCCCCCGCCTGGCCTACCTTTGCCCAATTTGGGCCGCCCAACTCTGGGCCGCCCACAGAGACAGCCATACCGACGAGCACCCCCACACCAACAGAGACCCCCACAGTCGCCATGCCGCTGGCACTAACGGCCGTTCAGCCCAACAGCGTCAGCAACGGCAGCGAGACAGAGCTAATCATCACCGGCAGCGGCTTCATGGAAGGTGCCGCCGTGGTTTTGGCTGGCAGCAGTGGGCTGACAACGACATTTGTCAGCAGCAACTTGCTGCGTGCCGTATTGCCTGCCGGGACAGCCGCCGCTACCTACACAGTGACGATAGTCAATCCCGATGCCACATCCGTTTCCCTGGCCAATGCCCTCACCGTCACGGCCACCACCGCCGAAACCGCCACACCCAAACCTACCCACACCCCGGCACCAACTGCCTTTGTCCGGCCGTTGCTTGTCGTCAATAGCTACGGTGCCAGCTCCGCCGCCATCACACCCAACAGCAATCTCGACTTTGAGATGACCATCGGCAATGCCGGTGCCATTCAGGCCAGGAACATTGTAGCAACCTTTGTCAGCGGCGACTTTGTGGCCCGGGCCACAGGTGGTGTACGCGCCCTGGGTAATTTAGACCCCGGCGGGGCCAACCGCTTCTGGCAGCCACTATTTGCCACCTCGGGCCTGACCAGTGGCGGTATTGCCACGCTGGAGGTGAAGGTAGATTACACCGATGTCAATGGCACTGCCTACAGCGACACCTTCAACCTGACTTTTCCGGTGATACGGACAGCGACAGGCGGCCCGGCCGCTACGGCCACGCCAACCGCCACACCCACCGCGACACCGACACCGACGACTGGCCCACGACTGCGCCCGCAGCTTATTGTCACTGGCTATGAAACCAGCCAGGAGCAGTTGCAGCCCGGTCTCAACTTTACCCTGTCGCTGACAGTGCAAAACCAGGGCAATGCCGGCGCCAGACGTGTCACGATGATTGTGGGCGGGGGTACAGCCACAAGTGGCACTGCCGATGGCACACCAGTGGCTGGGGGTGGCGTTTCTGGTGCCGAGGGAGAATTCTCCAAATTCGCGCCGATAGGCACCTCTAATGTGCAGACGTTGGGGGATCTGGCCCAGGGCAGCACCCTGGAAGCGACAATGGCCTTCATAGTTAATGCGGCCACCGAGCCAGGGGCTTATCCGGTGAAGGTCTCCTTCGTCTATGAAGATGCCCAGAATGGGGACTTTGTAGATGATCAGGTGATTACATTATTGGTGGTCAAAAGGCCGTCGGTGGTAATGAACTTTTACACGCCGCCACCGCCCTTCTTTGTCGGTGAACCAGGCAGTCTGCCCCTGCAAGTTGTGAACATTGGCAGCAAATCGGCCGTACTGGGCAGTTTTAGCGTCACCAGCGAAGGAGCGACAGTCGAAAACGGCACTGCCTTTGTGGGCAATTTGGAGCCGGGCGGCTTCTATCCCCTGGATGCGGTGATCTTTCCGGCGGCCGAAGGGACACAGGCATTGGTGCTAACCATTAACTACACCGATGATTTCGGCCAGGCCCAAACCATCACCCAGACACTGGACATTGAAGTGATGCCAGCGCTCGTTTTTGAAGAGCCGGCGGATGGGTTGCCGCAGGATGGGCCATCGCCGGAGCCAGAACCCGAGACAACCTTGCAAAAGGTGTGGCGTTTCTTCCTGGGGCTGCTCGGATTGAGCAGCGGCCTACCACAGCCACAACCTGATGGCGGTCTGGGGCCAGGCGGATTCCCGCCGCCGGGTGAAGATCCGGGCTTCGTTCCCCCCGTTGAAGGAGAATTGGTACCATGACTGTCTGGGACTTAATGTCGTTGGTAGTGGAGAATTTGTCCCGACAGAAGGGGCGGGTGGTGTTAACCGCCGTTGGCGTCATCATTGGCACGGCGGCGGTAGTGCTGCTGATTTCCCTGGGTGTAGGTTTGCAGCAAAATGCAGCCAGCCAATTGGGTGGTATTGGCGACCTGACTAAGATCCAGGTGCTTCCTATTTTTGGCGAACCCGATCCCAATACAGGCCAACCCGCCGCCAGCACACCCCTCACCGATGACACTGTGGCCCAATTACGCGAGCTGCCAGGAGTGACTGCCGTTGTTCCCCAAGATTACCTGCAAAGCTGGGGCTATATTACCCTCGGGCGGGCGCAGGGTAGTGGGCAGTTCATCGGTGTTGGTACCGACAATCTGGCCGATTTGGGTGTACGAGTCCAGGGGGGCACATTGGACATTAAGCGTGGTTCCGTTGTCGTAGGCAGCTCTATTCCCCAAAGCTTTTATGATCCTTTCGCCCCCCCCAGCAACGAGCCGCCGGAACCTGTTGATTTGCTGAACAAACAGGTCACCATCACCCTGGTTAAGTGGGCCAGCGACGGCACAGAAGTGCATAAAACAGTGCGGGCCACCGTCTCCGGCATTATCTCCGAAGTGCACGATGAACCGGATTGGTCTGTTTACTTTCCTCTGGACGAAATCGCCGGCTACAACACCTGGATCTTGGGGCAGCCGATAGATCGTAACAAAGAGGGTTACCGCATGATCATTGTCAAGGCCACCAGCGTAGAGGAAGTACTGGACATAGCCGACCAGATCACCGCTATGGGCTACCAGGCCTTTACCCCCCAAACCTTCGTCCAGGGCGTCCAAGGCTTCTATACTGTGCTGCAAGTCGTCTTTGGCGGCGTGGGTGCGATTGCCCTGTTGGTGGCTGCCATTGGCATCGCCAATACCATGACCATGGCCATTCTGGAACGTACCCGGGAAATTGGCCTGATGAAGGCGGTGGGGGCTACCAATCGGCACGTACTCGGCGTCTTTCTGGGGGAGTCGGCCGGTATTGGCTTTTTAGGCGGGCTGGGCGGTGTGCTCCTGGGCTGGGGATTGGGACAGGTAGCCAATGTCTTTGTGCTAGCCTATCTGGCTGGCCAATCAATAGAAACAGGAGCCCCACCACCCTCTGCAGCGGTCGTCACGCCTGGCTGGCTGCCACTCTTCACCCTCATTTTTGCTACAATTATAGGGATGTTGTCTGGCCTTTACCCTGCACTAAGTGCCGCCACATTGTCCCCTATCAAAGCCTTAAAGTATGAGTAAAAAAACCTTCCGGAGCTTTCTGTCCAAAGGTTTCCTCTGCTGTCAAACCTCCGGGATTATTGACCTACTCCCAGCCCGAAGACCACTGCCCCCCACGAAAACGCCAACGTGGGAACAGTAGAGGCAGCAAACTGTGTGAGGCAGCCCAGGTTACCATAAAAACCGTGAGATAATGAGCGGCAAAACGGCCGAATGTCAACCCCGCTCCCACCCCCGGCATCGCTGCTCCCTGCTTCCGGAAAAAATAAACCACCCCCCAGAGAATGAGCCCTTCCCCCAACCCCGTCAACAATGTAAACAGCGGCGGCCAGTCTCGATTCCACCGCCCTGTCTGTAAACCGTAATAAAGGATGTCCCAACCCCAGCCGAAGACCAGAACATAACCCAGCAAAGCAAACGGAGTCCGCCCATCCCCGTAGGCCCAGGCAAAAAAAACTGTAAGCGGTGTACCCAACACCGTCAACAAGAAAAAACGCGTTTCCCAGCGCCCCTGTAAAGTTGGTGTCATGGCGCAGCCCCCTGCCACCAACGCCACCACTGCCGCAGCGAGGCCAGGCCATTGAGATAACGCAAACCGGGTGCCCCGGCCCGAATCAGCCCATCTACCGACCGCTGCGCCGCATATTGCAGCCCCATAAAGCTGTCCACTGGCGCAAAGGCATTGCCAAATGCAATCGTCCCCGCCATATAGGCCTGTCCCCGGCTGTTACGCAGCCCCGTCAACTCAAAGTTGGCCGTCACCTCCAACTGTCCCGTCAAGTTTTGCGACAATTCATAATGCTCTCGCAGGTCAGCCAGAATAGGGTGCAGCACCAGTTCGCTGTTTAGTCCGGTGCAGTCAATCATGAAGTCAGCTACAAAGCGGTATTGTTCATTTGAAACATAGTCCCCGAATTGGGCGATGAGCCGTTTACGGCCGTTCGGCCGCATCTCCGTAATCGTACCAAAGTACAACTGATACCACCCTTCCCGGCCACCGCGAGCCACAATTTCCAGCCAGTCGCGCCGGTTGCTTGTCGTCACCCCACCCCAGGTGGCAAACAGCTCTTGCCGCTCTTCCGGTGCCGCCTCCTCCAACACCACCCGCAAATCGCCGCCAAAAGCCGCTTTCGGCCAATTAAAGGGTTGCCGCTGCCAATGATAGCGGGCCGGGCGACGTGCCTGGCCATAGACCGTGTCTTCCGTCAGAGGCGTGCGCAGCAGATGAATAACCCGGATCGTCTGCCCTGTCTCCTGGCGAATCTCATCCACTCGCTGCAAGATGCGCGAAGCGACAATTCCCCGCCCCCGCAGCAGCAAAATTCCCCCGCGCTGCGCCAACTGCTCATAAACATACTCATGCGGTTCATATGCCTGCACCACCAGGCGCAAATCCCGATATTCCTGGCGATAGGCCTGTGTCTCTGGCGTTAGATGAATCCCAGGGTAGCCCAGTGCCAGATGCAAATACGAGGCGATAATGAAGTGGGGAACATTCTGCCTGTGGGGAATAGCAGCGACGACATAACGGCCGTCATCTGTCTGCCGTACCGCACATATCTCACCCCGCCGCCGCATCCGCGCCCAGCCAATGCGCCCCATCTCCCGTTCCAAAGCGGCAAACACCATTTGGGCGCGGGGTGCGTATGTCTCGACCAATGTAGGTTCACTCAAAATCTGCCAGAAGATGCGGCCCGCTTCGGCCCACCGCTGTTCGCCCAGCAGCTCACCAATTTCCTGCACTGCATAGCCGGGCCAGCCCCACAAATTATCGGGCCTGGAGCCTGAATCACTGCGAATACGCTCGTCGCCAAAAATCTGTGAATAGGTGCACAGTCGCTTAAAGCGGTCATAAGGGGTCGCTTCCTGGCCCATGACCGCAATCTGGTCAGCGGACACGCCACAGATACGCAAATAATCCACCCAGGCAAAGCTGCCCAGTCCCCCGCCCAGAGCCAAAAAGGTCGTTTCGCTGGTTGGCATCTGGCTCTGCCGGATGGTCTGTACCGAAACTTCCCCAGCCTGGAACCAGTCAGGCAGATTGCTAGGCTGGACGAGATGAGGCAGCAGCGACCCACACCAGGGGCAAGAACTCTGTTCGGGCTGAATCGCCTGATTACAGCGACTGCATAGGCGGGTTGGCTCCGGTAAGGTAGCAGGCAGCGTGAAGGTTTTTGTAGTCATCGCTCGTCAGGTTTACTCACCAAATCAAGCCAAGTATATGTGAAAGTCAGCAAATACTCAATTCCCCAGAAGTCAGGCTTTTTACTCAAGAACATCGCCCTATAACGAAGTCAAAAGCCTGACTTCTCTAGTGGGTCTTAACAAATTCCCCTTAATTTAGTAAGATTCCCCAAGGATAAATCATAAACATGAAATCACACTTCAATGGTATCTACAACGGCCGTACCGTTCTCATCACTGGTCATA
>Ga0299914_10002111_pt1 | contig 13535 bp, 6 predicted proteins | sample RVTome_10_FD_201361 | JGI IMG/M metagenome (GOLD analysis project Ga0299914, IMG submission 201361) | Soil microbial communities from uranium-contaminated site in the Upper Colorado River Basin, Wyoming, United States - RVT153D57 (version 2) ...
GGTGCGCGGGGATCAAGTCCCGCCCGCGCCATGGGCGAACGTTGTGGCAAACGCACGCGGCGGCTTCATTGCCACGGAACGCGGCGCCGGCTCCACCTGGGCCGGCAGCAGCTATTTCTTTCGCCTCACGCCGTGGCACAACGACCCGGTGACCGACCCCCCGGGCGAGGTGCTCTACCTCCGCGACGAAGAGACCCGCGCGCTCTGGAGTGCTACGCCCGCACCGATCCGCCGAGACATTGCGTACACGGTGCGGCACGGGGCCGGATTCACCTCCTTCGCGCACGTGTTCGCCGGAATTGCCACGGATCTCACCATGGCCATGGCGCGGGACGATGCCGTGAAGCTCAGCATCCTCCGCCTGACCAATGAGAGTGCCCGCCCACGACGCCTGTCGGTGACCGGGTACGCGGAGTGGACGCTCGGCGTGCTTCGTGAACATACACAACACCAGGTACGCACCTTCGCGAGGCCCGACCTGGGAGCCGTTTTCGCACGGAACACCTTCGATCCGCACTTTGCCCGGCACCTGGCGTTCTTCGCAGTGAGCGAGCCGTTGTCCGACTACACGGGGGACCGGCGGGCGTTTATCGGCCGAAACGGGACGTTGGCCGATCCACATGGTCTGCAAGCGGCGGCCCTCGGCGGACCGATGGCTATGGTTGTCGATCCCTGTGCGGCCGTCCAATGTACATTGGAGCTGGCGCCCGGCGAAACGCGCGAAATCGTCTTCGTACTGGGCGCGGCGGAAGGAGAGGCCGAGGCATATCGCCTGACAGCGAAATACCGAGACCGGCCAACAGCTCTCGAGGCCGCCTCCCGCTCGCGGCAGGACTGGTCGAAACGGCTTTCGGCGATAACCGTCCGCACACCGGAACCCACGTTCGACGCCATCCTCAATCATTGGACGCTCTACCAGGCGCTCGCCTGCCGGATGTGGGCCCGGTCGGCCCTCTACCAGAGCGGCGGCGCGTACGGTTTCCGCGACCAGCTTCAGGACGTTCTGGCGTTCGTGTACGCGGAGCCGGCGGTCGCGCGCGAGCATATCCTCCGCGCCGCGGCCCGCCAGTTTGTCGAGGGCGACGTACAGCACTGGTGGCACCCGCACAACGGCCGCGGCGTGCGGACCCGCTTCTCGGACGATCTGGTCTGGCTCCCCTACGTCGTCGATCAGTATGTGCGGGTCACCGGCGACCGGTCGGTGCTCGATGCCTACGTCCCGTTTTTAGCGATGCGGCCCCTCGAACCTCACGAGCACGAGCTGTACGATCTGCCGCTCGTTACTGACGAACACGCGAGCGTCTATGAGCACTGCCGCCGTGCCCTCGATCGGGCGTGCACGGCCGGGCCGCACGAATTGCCCCTCATCGGCATCGGCGACTGGAACGACGGGATGAACCGCGTCGGTGTGGAGGGGCAGGGGGAGAGCGTCTGGCTGGCCTGGTTCCTCGTGACGACGCTGCGCCGGTTCGCCGGACATGCGGATGCAAGGGGCGACGCGACGGTCGCCGCCGCCTTCCGGAGTCGGGCGGACGCGTACGTCGCGGCGATCGAAGCGCACGGATGGGACGGCGCGTGGTACCGCCGCGCCTACTTCGACGACGGCACGCCCCTGGGCTCGGCCAAGAACGCCGAGTGCCGCATAGACGCCATCGCCCAGAGCTGGAGCGTAATCTCCGGCGCCGGCGATCCGGTGCGGCGCGAGCATGCGATGCGTTCGTTTGAAGAGCACCTCGTAAGAGACGACGCACGGCTCCTCCAGCTGCTCGCGCCCCCCTTCGACGAAACGCCGCTCGACCCGGGGTATATCAAAGGCTACGTACCCGGTGTCCGAGAAAACGGCGCGCAGTACACCCACGCGGCGCTCTGGAGCGTCCTCGCTACCGCGCTTCAGGGCCGTGGCGACCGCGCCTTCGAGCTCTTCCAGATGATCAATCCACTCACCCGCACCCGCACGCCGGCGGACGTCGCCACCTACAAGGTAGAACCCTACGTCGTAGCTGCCGACGTATACACGGCGGACGGCCACCTCGGGCGGGGCGGGTGGACGTGGTACACCGGCTCCGCGAGCTGGATGTACCGAGTAGGCATCGAAGCGATCCTCGGTTTCACGAAGCGCGGCGACGTCCTGTACATCGACCCGCGCGTGCCGTCCACCTGGACCGAGTACGCCATCGAATACCGGTACGGCAGCAGCGTCTACGCCATCACCGTGCGCCACCCGGCCGACATCGACCGGCAAACGGCGGACGTGCGCGTCGATGGTGTGCTCCTCAACGGGCCCGGGATCCCGCTCGTGGATGACGGCGCGCACCACGACGTCGTCATCGAGCCGAAAATGGTTTTATGAAAGACAGAGAAAGAGCAAATCCGATGGTATTCCCCGTGTCGTCTCACCTCCGCCTCCCTATCCGCCTCCGCGTTTGCCTATGCTTTTTAATGTTGGCCGGTCCCATTTTGCATACGTCTCACGCGCAGGAAGTGAACCCCGCGATACGACTGATTGACGAGATCAAAAGCCACAGTAGCGGGACGGCCGTATGGTGGACGGGTCATAATGGGTGGCTCATAAAGTCGGACGACATACTCATAGGTACGGACCTCGTTCTGGAGATCGACGGCCGTTTCGCGCCATCGCCGGTACGTGCAAGAGAAGTGGCCGAGGAGCTGGACATCCTCTTTATCACGCACGGCCATGGCGATCATTTCGGTCGCGAGACCGCCCGCATTCTCATCGAGCATTCAGATTGCATCTTCGTAATCCCGGAGAGTACGCTCCACATAGCACGCGAACTTGGCATACCGGAGGAGCGCATCCACGTGGCAACGCCCAGACAGCCGTTTTCCCTCCGAGGGGTCGAGGTCGAGCCCATTCGGGCTGTTCACGGCGATCAGAACTTCGCTGTCTATTATGAAGCGAATTTGCAGGACTGCGGGTATGTTATCACCATGAACGGCATTCGCTTTTTGCAACCCGGGGATTCCGTACTTCTTGAGGACCAATTATTCCTCGAGCAGGTGGATGTGCTCTTCTTCTCGCCGACGGAACACAATACGCACATCGACCGGTCTGTCATCCTCATAAATGCGCTGACGCCGGACTACATTTTACCGCAGCATCATAGCACGATGGCATACGACGAGGCGAACCGCTTCTGGGCGAAAGGCTACCCGGATGAAGTCAAGATGCTGCTATCGAAACCCCTTCAGGATCGGTACCACATACTTGAGCAGGGCGAGCGCATTGATATTGAGTAAGCAGAGCTAATCCATCTGGGCCTGATCAAATCCCACTCCATCCTCCGGGCGCTGCTCGGGGCGACGGGCTTGCTGCTGCTCCTCGCCGAACGAATACGTGAATGTCAGCCCGATCGCCTGTGCCCCAAACTCGCGGCTGAACTGGTTGTAGAGGTTCGGCTGGTCGATGACGCTGCTGAAGCCGGCCGTGCCGAGAACGTCGCGGGCGCGCAAGGTGAGGCTGGCGCGGTCGGCAAAAAGTGCTTGCCGCAGGGCGACGTCGGTCCAGGAGAACGAGCCCATCCGCCCCTGTTCCGTATCCATCGGGGCACGGTAACGGACCGTCGCCTGCAGATCGAGCTCGCCGACGCCGAAGATGTCTCCCAGGCTGTAGCTCGCGTTGAGGCGGCCGCCCCAGCCGAAGGCATTGTTCTGAAACGCCGCGTCCACGTTCGACCCATCGGTGACCATCCGAAAGCCCTCGAGGCTCACGTATCCACGAAGGCCGTCGAGCAGCGCCTGGGCATCCATCGACGTGATCATCTCTACGCCCGAGGAGCTCGAATTTGCGAAGTTTCCGAAGGTGCGCACCGAGACGCCGTCGTCGCGCAGCTGCTGATAGAAGCGAATCACGTCCGTCGTGTGGCGATAGTACGGCGTCAGCGTAATCGACCCCCACGGGGTGAACTGCACGAAGCCCAGCTCGAAGGCGTCGATGTACTCCGGATTCAACGCCGGATTGCCCATCCGGATGTTGAGAGGATCGTCGTAGCTCGGGAACGGATTTAGGAAAAAAGTCCGTGGCCGGTTGATGCGGCGGCTGTAGCTCGCCCTGAACGTCGTCGCATCGGACAATTTGTAGGTGAGGAAGGCACTCGGAAAGAGGCTCGCGTAGTCGTTGTCGAAGGCCTCGTCCGTATTCTGCAGGGTGAACGTGGTGTTTGCGGTCTCAGCCCGAACGCCGACCTGGACGCCGACCAGCCCCCACTGACGGGCAAGCTGCGCATACACCGCGTGGATGAGCTGATCGAAGTCGAACGTGTTGATCAGGCCTTCATCCGGCTCGAGCGGCCCGGATCCTTCGGCGCTCTCCGAGTACAGGTCCGAGTACAGGGACTCGAGGTCGCCCTTATATCCGGCCTCCAGCCTGAAGCCACCGAGTGGGCGCGCGTAGTCCGCCTGGACGGAAGCCGATTCATTGTTGCGGTCGGTGAAGGCATTCTGCCGCTCGCGCAGGTCGTCGCTCACCGCGATGCGTTCGGTAAATACCTCGGCACCGTCGTTGCCCGAGGCATCGAAACGTGCCTCCACAGACAGGCTGTGGTCGGCGCCGCTGCCACCGCCCGATGACGATCCGCCGCCACCGCCGCCGCGTCCGCCCGGTCCGCCGAAGCCGCCCCGCCGGCCGCCCCCGGAGCCGACGCCCGATCCACCGCTGCCCCCCTGACGCGTGCCTACCCCCGAAAAGTTGTGCGTCAGACCGAGGCGGACGTCCGTGTTCCATCCTTCGCTGCCCTCAGTCATCAGCCGCTGATAGTTGTAGAGCGGGTCTCGGAACGCGTCGAGTTCGAAGAAGTCCGTGAACTCCTTCTCCGTCTCGTTCCGGAAGCCGGCCTGTCCCGACGCATTGATGGACGTCCTCGGGGAGATCTGATAGTCGCCCGACAGGTTCACCAGATGCGAGGTTTCGGACTCGTCCTCGTCTCCGACCTGATCGAAGTACGTGAGCGGATCGGCGTAGCGATTGATGCGGAAACTGCTGCCGCCGCCGAAGCCTTCCTCCTGCCGGAAGCCGTACGTAAAGGCCAGGTTCAGTGGCCCGCGCCCGTAGGTGAACGTCCCGCTCGCATTGTAGCCACCCTGCGAATCGCCGCCTGCGATCGCCGTGCCGCCGAGGCCGAGCTCGGCCTCCTCCTTGAGCACGATGTTGATGATGCCGGCCATCCCGTCCGGCTCGTAGCGCGCCGAGGGGTTCGGGATTATTTCCACCCGATCGATCGACCCGGCAGGAAGCTGGCGCAGGTACGTCGCGATGTACTCGGTGCTGACCGGCGCCGGCCGGCCGTTGATCAGCACCGCAACGTTGCCGCTCCCACGCAGGCTGATATTTCCATCCACATCTACGTCGATCGACGGAATCGTCTCGAGCACGTTGGTAGCCGTCCCCCCGATCGCGACCGGCGAGTCCGCCGTGCTGTACACGGTCCTGTCGATCTGAAACTGCACGGGATTCCGCTCGGCGGTCACCTCCACATCGTCGAGCATCTGGGTATCGGGTGCGAGGCGGATCGTACCGACATCCACTTGCCGCTCACCGTCGGCGATCACGATGTCGGATACCGTCTGTGTGGCAAATCCCACGAAGCTGATGCTGGCGTAGTAGCGCCCGTCGCGCAGGCCTTCGACGGCAAAGCGGCCGTCGTTCTGCGTGACGGCCCCGGTGACGAGCGTGGAGTCCTCGCTGCGCCAGATGCCGACGGTCGCTGACGCGACCGGTTCGGCCGTTTCGGCATCGACGACGGCCCCGCTGATCCTGCCCACTGGGGCATTGCCGGATCCGCCCGGAATCTGCGCGTCGGCCGATGGCGCGCTGCCCAGCAAAAGGAGGGCAACAGCGAGAAGAGTGAGAATGGGTTTCATGTAGATGCTCCTGTGGAGCCCGTTGGGAGAGTGACTGCACCTGACGCCTTGTAGCACAGAATGGTCGCGAGGATGCAGCCGCGGAAACGAGTTGCACCAGGATGGTGCGTGCGGCATCGGAGAGGTGTGAGCGAATCGGATGCGAAGGCGCTCGATGCGGAACGTCCCGGACCGTCCTCGCGAGGCAGGCGAATATCAAACGGATAGGGTACTTGACCGCGACATCCTCTAAATAGCCGATCGCTCGACCGGAAGTGTAAATGAGAAGATCGATCCTCTTCCCACAATGCTGTGGATCTCTATCCTGGTGTCATGGGCCGCCAAAATATGCTTGACGATCGAGAGTCCCAATCCGGTACCGCCCCGATCTCGTGAGCGGCTCCTATCCGCTCTGAAGAAACGCTCGGTTACCCTCGCGAGATCTTCTGCAGCAATGCCGATGCCGTTATCCTGCACGGAAAGCCGCGCGAATTTTGTTGGCAGGGTTTCCGCACTAAGTTTCACCCATCCATCTTGATTACTGTACTTGATAGCATTATCGACCAGATTGCTGAGCACCTGCCGAATGCGGTTCCTATCTGCCGTGACCCGCGTAGCATCGGGTCCGACATCGATCTGCAGTTTAATTCCTTTTTGTCGTGCGCTCATCTCAAGACTGTCCCGGATCTCGTCGAATAGCTGCCCGACGTCGAACTCCGACAGCTTAAGCTGAAGGGCTCCGGATTCAAGCCGCGAGATTTCGCTCAGATTCGTCGCAAGAGCATTGAGCCGGTGGGTGTTCTGGAGAATTTTCTCTACGAAGCCGCGACTGACGGTCTCATCAACGAGTGCCCCGGCAATCAGCGTCTCGGCAAATCCCTGAATGGCAAAAATAGGCGTCTTCAACTCGTGCGAGACGTCACCGAGGTATTCCCGCCGATGGGCATCTGCGCTGCTCATCGTCTCGATGCGCTTTCGAATCGCGGTAGATGCCTGATCTGCGCGGCGAAGGAGAGCGTCGAGCTCGTCGCCATTTGCCGAATGCGTCTCATCCATTCGTCCTGCATCATGGCGCATCTCATCTAAGATAACCTGGATACGCCGGAGGCGAATCGCAAGTTGACGCTGCGCAACGACGTAGGCGACGAGTCCCGCGGCCAATGCTATTAAGATGGGATAAACAAACGACAGCGAGCCGAATATAGCAGCCGTCATACCCACTACGATTGCACCCAGTCCGGTAAAGGCGGCAATCTTGGAAGCGATGCGATGCATCAAACGGGTCGCAGTTTGTAGCCCACGCCTGTCACGGTTTCGATAAGATCGGTTCCAAGCTTCTCTCTGATTTTCCGGACGTGCACGTCGATCGTTCTATCAACCACGAAGACATCGTGACCCCACACGGCATCGAGTAGATCCTGCCGACTAAACACCTTCCCCGGACTGGACGCAAGATAGTGAAGGAGCTCGAACTCCTTTCGAGGCAGTCTGATCTCCCCGGCGCCCCCGACGACGAGGTAGCGGCCGCGATCGATCTCCAGTCCATGGACCGCAAGTACATCCGGCCGTGCTTCTGATTGATCGGATCGGCGGAAAAGTGCCTTCACCTGGCTTATCAGCACAGGGATGGAGATCGGCTTGCCCAGGTAGATGTCTGCTCCCACATCCAATCCCCTGACATAGTCATCATCCTCGGTCCGCGCTGTGAGCATGATGACCGGTGTCGCACGTATGGCTGCATCCTTGCGAATCCTTCGGCACACTTCGATGCCGTCCATCCCCGGCATCATGACGTCGAGAACGATGAGATCCGGGGCCGCCCGCCGTGCGATATCGAGCGCGTCGGCCCCGTTCGTGGCGGTGATGACGCCGTAGCCCTCTTGCTCTAAATTGTATTGTAATAGGTCCAAAAGGTCGATTTCGTCGTCGACAATGAGGATGGTCCTTGCATCAGATGGTCTGCTGCGAGTCATGGACCTGTTGTCTTTGGTGGCAGAGAGGACGGTTGCAGAGAGGACGCCTAAGCCGGCAGAAGATAGCTGATCGCGCGCTCCTGCGGTTTACCGAATTGTTAAGGTACCCCCCATTGGGCCACAGAATCAGGACAACAATCGGAGTTTCGACAAGATGAAAGTTCCAACTGGCCGATTCTCGCCCGATACGCAAGTCAGCGTGAAGGACTGAAGAAATGGCCGCTTTCAAGATTAAGTTACGATTATGGAAGCCTTTCCGCGTGCAACCTCGTGAGTTCAGCGGCCTTAGACCTGAGCGTTAAACAAACGAGAAGTGATCAAAAGGGTGTCCGAACGTCGTCTCCTCGACTCACGTCTCAACGACCGTCTGAGCAATGCTTGAGAGACGACTTATCCCCTTTAAACCATGAAATTGATTACAGTGTGGAGATACTTAGGCATATGGACGCGAACATCATCGACGAGCGCAAGAGCATAGCTCTCGTTGCGCACGACAATAAGAAAGACGACCTGATGGATTGGGCCGGTCATAATCGCGCCCTGCTGAAGGAACATAAATTAATCGCGACCGGCACGACCGGCAGGATGCTGGAGGAGCATCTCGGCGTCGAGATAACCCGATTGCAAAGTGGACCGCTGGGGGGTGACCAGCAGCTTGGTGCTCTGATCTCCGAAGGGAGGATCGACCTCATGATTTTCTTCTGGGATCCGCTCTCGCCTCAGCCGCACGACCCTGACGTACGAGCGCTGCTGCGTATTGCTGTCGTCTGGAATATCCCTATCGCGTGCAATCGCGCCTCAGCGGACTTCATCATCACGTCGCCGCTGATGAGCAGCCCATATCAGGCGGGCCGCCCCGACTACGAGGCGCACACCTCGCGCGAGGTAGGCACTAAAGCGGCAGCTACGTTGATCACAGATTCGTTTTCGTCCTGAACGTAGGTCAGCGTTGCTCGCCAAACCCCCTCATTGTGACGCATCGAAATGTCCACGCGGATGCAGCTCCTGAAGCCTTCGCTCGAGCCGCCCAGGTCTCGGTTCCAGCCACGACGGCAGTTTGAGCGAGGATGTAACTTGAGGAGCGCCAGCGACTTGAGGTCGCCAGAAAATCGCCCTGCCGAGTCAAGCGTGCAAAGAACGATGATTATTTTACGACTGACATCGCACGAGAGACGACACCGTGCGCGGTCTCGAGTAAATACAGATACGTGCCGCTCGCCAGGCCCGAGGCATCGAATAAGACGCGGTATGAACCCGGCGTCTGCATACCGTCAACCAGCACCTTTACATCGCGGCCCAGCACGTCGTAGACGGCCAGTCGAACGTGCTGTGTCTGATCGACCTGAAATTCGATCGTCGTTGAGGGATTGAAGGGGTTGGGGTAGTTCTGCTTGAGCGCGAAAGTCGCTGGAACTGCATCATCTATCGGCTCCACGGATGTTTCGATGATGATGCCGGCACCGGCGGTGGACAGAAGGTTTGCTTCGGCGATATACGTCCAGTCGGCGGCCCAGTTGACGCCTCCGAAGGCGCCGACATAATCGGTATCGACGAACCAGTCGTCAACGAGTTCGCCGGCGCCGGTTAGCGCCGGGCTGCCGGGCGCCGGCCGGGGGTCGAGGCCGCCGTCGTCCGTCCGGCTGATGCCGCGCAGCTGGGGGTCGGCCTGGCGATTGTTCTGCGGCGCGGCGGAGAGGTAGTCGGTGGTGAAGGCGTCGTCGGAGAGTGCTCCGCCGCCGAAGGTGCCGAAGAGATTGTTCTGGATCGCGATGTCGCCGGCCTCCAGACGCATGCGGCTGTCCTGTCCGGAGGCGAGATCTTCGATCTCGAAGGCCGTGCCGGAGAAGTCGTGGAAGATGGAATTAAACCACCGGCCGCCGGCGTTGTCGCGCATGATGACGGCATAGTCGTTGTCGGCATTCGCCGAGCCCGCTCCCGAGCCGATGAACGTCAGGTTGGCGAGCGTCGGAACCGCGTAGGGCATACCGTCCTCCGGGTCGGTGCCGCCGTCGCACTCGCAGCCGCGGTTGCCGTCGTCCTCGGCCTGGACGGCGAACCAGAACTGGCCGTTGCCGCGGAAGCCCTCGTCGTAGTCGAAGGCGTCGTCGCCGTTGAAGGCCGAGACGAGGTAGCGGGCATTGACGGTGCCGCCGAACCATTCGAAGCCGTCGTCCTCGTTGTTAAAGACCTCGACGTATTCGATCGTCGTGCCACGTCCGACGCCGCCCATGGTGAGGCCGTTGATCTCGTTGGCCGCGCCGATATCGGTGCCGCCGTGGCGGATCGACACGTAGCGGAAGACGCCGGAGTCATCGTCCTCGTCCTCGCCGCCGTAAATGCCGCGAGGCTCGTTCGTCGGAATGCCTTCGATGGCCGATTCGCCCGGTGTTGAGTTAAGCCCTGCCTTGCCGAGGATGATGACGCCGCCCCAGAGGCCGCGCGCATCGAGCGGAAGGTCGACGGGATCGGAGACATCATCCGCTTCGGCGGTGAAGATGATCGGATTGGTTGGCGTGCCTTCGGCGAAGATCTTGCCGCCGCGGGCGACGATAAGGGCCGAGGCATCCTCCCCTTGACCGGGAAGACCCTTGACGACGGTGCCCGCCTCGATGGTCAGCGTCTCGCCGTCGCCGACGAAGACGAAGCCGTCGAGGACGTAGGTGTTGTCTCTCGTCCACACCACGTCGCCCGAAACGTCGGCGTCCGTCACCGTGATGATGTTTTGTCCGAACGCCGTGAACGGAATGAGAAGGAAGAGGGTGGATAGTACGGATCTACTCATGAGGAATGTTTTCATCTTTGGAACAGGCTGGGAATACGACGGGGTAGCACTTCTTTAGCACCCTCCGGTATGGAGGTGTTAGGCGCTTCGAAGGCCACAGCGATCGAGCGCGCCAAGGAGATGCGCTCTATTCTATGTTGTAGCTGACGCCAAGTGAATACAAGCGGCCGAAACCGTACGACTCGCTGACGAAGAAATTGCGCTTATAGGTGTGGGCGAACTCGTGCGCCTGATTCAATACGTTCTTAACGGAGCCCTTCAGGGCGAAGCCGAAGAAGAGCCGCTGCTCCATCGTGACGTCCAGCTGGTGCATTGGCTGCTCGTAAATGTTTGGGGTGCCGCCGGTCGCAACGCGGTCGAGACGAGCGCCAAAAATGTTGTAGTACGCGCCGACCGTCGTACCGAGATCAGGATTGCCGTACGTGACGTCGAAGTTTACCGTAAAGGGCGATTGTCCCTGCAGATCTCGGCTCGCCGAAGCGTCGGGATCCACCGCGCGGATCGATTCCAACTCGTCCGCCGCAATAGCAACCCGTGACCGGACCATCGAAACATTGGCTCCTATCTGGAAATCTTCAAGGCCAACCTGATCGAGATTTTTCCGGAGTTCGAGTTCGAGGCCGAGGACCGCGGCGCTCTCGACATTGCGGAACTGAACCTCCGGATTCGCCGCTATGGGGTTGAGCGCCTTCTCGATCGGATTGCGGAAGTACTTATAGAAGCCGCTGACGGCTATAATTTCTCCGGGGCGTACAAACCACTCCCAGCGGGCATCGTAATTGTCGATCAGCGTCCGCTTCAGGTCCGGATTCCCTATGAAGATGTAATCGCCGACAAAGTTGAAGGAGGCGTAAGGTGCGATTTCGCGGAACGTGGGCCGCGCCAGCGTTCGGCCGTAAGCAGCACGAACGTTCATGTTGCGACCGGTTTGATAGACCAGGTTCAGGGACGGCAGGATGTCGCGCTCGTCGAGCCGACCCTCCTCGAGCCGATCGTCGTGGCTGACGGCCGTCATATCCGTCGTCTCGAGACGAAGGCCGGCAACGGCACGCAGCTTGCGCGTGAGGGGCAGGTCGATCATGGCGAACCCGGCGGCGACATGCCGAGAGCCGTCATAGTTGCTCGAGGCCTGCGTCGCGTCGAGCACGTAGTTGCCGAATCGAAAGAAGCGTTCCGTACTCTCGACCTCACGGATGCCAAGATTCTCCTCATCAAAGAAGGAAAACGGGTCACCCGTATACGAGATCTTGTCCTGACGGAACTCGAAGCGCCGCTCGCGAAAGCGACGATCCGTGTTCTCATAGCTGCCGCCGACCTTAATCTGCGCCCAGAGGCCAGCCCACTGCCGAAAAGGAAGTGAGGCGAGCGCATTCCCGCCGCGGGCTTCTTCGTCCATCCGGCGGAAATATCGGGTCGGAACGGGGTAGATCGAGGGGCGGATGGCGTAGACCGTGTCGATGACGCCGTTCCGCTCCAGAGGTGTGTAGTTGTTGGTGAAGAACCGAAGGTCGGGCTCATCCTGCATCGTTTCCGACGCAGTGGCATTCCACTCAATCTTCGCACCCCGGCTACCGAGCGCATGTTCGCCGCGGAGCAGCATGTTATTGAGCTGCCGCTCGGTGTACCGCAGCGAGCGCGTCTCGTAGACGGCGCTAGGACTAAGATCGCGAGGGAACGCGCCCGTCTGGTACCGAGCGACAGACTCCCCGCCGTGGTTGCGCAAGAGGTTCAATCCGAGCTCGTGTTTCGGATGCGGCTTGTAGGCCGCGTTCACCAAAAGGCCCCAGAGCACCTCGTCGACTCCTCGAGAATCCGCCAGTTGGAAGTCGTTGTTCAGAACGTCGGTTTCCGAGATGTGCCCCGTCAGGCTGTACCGACCTGTCGTACCGTCTGAATATCCCGTCGAGCTGCGGCTGTAGCTGAGGCTCGCAATAACGCCAAGCGGCCGGCCGAGCACGTCCATCTGGTTGCCGGCCGAGAAGCTGTAGCTCTGGTTCAACGGGGCGGTTAAGCGGCTGGGCGCCATCACGCCCTTGAACGCTTTCGACACTTCGTCGAGTTGCTTCGCCTTCTCCGCATCCGTGTAAGCCTCGCCGATATTCGGGATGATGAAGGTCTCCTCCTCCAGCATGGCCGGAAGTACGTGCGTTCCACCGTTCAAGCCGAGCCATCCGGCTTCACCTCCGTGATATGAGAGAAAATCGTCCGTAAGCCCCACATTGGATGAAGCCGACAGCGAGGATGAGAATTGCAGCGAGAAACTTTCTGGAAACGAGCGGGTGGCGATGTTCACGGTGCCTCCGGAGAAGCTCCCGGGCTGATCCGGTGTGAATGTTTTCGACGTGACGATATTGTCGAGCAGGTTCGCCGGGAAGAGGTCCAGCTGTACCGAATTGCGATCCGGATCGGCACTGGGGAGATTTGTGCCGTTTAGCTGCGTACTGACGTAACGGTCTCCAAGCCCGCGGACGTAAACGTACTTGCCGTTGACGACGGATACGCCGGTGACTTTCTTCATGGCGTCCGCCGCGGTCGAACTGCCCGATCGGCCGATCGCCTCTGCGCTGATGGCGTCGCTGACGGCCGCAGCTTTCTGCCGTGCCCGGAGCAGAGCGCCCTCCGAATTGCGAACGGCTCTCGCCTCGACGACGACCTCATCCATCCCGACCGCTTCCGGCGTGAGGCTGACATTGATGGTCGTCACTTTGCCTGCGGCGACCTCGACGTTCCGGACGTTCGTCGAATTGTACCCGATATAGGAGAAAATGAGATTGTAGCTGCCGGGCGCAACGCTCTTGATCGTATAGTGCCCGTCGAGGTCGGTCGTCGAACCGACAGCCGTTCCCTCGATAATGACGTTGGCACCGATAAGAGATTCGCCGGATTCAGCGTCGAGAACCGTGCCGGTAATCGACGTGCTCTGG
>Ga0299914_10002114_pt1 | contig 13529 bp, 12 predicted proteins | sample RVTome_10_FD_201361 | JGI IMG/M metagenome (GOLD analysis project Ga0299914, IMG submission 201361) | Soil microbial communities from uranium-contaminated site in the Upper Colorado River Basin, Wyoming, United States - RVT153D57 (version 2) ...
CTCACCGTTGGCGGCCACCCAATCGATCATGCCACTCCAGAAGGTCCCGGCGCCGACGGATGCCGGCATCAGGTCGGAGGCGTCGAAGCCGACAGTGGTAGCTCCGGCGACCATCTCCGAGAGTTGCGTGTTGGGATAGACATACCAATCGGCGGGAACAGTGGTGAGGGGTGACAGGAAGCCACCGCGCTCGATCCATCCTGCGGCTGCCTCAGGAGTGGCCAACCACTCCATCAGCGCCCGCACCTCGGGCCGATCTTCGAACATGACGAACATGTCGGCCGCACCGAGGACCGGGGTCCCGAACTCTTCCTCGATCGGGGGAAAGTAGAAGAAGTCGACATCGGTCTCCGGCTTGATCGGCCAATCGGTCGCCGGCAGATCCGGATCGTCGGCCAGGGCGTCACGATTGGCGCCCCAGAAGCCACCGATCCACGCTGCCTGCTTCTGCATCCAGCACTGTGGTCCGCCTTCGGCGAACATCGGATCCTGGGTCTCACCGATCCAGGTGGCGTTGATGTAGGTGTTGCCGCCATACGCGTAATCCGGGGTGAACCAGATCTGCGACATGTACTCGGCAGCCTCCAACACCTCCGGGTCGTTGAACGGGATCTCGTGGCTGATCCACTGGTCGTAGGTCTCCGGCGACGCGGTGCGCAGCAGGATGTCCTCCATCCAGTCGGTGGCCACCCAGCCGTCCGCCTCCTGGCTCTCGATCGAGATGCACCAGGGGTTGCCGTTGCCGTCGGCGACGATCTGGTCGCTCAGTGCGATCAGCTCATCCCATGTGGTCGGCACCTCGTACCCGTTGTCGGCGAATCCCTGAACCGGGTACCAAACGATCGACTTGACATCGGTCTTGTAGTAGACGCCGTACAGATCGTCCTGGAACAAGCCCAACTCGTAGAAGGCAGGCACCATATCGGCCTGCAGCTTCTCGGTGTTGAACCAGTCGGTGAGACTGACCAGCGAGCCCGACTCGGCGTACTGGTGCATCTTGCCCGGCTGGGCGATCTGCGCCAGGTCGGGAGCATTGCCCCCGTCCACTGCCACCTGCAGCGCCGTCTCGTAGTCCGGTGTGGGCTGGAAGTCGACGGTGATGCCGGTCGCCTCCTGGAACGGCTCCAAGGTGTAGGTGAAGTTCGACGCCTCCGAGGACTCGGGGAGCCACTGGGCCCATACCTCGACCGTGCTGCCTTCGAACTCTCCGGCCAAGGCCTGGTCGAGATCGTCGTAGCCGGTCGGTTCCGCCGCCGCACCGGGGGTGGTGCTGGTGTCGCCCGCCTCTGTCGTTACGGGGGCGTCCGTGGTTCCGGTCGCCTCGGTGGTGGTCGTTCCCGCAGTCTCACCGCCACATGCCGCAACGATCAGGGCCAGTGCCGTGATCGTTGCGATCAACCATCGTTTACGCATTGGGATTCCTCCTCTTGCTGTCGTGTCGCCCGGGTTTGGCCGAGACTTTCGGCGTCACTCGGGTCTTCTTTTCTTTCTCCAAATTGCCGAGAGACGGTGTCGCCTGGCTAGAGGAGAAATGCTCTGTCATCTGACGCTCTCGATCTGTGTGGCGCCGAGGAGGGCGGCGCCGTACGCGCCCACCGGCTCCTCGAGGTCGTACATTCGGATTCGGTCGGGATCGAGGACCCTCCGGGCGAATTCGGAGCTTCCGGCCAGCTCGGTCCATCTGTTGGCCACCATCGTTCCGATGGAGGGCGCACCCGCCCCTACGCCGCCTCCGATGTAGAAGACGTCGGGGTCGTAGGCGGCGGCGAGCCACCACATCGCCCGTGCGAGATGATCGATCGCCCTGGCGGCGAGCTCCATTGCCTGTGGCTCGCCCTGCGCGCCGGACAGAAAGAGGGAGCTGACCGGCGCCAGATCCCATTCCTTGGCGATGGCGGTGGCGCCGATCACCGTCTCCAGGCATCCGGTGGAGCCGCACGGGCATTCGATCCCGGTGCCCATGGGCACGTGACCGAACTCGCCGGCGAGGCCCCGGCTCCCCCGGTACGCCTCACCTTCGAGCACGATGCCTGCGGCCACCCCCGTCCCGATCCCGATGAAGATCAGGCTGCGCACTGAGCTGTCGGCCGAGGTGAGGGCATACGCGCCGTACGCGGCAACCGTCATGTCGTTCTCGACCAAGGTGGGGACCTGGGTGGCGGAGGAGACGTAGCCACCCAGGTCGAATCCCGCCTTGCCGATGCCGAGATTGGCGGCGTGTCGGACTTTTCCATCGCTCACCTGGCCGGGGATTCCGAGGCCGATCGAAGTGAGCTGATCGATATCGTGCCCGCTCTCGGCCAGGACCTTGCTCAGCACGGCGATGGCGAGATCGCCCACCGCCGTGGAGCTGGAGAGGTCGGCGGGCAGAGCTGAGCTGGCGACGATGCGTCCGTCCTCGACCAAGCAGCCGCGGGTCCCGCTGCCGCCTATGTCGACTCCGGCGAGCAAACCGGTCACCACACCACCCCCAACTCGCTGGATAGAACCAGGCCGGCGGCGCCCTTGATCACGGCGTCTCCCCCCGCGGAGGCGTAGTGGACGTGGATCAGGTCGGTGTTGACCGGTAGTACCCGGCTTCGGATCTCCCGCTCCACCGTCCCCCGGTAGGGCTCGCCGAGAGAGGTCACCTCGCCCCACAACACGATGTCCCTCACTGCGAGGAGGGCCACCATCGGGGCAAGCCCTCGACCCAACGCGATCGCGGCGGCCTCTACTTGGCCCGCGGTGGAGGGATCGGCGGCGACGGCGGCGATCCTCTCGTGAGTGACTTCCTGGTCACCGCCGATGGCAGCGAGGAGAGCCGACATCGAAGCGACGGTCTCCAGACACCCGGTGTTGCCGCAGCTGCACAATTTGCCGGCCTCGTCGAGACGGACGTGACCGATCTCGCCGGTGACGGCGTTGTCGCCCCGGTAGAAGTGACCGTCGAGGACGTAGCCCGAGCCGATGCCGCGCCCGACCCTGACCAGGGCAAGACTCGGGACCCGGGGGGCATGGACGCTGTACTCGTGGAGGGCGGCGGCGTGGGCGTCGTTGATGATCTGGGAGGGGGCTTGCGTCGCACCGGCCACGGCGGCAGCCAGGGGCGCCTCAAACCATCTCAGGTTGGCCGAGGTGACCAGCCCTTGGGCAGGATCGACGACACCGGGCGTCCCGATCCCGACACCGAGCAAGGGGGCGGAGCTGCCCGCGGCGAGAGATGCGACCAAGCCGGCAGCCGCCTCCAGCCCTCGCTCGCCGGTAGCGCCGGGAACGACCCTGGAGGCGACGATCTCCCCGGAGAGGTCGACGAGGGCACCCTGGAAATCGGCCGAGGAGAGGTCGAGGGCGATGATCGACCGCCCGGCCGGGTTCGGTGCGATGAGGGTCGGAGGCTTCCCCCCGCCCGAAGGTCCGGTTCCCACCTCTTTGATGAGATCCAACTCGAGAAGCTCGTCGACCAGACCCGAGGCTGTGGCCGGGGTGAGATGCGAGGCACGGGCAACCGAGGCTCGGGACGTGGGCCAGTCGGAATAGATGAGCTGCATGGCGAGCCGGAGGTTGTTGAGACGGGTTTGGCTCCTCGTCGCCTTGGCCCGGGTGGAGAGCGGGGTGAGCCCGGATACCGGCATTGGCTTTGTGTCCGTCATCTCAGCCCCACTCTGATTGTTTATTAAACATACTAAGTCTGGCAAAGGGAGTCAACCTGCTGTTTCCTGGCGTCGGACCGACCGCGAGAATGGTCGGGATGGGCACACCACATCTGCAGGTCCGACCAGGGAATCCCGACTTCCTCGACCTACCCTGGGACGTGCCGGTTTTGCAGTGGGCTCACCAGCGATTGGTGGAGATGCCCACCGGTATCCATCGCCACCCGGTGGTCTTCGTCGCCTACGACGAGGGGGTATTCGTCATCAAGGAGCTGCCCCGGCGCATCGCCTACGGCGAGTACCACCTGTTCCGTGCCCTCGAGGAACGGACCAGCCGCGCGGCGGAGCCAGTGGGGCTGGTGGACAGGGTCTGGCTCGATCCCCACAGTGAGCAGTCGGGTGCGGTCATCACCCGATATGTCGATCACTCCTTTCCCTACCGCCATCTCGTCTCCGGCCCTGGTTTCGGGCCGAGGAGGAACCAGCTTCTCGATGCCGTGGCCGGGCTGTTGGTCGAGCTCCATCTCGCCGGCTGCTTCTGGGGGGATTGCTCACTGTCCAATCTCCTCTACCGCTACGACGCCGAGGCGATCGAGGCAATCATGATCGACGGTGAGACCAGTCGTCTCCGCGACAAGCTGTCAGACGGCCAGCGAGCCGAGGACCTCGAGATCATGAAGCTGAACCTGGCAGGGGAGATGGCCGACATCGCCGCCATGACCGGTGTCGAGATCGATCACGCAGATCTCAACCTCGGTCAGGATGTCGAGGAGAGGTATCTGTCGTTGTGGCGGGAGGTGACCGAGGAGCTGGTGATCACCCGGGACGAGAGCTACCGAATCCGGGAGCGGATCGCCCGGCTCAACGATCTGGGGTTCTCGGTGGACGACGTGTATCTCGACCCGGCCGACGGGAGGAACTTGGTTCGGATGAACATCCAGGTAGGGGGGAGGACTTTTCACTCCGAGCGTCTCCGTCAGCAGACAGGGATCGAGGCTTCGGACAACCAGGCGCGGGTGATCCTCAGCGACCTGAACTACTTCCTGGCCAAGCACGGGGACACCACCGCGTCGGGGAAGAGCGTGGGCACCTTCAAGTGGCTCACGAGCTCATTCGAGCCGGTAGTGGCCCAGATCATGGAGGTCAGGAGCGGTGACCCGGTCCAGGCCTACTGCGATTTTCTCCATCACCGGTTCCTGCTCGCCCAGCAACGAGGCCAGGACATCCCCAACCAGGAGGCGCTGGGGGATTGGGTCGCGTCGGGGGCACCTGGTTTCGACCTGGGCGAACCTGCAGGAGCGGCCGTTTAGGCGGGGCCGGCGGTCTCGCCGGCGCTGCGCTCGTGTTTCCATGCGCCGTATTCGTCGGCGAACCCGACCATGAGGATGGGGAGGACGGCGCCGCTGAGGACACCAGCCGGTGTCGCCACAAAGAGAAAGACGCCCGAGTAGACGACAGCGAAGCCGACCGCGAGCAGTCTCCGACGCATCTGGTTGGGGATCTCGGGCATCCTCAACGTCACCGCCGTGCCCACTCCGAATCCGGCCGCCGCTCCCAGCACGGGAGAGACGAGCCCGATGGAGAGACCGACACCGAGGAGCAGCCCGAGGGAGATGAGGACCATTTTCGGCCAGCGCGGATGGCCGGAGACCAGCCCCACCACAACGAAGACGAACGGCGCCACCGCTAAGCCGACCGCGAGCAGGCCCGGGTCTACTCCCGCAGGGTCACCTTCGGGTTGGATGAAGGCGGCGGCGTAGGGGAAGTAGCTGAACATCTGCAACACAGTTCCCAGGGTCAGGGCCACCCAGCTCCGCCAGCGGCTCGGCCCCCTGCTTTCGGCGTCGCGCAGGGAGACCTATCCCTTTACCGAACCGGCGGTGAGGCCGCGGACGAAGAACCGCTGCAACGAGAAGAACACCAACAAAGGCAGGATCATGGTCACCCCGGCCGCCGCCGGGAGCAAGCTGAGCGCGCCCTCGCCTCGTCCGGCCAGGTCGGAGAGCTCGACGGTGAGCACCTTCACCGCTGGGTTGTAGCCGAGGAAGACCAGGGCCACCAGCAGGTCGTTCCACACCCAGAGGAACTGGAAGATGGCGAAGGAGGCCAATACCGGCACCGACAGCGGGATCACCAGCCTGGTGAAGATCTTGAAGTGGTCGGCGCCGTCGATCTTGGCCGATTCGATCAGGGACGAGGGGAGGGAGCCCATGTAGTTGCGAAGCAGGTACACGGCCAGGGGGAGCCCAAACCCGGTGTGAGCCAGCCAGATGGCGGGATAGGTGGAGTTGAGCTCGAAATTCGTGTATACCCGCAGAATCGGGATCAGCGCCATCTGCAGGGGCACCACGAGGAGACCGACCACGGTGGCGAAGATCACCTGCCGACCGGGGAAGTCCATCCAGGCGAAGGCGTAGGCGGCGAAAGCGGCCACCGTGAGTGGGATCACCACCGAGGGCACCGTCACCGCCAGGCTGTTGATGAAGGCGTTGCCAAAGCCGCCTTCGAGCACCTGGGTGTAGTTCTGCACCGTCCAGGTCGCCGAGTCGAACACCTCGTCGAAAACGGTCCACCAGCCGGTGGCCCGTATCGCCTGCGGGGTTCGAAACGAGTTGACGAACAAGCCGAATGAGGGGACGGTCCAGATCAGGGCAATCAGGCCGACGCCGAGATACATGGGGAATTTGGAAGGGGCGCGCTTGCCGGGGAGGGTCGTCGGGGTCGGTGCAGGCGCGGTCTCGGTGGCGGTGGTCATCGGGTTGCCTCCTGCTCTCGGAACCGTCGCACGTTGACGATGAGGATGGGGACCACGGCCAGGAACAAGAGGACCGCCAGGGCCGATCCCATCCCATCGTTGGTGAAGGTGAAGAACTCGGTCACCATCTGCTGGGCCACCACCGATGTGCCCTCACGGCCGCCGGTCATCACCCAGACGATGTCGAACACCTTCCAGGTGGTGATGAGGATGGTTGTCCAGACCACGACGATCGTGGAGGCGATGGAGGGGACGGTGATCTTCCAGAAAACCTGCCACTCGTTGGCCCCGTCGATCCGGGACGCCTCCAATTGGTCGTCGGGCACGCTCTTGATCGCAGAGGAGAGGATGACCATGGCGAAACCGGTTTGGAGCCAGATCAAGATCACCATCAGGAAGAGGTTGTTCCATATCGGGGTGGCCAGCCAGTCGACCGGCTCGCCACCGAGCCAGGTCGCGATGGCATTCATGATCCCGATCTGCTCTCCGAAGGCGACAGGGCGGAAGCGGTAGATGAAGGTCCACACGACCGACGCGCCGACGAAGGATATGGCCATGGGCAGGAAGATCAGGGACTTGGCGGTTGCCTCCGATCTCCGGGGGAGCCGGTCGGCAAGTGTGGCGAAGGCGAGCCCGATGGCGACGGCGAAGGCGGGAACGATGACGACCCAGGCCACGCTGTTTCGGATCGCGACCAGGTAGGTGGACTCGGTGAATATCCGCTGATAATTGGCCAATCCGACGAAGGCGTCCCCGTCGTCGTTCTGGAAGCTGAGAATGAGGGTGTTGACCACCGGGTAGACCAGGTAGAAGGCGAGCAGGACCATGGCCGGGCCGGCGAACGCGAAGGGGCGGATGGCCGTAGCGGCTCGATCCGGCATGGCGCTGATGGCTCGGTCCATGCCCCAATAGAGGAGCCAGATGCCACCCACACCCACCACCAGGGCGATGGAGACCTGGATCAGCTTGTTGAGATCGCGGCGTTGGAGGAACTCGAACGTGAAGAAGAAGACGATGAGGACGGCAGGGACGACCAGGGCGCTGAGGATCCTGAGGAACCAGACCTGAGGTCGGTGGTCCCGGGAGCCGGGCTCGGTGGGTATCCCGGGCCGGATCTCCTCGACCTGCTCCTTACTCACCGGAGGTGTTGACATGCGGCCTCCTTCACTGCCTACCTCTTGCCGACTTCGACCCTACCTCAACGAGCCTGCCCGTGACGACGCGAGAGAGGGGCGGTCTTTCGACCGCCCCTCTCCGACTGTGATACAGCCTCGCTAGCTGGGCCAGCTGGCCTCGATGGTGTCGACGACGGACTGGGTGTCTGCGCCTCGAGTCCATTCGATGACCCCATCCCAGAAGGTCCGTTGCCCAACCTCGGGAGGCATCAGGTCCGAGGCGTCGAACACGAAAGTGTTCTCGCCCAGGGCCGTCGTTATCGCCTCGGCGAAGGTCTGGGAGGCCTCCGTCTCATAACAGGCCGGGTCGACGTCCTTGTGACCGGGGAGCCGCTCCACGCCAGCCACTCCATGGCCGCCGTACGTGGCGATACCGCCACCCGAGGCGGAAGCCAGGGTGCACTGCCATTCGGGAGTGATCCAGTCCTTGATCGCGGCCACGTTCTCCGGGGCACCGTCGAAGACGATGATCGTGTCGCCACCACCCATCGCTCCGGTGTTCCCCTCGATGGTGGGGAAGGCAAATACGCCGATCTCCTCCTCCTCACCCTCCTCATAGCCCGCCGCCTGGTTGAAGAAGTTGGCGGCGAACGAGCCCTGCTTCAGCATCAGACACCCGGGCGGATCGTCGAACAACGGTCCCGGTGAGTCCTCGAAAAAGAGGCTGGCCGCTCCTTCCGGGCCACCGAGGACGAAGTCTTCGCCGAACAGGATCTGACCGAGAGTGTCGAATGCCTCGACCACGGTCGGATCGTTGAACGGTATCTCGTGGTTGTACCACTGGGCGTACATCTCGGATCCGTTCTGACGGACGTAGATGTCCTCGATCCAGTCGGTGCCGGGCCACCCCGAGGCGGTGCCGGCCTCGAAACCGAAGCACCACGGGGTCATCCCGTCGGCCGCGATCTGCTCGGAGAGGGCCACCATGTCCTCATAGGTCTCGGGGACCTCGTAGCCGGCATCCTCGAAGGTCGGCTGGTGATAGAAGACCACCGACTTGAAGTTGGGGAACCAGGGGATCCCGTAGTGGTTGCCGTCGTCGCAGAGGCCGAGATCCATCCAATACTTGGAGTGGTTGGTCTCCATCTCGGCGATATCGAAGCCCATATCCTCGAGTGAGACCAGGTTCCCATCATCGGCATAGGAGCAGATGGAAGACGGCTGCGGGGTGAAAGCCACCTCGGGCGGCGCCCCACCTTCGACCTGGATCCTGAGTTGCTCTTCGAACTCGGCCACCGGGTTGTAGTTGATGCTCGAACCGACTTCTTCGTTGTAGACCTCGATGAACCCGGTTACGGCCTCACCTTCTACCCCTGTGGGACCTCCCCACAAGTCGAAGGCGGCCGCACTGGCGTCACCTCCGTCCCCACCGCCTTCAGTGGTCGTGTCTGTCCCGTCGGCTCCACCGTCATCACCACAGGCGGCAATCACCAGTGCGAGCACTGCAAGCAAGGCAAATAGCCTGCTCAATCGTTTCATATCGTCTCCTCCGTTTGACGGAGCGGCATGGCGAAGCACACCGCCCGAACGGCCCACCATATCGGACCGGGCGGTGCCCGCGCGCAATTCCGGGATGGGGAGGCGTCCTCACGGCAACATTCGGCGCGCCGGCGAGGGAGACTTCCGATACCAACCCCGAGCTTTTTCCGCTAGGTTCTGGACATCGGCCGCAAGACACAAGGGAGAAGTTGAGATGGCTCGCATCACCATGGAAGGCCTGGGCAAGATCTACGAAGACGGGACCAGGGCTGTGGGGAACCTCGACCTCGAGATCCATGACGGCGAGTTCCTCGTCCTCGTCGGCCCTTCCGGGTGCGGCAAGTCCACCGTTCTCCGCATGATTGCCGGCCTCGAGGACATCACCGAGGGCACGATGTCGATCGGCGACAGGGTCGTAAACGACGTCGCTCCCAAGGACCGCGATATCGCCATGGTGTTCCAGAACTACGCCCTGTACCCACACATGTCGGTCTACGACAACATGGCTTTCGGCCTCAAGCTGCGCAAGTTCGCCAAGGAGGAGATTCAGCGCCGGGTGCATGAGGCGGCCGACATCCTGGAGATTCGCGAGTACCTGGAGCGCAAGCCCAAGGCGTTGTCAGGTGGTCAGAGACAGCGAGTGGCGATGGGCCGCGCCATCGTCCGCGAGCCCGCGGCCTTCCTGATGGACGAGCCACTCTCCAACCTGGACGCCAAGCTCAGGGTGCAGATGAGAGCGGAGTTGGAGCGTCTGCACGGTCGCCTGGAGACGACCACGGTGTATGTGACCCACGATCAGGTCGAGGCCATGACCCTCGGCGACCGGGTGGCGGTGCTGCGACCAGTCTCCGCAGCCCGGCCCTGGAACCTGCAGCAGGTCGGCGCCCCCACAGAGCTGTTCGACAATCCCGACAACCTCTTCGTAGCGGGCTTCATCGGAAGCCCGGCGATGAACCTGGCCTACGGCACGCTGGAGAATCGGGGTCAGGAGGTCTGGCTCAAGGCTCCGGTCGGCGACCTCAAGGTCGATGCCCGCGCCCTTTCCTCCCACCCGGGGCTGGAAAACCGGATGAATGAGGAACTGGTGGTTGGCATCCGGCCCAACTCGCTGGAGGCAGCCTCGGTCAAAGGCCCGGATCCGGACCGGACCATCACGGCGCAGGTCGAGGTGACCGAGATGCTCGGTGCGGAGACTTATGTCCATTTCACCGTAGACCGGCCACCGGTGGTGACCCCGGACATCGAAGAGCTGCTCGCCGACACCGGCCAGGACGCTTCCTCTCTCGGCGATACCACCAACTGGATCGCCCGGGTGAGCCCAGATGCCCGGGTGTCGCGCGGCGACCAGATCGACCTGATCGTGGACTGCGCCAAGCTCCACTTCTTCGACCCCAGAACAGGGTCGAGGGTGGGGTCCGAGCCGAAGGTTGCCGCTGGCGTCTGATGCCGTCCGGGGGATGCGTTGAGCAACCCCTCTGACAAGTCGGTGGTGTCGTTTCCGCCTGATTTCATCTGGGGTGTGTCCAGTTCCGCATTCCAGATCGAGGGCGGTCGCAGCGAGGAGGGGAAAGGCGACTCGGTCTGGGATCGCTTCTCCGACCTAGGCAGGCTGCGAGTTCCCGGGGACGTCGCCTGCGACCACTTCCATCGTTGGGAGGAGGATCTCGATCTCCTGGAGATGCTCGGTGTGGGGGCCTATCGGTTCTCCGTTTCCTGGCCGAGGGTCATTCCCGACGGTGATGGTCGGGTGAACCAGGCCGGGCTCGACTTCTACCGTCGTCTCGTCGCCGGGCTTCGCGACCGGGGCATCGCCCCCGCGGTCACACTCTATCACTGGGACCTGCCCCAGGCCCTCGAAGACAAAGGTGGATGGGCCTCCCGGGCCACGGCCGAGGCTTTTGCCAGGTACGCCCGTGTCGTCGCCGGCGCCCTCGGCGAGGAGACGGTTCTATGGATCACTCAGAACGAGCCATGGGTGACAGCGATGCTCGGCTACCGGGACGGGGTCTTTGCTCCGGGTGTATCTGACTGGCGGACCGCGGTCACGGTCGCCCATCATCTTCTGGTATCTCACGGGCTGGCCACGCTGGAGATCAGGCACGTGGTCGACGATGCCCGGGTCGGGATCGCCCTCGACTGTCGCCCGGTTCGGCCCTCTTCCGACTCCGAGGAGGACCGAGACGCCGCCCGTCACTTCGACGGCTTTCGCAACCGGTGGTTCTTCGACCCGGTGTTCGGGTGCGGCTATCCCGATGACATGATGCGGATCTATCGGGATCGCGGCCGGGTCGACCCCGATCTGATCGATGCCGGCGACCTGAGAACGATCGCCACTCCCATCGACTTTCTCGGCCTCAACTACTACACGACGGTCGAGGTGGGTGCCGGGGGGGAGGAGATCGACGCCTCGGAGGCTGCGCCGGGCCCCAATCCCGAGCCCGGATATACCGAGATGGGATGGAGGATCGACGGCGAAGGCCTATCTCGCTACCTCGGTGAGCTTTCGGACACATATGCACCGACCTCGATCATCGTCTCCGAGAACGGTGCCAGCTTCTCGGACCGGCCGGACGAGAACGGCATGATCGACGACCAGAGACGAATCGAGTACCACGCCGCCCACGTCAGGGCCCTTGCCGCTGCCCGTCTCGACGGGGTGCCCGTCGACGGATACTTCGTGTGGAGCCTGATGGACAACATCGAGTGGCTCGAGGGCTTCGCCCAGCGTTTCGGACTGATCTGGATCGATGAGAACACCCTCGAGAGAACTCCGAAACGGAGCTTCGACTGGTACCGGCAGCTGGTGACCACCGGTGTGTTGAGCGGGCCATGACCAGATCGATGACCTGTCACTGCCAGGCCGTGATGACCGAGGAGGACACCGACTCGCTGATCGCTCCCGTGAAGTCCCATTTCGACCAGGCCCATCCCGAGTTGGGCCTGACAACGGTCAACGTTCGTAACTACCTCGAATCGCAGGACCGGTCGACCGGGCCAACTGAGCGGCTCGAGGTGATTGGCGAGATCGAGATTCGACCCATCACACCGGAGTCTGCAGCCGATGTCGCCCATTTCTTCGACGTCGACGCCTTCCCGGACAACCCGGCATGGGGAGCCTGCTACTGCATGTTCTATCCGCGCGGCGGTAGGAGCAATGAGAACTGGGGTGAGGAGCCGTGGCAGGAGAACCGGGGTGACCAGCTGGCCAGGATCAGGGATGGCCGGACCACCGGGATGCTCGCCTACGTCAACGGGAAGATGGTGGGCTGGTGCAACGCCACCGCCCGGAGAGAGCTACCCGGTCAGGGCGACGGAGCCAGTGATGACGTGGCATCGGTTGTCTGTTTCGCCATCGCTCCGCCGTATCGCGGTCACGGTGTCGCCACCCGGCTCCTCGACGGTGTCGTCACCGGCTTCGCTGACCTCGGCTTTGCCCGTCTCGAGGGGTATCCGGTGCGCGACCCGGGAGACGAGAGGGCTGCCTTCCACGGATCCCTCGGCCTGTTCCTGAGGTACGGTTTTGCCATCGTCTCCGATGAGCCCCTGGTCGTTGAATTGGAGCTGGCATGAGCGAGCGACTCGACGACTGGATGGATGCCTACGTCGAGGCGTGGACCAGCAACGATGCCTACGACATCGCAGCCCTGTTCAGCCCCGACGCCGTCTACGACCCGCAGACGGCGGATGGGGAGAGACACGGTCACGACGAGATCATCGCCTGGTGGCAGGGGGTGGACGACGACCCCGACAACTGGGATTTCGAGTGGCAGCCACTGGTCGAGACCGAGGACCTGGCGGTGATCACCGGAACCACACGGTACCTCGAGCCCTCCGCCAGCTATCGCAACTTGTTTGTGATCCGGTTCGACGCTCAGGGTCTGTGCTCCGACTTCACCGAGTGGTACATCGAAGAGGAGGCGTGATACGTCTCACGTCCTACGTTCTGCGTTGTCGTGACTACCGCGTTTGTGCTCGGGGGTGGCGGACGCTGGGGAGCGGTGGAAGTAGGGATGCTGCGCGCGCTCGACGAGGCGGGCGTGACCCCCGACGTCATCCTGGGCACGTCGATCGGCGCCTTCAACGGCTCGGTCGTCGCCGATCGACCTGGAGCCGATGGCGTGGAGAGTCTCGCCCGCCTTTGGGCCGAGATCGCCTCCACCGGGATCCTCCAGGGCCGTCGCATCGACCGGTTGAGAAACATGGCCGCCCTGAGACCGGCGCTACACGAGACCTCGGAGCTGAGGGCCCTGCTGCAACGGGTGCACAGCGCCGGGCGTCTGATCGAGGATCTGGTGCTTCCGTTTCAATGCGTGGCCGCCTCCATCGAGCGGGCTGCAGAACACTGGTTCACCAAAGGCCCGCTCATCGAGGCGCTGCTCGCCTCGTCGGCGGTGCCCGCCCTGTTCCCGCCGGTCGAGATCGGAGGCGAGCATTTCTACGACGGGGGGCTGGTCAACTCCGTGCCATTGGCCCGCGCCGTCGACCTCG
>Ga0299914_10002115_pt1 | contig 13529 bp, 12 predicted proteins | sample RVTome_10_FD_201361 | JGI IMG/M metagenome (GOLD analysis project Ga0299914, IMG submission 201361) | Soil microbial communities from uranium-contaminated site in the Upper Colorado River Basin, Wyoming, United States - RVT153D57 (version 2) ...
TCGGGTGGTGCCGCTCGGGGAGCACCCGCTCTACGACGTCTTCGAGCCGGACGGCGATTATCTCGGCGACCACTGATGGCGGGTTGAGAGCCGCGAGCCGGGTTCCAACTCCAGGCGAGAAGACCGGGCCACCAGTTCCGACCTGCTCACGGACCCCGATCAGCGCTCATCGCAAGCGGGTCGGCCGCGACGATCGCCGCACCCGATCCCAGGGTTCCGTTCGCGGCTCCCGGTTTTCCGCACCGACCAGTCTCCGGCCAGTGCCCGCCTTGAGAGCCGGTTGATGGCGCCCCGTATACTGAGTCAGGGAATGGAGATGACTTCTGACTACAGAGGGGGACGCATGGGATACGGGCTCGGTTGCGGCTTGCAGGACACAGCGCTGGTTCTGAGGGAGGAGGCGGGGACTCCGTACAGTGGCGACCGCGGAAAGACCGCGGCGGGCGGCGTAGAGGCTCCCGCAAAGGACAGCGGGGAGGCTCCCGCGACGGACCCCGCGCCCGCGGATCCCTTCGCGCCGTTCTCGTGGTCGGATCCGGACGCCTCCGACGTGGAGGCACTGGAAGAGCTGGGCGACTCGATCGCGCTCAAGGCCGCGCACCTCCACGCCGGCATGTTTCCCTACCTGGTCGACCTCGCCCGGTTCGACCGCCTGGACGGCTGGCGGATCGCCGGCCACCGCACGTGCGCCCACTGGCTCGCCTACCGTACAAAGAACGACCTCATGACCTCTCGAGAGCATGTGCGGGTGGCCCGCGCGCTCGAGAAGCTTCCCGAGACCGGAGCCTCGATGGGGCGCGGCGCGCTATCGTACTCGCAGGTGCGGGCGCTCACACGCGTGGCGCGTCCCGAGACGGAGGGCGACCTGCTGGAGATCGCCGAGAAATCCACGGCGGCCCAGCTCGAGGGTGTGGTGCGCGCGTGGAAGAGGGACCGCCGCCTGGACGAGGAGGAGCGCGAGCGGCTCCGCTACGAGTCGCGCAGGCTTTCCATCAGCCCCGATGGAGACGGAATGTACGACGTGCGGGGGAAGCTCACCGCCGCCGAAGCGGCGGTCGTCATGCGCGGGGTCGACGCGGCGAGCGACACCCTCTACCGCGAGGAAACGCGGACGCCCCTCCCGCCCGCCGCCCGGGAGCAGAGGGCCGCCCAGCGTCGCGCCGATGCCCTGGTGCTCCTCGCAGAGCGCGGCCTCGCGGCCGGCTTCGGCTCCGACGATCCGAAGACGCTCTCGGGCACGCGAGCCGAGCGCTACCAGGTCTTCCTCCACGTCGAGCCGGAGTCGCTCGCCGCCGAGGGCGAGCCCGGCATGTCCGAGCTCGAGGACGGGACGAGAGTTTCCGCGGAAACGTCTCGACGGGTCGCCTGCGACTGCGCCGTGGTCCGCGTCACGCGCACGAAGCACGAGGACGGGCGAGTCGAGATCCTCGACGTGGGCCGGCGGCAGCGCACTGTCTCGACGGCCCTGCGCCGCGCGCTGGAAGTGCGGGACCGCGGCTGCCGGTTCCCGGGCTGTGGGCTGCGGTTCACCGATGGGCATCACCTGATCCACTGGGCCGACGGAGGCGAGACGAATCTCGACAACACCGCGCTCCTGTGCGACTACCACCACCGCCTGGTGCACGAGGGAGGCTGGGAGGTCGAGTGGTGGGCCCCCGGCCGGAGCCTCGCGTTCCGCGACCGCAGGGGGCAGGTACATGTGGGCCGACCCCCGAAGACTCCCGAAGTCGAAGGGGATCCGATGGAGATCCTCGTCCGGTCGAACCGCAAACGTGGCGTGGACCCGGACGCGTTCACCGCCGGCGCACGGTGGCGCTACGAGCGGGACATCCCCGACGAGGTCCTGTTCCGGGCGATGGACGCCGCGCGCTGAGCGAGCTGCAACCTGTTGCGGAGTTTCGATCGGGCTCGCTCGGTGGCAACCGACGGAGGTCGGATCCATCTTGTTTGGGCCCGAACGTCCCTCGATTCCCGATCGCGGGTGTCGCACCATGGCCTTCCCTCCCGGCAGGTTTGCAGGGCTGGCGCTTGGACTGATCCTGAACGGCCTTGCCGTCGTGGGTCCTCGCACCCTCTCGCACAGGGGGTGCGAGGAGTCGCGGTGTCCGCGGTCGGTGGACAGGCCGTTTCGGGGGCCCTGGTCGAGCTTCTGGGACCGGGGAACGCGCGCGCCGATGCCACCCTCACGGCTGACGACGGGACATTCCTGCTTCGCGCACCGACGGCTGGCACCTACCGGATTCGCCTTCGGCGCATCGGCTTCGAGACGTGGAGCTCCGGTGAGATCGCTGTCGACGGCGATGTCACGCTTCGACTCGAGATCCCGGTCGCCCCGATCGCCCTTGCAGAGATGAATGTGCGCGCGACGCGATTGTGCCGGACTCCGGCCGACGACGCCCGGAGAGCTTGGCAGCGGTATCAGCAGGCGGTGGAACTCCTCGAACCGATCGCCTGGTCGGAGACGGGCTTTACGTCTATCAGGTCATCGTGGAGGAGTCGCTCCCGGCTCCGGTTCGAGCCTGTGCCCGGTCGCGACACACCGGATGTCGAGGGCGTCCTCTGGATGGACCCGGAGGCGCGTGAGCCGCGCTTCCTGGAGTTCGAGTTCACGCGGATCCGCTCCATGCTCGAGGAGTACCAGCTCCCTCCGCTCATGGCCGACGTGCACCGCCGCCTGGCGCAGGACCCCCGTGTCGATGGCTACGTCGTCCAGCTCGGACAGATCGTCCTGGACGACGCCTTCGGGGGGCGGTTGGTCTTCGATCGGCTGGCCAACGGCAGTTGGATCACGCGGAACTGGGAGCTCCGGATCCCGATTCTCGGGGAGGCCTCTCGCCTCGACTGGACGCGCACACCGGCTCGGCTCGAGGGGAGTCTGGTCGCGATCGCGAAGACACGTACCGGAAGGGTCACCGCCGTCATGGCACCGGCGCCTTCGGGCGCGCGAGATACGGCTCGTACTCCCTTCTGAGCAGGCGGCGGACGCTCAGTTTGCGTCGGGGCTCATCCCCGCTCTCTCCTTCACCCACTCCACCGCCTCGCGGTGGGTTCCGAACCACACGCCCGGCTTCGAGCGCATGTGCTCGATCAGCTCGCGCAGGATCACGATCCGCGAGCGGTGGCCGATGTAGTGCGGGTGCATCGTGAGGAGGAACATCGTGCCCTCCTCATAGGCCACGTCGAACTCGTCCTTGTAGACCTGAAGGACCTCGCGCGGGCTCGCGTAGCGGTCGCCGAGGGGGTTGAAGAGCGGCGCGTCGTCGAGGATCCAGTCGACGGGGAGCTCGACCAGACCGGTCGGCTGGCCGTCGGCCTCGAGCTCGTACGGGCGGTCGTCGGCCATGAGCGAGGAGTCGTACAGGAAGCCGAGCTCGAGCAGCAGATCGAGCGTCGCGTCGCTGAAGTTCCACGACGGCGCGCGGTATCCGACGGGCCGCTCGCCGGTGAGCTCGGTCATGCGCTCCACGGCCTGGCGGAGGAGACGCGACTCCTCCTCGCGCGGAAGCTCCGCATTCCGCTCGTGGATCCAGCCGTGGATGCCGATCTCGTGGCGTCCGGAAGCCTGGATGGCGTCGACCTGCTCGGGCGCGAGAACGAAGCTCACGGCCGGCGCGAAGAACGAGGCCGCGATCCCGTGCTCGTCGAGGAGCTCGAGGACTCTCGGGAGGCCGACGCGGGCCCCGTACTCCCCCTGCGAGAGTCCGCCCACGTTCGTGTCGCCGTTCCGGAGCCACACGGTCTCGTTGTCCACGTCGAACGACAGGAGCACGGCCACGCGGGCACCGCCCGGCCACTCATCGGGCTGGAGCGATCGCCCCGCGCGCACCGCGCCCACCGACTCCAGGATCCGGTCCTCGCTCCAGCGCCAGGGCGGGACCGAGTCCTGCTGGGCGCCGAGGGCGAGGGGGAGCGCGAGAGCGGTGAAGCAGGCGACGGCGAGCGGGGGGATGAGGGGTGCGCTCGGGGCCACGCGGAGCGAAAGCGCGTGCCTTGCGGCGGGGGACTCGTTCATGGTCGATCTCCGTCTTCCGGGGTCAGATGCGTCCCCGCGGTAGAAATCTCGCTTGCGGGTCCCTAGCTTCCCGGTTTCGCGACGACCGGAAAACCACTCGAAAACCCGCGCGGCGCCGCCGAATCGCGATCCGCCGAATCGCGTTGGCGCATGACGGCGCACCGGAGCAGCGGCGAGGCGACTACCGATATGGCGACTCTGGAAGCGGAAACCAAGACCATGGACCTGAGCGCCCACGGGATCCACGCGAGCGACGTTCACCGCAATCCGACCCCGGCCGAGCTCTACGAGACGGGGCTCAAGGCGGCGGACTCGCAGGTCCGGCTCGCGGCGAACGGGGCGCTCGTCGCGTTCTCGGGAGAGAAGACCGGGCGCTCCCCCACCGACAAGCACGTCGTCCGCGATCCCGAGACCGAGGGCGACATCTGGTGGGGACCGATCAACGTGCCGCTCGAGCCGGAGTCGTTCGCCGCGAACCGTGAGCGCGCCCGCGCCTTTCTCAACTCCCGCGAGCGGCTGTACGTGATCGACGGCTACGCAGGCTGGGATCCCAAGCACCGTCTCAAGGTCCGCATCATCTGCTCCCGCCCGTATCACGCCCTGTTCATGCACAACATGCTCATCCGCCCCACGCCCGCCGAGCTGGCCCGGTTCGGCGAGCCCGACTTCGTGGTTTACAACGCCGGCCAGGAGGAGGCGGACGAGTCGGTGAAGGGGGTGACCTCGACGACGAGCGTGGATCTCTCGTTCGCGGACAACGAGATCTCGATCCTCGGGACCGAGTACGCGGGGGAGATGAAGAAGGGCATCTTCACGGTGATGAACTACCTGATGCCCCGGCGCGGCGTCCTCTCCATGCACTGCTCGGCGACCGCCAGCCGGGAGAACGGCTCCTCCTCGCTCCTCTTCGGTCTCTCGGGGACGGGGAAGACGACGCTCTCCGCCGACCCCAAGCGGCTCCTCGTCGGCGACGACGAGCACTGCTGGACCGACACGGGCGTGTTCAACATCGAGGGCGGCTGCTACGCGAAGACGATCGACCTCTCCGAGGAGAAGGAGCCGGACATCTACCGGGCGCTCCGCTTCGGCGCGGTGCTCGAGAACGTCGTGCTCCGCGACGACCGCACGGTGGACTGGGAGGACGAGTCGATCACGCAGAACACGCGCGGCAGCTACCCGATCGACTACATCTCGAACGCGAAGATCCCCTGCGTGGCGGGGCACCCGACCGACGTGATCTTCCTCACGGCCGACGCGTTCGGCGTGCTGCCGCCGCTCAGCCGGCTGACGCCCGAGCAGGCGATGTACCATTTCATCAGCGGCTACACGGCGAAGGTCGCGGGGACGGAGGTGGGCGTGACCGACCCCGAGGCCACGTTCTCGCCCTGCTTCGGCGGGCCGTTCCTCGTTTGGCACCCGGCCCGTTACGCCGAGATGCTCGCCGGGCGCATGCGGACGCACGACACGAAGGCGTGGCTCGTGAACACGGGGTGGAGCGGCGGCCCGTTCGGGCTCGGCTCGCGCATCAATCTGCCCTACACGCGCGCCATGGTCGACGCCATCCACCGGGGCCTGCTCGACGACGCACCCACCGAGCCCGACCCGGTGTTCGGCATTCACATGGTCACGCGCGTGCCCGACGTGCCGGGGGACATCCTGCGGCCCCGCGCGACGTGGGCAGACCATTCGTCGTACGACCGGAAGGCGCGGCAGCTCGCCGATCTGTTCCAGCAGAACTTCGAGCAGTACGAGACGGACTGCCCGCCGGAAGTACGCGGAGCCGGCCCCACGGTCTGAACGGCCGGCGCCCCGTTGACGCGCCGCCACATTGGTGATAAATTTGTCACCAATGAGCACCGATCCGCATGAAGACGACCTCGATCCGGTGTGGCGCGCGCTGGCGAACCCGGTACGGCGCCGGATCCTCGATGAGCTGAAGCTCGCGCCCCGGCAGACGGGCGACCTGGCCGACGCGTTCGAGGACCTGTCGCGCTTCGCGATCATGCAGCACCTCGGCGTCCTCGAGGAGGCGGACCTCGTGCTCCGGCGCCGCATCGGCCGCGTCACGATGAACTACTTCAACCCCGTCCCCATCCAGCGCATCGCGGACCGGTGGATCGACCGCATGCGACGTCCGTGGGTGGAGTCCCTCGTGGAGCTCAAGGCCGAGCTCGAGGAAGGCGAGGACGAAGAGACCGAGCGGGGCGGCGCCCGGGCCGAAGGGGCCGACCGGGCCGGCTGAACGCGCGACCGCCCGAGGCGCGCCCGGCCCTCACGAGAGGCCCCGACCCCGTTCCGGCGATTCAGGCCACGGAGAACCGCATGCCCGACACTCGTATTCCCGAGATCCCGGCCGGCGACACGCACGTCACCTCGATCGAGATCGCGGCCCCGGTCGAGAAGGTGTGGGCCGAGATCACGAAGACCGGCCGCGTGCAGCGGCCGCTGTACAACACGGTGCTCGAGACGGACCTGAAGCCCGGGAGCCCGGTGAAGTATTACAGCCCCGACGGGAAACGGATCTTCGTGATCGGGCGCATCGTCGAGGTCGAGCCGCCCCGGAAGCTGTCGCACACGTACATGTTCACCACGAAGGACGAGCCGCCGACGCTGGTGACGTGGGAGCTCGAGGAATCCCCCGTGGGTTGCCGGGTGACGGTGACCCACAGCGGCTTCACGGAGGCCCACAAGACCCCGCAGAAGACCGCCGCAGGCTGGAAGGAGATCCTCGCGCTGCTCAAGAGCGAGATCGAGACGGGCCAGATCCCGCTCAAGACCCGGATCCTGTACGCGGTGATGAACGGGATGATGTTCATGATGCCGAAATCGACGCTGGCGGAGAACGCCGTGCGTCGAATCGAGGACTGAGAGCGCGAGACCACGGGCCGCGACGCGACCCGCCCGAACCCGATCGACGAGGAAGCCTGATGCCTACCCCGGAGGAGATGGCCGCCACCATGCGGGCTAACGTGGAGGAGAAAACCGGTCACCCGATCTCGCACTGGATGGAGGTGCTCGGGAGGACCAAGCTCGAGAAGCACGGCGAGATGGTGAAGCACCTCAAGGCCCAGGGCGTGGGGCACGGATTCGCGAACCTGCTCGTGCACGACTTTCGGGACCGAAAGAGCGGGGGCGCCGCCGGCACCGGGGGCGGAGCGGTCGCCGAAGGCGGCGGCGGCCTGGTCGACGCGCAGTACTCCGGGAAGAAAGCGGATCTGCGGCCCATCCACGACGCCGTGGTGGCCGCAGCCTCGGGGCTGGGCGACGACGTGGAGGTCTCGCCCAAGAAGACGTACGTGAGCCTCCGGCGGAAGAAGCAGTTCGCGCAGGTGGGGCCGGCGACCAACACGCAGGTCGAAGTCGGATTGAACTTCAAGGGACACGCGACCACCGACCGGCTCGTCGCGGCGGGCGGCATGTGCACCCACCGGGTGCGTCTGGCGGACGTGACCGAAGTGGACGACGAGCTGCGCGGCTGGATGAGGGAGGCGTACGAGGGAGCGGGCTGATCGGAGAGAACGACGGGGCCGCCCTCGGGTAGCGCGGCCGACGCGCCCCGCGGGTGGCCCGGCGGACTGCGGCGCTCGGGTGGCCCGGCGGACGCACCCGTTTCGCGGGTGACGATCGCCGCGAGGGCCGTTAGGTTGGTCCGATCATGATCACGCGACTCCTGGGCGTCGCCCTCGTCTCCACAGCCTGGGCGTGCAGCTCGGCCGGACCCGGCGCGCCTCCGACGACCGAGCCGATCTCCTCCGCGGCGCTCGAGCAGGCCGCGCTGGCGGACAGCGTGCGCAGCTCGTACACGCAGGCGGACATCGCCTTCATGCGTGGGATGATCCACCACCATGCGCAGGCGCTCGTCATGTCGCGCATGGCCCCCTCGCACGACGCCGGCCCGGCGCTGCGCATCATGGCCGAGCGCATCATCAACGCCCAGCGGGACGAGATCGCCCTGATGACCCGCTGGCTGCGCGATCACGGCGAGCCGGCGCCGTCCGAGGCCGAGCGCATGGGCCACCAGCACGACCCGGCAATGCACATGCCGGGCATGCTCTCGGCGGAGCAGATGGCCGCGCTCGACGCGGCCCGAGGCGAGGAGTTCGACCGCCTGTTCCTGACTTACATGATCCAGCACCACCAGGGCGCGGTCACCATGGTTCGCGAGCTGTTCGCCACCCGCGGCGCGGCGCGCCACGAGACCGTGTTCAAGCTCGCCTCCGACATCGAGGCCGATCAGTCGAGCGAGATCACCCGGATGCAGACGATGCTCCAGGAGGTCCTGTTCGGAGGCGGCCCGTGATCGACCATCGGGTTCGTTCGTCCACCCTCTTCCCGGAAGGGCTCATGTTCAAGCTTTTCAAGCCGGCCCGACTCATCGGGCTCGGAATCGGTGCGCTCGCGCTCTCCGCGTGCGCGTCCTCGTCCTCGGGCGACATGTCCACGATGCCGGCACCGAACGCCTCGACGCAGCCGGCGGAGCAGATGACGGGCGGTCCGCCGGACCCCGACCCCCGCGTGGGGCTGGGCGCGGGTCTGTGGGATGCGGAGGAAGCCATCTGGAACCTCCGCATGGTCTCGACGACGCCATCCCCGGAGCCGTTCGCGGGCGTGACGAACTCCGACCTCGCGTTCCTGGGCGATTACGCGATCCAGGGCAACTACAACGGGTTCCAGGTGTGGGACATCTCCGACCCGGCCGAGCCCGAGCTCGTGAAGGGCTACTTCTGCCCCGCCTCGCAGAGCGACGTCTCGGTGTACCGGAACCTGCTGTTCGTGTCGGGCGAGGGGCTGAGCGGTCGCCTCGACTGCGGCGGCGAGGGCGTCGAGGATCCGGTTAGCGAGGCGCGGCTCCGCGGGCTCCGGATCTTCGACATCAGCGACCTGGAGAACCCCGTGAACGTCGGGAACGTCCAGACGTGCCGCGGCTCGCACACGCACAGCGTGCTGGTCGATCCGGACGACGACGAGAACGTGTACGTGTACATCTCGGGGTCGGCCGGGGTGCGGTCGGACGAGGAGCTCCCGGGGTGCTCGGACGCGATGCCCGACGAGGACCCCTCGACCGCCCTTTTCCGGATCGAGGTGATCCGGGTCCCGCTCGACCGCCCGCAGGATGCCGCGATCGTGTCCTCGCCGCGCATCTTCGAGGGGCTCGAGGCGGCTCCCACGCACGGCGAGGCGCCGGCCGATATCGCGGCGCGCGAGGCCGCCGTGACCGAGGCGCGCAGGACGGGCGGCTACGTGGTCGAGATCCGCGGCACCGAGCAGGTCCTCTCATCGCGCTTCGTCCGCCCGATGCTCGACAGCATCGTCGTGGCGCGCGGCGGGAGCGGTGCGCCGACCGCCGCCGACAGCGCGGCGCTGCGCGAGGCGCTCCCCGGCATCGTCGCCGACATGTTCGGCGGCGACCGCCAGCGCACCGGTCCCACCCAGTGCCACGACATCACGCTCTACCCGGAGGTCGGGCTGGCGGGCGGGGCGTGCGGCGGCTACGGGCTCCTGCTCGACATCAGCGACCCGGTGAACCCACGGCGAATCGACGCGGTCGCCGACTCGAACTTCTCGTACTGGCACTCGGCGACGTTCTCGAACGACGGCACCAAGATGCTGTTCACCGACGAGTGGGGCGGCGGTGGCGCGCCCAAGTGCCGCGAGTCCGACCCGCCGGAGTGGGGCGCCGACGCGATCTTCACGCGGGAAGGCGACGAGCTCGTGTTCCACAGCTACTACAAGCTGCCGGCGCCCCAGACCCCGCAGGAGAACTGCGTCGCCCACAACGGCTCGCTCATCCCGATTCCGGGGCGCGAGGTGATGGTCCAGGGCTGGTATCAGGGCGGGATCTCGGTGTTCGACTGGACCGATCCGGACAACCCGCACGAGATCGCCTTCCACGACCGCGGACCGGTCGAGGCGAACCGGATGCAGAGCGGCGGTTCGTGGTCGGTGTACTGGTACAACGGCCTCATCGTGAACTCGGAGATCGCGCGCGGGCTCGATATCTTCGAGCTCGTGCCGAGCGCCTACCTGACGCAGAACGAGATCGACGCGGCGAAGACCGTCCGCTTCGACCACTTCAACACGCAGGGCCAGCAGCGGTTCGTGTGGCCGTCGAGCTTCGCGCTGGCGCGGGCGTATGTCGACCAGCTCGAGCGGTCGGGCGGCATGTCCGCGAACGAGATCGAGACCGTACGGGCCTCACTGGACGGGGCCGAGGAGGCCACCGGCGCGGGGCGCCGGAGCGCGCTCAACGACCTGGCCGGCGAGCTTCGCGATGTGGCCGGACCGTCGACAGGTGGCGCGAAGGTGCGTACGCTGGCGAACGCCGTGGCCGAACTCGCCCGCGCGGGCGGCTGATGCCGGGTGGGAACGCGCGAGGACGGTAGCGGGCACGGGTAGCGACCGCTCCGGCGCCGCGACCCGATGCGTGGGAGGCCCCCGATCGGCGATTCGACCGGGGGCCTCGTTCATCCGCGTTGCTTGTGAAACAAGATCGGCGTCAGTGACGCTCCCCGTGGACGGCGATCTGACCCGGGTAGCGGTCCATGGCCCGCGCGATCGCATCCCCCATGTGGTCGGCGAACACCGACGCGAGGGTGACCGCCGGGCGACCGTCCTCACCCGGTGTGTCCGGATCGATCAGCTTGACGACGAAATGGAACCCCCGCGACAGCCGGCCCGGCCCGCTCTTCGTGTTCTCCACCCTTCCTCCCCTCCGCAACCGCGTGGTTGTCCGCCGAATCGGCGACGCCCGACTCCCGGCCCTCCCTGTTCCCCGCCCCTCGTGCACGGGCCGTGCGATCGAGGACGGCGCACCCGAGCCCCCGGTCGGGAGGCCCGATTCCGCGGGGTATCGTCGCACAATCGGTCCAGGGAGGGAACCCCGCGCGACCCCGGGTCGGCACCGGACCTTGCACGATCGGATGCGGATCGCGGCGGCCCGCGGGCTGGCAGAGCTCTTGCCGCTCTCGATGGATGATGCGTTCGGTGCGCCCCGCCGGCACGGCCGGTGAGGACGCGCCGACCCGAAGACGATGAAAAGGAGATTGGACAATGGCCACCCAGAACGTATCGGTGATGTCGGCCTCGACGCTGATCGGTGACGACGTCGTGAACCCTGCCGGCGAGGACCTCGGCAAGGTCGAGGAGCTGATGATCGACCTGCAGACGGGCCGCATCTCTTACGCGGTCCTGTCCTTCGGCGGTTTCCTCGGGGTGGGGGACAAGCTGTTCGCGATCCCGTGGAACTCGCTCCAGCTCGACCAGGAGCGCCGCGCGTTCATCCTCGATGTGGACAAGGAGACGCTCGAGGACGCCCCCGGCTTCGACAAGGACGACTGGCCGAAGACCCACGATCCGGTGTGGCTCGAGCGGGTGTACACCTACTACGGACACGATCCGTACTGGCGGTAGCCCCTCCGGGTCAGGCCGTGTTGCGGCGGAGCCACCCGCAATGGAACGCTGGAGAGGCCCGGCTCGCAGGAGTCGGGCCTCTTCGCATCAGGGTATCAGGAGCGCCGTGGATTCTCCCGAACGTGTCGCAGTCGTCGGCTCGAGCTGCGCCGGAAAGCGGCGCAGGGCCGCGACCGCTTCCCGGGGGGGCCGAGCGCCTGCCTGCGGCCCGGGGGCCGACACTCCTTGACCGCGGCCCGGGGGCGGGCGCTTGACCGCGGCGCGAAGCGGACCGAAATGTAGTCGCCCGTTCGCCCCACCCAGGGAGAGTGACCACATGGATCGTCGGCTGCGCCCCCCCGCGGGACTCCTCGTCGTCTCGGTCCTCGCCGGTTGCGCGAGCTCGCGTCCGGCGGACGTGCGCTCCGGGCCGCTCGCGAACGGTGCGTCGGGACCCGCTCCCGCGGCCTCGACCGCCGCACCCACTCCGCTCTACGGGAACCTGGGACCACACTCGCGGCCCATCGTCACCTCCTCCGATCGCGCGCAGGCCTACTTCGACGAGGGCCTCCTGTTCATGTACGCGTTCGGGACCGGCATCGCGCTCGAGTCCTTTCGCGCCGCGCAGGACGAGGACCCGGGGTGCGCCGCGTGCCGGTGGGGCGAGGCGTGGGCGCTGTCGCCGTATCTGAACGGAGGCATGGACGCGGACGCGGAGCGCGAGGCCTACGCTGCCATCCGGGAGGCCGAGGCGCGCGCGGCGGGCGCGAGCGACGTCGAGCGGGCGCTGATCGAGGCGTTCCTGGTCCGGTACGACGCGCAGCCCACGCCGGACAAGCGGAAGGCGCTCGACTCGCTGTACGCCGAGCGCATGGGCGAGGTCGCGGCTCGCTTTCCGGATGACCTCGACGTCCAGACGCTGTGGGCCGAGGCCCTGATGCTCCTCCGGCCCCGCCGGGGCTCGGTCGATCTCGACGCCCCCGACGTGCGCCGCATCCTCCCCATCCTCGAAGGCGTCCTCGCGCGCGACATCCGGCACCCGGGCGCCTGCCATCTCTACATCCACCTGGTCGAGGCGTCGCCCGAGCCCGGACGCGGCGAGGCGTGCGCCACTCACCTCGGTGACGCGATCGCGGTGAGCCACGTGCGCCACATGCCGTCTCACATCTACATGAACATCGGGCGCTACGGCGACGCGGTGCGCGGCAACCAGCGCGCGTGGCACGCGGATCAGATGGCGGCGCACGGGGGACCGCCGGGTGTGTATCCCTCCCACAACCTCCACATGCTCCTGTTCGCGGCCGTGATGGACGGCCAGAGCGCGGTGGCCATCCAGGCCGCGCGGGACCTGGCGCGCGAGCAGCCCGCATGGGCGTGGTACGTGCCCGTGACGCTGTCGATCTTCGGCCGCTGGACCGAGGTACTGGAGCTCGGCCCCGAGCCCGATGACCCCTTCCAGGCGGCGATGTGGCGCTACGCACGCGGCGTCGCGCACCTGCGGATAGGGGCGGCGGAGGCCGCCGGCGACGACCTCGCGCGGCTCGACGAGATCCGGGCGGGGATCGGCCCGGATGAGCGGTTCCGGTTCCACGACCAGGCCACGCTCCTCGGCGTGCCGCGCGGCATCCTGGCTGCCGAGATCGCTTGGGCCGCAGAGCGCGGCGACGAGGCGGTGACCCTGCTCGAGGAGGCGATCGCGGTCGAGGACGCGCTCGTGTACGACGAGCCCGAGCCGTGGCACCTGCCCGCTCGACGCGTCCTCGGCGCGATCCTCCTCGAGACCGACCGCGCGGAGCGGGCGGAGGCCGTGTTCCGGGAGGCGCTCGACGATCACCCCGGGTCGGGCTGGGCCCTGTTCGGGCTCGAGCGCGCGCTCCGGGCGCAGGGGAAGCGGGCCGAAGCGGACGAAACCCGGCACGCGTTCGAGGAAGCCTTCCGCCGGGCCGACGTCTGGCTCCGCGCGTCGCGCTTCTGAGCGATGATCGAGCCTCCCGCGAGCCCCTATCTCGTCCCGGGCGACGGGACGTTCCGGGTCGCGGACAACCCGACACGCCCTCCACCGGGCACGCCGGGCGAAGAGGCGCTGGAGGGTGAGCTCGACGTCGTCGTCGACGAGCTCTCCGACCTC
>Ga0299914_10002116_pt1 | contig 13528 bp, 14 predicted proteins | sample RVTome_10_FD_201361 | JGI IMG/M metagenome (GOLD analysis project Ga0299914, IMG submission 201361) | Soil microbial communities from uranium-contaminated site in the Upper Colorado River Basin, Wyoming, United States - RVT153D57 (version 2) ...
GCTCGGGGCGTGCACGTCGATGACGGTGCGGATGTACGCCGACCGCAAGCAGTGGCCGCTCGACGATGTCCACGTCGCGCTGCGGCACGCCAAGATCCACGCTGAGGACTGCGAGAACTGCGAGACCAAGAGCGGCATGATCGACCACATCGAGCGGCAGATCACCCTCACCGGCACCCTCGACGACGACCAGCGCACCAGGCTGCTGGAGATCGCCGACAAGTGCCCGGTGCACCGGACTCTGCACACCGAAGTCGACGTCCAGACCTCGGAGGTGCGGGGGTAGGCGCGTGCGGCGAGGGTCCTCCTGCCGAGTATTACTACAACGCACTGTAGTACACTTCACTGAACTACAGTAGAAGGAAGTAATGCTCGAATTCGTCGGACGGGAGCAGGAGCTCGCTGACCTGAACCGGATGCTTGATCAGGTGCGCGCTGCAATTGGCGGACGGGCACCCGGACAGTGCGTGCAAATGCGTGGGCGCCGCCGGATCGGCAAGTCGAGCCTGGTCGAGGAGTTCCTGCTGCGCGCGGAAGTGCCATCGATCTTCTTCACCGCTGAGCGTCGGCCTGGCGACGAAGAACTGGAGTCGCTCTGGCAGTCGGTCGTCGAGTCATCGTGGGAAGGGGCCGATTTCGCTGCCGGCGTGGTACCGAAGAGCTGGAGCAGCGCGCTGAGCACGCTGGCCACGGCGTTGCCGGATGATCGACCGACGGTGCTGGTACTGGACGAGGTTCCGTATCTGATCGAGCAGGTTCCAGCGTTCGAAGGGATATTGCAGCGAGCGTGGGATCGTGAGCTGAGCCGGAAGCCCGTGCTGCTGATTCTGATCGGGTCCGACCTGGCCATGATGGAGGCGCTGAACGCCTACGATCGGCCATTCCACCAACGTGGCCGTGAGATGGTCATCGGACCGCTGTCACCCGCAGCCATCGCGGACATGCTCGACCTCGATCCAGCGGAGGCATTCGACGCCGCTTTGGTTACGGGCGGACTACCTCTCATATGCGCCGAATGGGGACGCGCCCGCTCACTGTCCGAGTTCCTCGCCGACTCCGTGGCGAATCCGCTGTCGGCCTTGATGGTGTCCGCCGAACGCACCCTTGTCGCCGAGTTCCCGGTGGAAGCCCAGTCGTACCAAGTACTTACAGCGATCGGCAGCGGCGAGCGGACTTTCACGAACATCAGTCGCCAGGCGGGGAATCCGGCCGGGAGCTCGCTGACCCGAGCACTGGGAATTCTCACGCGGAAGCGGATCGTCGTAGCGGAATCACCGCTGGCTCTGCGGCCGTCCAAGAATAAGCGTTATCGGATCACCGATCCGTACTTGCGATTCTGGCTCTCGTTCATCGCGCCAAACCGCGCGCTGATCGAGCGTCGTAGGGCCGATCTCGCGTTGGAGAAGATCAACGCGGGTTGGACAGCGTGGCGAGGACGCGTCGTAGAACCACTGCTACGTGAGTCGTTGGCTCGCATTCTTCCAGCGAAAGGGATTCCGGCGGCGGCAGCTGTCGGTTCATTGTGGACTCGCAAGAACGACGTCGAGATTGACGTCGTCGGCGCTGACCGCGAACCCGTCGCACGTGAGCTTTACTTCCTCGGCTCGATCAAGTGGCTGGAGAAGGCCTCGTTTGACGCGCACGACCTTGTCGCGCTGCAGCGCCATCGGGCCGCGATATCGGACTCGCCGCTGCCACTACTGGCACTCACCCGCTGCGGTACTCGCTGTAAGGGTCTCGACGCCAGCTTCGACGCCGAGGATCTGCTCGCCGCTTGGCGGCCGTAACCCCTCGTAGGACAAAAATGCCCCCGGCCTGCGGTTGGGCAGGCCGGGGGCGGCTGCGGTAGCGGTGGGATTTGAACCCACGGAGGGTTGCCCCTCACTCGCTTTCGAGTTCTGGAACTGGCGGTTCACGGCTGTCCGAGCGTGCGCTGACCTGCGCGGACCCGCCAACGCGGATATGGCAGAGAGAGGTTGAACAGCTATGGACTGCAACGCCAACTGCAACACCCCGGGACGGGGAACGCCAAGCTGGGTCTGTTCTGCTCGGGGAACATACGGCCGCTCTACTGTTTCAGCCAATTCGTGAACGAAGCAAGAAGGGAGCAGTCACAACCGTCGCTGACCTGCGAAGGGAGCAAGGGAGCAGGGTTCCGAGGATGGTGTCCCTTGCTCCCTTCCCGCTCCCTTGACTGTATCGAAGGAAGTTGAGGCGCTTCACCGCCCTACGGTCCGCCAGCGTGTCACGACGGTCGGCGTGGGAGCAGGGCGCTAGAGTCATATGGGCACGTTCCAAGCATGGGCGTGAAGTTCGGCGAGGCAGAGATTACTGATGCAGTGGAACGCGTTATCGACTCGCGAATGGGCAACAATTTTTTGGGCGTTAGTAATCTTCGTCTTGTTGGTAGCCGTCCCTGGTGTACGGTCCACGTTCGTCTCGCACCTGTGCCGATTTCTCCGTCTTTGGGAGATCCACCTCGCGCTTCTGGCGTTCCTTGTGTGGGAGGTGTTGGTGTTGTACACCGGGCGCCTCGTGGGTGCATGGAACAGTGGACTCCTAAAGGACACGATCTTCTGGCTATTAATTTACTCCTTACCGACCTTGTTTTCAGCGTCTAAGTCCATCAAGGAGAATCGATTCTTCCGTCGCGCGATGGTTTCCACTCTCAGCTTTACCGCGTTAATGCAATTCATATTGAATCTACACACCTTCCCGGTCTGGGTTGAGGTGATTCTCCAGCCCACCGTTACATTCGTGCTGCTCATAGGCATGTTCGCCGCTGTGGAGCGGGAAACGGCGCCCGTCAGCAAGTTCATGAACGGGCTTCTCGGTGTAATCGGTATCTGGGTGATAATTGGTACAGCTCAAGGTCTGTGGGAGTCCTGGGGTGAACTTGATGCGAAGCAGGTCGGTCTCTCGCTGGCATTCTCGATCTGGTTTCCGATGGCTTCGATCCCTTTCGTTTACTTCTTCGCAAAATTTTTGTCCTATGATGAGATGTTCAGTCGCATGTCGCGTTTTAATGAAGACTACAAGAAGCCTTCATTTTCCGTACGGGGTGCCGTTGTTATCGGTCTTCGGGGCAGACATCTATCTGCCGAAGATCTCCGCAGGCACAGTGCTCAACTGCGATCCATAAGCAGAGCTCGCGGATTCCGGTCCGCCTTGCGCAGTGTTCGCGCATTACGAACGAGATGAGCCAGCAAAAGCTCCTCTGAGGCGCTGAAATTGACGCGGCCGGTGAGCTGGTGTGCTCGCGCTGGATGCACTCACAGGCCGTTGCGCAAGATGTCGGCCTGCATTCTGTATAGTGCTCTTTTCGCGGCGGGCGTCTCGCTCGCTGTCGATAGCGCGATTTGTATATCGTGGTATCCGACTTTCGTGTCGAGCTGGGGCGGTAGGGACGGAACATTGCTCGATCCGGTTATGAGATGGGGAACGGCTACGGAGCGAACCCACAGTTCCAGTTCACCCAATTCGTGAATCAACACATGCCATGTTTCAGTGTGCGGCCGCTGAATGGACACTTTTGGCCAGACTGAGAGCGGTACCCGCAAGTCGATAGGTCCGGTGGCTAAGACATCTCCAACTTCGATTGGTCGGTCCGCTCCAGAGGTGACGATGAGGTCAGGAGCGGGGATGTCGGGCTTTACTGCCCCCAGAAGAGTTGCTGCGACTGACGGTGTGCGGTGCTTGGACAGGTTGGTGTGCTCGGCCAGGACTCGCAGAGGATGCCCATCAGGGTTCGCTTGGTGGAATGGCTGCAGTTCGCGGATATGTTCGCACAGAGTCTCGCCATCTCGGAGTGGCGCGAGTTGGGGACGCCGATGGCTCTTTATCCACTTGGCGAAGTTGTCGGCCGTGGTCGTGGCTGGCATCTCGATGCAGCGAGCCTCGTCCTTGGTCAGTGGACGCTTGAGCCGATATGCAACCTCGGCGAACAGCGTGTGCTCAAGGACTGCCCGAAGCTGCGTGAGAGCGTCGGCCGCCAGACGTGAGACGCCTGGGGGCAGAGGCGCAACACCCGTTACGGTTAGCCGTGCCATGTCGCCGTCTGCGACGTTCTCCAATTCGAGTGGACCAGGCTTCAAATAGTCGTACAAAACATCGCTCGTCCGTGCAATCAGATCGTCGGCATGCGCCAGACTGAACACAACGTGCTGCTGATGTTCCGGCAGCCATGAATAGTGGTTCACAGGTTCCAGGCTAGCCGGGGCCTCAATAGCGTAGGGGGGCCAAGCTCACGTGACCGGAGCCGGAGTGACGTCGGCCTGGGCGCACATACGCGCCCAGGACACCTTTGTCCGTCGGACTAGGCGGACCTGGCAGATACATCCTGGTGTTGAGTTCGCTCGAAGCCCTGGGCGCATAGGCGTCGTGCTGGAGGGAATGGGTAGGGAAAAGTCTAGGGAATCCACCGGGAGGCAGGGAGAATTCCCTCGCACGCCCGGCGGTGGTCTCCCTAGCGCTGTGCTGGGGTTTCGGCGTTAAAGGGAGTGCGGGAGCGGAGGGAATGCCCGCCGCGTGGGCGTGGTGTGGGCCGGTTCTCCACCGTGTTTAGTCGTTCCCTCCCCCGGGGCGTCGCGAGGTCTCGTGCGCGACTAAGCGGGCCGTTTCAAGGCGCGTAGCTGCTCCAGGTACGCGTCAGCTTCGGGCTCGCCTGCGTAGCGTTCGCTGAGGACGTCGGCGAGGTCTTGGCTGACCATCGTGAGCGATGGCAGCGATTTCCTGTCGCCTTCGATCGCTCGGCGGCCGTGTGTCACGGCTTCGTCTAGGTCGCCCTCGCGTGCGGCGACGACGCCGAGCGTGATCTGCGCTTCAGCGATTCGCATCGGCCACCGCTCGTGGTGATTGAATCCTGTGCTTACGCGGATCACCTCGTCGGACAGCTCGCGCGCCATGCGGTTTTCTCCGATGTGGCGGTAGCAATCCATCACGTAGAAGTCGTATTTGGACGGGTCAACGACGAAGTGGTTGTCAACGTTTTCTGGGTACGGCATTCCGTCGAGCAGGACGCGGCCGCGCTCTAACGTGCGCTGCATGTCCTCGCGTCGTCCCATGCGCGCGTATGCCTTCGCCTGTTGCGCGATGAGCTGCGCGGCCACGCTGTGGTTGCCAGCTGCCGCCTCTCCGGCCTCTCCGGCAGCGATGACGCCGCGATAGTCGCCGGACGTGATAGCGAACCAGGCGCGCATCTCGTGTGCCCAACCGAGGATGCCGGGGCTGTCGACTTCCTTGCCGAGCCGGAGGGCAGCCTGGCGGGTCGCTTCGGCCGCGCGCCGGTCGCCCAGGTCGTATTCGAGGCAGCCGACGAGGAGGGTGAGCCAACCGGCCAGTTCGAGCGATTCGCGGTGTTGCCGAAATGCCAGGCGGTGTTCCTGCATTTCAACGAGGCGTCGGAGCCACTGCCGTGCTTCCGTGATCAGTTCGAATGGTGGCTGACGAGCGTACTCCGAGCACAGCTTCTCGACGGTGATCCGAACGGCCTCAAGGGTCGCGTCGTTGACGTCCGACGATTCGATGCGGCTCACGATTTCCAACGTGTCCATGCCCGTGGCGTTCAGCAGGTCAAGACTCGCGCCGGACCGCTCGTCCGGCGGGAACAGCGATGCCGTGACTGTGCCGAGAGTCGCCGCGATGATCGGGGCATAGAAGCCGCTCGGCTTGCTCTTGCCGAGTTCCCAGTCCTTCCAGCGTCGGACCAGGTGATCAGGCGCTGGCAACGCTTCTGGCGTGTGCTCGCGCATCGTCTCGGCGGCCGCCGCCTGCGACCACCCATGTGCCTCCCGCATCGCTCGGATGCGCCGTGCCCACGTGGGTAGGTCCTCGCTCATCCTGCCCTCTCCCCTCACGCCGGTCAGAACCGCGAATTCCAGTGTGGCATCGGACGGTGGTGACATCACAGGTGTCACGCCGGTGACGTGGTGATATCACCGCATCCCCGCACGTCACACCGATCGCGACACTGTGCCGGGTTCGCTGCGTGGTCGATGGTGGAGGTATGAACACTGCGACCACAGCACAGTTAGCGAGACCCGTGACGGGTCATTGCTCGGACAGCTTGCGCTCGATCGTGTCGACCCGTTGCGTCAGCGCCTCGACGGCCTGGCGTAGCGCCTCCATGTCGGCATCTGCATCGCCGGCGATCCGCCCGGGCCGTGTCCGCACATGTGAACCTCTGCCCTGTCGAGTCACGATCAGGTCGTCGGCCTTAAGTACGGCGAGCGCGCTGCGCGCTGTGCCGATCGAGACGTCGTACTCGCTGGTCAACGTTCCTATTGACGGGAGCTGGTCACCCGGAGCGAGTTCACCGGACTCGATCTGTGCCCGTAGGGCATCGGCGATCTGCTGGTATGGGGCGCGTGCATCGTCGGGATCGAGTTTTCCCATGTCAGCGAGCATACAGACCATCGACAGTATTGTCAGTGGACCCACACTGTTGACAGTATTGACTGTGTTGCGTACCGTTCCTGGTGTCGCAGCAATCGCAGCGAAAACAAGGAAGCCCCGGCGGTGCTGGCACACCGGCCGGGGCGTACATCGAACCTTGGAGAGGGCAACGATGCAGTTTGAGCGTACTCGCATGTACCGAGTGAAGGCAGTTGCCGATGCCTTGGACGTGTCGGTGGCGACGGTGTACCGGGCGGTGGAGTCCGGGCAGCTCGATGCCTACAAGCTGGGCACGGGCAAGGGCACGATAAGGATTCCGGGAGAGGCCGTCGCGGTCTATCTGGCCCGGTGTGCCGATGCCGGTAGCCCCGTTGAGGACGACGCGGCGGGGGAGGTGGCGTGAGATGGCTGTGACGATGACGAGCGGAACGGTCGCCGGTCACGCTTGCCGGTTCGCAGTCGCGCTGCGGGATGGCAACCCGACCCCTGTGGTGACTCAGATGTCGATGACGGTGCCGTTGTCGCTGGAAGACATCGAGGCGGTGTTGTGGTTCGTCTCGCCCGGCCTGGATGACGCCGATTGGGCCGACGAGGAGTACCTGCACGGACTGGTGGCCGGCACGGTACTGGCGGAGAACTTCACCGCCATTGAGGCGGCACGCTTGCAGATGGCGGCGGTGACGCCCGGCAGCGACGAGTACGAGTTCGCGCAGTGGCTCCGGCGGCGTGTTCGCCAGCTCTACCCGCCTGAGCCGGTGCGCCCTCGTGAGCGTGAGCTTGCGGGCGTGGGTGCGCGGTCGGGGGAGGTGGTCTGAGATGGCGACGGCTTTCCGAGCCGATGGCGCGGTGGGTGCGCATCGCGTGAGCTTCATTCCGGTGCACCGGGAGGGCAAAGACACGCCGGAGGCGGTGCGGCTGGCGGTGTCGGTGCCGATGTCGCTGGACGACCTCACCGCTGCCGCCTGGATTCTCGTTGATGGCGGCTATCCGTTCGATGCGCTGTCCGGGCCGGACTTTCCAGAGCTTGTCCTTGAGACGGTCTTCGCCGAAGGTGGCTTCCGCATCGATGAGGTGCGGGAGGAACTGGCCACCGTCTCGCCTGCCTCGATGCAAGGGCAGGTGCTGGCGCTACTGCGCCAGCGGGTGCGCGAGCTGCTGGACGCGGTGTGTGCGCCGCGTCAGCCCCAGCGCGAGCTTGTGGCCGTGGGCGCGTGACCGGCGTGCACTGAGCGCGCCAGGGACACGCGTGAGCGCGCCGTTCGAGCGCGCATGAACTGTCCGGTTGAGCGCTCAGGTGCGCGCCGCCCGCACGGTCGGGTGAGCGCTCACCTGAGCGTTCACGAACCCGCTCAACACCGATCCTGACCAGGGAGTTACGTAGTGAGCTACCCCGATACACCGGCGAGGCATCTGCGTCCCGTGGACGCGCCGCCGGAGAGGGTTCATGAACCGCCACCGGCTGAAACAGTGAGCGGTCCCGGCGGGCACGCGCGCAAGGTGCGGCTGTCCCCGGCCGCTGGGGTGCGGTTGCGGCCGACGTACTGGCTGTGGGACGAGCGGATGCCGCACGGCGCGCTCACGATCGCCCCCGGCCGCGAGGGGATCGGCAAGTCGCTGTTCTGCGCGTGGCTGGCCGCGCGCGTGACGCTGGGCGAGTTGCCCGGCGTGCACCGGGGCGAGCCGAAGAGCGTGATCTACGCGGCCACCGAAGACTCATGGGAACGCACCCTGGCGGGGCGGCTCATCGTGGCCGGGGCTGACATGCACCGCGTCTATCGCGTCGAGGTCGAGAACATCGTGGGCCACACGTTGCCGTTGTCGCTGCCGCGTGACTGCGACGAGTTGGCCGCCGAGATCACCGCGCACGATGTCGGGCTGATGATCGTGGACCCGCTGATCTCGGTGGTCGATTCCAAGCTGAACCCGAACCAGGACGCCGACCTGCGCAGCGCATTGGAACCGCTCGGGAAGCTGGCCGATGAGACCGGGTGCGCGATCTTCGGGCTGGCGCACTTCAACAAGGCCACTGGAACCGACGTGCTGTCGCGGATCATGGGCGGTCGCGCGTTCTCCGCCGTCTCCCGCGCGGCGATCGCGTTCGCTCGCGACACCGGCGCTGATGACGGCTCGTGTGTGATCTCGCAGGTCAAGAACAACCTCGGACGGCTCGATCCGCCGTCGCTGCGCTACCAGGTCGAGTCCGTCGAACTCGACACCGATGAAGGCCCCGCCGAGTGGGGACGGCTGCGCGTGCTGGGAGAGACCACCACTCACGTCAACGAGCTGCTGGACGACGCACCCGGCAGCAACGACGACCGCGACGAGCGAGAGGAGGCCCAGCGATGGATCACCGACTACCTGGCCGACCAGGGCGGCTCCGCGCCATCCACCGACGTGTACAACGCGGGCGCGAAGTTCGGCGGCTACAGCCGCGACCAGCTCAAGCGCGCGAAGAAGGACGCGCGCATCGACGCCAAGAAGGACGGTCACTGCTGGTACTGGCGGCTGCCCGAAGAGCAGCTAAGGGAGCAGGAAGCGAGCAAGGGAGCACCACCCACATGAGCCCGCTCCCTTGCTCCCTTCGCAGGTCAGCGGCGGCTCCCGATGCTCCCTTCCTGCTCTCTTGCCGGTCACGCTCCGTACGGGGAGGCAGCCAGGGACCCGACGGGGAGGCGGGGAGTTCTCCCTGTCCGCCTCCCCGGCCTGCCTCCCCAGGGATGAGCAGCCGAAACACGGTTCAGGGAGGCCGGGGACCCTCTCCGTGCGGACCATCGAAACCCCCGGAAACAGCATGTCCGGGCCGTCCCGCGCGCCTCCCTCCCTGCCGGAGCGGCGAGTTAGCTCGGTTACAGCGAGTTAGGAACCTAACTTGGCGAGTTAGCCCGCAGCGTGCGCGCGCTGACCAGCGCCGAGTTACGAAAGTGAACCAGCGAGCCCAGGGCGGATACGCCCGCCGTACCCGCCCGGCGAGACGCACGGCCGCCGCATCTGCCGGACCTAACGCCCCAATGTTCCAGCCGCCTAGCATCCGCCGACGCTAGACCTAGCGTCCGCGCTAGCGACCCGCACCGACGCTGACCAGGCCGCTAGCGCCTAGCACACGAGCGGTGCGAACACCGCCACAGACCCGAATCCAAGCCAGCGAGACCCCGCGATGGGTGCTCGCTCTACCCCGCCATGCCCACATCCGGTCACGGGGACGTGACCACCGACGAAAGGAGACCACCGTGCCAACTCCACGCACCCGAAGCCACCACACGCACAGGAGTCACCACGGATGGACACCCACACCGGGAGCAAGAAACCGCGCGTGCTGCTGACCGTCGAGGAAGCCGCCCGGCAGCTCAGCATCGGCCGCACCACCATGTACGCGCTCATCAAGGCCGGACACATCAACACCGTCCGAATCGGACACCTACGCCGCGTACCCACCGACGCACTCACCGCCTACGTCCAGCAACTCAACGGCTACCAGGCCGCCGCGTAAGCGGGGAACAGGAGATCACACGGATGGCACGCAAGAAGCGCCCCGAAGGTTCACGCCGCCCCAACGGTGCCAGCTCGATCTACTTCAGCGAGTCCGATGGCAAGTGGCACGGCTGGGTCACTGTCGGCGTCCGCGACAACGGCAAAACCGACCGCCGCCACGTCCAGCGCAAGGACGAGGGAGACGTGATCGAGGCCGTTCGAGAACTCGAAAAACAGCGCGACGGCGGAAAGGTCAAGAAGCCGGGTCGCGCCTGGACCGTCGAGAAATGGCTGAAACATTGGGTGGAGAACATCGCCGCACATTCCGTCCGCGAAACGACAATGGTCGGCTACCGAGCGGCCGTGTACGGCCACCTCATCCCGGAAATTGGAGCGCACCGAATCGACAAGCTCAGGCCAGAACACCTCGAAAGCATGTATCGGCGGCTCACCGACAAGATTGGGAAGCATGGCAAGAAACTGAAGCCCGCGACCATCCACCAAGCGCACCGAACCGTTCGGACGGCTCTTGGAGAGGCTGTCAGGCGAGGTCACATCCTGAGCAATCCAGCGCAGATCGCGCGTCCGCCGCGCATCCCGGAAGAGGAAATCATCCCTTTCACGAAGGAGGAAGCGAAGCAAATTCTCAAGGCGTGCGACACGCATAGGAACGGCACACGGTTCGTTATCGCGCTCACTCTCGGGCTACGTAAGGGGGAAGCGCTCGGGCTGCAATGGCGGGACATCGATCTTGAGGCACGGACGTTGATAGTCCGGCGACAGATTCAACGTGTCCCGTGGCAGCACGGCTGCCCGGACGAGGACCCGTGTGGCCGCCAGTACGCGGGGCACTGCCCACAGAAGCACGGCGGCGGCGCACTCGCTCGGGAAGTCAAGTCGCGCGCGGGCCGCCGCGCTCTCGCGTTGCCATCAGCGCTCGTAGATGCCCTCAAGCGGCATCGTGAGGACCAGGAGCGCGAGCGAGTCCTCGCCGGGGACACCTGGCAGGAGGAAGGCTGGGTGTTCACCAACCGCGTCGGGAAGCCCGTACATCCGAAGATCGATCACGAGCAATGGAAGGTGTTGCTCAGGTCTGCTGGCGTGCGCGACGCTCGGCTGCACGATGCGCGGCACACCGCAGCGACCATGCTGCTCGTGTTGGGTGTTCCAGCCCGCGCGGTGATGGACATGATGGGGTGGTCGCACATCTCGATCACCAAGCGATACCAGCACGTTTCGGCTGAGCTGAGAGACACCATCGCGGGTCAGATCGGCGGCTTGTACTGGTCCGACGACGACGGTGACGACGGTACGGCAGGGGTCCCGGCGGGCGTCTGAAAAGGGTCAACTGCAACGAGAATTGCAACCACAACGACGAAACGCCGGGTGCGGTTGATCCGTCACCCGGCGTTTCCCCTGCTCACAAGCGCGGTAGCGGTGGGATTTGAACCCACGGAGGGTTGCCCCTCACTCGCTTTCGAGGCGAGCTCCTTCGGCCGCTCGGACACGCTACCGCCGACCAGGCTACCGGACGGCCCCCGCGCGCCGAGCCAAGGGGTGGGCCCTCACGGCACCTCCCGGTGCCGCAGGAAGAACTCGTCCAGCACAGCGGCGCACTCGCCCGCGAGCACCCCGGCGACCACCTCCGGCCGGTGGTTCAGCCTCCTGTCGCGCACCACGTCCCACAGCGAGCCGACCGCGCCGGTCTTCGGCTCCCACGCCCCGAACACCACCCGCGCGACCCGCGCGAGCCCGAGCGCCCCAGCGCACATGGTGCACGGCTCGACGGTGACGGCGAGCGTGCAGCCTTCCAGCCGCCAGCCGTCTCCATGACGCGCTGCCGCCTCCCGCAGCGCGAGGATCTCGGCGTGCGCGGTCGGGTCGCCGCCGGCCTCGCGGGCGTTGTGCGCGCGGGCCAGCACGCCGCCGTCCGGCGCGAACACCACCGCGCCGACTGGCACGTCCGCACCGTCCAGCGCAGATCGCGCCTCCGCGAGCGCAGCGCGCATCGCCGTCACCGGCTCTACCTGCGGCACGTCGGTCAGATCCGGTCGAGCAGCTCGTCGAACTCGTCGCCGAACCCGCAGCGCCGCGCGATCATCCGCAGCTGGTCGTCCGGATACAGCTCGACGTCGCTGGCGATCATCTCCAGCTCCTCGGGCGGCAGGCCGAGGTCGGACATCATGGTGAGGTCACCCTCGGCCCAGGTCTCGTCCTCCTCCTCGTCCGGCATCTCCACGCGCAACATGTCGAGCACGTCGGCGGCGATGTCGTAATCGAGCGCGGCGGCGGCATCGGAGAGCACCAGCTCCGTACCGCTTGGGGCCAGCCGGATCAGCACGAAGAACTCGTCGTCGACCGACAGTAGCGCCACGACGGCTCCCGTCGTGACGATCTTGCCGAGCTCTGTGATCGCCGCGTCGAGGTCGGCCAGCGCGTTCGCGTCCAGCTCGCTGCACCGCCACGTGCCCGTTTCGAGCACGGCGGCGACCGCGAATCCCGCTACCGGCTTCTGCTCCGTCATTCACACACGGTATTCCGAGCCATGCCGTCCTGACCACTCGAATCGATGAGAGACTGTGCGCGTGCGAGATCTGTGCGTGATCGGCCTTGGGCTGATCGGTGGTTCGCTGCTTCGTGCCGCCACCCAGACCGGCAGGACAGCCTGGGGTGCGACGGAGTCGGCTGCGGACGCCGACGCCGCCCGCTCCGACGGGTTCGACGTCGAGCCCGCCGTCGAGTCGGCGCTGCGCCGCGCGGCCGAGCGGGACGCGATGGTGGCGCTCGCCGTGCCGCTCACCGAGGCCGAGACCGTCCTCCGTACGGTCGCCGAGCTCGCGCCGCACTGCCTGCTCACCGACGTCACCAGCGTGAAACGGCCGATCTCCGAGCTGGCAGCCCGGCTCACGCGGCAGGCGAGCTTCGTCGGTGGTCACCCGATGGCCGGCACCACCCGCTCGGGCTGGCAGGCGGGCGACGCGCAGCTGTTCGCCAAGGCGGCCTGGGTGGTGTGCGTCGACGACGACACCGACCTGCCGAGCTGGGCCGAGGTCGCCACCCTCGCGCTCGACGTCGGCGCCGAGGTGGTGCCCGCGACCCCGGAACAGCACGACGAGGCCGTCGCGCGCATCTCGCACCTGCCGCACGTGCTCGCCGCCGTGCTCGCCCACGTCGGCGCCGAGGACGGGCCGTTGCCGCTGTCTCTGGCGGCGGGGTCGTTCTCGGACGGCACCCGGGTCGCCGCCACCCGGCCCGAGCTGACCCGCGCGATGGCCGAGGGCAACCGGGCCGCCCTACTGCCCGTGCTGGACTCGGCGCTGGGCATGCTCGGCGCCGCGCGTGGCGCCCTGGCCTCGACGGGCTCACTGGGCGCCACGATCAACGCGGGCTACGAGGCGACACGCGCTCGCGCCACCCAAGCTGGATCGCCACGCTCGCCGGTGCGTATCGACCTCACCGCGACCGACGCCGCCGAGGCGCTCCTCGCGCTGGGCTCCCAGGGCGGGCGGATCACCGAGCTGACTGACCACCTCGCCGTCGGTGCGCTACCGATGCTCGACGACGACTAAGAGGGCGTCTGAATACTGAGGTCACCAGTCCCCGGTGCGGGCGAGCCTGCGGGACATGGTCATGATCATGGCGATGTAGATCATGGCTTCGTGGTGTT
>Ga0299914_10002117_pt1 | contig 13526 bp, 13 predicted proteins | sample RVTome_10_FD_201361 | JGI IMG/M metagenome (GOLD analysis project Ga0299914, IMG submission 201361) | Soil microbial communities from uranium-contaminated site in the Upper Colorado River Basin, Wyoming, United States - RVT153D57 (version 2) ...
AACGCGCCGGGCAGGTCCTGCGGTGTCAGGTAGACCTCGATCTTGCCTACCGGCCGTGGGTCGGTGCAGTCGTTGAAGAAGTACTCACCGGCACGGTCGAAGGTGTACTCGAAGCTCTCCCCCGGTTCCAGATTGGGATTGAACAACCCCTCGAAGAACTGGGTTGCGCAGTGCGGCAACTCGTTCGGGAAGTTCGGGAACGTCTCCGCACCCGGGTTCAAGAACGTCAGGGTCGTTCCCACCGGAACCCGCATGTGTGTCGGCTGCATGGCGCGCTGCAACGTGCTGTCCTGCTGACCGTTTGCATCGGCGGTGCGGTTGCCGCGGGCCAGGTAGACCGTATTGTCCACCTCGTCACCGTCGACCGGACCACCCTGGACGGGACGGCGGATCGTCAGCGGAGCCGTGTTCGGCCCCTCTTGGCTGCCCGACTCCGTCGTGTAGGTGCCGGCCAGCTTGAACGCCCACAGCGAATCGCCCTGCGTCACCGAGCCGCCGTACGGGTTGGTGGAACCGGCGGCGAAGACCGCGACGTACTGCTCGCCGTCGACCTCATAGGTGATCGGCGCCCCGGCGATGCCCGACCCGGTCTGGAACTCCCACAGCACGTCGCCCGTGACCGAATCCATCGCCAGCAGGCGGCCGTCGATCTGCCCGACGAACAACAGGTCGCTCGCCGTCGTCATCGGCCCCTGGCCGTGCGACATGTCGGTGCCCAGGTGGTTCGTCCAGCGGACCTCCCCTGTCGAGGCGTCGTAGGCGAGGATGCCGCCGGTCTGGTACTGGCCGATCGCCCGCTGGCCGTTGGCGGCAGCGCCGTTCCAATGCGCCACGGGGTTGGTGCCGTACGGGTAGTAGACCAGGTTCGTGCTGTGGCTGTACGAGTTGTTCGACCAGTCCGCACCACCGTTCTGGCTGGTGGTCGAAAGGATCGGCAGATCCCACTGCGGGTCGTACATGCAGCCCAGACGGTGGTCCGAGGGGTACCCGTCCGGGTAGGTCAAGAACGGCTCGTCCGCCGCGACATAGCTGTCCGGGTTGAAGACTAGATTGCCGTCGTCGTCGGGTTGGTAGCCGTTGTAGTTCGGCACGGCGCGCCAGGGGTCACCCGGGATGTTGTCGGTGCCGAGCTTCTCCCACACGACGCACTCGGGCAGCAAACGGTTCACCGGGAACGGCTGCGTCTCCGCGTGGTTCTGCCGCGAGTCCTGGATCATCGGCTTGTCGACGACAGGGAGCACGGGCTGGCCGGTGGTCCGGTCGAGCACGAACTGGTGGCCGGACTTGCTGCCGTAGAAGACCACCTTGCGCTCCTCACCGCCGATGTTCACATCGGCGAGCGTCGGTGGGTGGACGTTGTCCATGTCCCAGACGTCGTGTCGGATCGACTGGTAGTGCCACTTGTACTCACCGGTCTTGTGGTCGACCGCCACCATCGTGCTGGAGAACAAATTGTCGCCCGGACGCAACGAACCGTTCTGCGAGCTCGTGCAGCTGCGCGCGTTGCCGAAGGTCATGTAGTACATGCCGAGCTCGGGGTCGACCGAGCCGTGCATCCACGGCGTCGCACCGCCTACGAGATTGCACTCGGTGCCGTTCGGCAGCGCCGGGCCCCAGGTGGCGCCGGCGTCGACAGAGTTGCCGTTGACGTCGGTGAAGACGATTCCGCGATCCGGCCCACCGAAGAAGTGCCAGATGAGGCTGCCGTCGCTCGAGTTCAACGCGAAGACCGCACCGCGGCTGCCGTCGTTCGTATGGATGTAGACCACGCCGTCGTGGTACACGGTAGCGACCTTTTCGATCCGGCCCAGCGACTCGCCGTTCGGGGCCTCCGGCTGCACCACCCAGACTTCCTCGCCGGTGTCCTTGTCGAGCGCGACGACCCGGTCGCCAGAAGCGAGCGTGTAGACCTTGCCGTCCCCGAGGGAGACGCCGCGTCGTGTGCCCTCAGTTCCGAAATCCTCCGGCGCCCACTTCCAGTTGGCCTCGCCGGTCTTGCCGTCGACTGCGATCACTTCACCGTTGGGTGTGTCGAGGTAGATGACCCCGTCGGCCACGATTGGAGTCGTCTGCTGACCGGTGTCGTCGGTTGCGGGCGGGACTGCCGAGACATGTGTGCGCCAGACCGGCCCGAGCTTGTGCAGGTTTTGCTTGTTGATCTGCGTCAGCCCCGAGTAATGCTGATTGCCCAGGTTGCCGCCGACGGTCGGCATGTCGGCACCGGTCGGCGCCAGGCCTTCGGGTTCGGTCAGGTCGGCAGTCCCAGGCTCCGGGCTGACTTCTCCGTGACTGTCAGCAAAAGCGGACGCCGAGCCCCAGGAGACGGCTGCCGCAAGCAAGATTGTCAAGAGCGTTCTTGGTTTCATGGTTCGCCTCCCAGCGAAAGAACGGCCGTCGAGCCCCCGCCCGCCGGCCAGGTTCTGCCGGGGGGCCTCATCGATCCCCGCGAGATCTACTCGAGCGTCAGCCGGTCGGGTTTCCCGTAGCCAGCGTGCAGAACGGCTCCAGGCCCATGGCGGACTTGATGCCGTGCACAAGGTGCTCCTGGAATTCGGCTGCCCCGGGGAAGTCGGTGCCTTCCCGGTAGGCATTCGAATCGTGGCCGAGGGTCGTGACCCAAGAACGGCCACCGTCGTAGTAGTGGCACCACGAAACCGGATGGAAGTCGCCATGACCGGGGTGGGTGCTCCCAGTGCCGCTTGCAAGCGTGCTTTCGTCCACGACGGCAAGGAAGTTCACGTGGGTCGGGAACGGGACGAGGTTGTACCACTCGTCGCGGAATCCCCACCGCTGCGGTAGATTCTTGGTCGACACATCGCGGCCGTTGACAATGACGACGTCGCCATTCTGGTTCGCGCCGTGGTTGTAGTAATTGGCGTTGCCGAGCAGGCCCTCATACCAGCGCCAGCCGTTGTACTCGGTGCCGAATGCGTTGTGGATGCCGACAAAACCGCCGCCGCCTTGGATGTACTTCCTGAGCGACTCGCGCGCTCGGTCCAGGCGAGTGCCGCCCGCCGCGCCGGCGGCATGGTTCCACAGCGTGTCACGAGTCGTGCTGTTGAAGATCACCGCCTTGTAGTTGTTCGATAGCGACTCGATCGCCTGCACGTCCTCGGTGATGTGGACCTCGATGCCTTCGGCTTCGAGCATCCTGACCAACTCGTTCTGCGACACGTTCGAATTGTTCAGCGGGAGCGGCCACACCGACGGGTCGCTGTGGTCGTGCGTGATCACGTACGGGCGGTCGAGATCAAGACCTGCGTTGCTCGAGTGGTCCGGATCGAGGCGCCGTCCCAGGTGCGCATGCCGCGGTCCCGCTGTGCGGGAATAGACCAGGACTCTGTCGGCACGCTGGATGCCCCAGTCGCTGTAGATGTTCGGATCCACGCCACGGTAGACGCCGTACGCCGGATCGTAGTTCTGCTGAAGTCCGGGGACCCCAAACGGTGGATCCTGGGCCACGGCCGGGGCGGCCGAGGCCGCCTCCGCCGCAAGAACACCAGCAGCCGTCGCGGACGCGCCCGCCAAGAACGTGCGCCGTCCAACCTTCGCTGGACGTTTCCTAGCCATCGCTCCCCTCTCCCTCCTGGCAAGCGCACAAGCGGCGCACGCCGATCGACGATCTGGTCCACATAGTGGACCAATTGAACCGCTAGATAGACCATATCGGTCGGGTGCCGACCCCACAAGACCCCGTTACAAAGCGATTTCCGGATCGATCTTTCGAACTCGTGGCGGAGGCGTCCGTCGTTCCCCATGCACCGGACGACGGCTCTAGGGCCGCCGTCCCACGACTGACAACCGGCGGAGGGAAGTGTGCACTCAGGAGCGGGTCGAACGGCATCGGCACCGCCATGTGACGGCGCCAGTCGTGTGTGCCCTGGATAAATAGGCCACTGCCGTAACTGGGTCACCGGTCGACCATCTGCATCTGCTGTTCGTTGTGGTGCTCGCCAGCGGCCGGGGTGAGGTTGTCGAGCTTGGCGATCTGCTCGGGGCTCAGTTCGATGCTGTCAGCGGCGGTGTTCTCCTCGATGCGGGCGACCCGTTTGGTGCCGGGGATGGGGGCGATGTCGTCGCCTTTGGCCAGCAGCCAGGCAAGTGCGATCTGCTCCGGGGTGGCACCGACTTCGGCGGCGATGGCCTGGACCTGGTCGGCGATGCGCAGGTTGCGCTGGAAGTTCTCGCCGGTGAAGCGCGGGTTTGTCGCGCGCCAGTCGGTGAGGTCGAACTGATCGGGCGGATGGTGCGGGTGAGGAATCCGTGGCCCAGCGGCGCGTACGGCACGAAGCCGATGCCCAACTCTCGCAGCACCGGCAGCACGGCCTGTTCGGGGTCTCGAGTCCACAGGGAGTACTCGGACTGCAACGCGGTGATCGGGTGGACGGCGTGCGCGCCGGCGACCAGCTCGGCCAGCATGCCGACGGTGTCCTCGATCGGGGTGCTCGGGTCAACGCGATGACAGGCTAGCGGTGTCGGGCGCGTCCGGGCCGGCGGCGTGGAGCGGGATGTGACCCTCACTGAGCCACCCGCCGACGCCCACCCGGACATCGACGCGGCCTACCACGCGAAGTACGACCGCTACGGGCCGGCGATTGTCGGCACCGTGGTCGGCGAGCAAGCCACGAAGGTCACACTCCGTGTCGTGCCACGGGATACCTGACGTCAGGCTGACGTGACGACGCGGCGGCTCGGAGACGGCGCAACCGGCGGCGGCCAGTCGCGGCCGGCGCGGCGCGTGCTCGCCGCGCAGATGCGGGAGCCGCTGCGCCGGTTTCTGGCGACCGAGGCGGGCGGGCTGCGCCGGAATCATGCTCGCGGTCGCACTCAGCGGAGTAACGATCCCCTGCGTGGACGGGTGGGCGTCGCGTTTCACGTTGGCTCTGCGACTGTGGCCGCGCGCTTCGGATCATCCGACGCGTCCCACGATCGTTGTAAGGACGCCACACACCATCCCGCCGCGCAGACTTTCAGAGTTCGGTACGACAAGTGATCAGTCGGCGATTGCTGGAGCTGACATACATCGATTTGGCGTATGTGCTACCGTTGGTACATGCCCATGAAGCGCACTAACGTCTACGCTGATCCCGAGGACCTGGCGATCATCAAGGAGGCGGCCAAGCGCCGTGGGATCAGTGCGGCGGAGATCATTCGTCAGGGCATCCACCTCGCGGCCATGGCGAACCGCGTCTGGGACGAGCCACTGTTCTCGCGTACGTTCGAGGGCTCGGGCCGTACGCCCCCCAAGGCCGAGGTCCGTGACACGGTCGCTGATGCGGTCGGCCGTGAGGCCAGTTCAAGCGGATCTAGATCTGCTGCGTGATCGTCGTCATCGCCGACACGTCCGGGCTGCTGGTCGCCCTGGACTCGACGCATCCCGAACATCAGGCGGCAGATCAGGCCATCCTCTCGGCAGGGCTTTTGGTCATGTCTCCGCTCTTGCTTGCAGAACTCGATCACATCGCCACCCGGGAGCTAGGCCGTGAGGCCGCCATCAGCGCGGTCGACGACATTCGACACTGGATGCGACGTGGCCGGGTTGTCGTCCCCGAGGTTACGGAGGAGCAGTTGGGTGTCGCGCAGTTCGTTCGCGCTCAATACAGCGCACTTGACCTGGATCTTACTGACGCGGTGAACGTCGCCCTCGCATCCATCTACGACACCGACGTGATACTCACACTCGACCGCCGAGACTTCCGCGCCGTCCGGCCGTTGAGCCAGCACAAGGCGTTCAAGATCTTGCCCGACGACCTACCACTGTGAGACGTCGCGAAGGATGGCCCGCAAAGCCCGTTCTTCGCCGATGCGGTCCACCACACTGCTCCGGTGCGGGAACGACCAGCCACATAGATGTCGAGCCCAACTACGGACCAGGCGTTCCTAGCGCGATCGCCATAGTGCCCGTGCCCAGAATCCCGATGATCATTGACTCATAGCGGGGGCAGGGTTTGAAGCTGCGAGGTGATTAGCTCCGCGCTGGCCACGGCTCCGTCGATGGCTCGGCGTGGCACCATTCGTGGCGCGAAATGGAGTCGACCAGCGGGGCGTGGTACGACTTGTGGGGGCCATGCTGTTAGCAGAGTCGCAGGTAGAGGTCATGTGAGGCCGCGGTCAACACTCTCTTAATCAGCGGGTTGGGGGTTCGAGTCCCCGATGGCGCACCAACCCAGCCGTGGGCCCCCAGATCGCAGCGGACAGATGCAGGCACATCTCGAGCCCGGCGGCCATGCCGGCGCTGGTGAGTACGTCGCTTTCCTCGATGTTGAGCACGGAGCTGTCGACTTGAACTTCTGGGTAGCGCTCGGAGAGTTCGCCAGCGTACATCCAGTGCGTGGTAGCCCGCCGACCGTTGTCACGGCCCGCGGACCGTGCGCCCGCCATCTGCTAGCCTCGGCCTCTGTGATCATTCGGGAGGCCTCCGACGAGGAGATCACCCTGGGGCCGCCGAAGGCGTAGCGCACGCCCCGCAGCAATCGCTACCTGGTCCTGCTGTCCAAGTGCTGCAGCAGCTTGTGGGCCGCAAGTTCGATCTCTTTGTGCCGCCATTCTGCGGCCCGATATACGCACGCAATCAATCCCGTGCGGTGAACACGACGGAAGTCGCCGTATACGAACGCATACCGAGCCTTTCTCTGATCGGCCACGCCGTCTGTCAGCCCGAGATGCCACTCGGAGTACTCGTCCCAGGAGTGGGACTCTAGAAACTTGTTCTGGGCCGCTGCGCGAGGCTGGACATCGCCCCAGTCGCTGTCGAGAACGTACTGACGAGAATCGATGAGACGACGGGCGCGGGCCACTGCGTCAGGGTTGAGCGAATAGGACGCCATCGGTGTCCTCAGTTGCATTAGCTGTCAGGACCAAGTAGTCATTTACTACCCAACGTGGACCGGAGCATGCCGGCTCTGCGCTGCCAACCGAGCTCCCGCCCGGGACTGGGCAGGAGCACCACCCAAGAGACAGCTGAGCCGACGTGCTGCCGTCGTGCTTCGGCGGCGTGGAACGTCTAGGGTCTTCGCCATGAGAACGGTCGGCAATGTCCTCTGGTTGATCCTCGCCGGTTGGTGGCTCGCGCTCGGCTATGTGCTCGCCGGGATCGTGGCGTTCATTCTGATCATCACGATCCCGTTCGGCATTGCGTCCTTCCGCCTCGCCGGCTTCGTCATCTGGCCTTTCGGCCGTACGACCGTGTTCCGGCGCAACGCCGGTGTCTGGTCGGTCATCGGCAACGTCATCTGGCTCGTTGTCGTGGGATGGGAACTCGCGCTGGCCCACCTAGTGGCCGGCCTGATCCTGTGCGTGACCATCATCGGAATCCCGTTCGGCATCGCCTGCTGGAAGATGGTGCCGCTCGCGCTCCTGCCGCTGGGTCAGGAGATCGTGCCGGTCGATGCCGCACCCCGCGATCCTTACGCCCTCCCGCAATGAAGCACCGTAGCGGCGCCGCGCTCAGTCGGGCCGACGAGACGCCGCAGGGGTCACGGCCGACCGTGACCCCTGCATGTTGCGCGGTGGTTCCCCTCAGTAGCTCAGTCCGTGTCCGTACGGGTACAGATCGCCGGACCCGTCCGACCGCGGGATCGTGACTGGCAGCTTGCCGGCCGGATTGACCTCCCCGAAGAGCACTCGGGTCAGCGACTCCAGCTGGGCGGCCGTGTAGCCGTACGTTGCGAGGTAGGTGGGTGCCTCAGTGATGTACGAGACGTCATACGGGTTGCGCATCCCGGACACGACGACCGGAGTTCCTGTGGCGAGCAACGCCTTGACCAGGGCTTGCTGTGCGGCCGCCGAAGGAGTCGGCAGGCCGGTATTGACATTGACGCTGGCCGCGTTGTTGGTCGACACGACGACCAGGTCGCTGTTGCGGGCAAGCGCAACCGCCTGGTCGATCCGGGCCGAACTCGGCGTGAGCCCCGTTTCCAAGACCTGCACGGTCTGTCCACGTTGGCTGATTGCGGCGCCGATCGTTGCCGTGGTCGTGACGCCCCACCCGGTGACCAGCACGTCGCGCTGTTCGTAGGACAGCGGGAGCAGGCCGGCGTCGTTCTTGACCAGTGTGGTGGTGCGATCGGTGATCTCCTGCTCGTCCGCGAGGTGATCGGGAGCACCGACGACCTTCTCGGCGTTCTCCACGTCGACGAACGGGTTGTCGAACAGACCTCGCTTCATCTTCAGGCGCAGGATCCGGTAGACCGACTCGTCCAGCCGCTGCATTGAAAGCTCGCCGCTGCGGAACGCATCGAGCACAGCGTTGTGGGCCACGTCGAACTCGGGTGGCAACAAGAGCTGGTCGGCGCCCGCCTCGAGCGCTTGTACGGGGGCGACATCGTGGGGGAAGGTGCCGGTCGCGCCACCCATGTCGAGCGCATCGGTGATGATCAGTCCGTCGTAGCCGAGTTCCTCGCGGAGGAGTCCGGTGAGGATCGGCTCGGACATCGTGGCCGGCACGCCGCTCGGGTCGACCGAGCGGAGCACTACATGGGCCGTCATGATCGAGTCGACGCCGGCGTCGATGGCTGCCCGGAACGGCGGCAGATCTATTTCCTCGAGCTCTTCGCGCGTGTGCGTCACCTCCGGCAGCCCGAAGTGGCTGTCTGTGCTTGTGTCACCGTGGCCCGGGAAATGCTTGGCGACCGCGCCGACGCCGCCGTCGTGGTAACCGTCCACCTGCGCGGCGACGAGTTCGGACACCAGGTCGGGATCCTCGCCGACCGACCGGATACCGATTACAGGGTTGGCCGGGTTGACATTGACATCGGCGACCGGGGCGAGGTTCTGGTTGATGCCGACGGCGGCCAACTCGGTGCCGATGACCTCGGCCGAGCGATGCGCGTTGTCAGCCGAACGTCCGGCGCCAAGCGCCATGTTGCCGGGCATCGCCGTAGCCGGTGCGACGAGCCGGAAGACGAGGGCACCACCCTCCTGATCCGTGGAGATAAGCAGCGGGATCGGCTGGCGTTGGCTGGTAGCCGCATCCTGCAGGCCGTTGGACAGCGTCGCGATCTGACGCGGGTTGTGCAAGTTGTCAGGCCCGCGGCGGGCGTCGAAGTAGATGACACCGCCCGGCTTGTACTTATCAATGACGTCGGCCGGCGTGTCGACGCCGTAGAGCGCCTGGTTGCGGGCGGCCATGGCCGGCGACACCGTGTTGGCGTCCTGACCGAAGACCTCGACGACGAACAGCTGCCCGACCTTCTCCTCAAGCGTCATGTGCTGGAGCAAACTGATGATCTTGCCGCGGTACGTGGCATCCTCCGAGTACCCCGGCTCGCCGACCTGCCCTGCGACAGGAGGAGTCTCTTGGGCCACCGTGGGCAGCGCCGCGGACAACAGCACCGCAGCCGACACGATGGCGAGACCGGCTCGCCGACCAAACCGATGGCGCATCCGAACCTCCGTTGGTTTAGACCTCTTTGCTAGGGATCAACGTACGCGCACAACGCCGCGCTGCACAGACCCGATCAGCGCGGATCGCCGAATCCCCCGGCGGAGCGCGGTCGAAGGCACCATTGCCGGGCTCATGGTGTATCGCCCGACTCGTAGCAGAATCGATGCGACGGCAGCGCTCCTGAGCACCCAAGGTGGCGAGCGATCCGACACCTTGCCAGGATGATGCGGTGACTTTCGATGTGCATCTTGTCGACGGGACGTACGAGCTGTTCCGCTATCACTACGCGCCCAACAACAAGGATCAAGAACTCGGGGCGACGCGGGGCGTCGTAGGTACCTGCCTACAGCTTCTGGAAGAGGGCGCCACCCACGTCGGCGTCGCCACTGACCACATCATCGAGTCGTTTCGGAACGACCTGTGGCCCACCTACAAGGACGGCTCGGGTGTCGACCCGGCGCTGAAGGCACAGTTCCCGCTGGTGGAGGTGGCGCTCGCGGCGGCCGGATTCACCGTGTGGCCGCTGGTCGAGGTCGAGGCCGACGACGGCCTCGCGGCCGCGGCGCGGATGGCGGACCAGGACGAGCGAGTGGGCCGAGTGATCATCTGCACTCCCGACAAGGACCTCGGCCAGTGTGTTCGTGGCAAGGTCGTGCAGTGGGATCGCCGCCAGGACAAGTGGTTCGACGCTGCGGCGATCCGCGCAAAGTTCGGCGTCGAGCCCGAGTCGATCCCGGACTATCTGGCTCTCGTCGGTGACTCCGCGGACGGCTTCCCTGGCCTGCCGGGCTGGGGGGCGAAGGCGACTGCGGCCGTCCTGTTCGAGTACGGCCATCTGGAGAACGTCCCGGCCAACGCTATCGATTGGACGGTCACGGTCCGCGGCGCTGCCAAACTCGCCGCGACACTGCAGGACAACTTCGCCGATGCCCTGCTGTTCCGGCGTATTGCCACGGTCGAACTCGACTCGCCGGTGAGCGAATCGGTCGACGAGCTCGAGTGGACCGGCCCGACCGAGGAGTTCGCTTCGGTGGCCGAGCATATCGGCGGGCCGCAACTCCACGCCCGCGCGAGCAAGATCGCCGCTGAACGCCTCGGCTGAATGTCACTAGTCGTCGGTGGCGAGGGTCAGGACGCGCAGCCGCGACCCCGCGTACCAGGTGGCCGCGACGAAGCCACCGATGATGAGCGTGACGGCGAGCACAAGCCCGACGTTTGCGGTGATCAACCCGGGCGAAGCGAGCGCGTCGGTGACCGCCAACGCCCACTGCTGCACGCTGAGGTTCCGGGCCCCCGGAACCAGGCTGCCGACAAGGCTTTCCCAGATCAACGCGTAACCCAGCCCGATGATCACCGCATGCCTGGTGAGGATGGCCAGCAGCATGAACATGACGCAGTACACCGCGCCGGCGGCCAGCGATCCGACCGCGAGTGCCAATGCCAGCGACCCGCTCGCACCCATGATCAGCGCGGCGAGCGCGGTCGGCACGACGGCGAACGCAACTGTGGCCACGATCGCCACCACCAGCTTGCTGTGGATGATCACCGGTCGGGGCACCGGCTTGGACAGCAGATGGATGATCGATCCGTCGTCGATCTCCGGCCCGATGGTCCCGGTGCCGACGATCAAACCAAACAGCGGCATCAAGGTGGCCAGCGAGACCACTTGGAGGAACGCGGCGATGTCCGGCTCGCTGATGTCGCCGATTAGCCGCACCAACAGGGCAAGCCCGATCAAGATGACGGCCATCGCCGACACCAGCAGCACGCGGCGACCACCGAGCATCGCCTGCGCGGTGAGCCGGAGGACGGTTCTGTTCACGGCGCGTCTCCTATTTCTCGACCAGGTAGGCGAAGACACTCTCCAGCGACTCGTCGGCCGGCGTCACCTCGAAGAGCCGGATGCCGGCATCGCGCGCGACGAGCGGCAGTAGTTCGGCGAACCGCAGGAACTCACTGGCATCGACGTGCAGGGCGTCGCCGTTCAATCTCACCGCGGCGGTCGAGGCGTCCGCCACCAGCGCCGCCGCCAGCATTCGATTGTCGCTGGAGATGACGGTGTACTGGTGCGGCCGATCGGTCATGAGCCGGCGGATCTCACGGTAATCCCCGGACGCGGCGTAGCGTCCGGCGATGAGTACTTCGATCTGGCTGGCCAGCTGTTCCACTTCCTCGAGGATGTGTGAGCTGAACAGCACTGTCCGGCCCTCCGCGCCCATCTCCCGTAGCAGCTCGATGAGGTGCAGGCGCTGGCGGGGATCCATCCCGTTGAAGGGCTCGTCCAGCAGTAACACGGCGGGGTCGTGGACCAGCGCGGAGGCCATCTTGACGCGCTGCTTCATGCCTTTGGAATACTCTCCGATCCTGCGGTGCGCGGCGTCTTCCATCGCGACGGTGGCCAGCGCCCGGGAGGCAGCCGCGCCGGCGTCGTCCAGCCCATGCAGCTCAGCGCTGGCCAGCACGAACTGCCTGCCGGTGAGAGAGTCGTAGGTGGCTTCCCGCTCAGGGACGATGCCGATGGTCCGGTACACGTCGTGGTTCTTCCACACCGGCCCGCCGTCCAGGGTGACCGTCCCGGCCGACGGCGGCAAGAACCCGGCGAGCATGTGGATCAACGTCGATTTGCCGGCGCCGTTCGGCCCCAGCAGGCCGGTGATGCCAGGACCTATCGTCATCGTGACGTCGTTCACCGCGACGACGTTTCCGAACCACCGCGAGCAGTTCTCGATCTGCATCGTGGCCACCTAGAGCCTCACTCTCCGGTACCGCCCAATCAGCGCCGCGTAACACACTGCGATCACGCCGAGCGTCACGACGAGGAACACCGGACCGGCTCCGCCGGGTGGCCCTGCCGGAGTGGAGGTTTCGACGCCGAATGCCCAGACCTGAACACCGTCGACCAGTGTCATCGGCGAGAAGAGGCCGATCCATCCAGCGGTCTGCAGATCACCGACCATTTCGCCGACCCAGCCCTGCAACGCGGTGACGATCGCATAGCTGAGTGTCAACACGGCGATGACTCCTGCGATGCCGAATCCGCGGCGTGCTGTCAGGGACGCGATCACCAGCCCGATCCCGGCGAGCACGAGCGCGTACAACATGGCACCGATAAGGGCCAGGACCACGTCCCCGGTCTCACGTCCGATCGGGAACTCGGCGAACAGCGACCCCACGTACATGATCAGAATCGGCATCGCCATCAAGAGGAACAGCCCTAACGTCAGCGCCGCGTACTTGGCCCGCACGTAGTCCGCGCGGCTCAGCGGTCGAGACATATACAGCGGGAGCGAGTGGAAACGCAGGTCGAGCGAAACCGCTTGCGTCGCCTGCACCGCCACGAAGATCGCGATCGCGGCCGACAGCACCATCGGGTAGCGCGCGTATTGCAGAACCGGCTCGGTCGCCACTCCCTGGCCGGCGAGGGCGACGTTGACCACGGCGATGATCAGTGCCGGGAGCACCATCACTACTGCCAGCCCGAACGGGATGATCTTCGACTTGCCGGCACGGCCCAGCCCGAACACGCCGCGGAGGCTGTGGACGAACAAGGCCGATCCGATCCGGCGGCGGTCGAGTCGTCCGCCGTCGTATCCCCGATAGCCGATGTCGTGGATCACGCCGGCCGGCGACGGAGTCGGTTCAGGCTGCGACATTGGCGACCGGCCCTTCGAAGACCTCGGCGATGTGGTGCCTGCGCGGCCCCATCCGGACCAGACCTACCCCGCGATCGGCAACGACATCTCGGACCATGTCGTAGGTGATCTCGTCGGCCAGGTCGACAACGATGAGGTGACCATCCCGGCTCACGACCAACCCGGCCTCGGACAACGTGCGCGCGACCTCCTCCACGCCGTCAGTGACCTCGATCGCGAGCTGCTCACTGGCTCTGGTGAACTCGGCGACGGAGGACGAGCGCAGCAGCACTCCGGCGTCGATGATGACGACGTGGTCGCAGATCCGCTCCAGCTCGCCGAGCAGGTGCGAGGTCACCAGCACGGAGATGCCGAACTCGGTGTAGATCCGGCGAACCAGCGTCAACATCTCGTCGCGCCCGACCGGGTCGAGCCCGTTCGTCGGCTCGTCCAGGAACACCAGCTCAGGGTCGTGGACGAGGGCCTGGGCCAGCTTGACCCGCTGTTTC
>Ga0299914_10002119_pt1 | contig 13524 bp, 10 predicted proteins | sample RVTome_10_FD_201361 | JGI IMG/M metagenome (GOLD analysis project Ga0299914, IMG submission 201361) | Soil microbial communities from uranium-contaminated site in the Upper Colorado River Basin, Wyoming, United States - RVT153D57 (version 2) ...
TGAAGTTCTTCACGCCCAGCATGACCCTTCGCCGATCTTCGCCCGTCGTTTCGTCGAACAGGTCGACTTCCTCGGAGTGGTAGCGGCTCGCCCCGTTTCCGGCTCCCGCCGGCGGGTCGCAATTGGCATGACGTCGCGAAAAGCGCCGCACGGCGAGGTACAGTATCTGCCCCTCCCCGCTCGCCCCCAACGCCTCCGCGATCGATCTCTTCTCGGGCAGCGGCTCGGTGTCTCCCAGGTCGAAGGGCAGCCCGTCCGGCATGACACCGCGGGCCACGAGGAGCGACGCCGTGCCGTTCCAGAGCGCGTCCTCGTCCACCTCGAGCTTCACGAAGCCGTATGGCCCCGTGAAGATGCTGGACAGGGCGAAGTCGATCGCGCTTTCGAAATAACGCGACTGAGCTTGGAAGTGATGCTGGGCGAGGAGCATACCCTCGCTCCAAACCACCCGTGACAGGGTCGGGACACCCACGAGATCGCGCGTCCGGGTCGAGGAAACGCCCCGGGGAGAGCCGTCTCGAGCACGGCGCCGGCCCAGGGGCCACGATGCGTCAAACTCCAGTTGCGGCGTCTCCTTGGCAAGGGTTCCGGTTGCTCCCTCTCGCGGCCCCGGGTACCTTCTCGCAAGACCCGCTCGGGCTCCCGCTCCGCCAAGGGAGCCTCCCGCTCCGGCGATGGAGCCTCGTTCCGCCACGGCTCCGAGGTAGACCAGCATCCAACGATCGTTCGGCATGACGAGGGATGAGTTCGAGAGCCGATACAGGCTCGTGGAGAGGCTCACCGAGCGAGGCGTCGAGACGCATCGCGCCCTCGAGCCGGACGGCGGGACCGTGCTCGTCCATTTCATCGGGGACACGGGCTGCCTTCCGAAGGGCGTGCATTTCGATCCTTCCGTTCTCACGGACGCGGACGCGGGCGCGTTCTTGGCGGTGCTCGAGGTGGCGGATGCCGCGGTCGTGGTCACTCGGGAGATCGAGGGACTCAGGCGCTTCGAGGACTGGATAGGCAGCGCGCTGGCGCGTACGCTGCTCGCCGATGCGCGGCCACCGACCTCCTCGCCACTCCCGCACGGGCACGTGGATTCGGCGCCACCTGCCGCCCCTGTCGGACACCAGCCCACAGGCGTCTACACGCGGCTGATGCGGCAGTCGGACTTGGTGGGTTCCAGCGCGGAGGGAGGGCCGTCGCGAGCGGGCGCGGAACCGTCCGGGTCACCTTCTCCGCCGGAAGCTCCAACGGACCCTCCCAGGGTCTTTCCGTCGCCCACCGCACCGCCCCCGGCACCGCCCGCCTCGCCGCCGGACGACGTAGCCGGAGCGGAGCCGGCCACACCCCCGGCCGTGCCGGCGCCCATGGGGAACGAGCCCCCGGCGAAGCCCGACGACGCCGTCCCTCCGCCGGTGCACACGCCACCCGCGGGCGGCGTGGAGCGCACGGGCGTCTACACCCGCATCATGCGGCGGTCGGACCTGATTCCTACTGCCTGGGGGGACAGCGACGCTACCTCAAGGGGGGCCGCACCCGGCTCGCAGGCGCCGTCGGCGGGGCCGCCCGTGCCGGGCGCGCCGCCACGAGGGCCCGTTCTCGGAGCGCCTCCGGCCGGACCGCCACCGACCAGCGCCCCGGTCGAGGGACCGCCGTCGGCGGGACCGCCCATGGAAGGCGCGGCGCCACCAGCGCCGGCGGACCGAGATGCATCCGGACCCCCACCGGCTCAGCCGGAAACGGGCGGCGGGTCGAGCGGGGTGTACACACGCATCATGCGGCGCTCCGATCTGCGGGAGTCGTCCGGCCCCGGTCCCACGCGGTCGCCGCCCACGCGAGACCCCCGCGCTGCGGGGCCCGGCGCATCCCGCGAACTCTTCGGGCCCGCTGGAGGCGATACGGGTGGGCCCGGCGGGCCCCCGCCAGCGCCTGACCAGCGGTCCGGCTCGTCCGGGTACGGACCCGCACAACCGGGCGTGCCACTCTCGGAGCGGCCCTACCGGCTCTTCGACAGCGAGCCTCCGCCCGCGTCGGGCGGGGCTTCCGGAGCGCACCGGACCCCCTACCGCGACACGCAGCGAGCCGATGCCGATGCGTACCAGGCACGAGGCGACGACTACCTCCAGAACCTTCGGGGCGAGGTACCGGGATCGGGGCCGCCGCAGCCGCCCGCGCCGCTGCCGTACCCGCAGCCCTCGCTTCTGCCGGAACCGACAGGGCCCAGCGAGTACACGATGATCGTGAAGGGAGGCGTCACGCATGGGCCGAGGCCGGGTGCTACGCCCCCGGCGGCTCCGCCCCCGGCCGCGGCCCCGCCCGCCGGGGCGCCCGGACGGGCAGGTCCCCGCAGGACGCCGATCGTGATCGGGCTCGTGCTCGCGGTCGTCGCGCTGATCGTGCTGCTCGTGGTGCTGGCTGCGCGGGCGGCCTGAGGCGGAGCTCCGTTCGCTGGACCGCTAGTCGTCGGGAGGCAGGAGGAGGACGAGCTCCAGTTGCGGATCGGGAATGTCGTCCGACACCCAGGCCGCCAGGCTGCGCGAACGGAGCACCGAAGACCATCGTGGGCCGACCATCTCGAGGCGGAAGTACTGGCTGCCCCCCTTCACCTGGAGCGCGCTCGGCGGTGCGGGCGTGTGCTGCAGCTCGATACCCGCCACCGCCTGCGCGAGCAGGTCGCCGATCTGATCGCGGGACGCGACCTTGATCCACGCCGGCGCCTTCTCGATTAGGCGGGCCTGGTCCAGGTCCGTCGTTACGGCGAGATAGGCCTGGATCGCCGCGAGGTGGCGGTCGTCGTCGATGGTAACGGCGTACGTGGATCGCTCCGTTGCTACGAGCGGAAGCGTGACGCAGTTGGAAGGGATCGCCGTCTCCAGCAGCTCAGCGAGTGTTTGGCCCAGCTCTCCGAAGCACTCCGATAGCCGCCCGTGATCGTACGGAGGCAGATCCTTGGGGTGGCGGTTGGAAAAAGTCATCAGGGACCCGGCCAGCTCGGTCATGGCCCGGTAGAGCTGCACCGGATGCGCACGCCTGAGGCGCGGTTCGGCGCCATCGTACGAGCCTTCGCCCTCGAAGACGTGCCTGAACATCGGCAGGAACGAATTCACCGTGTAGAGCAGCCAGAAGTGGGCCGTGTCGGACCGTCCGAACTCGGCCAGTCCCCGATTGCGCGCCCGCCTCATGGCGCTCAGCTCCGCGCTCCTGGCCGCGAGCCCCTCCACGAGGCGACGCGCGAGCGACAACACGTGGTCGTTGGCCGCGATGTCCACGATGGGGGGCACGAAGTGCGGGTCGTATCCGACCTCGCCGGATTCAGCCCTCAGGACCCGTGCGACGGGCAGGACCGACGATCCCTCCTGGGCCTCCCGCTCGATGAGGAGTCGGAAGTTCTTCGATGCGACGAGGATGTCCTTCTCCGACTTGCCGGTGTTCTCGTCCGTGGTGGAGAGGATCGAGGGAGCGTAGCGAGTACCGCGGTCGCCCGACGAGACGTTGCGGCCGCCGGTGCGTTGCTCCGGGATGGCCAGATAGATGGTGAGCGACGGCTGGTCCTGGATCCAATGACCCTCGAGCGAGCGTGGGGCCGGCGGCGCGTCGGCCGCGGGAATGTCGAACACCAGCCCGTCGGCGAACAATCCGGCTGCGCGGGTCAGGATGACCTCACCGGCCTTCAGCGCCTCGTCCTGCATCTCGACCGAGAGAAGCCCCCAGGGTTGGTAGGCCAGGGCCGAGAGGTGGAAGCCGAGCTTGTCCTCGAGGTAGCGATCCTGCACCTGCAGGTGCTGAGGATTCAGCAGAACGCCCTTGGTCCAAAGGACGCCTTGCAGCTGTCTCATCGGCTCCGCCTTGCGCCGGGTCGGTGGGTTGGAACGAGCCTGACGTATACCACCAATCGTAGTCGGTGGCCAGATCGCCTCAGCCCCCGAAGGTGGTTCAGCGGCGAGCGGATTTTCGCTGCGGGCGCGGGCGGTGTAGCTTCTCCGGCCCGACCCTCGCGCAACGGTGGCGGTGCCGATGACCGATGATTCTGGCCGTGAGCACGTGACCCTGTCCGTCGCTCCCCGCGCGGATTCGGGGCGGTTCCGGGAGGCCGTGGATCGGCCGCTCCACATCCTCGTGCTGGGCGACTTTTCGGGACGCGACGCGGATGCCCGTCACGTACCGGAAGAAACGGCCGCCCGCGGGACCATCGCGGTGCACTCCGTGATCGCGGTGCACTCCGTGGATGACGTCCTGGCTCGGCTCCGCCCCTCGGTCGAGCTGGTGGTCGGTGGCGAGCCCGTGCGCATCGAGTTCGACGAGCTGGACGCCTTTCATCCGGACCGGCTCGTCGAGCGGATCCCTCGGCTGCGCGAGCTCGTCGAGGCGATCGAGCGCCCGGACGCCGATCGTGCGAACCGGTCGGAGGAGGCACCCCGGACGCCCGGCGCCGAAGCGCCGGAGCCGCCTGTCCGGGAGGACGGCGGCACGGAGTCCCCGCGCCCGCCCGCCCCCGGGCTCCTCGAGGACATCGTGGCGTCGGCGCCGGACCGCACACCGGAGCGGACCTCCGGTCCGGGCTCGCTTCCGGATCTCCAGCCTTGGCTCCGCGAGGTGGTGGGGCCCTATCTGAAGGAACCGGTCGCCGCCGCGGACGACGCGGTCGTGCGCCGCCGCCGGGCGGAGGCGTCCGCGGCCGTCCGCGGCGTCCTTCACCATCCGGCCGTGCGTGAGCTCGAACGGTCGTGGCGCTCGCTCTTCCTCCTGTCGCGCGCCGTCGCCCCCGTAGCGGACGCGAGGCTGCACCTGCTCGACGTGTCCAGGCGCGAGCTCACAGAGATGCTCGGCGGCGGCGAGCCGGGGCCGACTCCCCTTGGCCGGATCCTCTCGGATGCGCTCCCCGGTCCGGGGGGCGCCACGCCCGCAGGCCTGCTCGTGGGCGATTACTCGTTCGGTCCCGAGCCCGGGGACATCCTGCTATTGAATCGACTCGCGATCCTGTCCCATCTGGCCGGCGCTCCGCTCGTGGCGGAGGCCGCGCCCGGGCTGCTCGGCCTCGACTCGTTCTCGGACCGGCCCGATCCGGGGCAACGGGACGAACCGGCACCGAGCTGGGCCGCGTTTCGCGAGACGGAGGCGGCGGCCTCGGTCGCGCTCCTCGCCCCCCGCGTGCTGCTACGGACGCCGTACGGTCCGAGCGCCGACCCCTGCGAAACGTTCGCCTTCGACGAGTTGAGCGAGGGCGGCGCGGCCGCATATCTGTGGGGCAGCTCCGCGTTCCTCGCCGCGTCGGCGGCCGTGGAGGCGTTCGACACCGAGGGGTGGGGGTTCGAGCTCGGAGCCGCGCGCGACTTCGAAGGGCTGCCGATCCACGTCGGCCCGTCCGGCGCCGTGGAGGCGCATGTAGTGGAGTGCGTGTGGCCCCCGGACGTGGTCGGGCACGTCATCGACGCGGGCGTCAACCCGGTGATCGCGTTCAAGGACACGACGCGCGCCCGGCTCCCAGGCGTCTACAGTGCTTCCTCCGGGCGCGAGCCACTGGTGAGCTGGTGGCGGCGGCGTGGGGGCGGGAGGTCCCCGTCTGGGGCGTAAACTCATCGCGGGCAGCGCCTCAGACTGCTTGACAATAGCGCGGGCCGGCCGTACTTGTGGTCCCGGTTGAACGAAGAACGGGCTCGCGGATTGGTCGCGCGAGCCCCGGGGTCGGATGTCCCCTCCCGTCTCGGCTCCCCCCTTTCCGACGCAGGAGTCTCACGATGGCCGAAAGCTTCCAGAAGCGAAGGAATCGGCAGCGACGCACCCGTGTGAACATCGAGTACGAGGTCCATACCGGGGACGCCATCGAGTTGAAGGAGCTGCCCTTCGTGATGGGCGTTCTCGCCGACCTCGCGGGGGACGGCGCTAGCGAGTTGAAGGATCTGAAGGACCGGGAGTTCATCGAGATCGGCCCGGACAACTTCGACAAGGTATTGAAGGCACAGAAGCCCAAGCTCACCTACGCGGTGGAGAACAAGCTGTCCGAGGAGGGGGGCAAGCTGGGCGTCGAGCTCGAGTTCAAGAGCTTCGACGACTTCTCCCCGGACAAGGTCGCTCAGCAGGTCGGGCCCTTGAGTGAGCTCCTCGAGAAGAGGCGACAGCTCACGGATCTGCGCGGCAAGCTGGCAGCCAACTACAAGCTCGACCAGGCGCTGCAAGCGGCCATGGGCGACGAGGCGAAGATGGCTCAGTTGAAGGCGGAGCTCGACGCCCAGTCCGGGTCGGAGGGAGCCGACGATGGCGAATCCTGAACAGGAACAAGCGGGAGCCGCGGCCGAGGCCGAAGTAGCGGAAGTCAGTCTGCTCGACCAGCTGGTTGCCGAGGCGCGCGTCGGCAAGGACGACGAAGCGCAGCAGATGGGCAAGCGAATGATCGGTGCGTTCGTGAAGGACGTCCTCGAAGGCGCCGTCACGTACAACGAAGACACCGAGGCGATGCTGAACTCGCAGATCGCCGAGATCGACCGTCTCGTTTCCGCGCAGCTCAACGCGATCATCCACGACGAGAAGTTCAAGAAGCTGGAAGCCGCCTGGACCGGCCTGCGCTATCTGGTCGCGAACACCGAGACGAGCACCATGCTCAAGATCAAGGTGCTCCCGGTCACCAAGGCGGAGCTCCTGCGCGACTTGACCAAGGGCAAGGCGGCGATGGGTGTCGACCGCAGCCAACTGTTCGCCAAGATCTACCAGGCCGAGTACAACGTCTACGGCGGACAGCCGTACGGCGCCCTCGTGGGCGACTTCGAGTTCGACCACTCCGGTCAGGACGTCAAGCTCCTCGAGGCGATCTCGAAGGTCGCCGCGGCGTCGCATGCGCCGTTTCTCAGCGGCGCTTCACCCTCGATGTTCGGCTTCGAGAGCTTCACCGAATTGAACGACATCTACGCCCTTTCCGGGCTCTTCGAGGGCTCTCAGTACGCTCAGTGGCGTTCCTTCCGTCAGAGCGAGGACTCTCGCTACGTCGCGCTCACGGCGCCGCGCATGCTCCTGCGTGAGCCGTTCGGGAAGGACAACCCGGTGGACGCGTTCGACTTCGAGGAGGACGTCACCGGCAGGGATCACGGCAAGTACCTCTGGGGCAACGCGGCTTGGGGTCTGGCGGCCCGGGTAACGGATGCGTTCGCCAGGTACGGCTGGTGCGCCAGGATCCGCGGCGTGAAGTCCGGAGGCAAGCTCGACGGGCTGCCAGTGCACAACTTCGAGACCGACTCGGGCGACATCACCATGAAGTGCCCCACGGAAACGGTGATCCCCGACGACCACGAGATGGAGCTGGCCAAGCTCGGATTCGCGCCTCTAGCCAACGAGAAGAACTCGGCGAACGCCGTGTTCTTCAGTGTGCAGTCCGCACAAGATCCCAAGGTCTACGTCGGAACTGATGGGGATGCGGCCACGGCCAATGCGGCCATCTCGGCGCAGCTCCCGTACATCTTCGCGGTCTCTCGCTTCGCTCATTACCTGAAGGTCATGATGCGCGACGAGATCGGGAGCTACAAGACGAAGGACTCCATCGAGAAGTGGCTCAAGAACTGGATTGGCACGTACATCCTCAAGGGTGAGGGTTCCGAGGAGGCCAAGGCGAAGAAGCCCCTCGCGGATGCCGACATCAGGGTCGTGGAGAACCCTCGAGCTCCCGGCCAATACCAAGCTGTGGCCTTCCTCAAGCCCCACTTTCAGTTGGATGCCGTGGACTTCTCGCTGCGATTGGTGGCGGACGTCCCACCACCGAAGTAGGACACCGATGTAGGAGTAGGATCCAAGTCGCGCGGCTTTCTCACCTCGACACACAGTAAGGAGCGAGACCATGGCCTGGGATGCGTTTCTGACGTTGGAAGGAGTCAGCGGGGAGTCTCAGCGGGCAGGTCACGAAGGAGAGATCGAATTGATCTCCTTCAGCTTCGGCGCCTCGAACCCGTCCAGCATCGGGATCGGAAGCGGAGGAGGCACCGGAAAGGTCACCCTGTCGAGCTTCAACGTCATGAAGAAGACGGACGCGTCCAGTGTGGGAATGTTCCGCGCGAGCTGCAACGGACAGCACTTCCCCACCGCCAAGGCAACGCTGTACAAGTCCGGCGGAGACACGGCACTGCAGTATCTCCTCTTCGAGTTCGAGGAGGTCTACGTCGACAACATCCAGTGGTCCGGAGCAGAGGGTGGCGACAACGTCCCGATGGAGTCGGTCTCCTTCTCGTTCGGTAAGGTGACGATCACCTACACGCAGCAGAACCCGGACGGCACGGCCGGCGGCGACTTCCAGGGAAGCTGGGACATCCGTACCGGCACTGAATAAGGGAGGGTGAGCTCCCTTGGATGCGAGTGCGCTCTACAAGGAGGGCAAGCTCACTGAAGCGATCGCGTTGCTGAGCGCCGATATTCGGAAAACGCCGAACGACGTTCAGCGGCGCACGTTTCTGTTCGAGCTACTGTGCTTCGCCGGGGAGCTCGAGCGCGCGCAGAAACAGCTCGCCATGCTCGCGAAGGCCGATCCGGAAGCGAGTCTCGGCATCATGTCCTACCAACAGGTCGTGCGCTGCGAGGCGGATCGCAGCGAGATGTTCGCCACGGGTGCCATGCCGGAGTCGTTGGCCCCGGCCCGACCGGTTCGCGGCCGCCTCAACGGCGAGCCCTTCGGAGCTCTGGAGGACGGTGACCCGCGGATCGGCGCGCGCCTCGAGCTCTTCGTGGGCGGGCAGTACCAGTGGATCCCGTTCGAGCACCTGGCCTCGGTCACGATGGAGGCACCGCGGCGCGCGCGCGACCTGATCTGGATAACGACCTCGGTGGTGGGGGGAGACGTGCTGGACGGAGCCGAGTTCGGTGAGGCGCTGGCCCCGGCGCTCACACCGCTCGCGCACCGGCACGCCGACGACCTCGTCCGTCTCGGGCGCGTTACCGAATGGACGGAGCTCGAGGACGGCACCGAGACACCGAACGGTCAGAAGATGCTGCTCGTGGACGGGGAAGACTTTCCCGTTCTCGAGGTGCGCGAGCTCGAGATCGAGGGGCCGTCGGCGGCCGCGATCTGACCATGCCCGACGTCGGCAGTCTGCTGCAGCCCATCAGCGACGAGCGCCCTGGTGGCGAGGACGTCTTCTACGGAGACGACTTCGCCGAGCTCACCGCGTTGCGGGAGCTGCGGGACAAGTCCGAGGAACGCAAGTGGACGCCCGATTGGGACGGTGTCGCCGAGGTCGCGGAGCGGATCCTCACCGAGCAGTCCAAGGACATTCGCGTCGCGCTCTACCTGGCGGAGGCCCTGCTCCACACCCGGGGCTTCGAGGGATTCCATTTCGGGCTGGATCTCGTGCTCCAGATGCTGCAGCGCTTTCCCGAGGCCGCGCACCCGGTGGACGTAGACGACCGCGCGTACGCCCTCGACTTCCTGGTCGGCACGCTCCAAGCGGACAGTCGGCAGATGCCCGAGGTGATCAGGGCAGTGGAGTTGTTCCCGCTCACGGATTGGGGTCACCACTTCCACGATTACAGGACGTGGAAGAACGCCAAGCCCGCGCCGGAAAAGGGTAAGGGTAAAGGCACGGGCGGCGAGGCCGAAGACGCCGGAAATCCGACTCCGGCCAACTTCGGGAAAGGGCTCGTCGAAACGAGCAAGGCCTACTACAAGGGCCTCGACGCGGCCGTGCCCGAGTGCATCGCGACGCTCACGGCGCTCGAGAAGTGGGGCAAGGACTACTTCGAGGGGAAGGTCGACCCGCGCGACACGCCCATCCCGAAGTATTCCCGGCTCACCGCCGAGTTGAAGAACGTGAAGGATGCGGCGGCGGACTTACTGGCGCGTAAGCTCGTGGACGACCCGGACCCCGTGACGGAGTCGGCACCCGCGGTCTCCTCCGCCGACGCGGCGGCGCCCGTGGCGGAAGGAGCCCCCGCGGCCGGAGCGGTCTCTGCGGGCGGTATCTCGCCGGAGCCCAGAGACGCGGACGACGCCACCGGGCGAGTGGTCACTGCGGCGCGCTTCCTCCGCAGGGCGTCCCCCACGGATCCCGGTCCCTACATGATGATCCGCGGTCTGCGCTGGGGTGAGCTGCGGTCGGGCGGGACCCTCAACAGGCGACTCCTGGAGCCGCCGGACACGGCCCTGCGCAGGAAGCTCACCGGGCTTCTGGTCGACGAGAGCTGGGAAGAGCTGCTCGATGTCGGCGAAGAGGTGATGGGCATGACCTGCGGGCGGGGTTGGCTCGACCTGCAGCGCTACATCGTCACCGCGCTCGACAACCTCGGCGCCGAGTACGCCCCCGTGTCCGAGGCGATCCGCGGCCAACTCTCGGCCCTGCTCGCCGACGTTCCCGGGCTGCTCGAGCACACGATGATGGACGACATGCCCACGGCCAACGCGCAGACGCGGGCCTGGCTCGAGCTGACCGGCCTCATCGCCGACCCTGCCGGGGACGGAGCGGCCGACGCGGACGGAGATCCCGACTACGACCGTGAGAGAGTGCTCAGTGAGGCGACGCACGAGCGCGCGCTCGCGCTCGCGGCGACGGGCAACGCCAGGCGCGGCATCGAGATGCTGATGAAGCGGGCCGACCGGGAGGAGAGTGCGCGGGCGCGTTTCATCACTGAATCACTCGCGGCCTCCGTCATGGTCGATGCGGGTATGATCGGCGTCGCCAAGCCCATGCTCGAGGACCTGGAGAGGCTCATCGAAGGACGAAAGCTCGGCGAGTGGGAGTCGGCCGAGGTCGTGGCTCGTCCGCTCGGACTCCTCTACCGATGCCTCCAGCCGAACGACCGAAAGCGAGCGGAGCTCTACGACAAGATCTGCCGGCTGGACCCGGTTCACGCCATGACCCTGGAACACCAGGGCCAGCAGGCATCCGCCGAGCCGCGGGGACAACCCTTCCAATCAAACCAACCGGCGTCGCCGACGCGCGGTCAACCCTTCCAGCCGAATGAACCAGCGAAATCGCCCGAGCCGAGTGAGGCAGTCGATTCTGGATCGATTGATTCAAGTCAAGGGAGCGCATGATAGCCGCAGCGACGACGGAGGTGAATCGTCCGGCGGCTCGCGGCGCAAGCGGTGGAAGGATTCCGTCGAGCTCCTGAAGGCGAACGTGCTCCGGGATCTGGAGTGGTTGCTCAACACCCGTGAGACGGGCGAGCCGGCCATGGCGCCGTGGGTCGAGGTCGAGGGCTCCATCTACAACTACGGGCTGCCGGACTTCGCGTCCATGAGCGCGGACTCGGTGCACACGACGGGACGCTTGCTCAAGGCCATCGAGCGCGAGGTCGAGCTATTCGAGCCTCGCCTGACCAACGTGAGGGTCTCTGTCCAGGAGGCCAGCCCGGGTGAGGAGCGCCGCCTCCGGTTCGTCATTCAGGGCACTCTGCTCCTCGACCCGGACCCGGAGCACGTGGAGTTCGATACGGTGCTGGAGCTCGACAACGGGCAGTTCTCGCTCGCGCGGAGTCCATGAGAGACAAGCGACTCCTAGACTACTACAACCGGGAGCTCAGGTACCTCCGCCATCTGGGAGCCGAGTTCGCGGGCAACTACCGTGACGTGGCGGATCGCTTGCGGCTCGACCCGAACCGCGCCGAAGACCCCCACGTCGAAAGGCTCCTGCAGGGTGTGGCGTTCCTCACGGCGCGCGTGCACCTGCGCATCGACGACGACTTTCCGGAGCTCAGCCAGGCTCTGTTCCATGTCGTGTATCCGCACTACCTGCGGCCGACGCCGGCGATGTCGATCGCGCAGTTCCGGCCGGAGGAGGGCTCGGTGACGGAGGCACGGTCGTTCCCGAGGGGCACCAGGCTGATCTCACCGCCCACGAAGACCGGCGAGCGCTTCAAGTTCCGAACGTGCTACGACACCACCCTTCTGCCCCTGCAGGTGCGGGACTCGCGGTGGCTCTCGCCGCACGACGTCAAGGCACCGGTTGCGACCGATTCCGTGGCGGTTCTGCGCGTGGACCTGGCCACGGTGGGGAAGACGACGTTCGATGAGCTCGGGCTGCCCGACCTGCGCTTCTATCTGGACGGGGACACGGGTCTGACCGGCTCGCTCTACGAGTTGGTGCTGAACAACTGCGTCAGTGTCGTGGCTTGGAACCCGTCACTCGGACGTGACGGCCCGGTCGTCCGGCTGCCGGGCAGCTCGGTGCGGTCGGTGGGGTTCGAGCCGGAGGAAGGATTGCTTCCCGCCACCCGGCGCTCCTTTCATCCCTACCAGCTGCTCCACGACTACTTCGCTTTCCCGCAGAAGTATCACTTCATCGACATCGAGGGCCTGGCGGAGGCGGCTCGAAGGTCCGGCGGGCAGGCGTTCGGTGAGTCCCTGCAGCTCCTGCTCTTCATCTCGGCCTTCGAGCGCCCCGACCGGCACCGGGAGCTCCAGGAGGGAATCGACGCGCATACGCTGCGCATGTCGTGCACGCCCATCGTGAACCTGTACAGGTCGGATTCGCGCCCCATCGACCTGACGCAGACGAAGAGCGAATACGAGGTTTCCCCGCCCGGTCGGAGCGAGGTCTTCTCCATCGAGAGAGTGTATGCGACGCTCTCCGGGTCCCCGGAGAGGGTGACGTTCGCCCCGTTCTATGGGCTGCGACATGGTTCGGAGGACTCGCAGGAGGGACGGTTCTGGTTCTCGAGGCGGGAGCCGCGCGAGTGGGCTCCCGACAGCGCCTCCGACGTCTACCTGTCCTTCGTGGATCTCGATGGTGCATCCGTGCGGGCCGGGAAGCACAGCGTCTTCGCCGACCTCCTGTGCTTCGACGGTGACCTACCGAACGAGGCCATGGGCGCGCGATCCCTCCTCCACCTCGAGGACGAGGGGATGCCGGTGGAGGTTCTGCTGGCCCCCACGAAGGCGAGGCAGCCACCCATCGACCGTATCGACCGCCGTTCGCGCGCCAGGTACCGGCTCGACGATCAGGAAGAGGCGCGGCCCCCGACCCGTCCGCCGGGGGGAGGGCGCCAGCACTGGAGGCTGGTCTCGATGCTCTCCCTCAACCACCTGTCGTTGATCGAGGAGGGGGTCGACGCCTTCAGGGAGATGCTCCGGCTGCACGATCCGGGTGGTTCGATCAGCGGGGAGAGACACGTCCAGGGCCTGCTGAGGGTGTCGAGCGAGCCGGTTCAGGCGGCGGTCCACGGCGAGCACGGGCTCGGCTTCGCGCGCGGCCGAGGCGTCGAGCTGCACTTCGACGAGGAGCTCTTCGCCGGGGCGGGCGTGTACCTGTTCGCGAGCGTCATCGAGCGCTTTCTCGGCATGTACGCGTCGATCAACAGCTTCAGCCGCTTGACCGTTACGACGCGCCAGCGATCCGAGCCGCTCCGCACCTGGCCGCCGCGTGCCGGCCTCAGGCCGCTGATATGAGCACCGCCCCCGAAAAACCGGTCAGCGCGGTCGGGGAGGCGGACGACGGGCTCCGGCGGTCGGGCACGCAAAGGCTCCTGGACCACCCGGAATCCTTTCAGTTCTTCCAGGCCGTACGACTGCTGCAGCGCCTTCACCCCGACCGATCGTTGGTGGGCGGATTCGGGCATCCGTCGAGCGAAGTC